>Ga0326728_10002504_pt1 | contig 60796 bp, 56 predicted proteins | sample MB3enrmetagenome_FD_207602 | JGI IMG/M metagenome (GOLD analysis project Ga0326728, IMG submission 207602) | Lab enriched peat soil microbial communities from McLean, Ithaca, NY, United States - MB31MN | ecosystem: Environmental > Terrestrial > Soil > Wetlands > Peat | place: USA: New York... | reverse complement strand
CGTGCCGAAAAAGTACCCCGGCTTCGACAGGCCGTCAATGGCCGCCGATACCGCGTCGAAGCCCTCCCTCCGGGCCTGGCATTCCGAGAGACCGGTGACCGCGATCCCGACTCCGCAGACGCGCACGATCATCGTACCCGCGACCCCGGGAAAGCGCTCGCGCCGGCCGGCCGCATTCGCGCCAGCCACCCGGCCCATCTTGTTCGCCGTGGTGCCGAGGGGCAGGTACACGGGCCTGCCGGAAACCAGGTGGACCGTCTCGGCGCAGTCGCCGGCGGCATAGACGCCGCCCAAGTTCGTTTCCATCCGTTCGGACACGCGGATGGCGCCGGTCTGGCCGATTTGAATCCCGGCACCGGTGGCCAGCTCAGTGTTCGGCCGAAAGCCCGCGGCGAGCACCACGAGATCACAGGGCACGCCGTTCACGCTCGACGGCTCGATTTGCGTGACGCGCTCCAAAGTGTGCAACTCGATGCCAAACCGTGTGAGGTGCTCGCGGACCGCATCGGTCAGCGCCGGGTCCTGCCGGCTCAGCACACCTTCGGAAGCCTCGAACACGGTCACCGAGGCGCCCCAGGTGCGCAGGACCTCAGCCATCTCGAGCCCCAGGTAGCCCGCCCCAATCACGGCCGCGCGCTTGGGTTTGCGCGCGGACAGGAACACCTGGAGGCGCTCGGCATCCTCCATCGAGGCAAGCGTAAACACGTGGGCTTGCCCGGCGCCTTCGATGCCCGCGCGATCCGGCCGGGCGCCCGTCGCGATCACCAGGCGGTCATACTGGATGCGCTCACCGCCGGCCAGGGAAACCTGCCGCTGCGAGTGCGAGATCGCGGCCACCTCCGCCCCGGTGCGCACGCCGATATTCCGCTCGCGGCGAAAGTACTCCGGCGTGTAGGAAACGAGTTGATCGAGGGACTGGACCTGACCCTCGAGAAAGTACGGCAGACCGCACGCTCCCCATGCGATCGAAGCGCCTTTTTCGAGAACCAGAATGTCGAGTGAGGGATCCGTGCGGCGGGCGAGCGCGGCCGCGCTCATCCCCGCGGCGACCCCGCCTACTATGACCAGCCGCATCGCGCAAGATCGGAAGCCCGGCCGGCCCGGGCCCTATTCCGCCTGTTCCTTTACGAAGCTCAGTATATCGAAGTGTTTGATCTCGCGGTCGGGAAAGAAGCTGTTCACCGCGTCCTGCTCGTCGTTGAAGAGTTCAAACACGGTGCTGAGCTTGGTAAGAACCAGCAGCTCGATATTGCGGCGATTCAGGTTCTCCAGCTTCAGCTTTCCGCCCTGCTTGCGTAACGCCGTGAAGCAGACGACCAGCGCTCCCAAACCCGTGCTGTCGATGTAGTCGACATCGTGCAGGTTCAGTACGACATTGCGCACGCCACTGGAAACAACGCCGCGCAGCGTTTCTCTCAGGCTGGTGGCTTCCGCCCCTACGATGATGCGGCCATGCAGGTCGAGGACTGTGATCCCCTCCCGTTCTCTTTTCTGAATCTCGAGCGCCATGGTGATTCACGAGCGCAACAAAAGAGTTGTGCTTCCTCTTGTGCGCTCGGGAGCGGCTGGGATCAGCCGGCTCTTTGCTGCTCGGCCTCTTGCTCGCTCTGCTTCTCGGGCGTCTCAATCATATAGCCGACGCCGCGCACCGTATGGATTAACTTCTCAGGCCAGCGGTCGTCCACTTTGCTGCGGAGGTGGCGGATATAGACATCCACGATGTTCGTCAACCCGTCGTAGTCCATGTCCCAGACGTGTTCGACGATCATGGTCCGGCTGAGCGCGCGCCCGCGGTTGCGCATAAGATACTCGAGGATACTGAACTCCTTTGGCGCCAACTCGATGGGCTCCGCGCTGCGCGTTACTTTTCGCCGAATGCAGTCGAGGATCAGGTCACCGACTTGAAGCCGCTCCGGAGTGGGCTGCCCCCGGCGCAGAAGCGCTCGCACCCGGGCCAGCAATTCCGTGAACGAAAACGGCTTTCCGAGATAGTCGTCGGCTCCTCTTTCGAGGCCCTTGACGCGGTCGTCTACCGCGCCCAGGGCACTCAGGATCAGGACTGGAGGGCTCAGCTTCCGGTTCCGGATCTTCTCGAGGACTTTCAAGCCGTCCATATCCGGCAGCATAAGATCCAGGACGATCAGATCGTAGTCGGTGGCATGCACCAACTCGAGGCCAGCGGCCCCATCCGCCGCCGAATCTACTGTATAGCCGGCGCTTTCCAGGCCGCGCGCAACAAAATCGGCAATGCGCTTTTCGTCTTCGATAACCAGTATCCGCGTCTGTTCTTTCGTCTGACCGCCGTGTTCCGAAGGTCCCTGTGGAGCGCTCATGGCCCGAACTCCTTCATAACGATGAACATACCATAACAGAAGGCCCGCCTGAGGATTGTGCCGTTGTCGCCGCGGTACAGCTTCCGCAGCAAGCTTCGAGGACTCACGGGCCTCAGGTTCCCTTCCTGCGTCATACAGGATAGCAAAGCTTAATGTGAAACATTAAGCCTGCTCTGCCGTAAAGGTGCAAGCCCGTTCTGACGATAGGCGGACGGAATGTCAGTGGGCGACTTCAAGTCCGCAGGTTTCGGCATGCCTCTATCCGAGTCACGCAGCCCGGAACTGCGTCGCGTTCTCGACGCTCACGTGGCGTGGTTGAACCATGTCCCCGGGGGCGCGCAGGCCAATTTCAGCGGCGCAACGCTGAACGATGCGGAGCTCGACGGGGTCAATCTGAGCCGCGCGTTGTTTCGCTCTGCGTTCCTTCTCGAAGCAAACCTGAGCGGCGCGGATCTCAGCGGAGCGGTGCTCGATCGCGTGGATCTGCGCCGTGCGTCTCTGCCGCACGCCGATTTAACCGGAGCGAGCCTGACCAATACAGACTTCAGTGTCTGCCGCCTCGAGGGCGCCATTTTCTCGGAGGCGGAGATGCAGTTCAATGTGTTTCGCCAGAGCGACCTGTCCGGCGCGCGGCTGCTCGAAGTACACGCCCGAAACTGCGATTTCTCGGGTGCGCTGTTGACCGGCGCCGCTCTCCATCAAGCCGATATCCAGGAAACTACCTTCACGGCCGCAAACCTCGACGAGGCGGTTCTGTTCAACGCCCGCATCCACTCCGGACGCTTTGTCACCGCCAGCGCAAGACAGGCGAATTTTGGATCCGCACGCGTGCGAGGCTGCGATTTTCGGAATGCGCGCCTGTCGGGAGCGAAGTTCTGCAAAGCCGAACTGGGGCAGAGCAATTTTGGACACTGCGAGATGTCCAGGTGCGATTTTCGCGAGGCCAAGCTCGCGGGCGCGGATTTTTCCGGAGCCACGCTGACGCGCGCGCAATTCGATGACGCGTCGATGTTCGCCCTCGACCTGCGGGCTGCGGACCTCTGCGGCGCGCGCGGCCTGACAGCCCTCCAACTCTCTCAGGCGCGCACGGACTCCGAGACCATTCTGCCGGACGGCAAAAACGGGCCGTACCTCAAAGGCTCCGGAGCCGAGCGTCCCGCCCGCTGATGGGCGCGGGGAGGATAATGCCCACTTTGTTCCACCGCTCCCTGACGGTCGCGGCTCCGTAACGGCTTGCCGAGCCGCGACCGTCAGCGAGCGGTTGGAGCGGTTATTCATGCACAGGCCCTAAGCCGTGCGCCGCTCGCGGAAGAAATACCAGCCCAGCGAAAAACTCAGCCGCGCCCAGTTTTTCCATTGCGTGCGCGCGAGCGATAGGAACAGCATCAGCAGAATGACCGCCACCGAGCAGGCCATCACTTGAGCCACGCTCAGGTTCTCTCTCCAGAACCACAACCAGCGCCCGTAAACCAGCTCGACGTGAACCCAGTAAACGAGCAGCGAGGTCATGCCGAACTGTCGTATCCAGCTCCAGTTCCCGGCCGTGTGCCGGTTCCACAGATAGGCAAACGCCAGCAGGATCAGCACCGCGCCGGTCTTGCTGAAGATCAGCCAGGGACTATCCAACCAGAACTCCGACTTCGGGTAGATCGAATACGGAAACGTCGAACCGTACTGGCCGGCCAGAATCAGAGCAAAGCCTGAGATTGCCGCCCATTGCGCGGCCCGATCGAACTGATCGGGCGGGAGCAGGCGGATAATGCTGCCGGCGCTCATGCCGAAAGCGACGAACGCCGCCCAGGGGAAGAACCCGAAGGCCGCATAGTCCGGAGCGAGGTAGGATTTCACGATTGCCGGCGCAAAGCTCCAGTCGAGCTGCGAGACCAGCGGCGACAGGCCGGCGATGGCAAATCCGAGCGCGGCGCAGAGGCGGACGCGGTCCACGGTGGAGAACACAGCCATGATCGACATTACGGCCACGGCCAGGCCCATGCAGTTGAGGATGTCTACTCTGAGCAGGTCGGTCCAGGGGCTGGTGGGCAGCCCGAAGATCCAGAGCTGCAGCCGGAACAGGAACGCGATCAGAAACAGGTAGCCGGCCCTGCGGATTGCCTTCCACACGCGCGCGCCCGGACCGATGCCTTTGCGCTCGCTCGAATGCATCAGGAACGACAGCGTCACGCCGACGAGAAACAGGAAGATCGCCGGCGGCATGCCGCCCATGAACTGCGTGATCGTATACGAGCCGCCGCTGCGCAGATCCGATCTGGTGAACGCGTGGAAAGTGTGCCCGTTGAGCATGGTCAACGCCGCAAGGCCACGTGCCCAGTCGAGAAACGCCAGCCTGCTAGCGCCCGTTCTACTGTTCATTTCTGAGGAAACTCTTTCTTCGCGTCCGCGGGCAGGCGCAAGTGAAACTGGTTGTCCGGCAAGCCGGGGTTGAGCTGGATGTCCGAGTAAGTCACGAGGTAGTAATCGCCGCCGGGCTGCAAAAACCGCTGCTGCACCGGGTGCCCGGCATCCACTGGAATCCAGAGCTCGACTTTTTCGATCTGCTTCCGGGCCTTCTCGGATTTCGGCTCCAGCACCAACCGGCTCGTCTTCCTGCCGCCGATCGTGTCCTCGCCCGCCAGCCTAACGGAATAGTTCTTTTCGATATCTTTCCCCGAACTGCCGAAGCCGAGCACGAGGAACTGATCCACCAGCCCGCCGAACTTCCCGAGGTCGTAGATCTGCACGGTGTTCATGTTCGGATAGTAGATCTCCGCCTGGTTGGCGTCGACACCCACCGACCGGACGTTCGGCTGACTGGTGAACTCGGAACGCATCACAATACCGTGCCCGTTCCGCTTGAGCCACATCTCGCCGCTCTCCACGGTTTTGTCGTTCAATACCTGAGTAAACTCGGTTTTCGTCAGCTTCGCGGTGATCTGATGGAAACTGGCGGACTCCTGATTCATACGCGCGAGCACGGCCTGTGCAGTTTCGGGCTCGGCGGCCAGAGCGCCAGCCATCCAGAGAAGAGCGAAGATCTTCGATGCCATACGTTCCAAGTTAGGATGCATCCCCAGCAGGCGATGTTACACTCGCATTCACTGCCGCGCGAAAGCGATGTAGCCCTTGATTTCCGATTCGGAGTCGAGAGCGGGTTCAAGGCGCACGATCGTCTGTGATTCTCCTCGCGCGCGCAGCATTTCGCGCGTTTTTTTCAGCCGTTGCGCTTCGGGCACCGATGTCAGCAACTCGGCATCGATCCAATAGACGTTTGTGCCGCGCGCCCCCTGAAGAATAGCGATTTTGCTGGCGCCCGGTATCCGCGGCTGGTCGCGAAACCACCCTCGCGGCGTCAAGAACAGGAACGCGAGAATCAGGCCCACCATCACATCGTACTGCCACGTAGCGCGCTCGTAGTCCCAAAGGACGAAGCGCTTGAGGCCCGTGACGAGAGCGCGCACCATCACCCTCAGTGTAGCGTGTCTGGCGCCGCGTGTCGCCCACATTTACACGATCTTACGCTTCGCGCGCGATCGCCACCAGATCGCTGAAGAGGCCGTAGGCGGTCTGCTCGACAGTGGGGCTGATCGAAACCGTGCCCACGGTGCCCATCAGGTCCGTGTGGAGCAGAATGAGGTTGGAAGTGCCCGGGACGGAGGCCAGGACGCCGGTCTTCTGAAGCACCTCGGCACGGACACGCAGCTTCACTCCTTCCGCGGTTCGCTTGGCCCGGCTGACGATCCTTACGGTCTTGCCGTTCCGGTCGAGTTCCTGCACGCGCTGGGGCGTCAGGCGGCCGATGCCCCGCGGCTCGATCATGAGCGGCGTGACGCGCGCGCCCATGAGCACGTTGGCGAGCGCAGCCGCCTTGGCGGCCGAATCCCACCCGTCGAGGTCATAGGACACATCCGCCTCCGCGATACCGAGCCTGCGCGCCCGCTCGACTCCCTCCTCCTTCGAAAGCCCGACCCGCATGGCCTCGACCACGATATTGCTCGTCGAGTTCAGCACGCCGCTGAAGCCGAGCACCTCAATTCCGGGCAGATGGTCGCGAACCATATTGAACACGGGCGCCCCGTCCATCACCGTGGATTCAAACCGGAACTGCACGCCCGCCGAGCGCGCCTCCTCGCGCAGCTCGGCATAGGCGTGCGCGATCGGCCCTTTGTTCGCCGTAATGACGTGCATGCCCCGCGCGAAGGCCGCCCGGATGTGCGAGATGGCCGGTTCTCCCGTCTCCGGATTGAGCGGCGTGATTTCGATCGCGACCTCGGCCTTCGCCATCCCGAGGAATTCCTCGATCGAAGCCGCCGCGGGGCCGAACCGGGGATCGGCCCGGAGCCCCCTCGGATCGACGGCCGTGCCGTGACGGGCCGTGTGGATACCCACGATCCGGAACGGGAACGAGCCGCGCTTGCTCTCGATCAGGCGGGCGAAAGCGCGGCCCACATTTCCGAACCCGGCGAGCGCGACGTCCATCAGAACTCCGTCGTCTCGATCAGCTTGCCGAGGTCCGATTCGAGCGCGGCTTTCTTCCGGCGCTCGTCGCTCTGCCGGTCGCGGAGCGAAGCCAGAAGCCCCTCTTGCGAGGCGAGCTGGCGGGCGTACTTCTGCACCTGTTCCTGCTGCCCGGTCACGTTGTTCAAGGTGCGAATATTCTCCCGCAGCCGCTCCTGGTCCCGCACCAGCTCGTTGATCTGCTCGTCGGAATGCCGCAGGTCGGCGTCATTGGCCGCAATGAGGTTCTTCTGGCGGGCGATGCCCTCCAGTTGCTTCCGCGCGGCCTCGCCGAGGTCCTTGTTATGCACGTAGGTGAACAGGACATCCGGCGTCGCGCTGGCGAGCGCGACCGTCAGGTCGTACACGCGCTCCTCGGCGACCGCGAGCTTATCGGTCGCCGAGGCCGCCAGCTTTACCTCGAACCGGTAGGCCGAAGAGGTGGTCTCCGAGGGCTTCGTCTTGATGAGCTTGTACTCCGGACGGATCGCGTGCTCGATGACGAGTGTTTTGGGCTTCCGATCGACGTTGCGGATCGTGTAGGTCGTGGTCACCTCGACCGCCGAGCGCACGGTCAGAATGCCGCGGCGCATGTGGACCTCACGGACCAGCTCGCTCGAGGAATCGAGCGCCGTCGTGATCCGTGTGCCGAGATCCACCGCGTAGCTGATCAGCCGCTTGTCGCCTTGCTTCACCGGCTCGACCAGCGCCTCGCCGGCGTAGGCGTTGCCGTCGAAAACGGTAACGGGACCACCGTCCAGGGTCTTGCCCGTCGTGTTGGTGAGTTCGACGGCGTTCCTCGGATTTTGCGAGTCGGTGCCCGTGTAGATCAGCAGTTTGCGCGCCCCGATCTTCTGCTGGAGGAACGGCAGCATGGCCGATTCGCCGGCCCGGACCGTCACCGGCGTTGCGAAACTGTATTCGAAGAGCTCGCCCAGCTCCGCCGCCTCGGCCGCGTTGGCGAAGGCGCTGCGGTGCGGCGAGCCTTGGATGTTGCCAGCTATTTTCAGTAACTGCGACGGGTCCCGGTTCACCTGAGGCAGGTTCGTGATGAAATTATTGTTGAGAACTTCGCCCGTCTGAGCGTCTTCCGTCCGTAATAGAGGCGCAGGAGCGGCTGCGACCGCACCACCGCCGTAACCGCCCACAATCCCCCCCTGATGGATCTCCGGCGCGGCGGCCTCCTGGTCCAGCACATCCATGGACCTTCGGCCGACGTATCGCGGCTCGTAGAGCTTGCTCACGAACGACACCGGACGCCCGGACACCAGCGCCAGCCGCACGTTGCTCCAATCCTCGCCGCTGGTGTTGTCCACGATCGCCCAGCCTTCGAGCGTCGGCTCGGCCGCATCGGTGAACACCAGCCGGTAACTCGATTTCCACACCGGCGTGGGAATCACGTAGCTGGCCGTGAGCCGCCGCTGTTTCGTGCCGGTCGAATCGATGTAGACGCTCCGCTTTTCCTTCGAGCGGCCCGCGGCGACTTCCCCGAGATATTGCTTGAGCTGCCCCTGAATCGCCGCGTCCGTAAAATGCAAGGCTGTAACCCCGGTCAAATCGATAGTGCGCAGTTCGCCGGAGTCCACGAGCAGCGTCGCTTCTTGCCGCTGCATGTCCTTCGAGTAGCCTGTGGTCTCGCGCGCGCCGACGAGCAGGCCCGCGACCAATTCCGTTCCGGCCTTCATCTCGACGCGCGCGCCCCTCAGTTGATCGAGCAACGTGCTGAGCGGCTGGCGGTCTCCAAACTTAAACGGGAACCTCGCCAGTTTGGTTTCTATCGGCTCGCTTGAATCGTAGTGCAGGCCCGACACCTTGCCGCCGCCGTCCTCGAAAATCGTGAGCGACTTCAAGACGTCGTTCATCTCCTCGGCCTTGAAGCGCAGCGCGGCCGATTCGCCCGGTTTCAGCTCGCCGCTGCGGACGAAATACCCGATGCCGTTCTTGTACAGGATGACTTCGGTAACCGGCAAATCGGCCGCGAAACCAACGGCAGCCAACAACACGGCACAACAGACGATCTTGTTCATGACAGATCCTCTCTCCAGTAACAACGGTTGACCGTAACCTACTCCAGCAGAGCAGGACTGCTGCGCCGGAGGCGCAATGCCGCCCTGCTAAGGGCTCCTACTCACCCATCACCTTGATGATGACGCGCTTAGATCGCTGGCCGTCGAACTCGGCGTAGTAGATCTGCTGCCACGGGCCTAGGTCGAGCCGGCCGGCGGTCACCGGAACGATGACCTCGTGGTGCACCAGCAGGCTCTTCAGATGCGAATCGCCGTTGGTTTCCCCGGTCCCGTGGTGCCGGTAATCGCGGCGGAAGGGAGCCAGCTTTTCGAGCCATTCATCGATATCGGCGATGAGCCCGTCCTCCGCGTCGTTCACCCACACGCCGGCGGTGATATGCATGGCCGAGACCAGGATCATGCCGTCGCGTATCCCGCTTTTCGCGAGCGCGCCTTCCACCTGCGAGGTGACATTGACGTACTCGCGGTGTTTCCGCGTGTTGAATGTAAGGTACTCCGTGTGAAACCGCATCACCGGAATGATACACCAGCGATCTAGCGGTTGGGCGTCCCGGCCGTGATGAGCGCTCGATTCCCCTCCACGCTCAGCTCCGCCCCCGGCGCGATCTCCCCGGTCCGCACATAAGCCAGCGCCACGGTCTTACCCAAGGCGGGTGAGTACGCGGCTGAGGTGATCTCCCCGATGTCCTTGCCGGCGGCGAGGATTCGCGTCTCCGGCGCCGGGGCGCGATCGGCATCGATCTCGAGCGGCACGAGGAACCGATGAACGCCCCCGCGCGAGCGCACCCGCTCGACGATCTCCTGACCGATGTAGCAGCCTTTATTGAAATTCACGGCCGAGAGGAGTTGCGTCTCGTGCGGAAGGTGCCGATCCGTGATGTCTTCGCCATAGCGGGGAAATCCCTGCTCCAGCCGGACGGTGCGGGCTGCTTCCACATCCGCGGGTGCAACGCCGGCGGCCTCCAGATCGCCAATCAGCGCGTCCCTTGCACCTCGCGGCGCGATCACGGAAAAACCGGGCTGGCCGGTGGTGCTGATCCGCGCGACGGTCGAATCGCCCCAGGCCGCATGCGAGTATGGAGCCGCCGGCGCCGGTGCTCCCAGCATTTCCAGCAACCCCGCTGCCACTGGCCCTTCGATTCCGATTTCGATGGTCGCTTCCGTGATGTCTTCGAGAGTGACGTCGTCCGCGATGATGTACTTGTCGAGATGGCCGTACACGGCGCCACGCGTTTCGGGCTCGGTGCCGATCATGAGAGCATCCGGCAGTTCGAGAATGACGGCATCGGCCAGGATGCGCCCTTGCGCGTTCAGGAAGAACGCATAGCACCCGTCGCCGGGTTCGAGCTGCCGGATGTCGTTGGTCGTCATCGCGTGCAGCAGGCGCACGCGATCTTCACCCCTGGCGCGTATCCGCCCGCGTTTCGAAAGATCGAGCCACGCCGCACCTTCCCTCAGCGCTTCGTATCCTTGCATGCCTCTCCCCTAACCACGATTGACTCTTACCCGCGCCAACAGTGCGGGGCCGTTCGGCCGGATGCGCAATGCCACCCCGCTAAGGGATCAATAGATGCGGCGGAGGTACGCGCTGATCAGAATGATGAGGAGTCCCGAGACGACGACGCCTGTCATTCGCCTGAGGCGCCTGGTTTCCTCTTGCGGCGTCGCTTCCGAGGGCCTCACCGCGAGAATCGATGCGGCAAACACGTGCAAGGCGAGCAGTATCTTGATGCCGAACCAGGTGTAGAAATACCGCGTGTGTCCCCGGTGTATCAGGAAGTTATACAGGCCCGAGACGACCAGTCCCGCGATGGCCGCATAGACCATGGGCCGGTAGCGCAGCGTGAGCCGTTCAAAGAGCGGCCCTGGGCCGTCGTCTTCACCGGCGTTGGCGAGCGCTGGGAACGCAACGGCGCGCGCATAGAGGATGCCTCCGATCAGCACCACCGCCGAGGCGATGTGAGCCCAGCGCATCAGGATGCCAATCATCTCCGCAGCCATCAACACCATATGATGGAAGTATATGCTGGCTGCCACCCCTATGTCGCGGCGGCCGGCGCTGAGGACTTGATGATCCATGAAATCCTGCCGGTTGGTGTGCTTGCCTGTAACTGCTCGATCCTAGGCGACGAGCGAACGCACGAGGGAATCGTCGTCGATCCCGGAGACGACATCTCCGATATCCTGCGCATCATCGAGCGGCGGCGGCTGCGGATTACGATGATCGTCATCACTCATGCCCACATCGACCACATCGGCGGCGCGCAGCAATTGAAAGAGGCGACCGGCGCGCCGGTTTTGATGAGCGCGGACGATCTCCCGCTGTACGACCGGATCGACGTGCAGGCAGCCTGGATCGGCATGCCGGCGCCGCGCCGCGTCGCGATCGATACGCCCGCGCGCGAGGGCGACCGCCTGCGCTCAGGCTCCCTGGAATTGGAGGTGCTCGACACGCCCGGTCACACTCCGGGCAGCATCAGCCTCTGGATGCCGTCCGAGAAGAGGCTTCTCTCGGGGGACACGCTCTTCCGCGACAGCATCGGCAGAACGGACCTTCCGGGAGGCGACAGCAGGCAGATCCTGCGCTCGATTCGCGACAAACTGCTGCCGCTGCCCGATGACGCCGTGGTGATTCCAGGGCATGGAGAGACGACCACGATCGGCCGCGAGAAAGAGTTCAACTACTTCTTGCAGGCCCTGTAGCGCGGCGGCGTACACTGGTTTTTGATGCGGATTCCCAATTGGCCGGTGCACGGCGATCGCGAGCTCGAACTGCTGCGCGGCGTGATCGAGAGCGGAAGCTGGGGCGGATTCAACGAGATCGTTCCCCGGTTCGAGAAGGCATTCGCCTCGTTTCAGCAGTGCGCGCACGGAATCAGCGCCTTCAACGGCACCGTCACGCTCGAGACGGCGCTGGCGGTATTGGGCATCGGCCCCGGCGATGAAGTCATCCTGCCGGCCATCTCGTTCATCTCGACGGCGACCGCGGTGTCGCGCGTGGGGGCGCTGCCGGTGTTCGCCGATATCGAGCCGTACACGTTCAACCTGGACCCGGAGCGGGCCGCGGCAGCGATCACGCCCCGAACGAAGGCGCTGCTCGTGGTGCACTTCGGCGGCCTCGTGGCGGACATGGACCGCTTCACGCGCCTCGCGGCGGAGCACAACCTGGCGCTGATCGAAGACGCGGCGCACGCGCACGGCTCCGAGTGGAGGGGCCGCCGCGCCGGGAGCTTCGGGCTCGCGGGCTCGTTCAGTTTTCAGAATTCCAAGGTGATGACCTCGGGCGAGGGCGGCATGCTCACCACCAACGACGCCGCATTCGCCGAACGCGCCCGGTCCTTCGTCAACCAGGGGCGCCGCGAGGGCGAAGGCTGGTTCTTTCACTACACGCTCGGTACGAACTTCCGCATGACGGCATTGCAAGCGGCCGTACTCATGGCGCAGCTCGAGCGTCTGCCCGAGCAGATCTGCCTGCGCGCCCGGAGCGCGCGCCTGCTGCGCTCGGAGCTTGCCGAAGTCGAGGGCCTGCGTTTTCAGGACCTGCCCGCGCAGGCGACCGCGCATTCCGGCTATCTGCTGCTCGGCCGGATCGGCGCCTCCCGATCGGGCCTTACACGCGATGAATTCCATCGAGCGATGACCGCAGCCGGCATCCCGTGTACGCCTTTCTATCCGCATCCGCTCTACGGCAATCCGATGTATCAAAGCGGCGGCTGCCGCGTGGAGCCCTGCCCGGTCAGCGAAGCATGCGTCCGCGATGCTTTCTGGTTCCCGCAGCGCGTGCTGATGGCGGACTATGATACGATTCGAGAAATAGCCGGGGTCGTCAAAAGCTTGTAGCACATATTTTTATACACAGGCATGAAAACAAAGCTGTTGCCGTATCTGATGATTTGTTCGGCTTTCCCGCTCCTGGCGCAGGAGCGGAGCATCCTCATTCAGCCATTCGTGAGCGACGGTTTTTTCGCGAGCCGCGTGAATGGGGCCAATACCGATCTCTTGACCGCGGGCGTTGCGGTGATCGCCCCGGTTTCAAAAAAGTTCTTCGTGCGGCCGCTCGTCGCAGCGGGCCGGAGCTTCGCAATCGATCCACCGAAACCTACGCCCTCGGTTTCCGTTTTTCAGGTGGGAGCGCTGGTCGGCTATCGCGTGGTGAAGCGATTTTCAGCCCTGACCGGCTTCCAGGAGACGGTGCAATTCCCGGAAAGCGGAACCCTCTACCTCCCGACCCTCGTCGTATCGACCGCAACGCGCTTTCACGGCAACTGGGGGATCCTCACGCCCTTCAGCGTGAATGCCCGGTCGTACGGCATCTGCGCTCAACTAGCCTACGCGCGGTAGCCGGCATCATTCGGAACACTCGAATTGGGCGCAGCCCGAGCCCTGCCCGGTCAGCGAAGCGTGCATCCTCGACGCTTTCTGGTTCCAGCGGCGTGTGCTGATGACGGACGGGGAGATGATTCGAGAAATCGCCGGCGTGATCAAGGGGTTGCTTTGACCGCGGAGACGCAGAGAGCGCAGAGAAGACAAGTAACGCATAAGTTCCATTCGCTCAGATGGGCCTGACTGTTCCAGCCCTGCTATTCTGTGAGCATCGCGGAGGGACTCCCGGCAGGAGCTACGCATTACGTTTTTTGGCTGGGTTTATTCTCGCGCATGTTAACTCCGATGTGGCATGCGACTGGAGCCTTCACCCGCATGGAGTAGGAGGTGTCCATTTCTTCGAAGCATCGACAGTTGGAATATTCTTGCATAAGCTGCCCTGCGACTTGCATCCTGAAAACACGGTGCGATAGCTCCTAGGTGGAAGTCTATCGGGAGAAGTCGCTCAGCCTGATCGAGCGGCTTACTTGAGCGCCTCGGAAGGCAAGCATGGCATAGACCGGTCCGGGATTTTCTCTGCGCTCTCTGCGCCCCCGCCGTGATTAGAGCAGTGCCGTATCGAGCGACTCCCCAAAGGCCGGACCCGCATCGGGTTCGCCTCCCTGGAGGTAGGCGAGCAACTCGTCTTCCGAACCGCCGAACAGCGACTCAAGCAGTTGCTTGACGGCGAGCCGCCGCAGCGTCTCGCGCGAGAGCACCGGCTGGTACACGAACGCGCGTCCGGCTTTGCGCCGCGAAGCCGCGCCCTTGCGGACGAGCCGCTCGAGCAGCGTCATCACGGTGGTGTAGGCAAGGGATCTTGCCGGGGCCAAGGCCTGCTGCACGTCGCGCACCTGCCCTTCGCCAAGCAGCCACAGGCACTTGAGGCACTCGAGCTCAAGCGGCGGCGGGATCTCTCGAAGCGTGCCCGATCGTGGCATCGCTACTTCTCGTTGAGCGATTCGATCGCCCGCCCGAGCTTCTCGCCGAAGAGGCTGGGGGTGGTTGCCGCCGGCGGCGGCGCGGCTTCCCGCACTTTCGCCGCTCGGACGGCGGCGGGCGGAGTTGGAGCAGCCACAGGCGGCGCCGGAACCGGCTCGGCGGCGGCCGGCGGCTCTACGCACTCCGCGGCGCCGTCCGCCAGATACTTCGCCTTCTTCAGCAGCACCCGTTCCAAAGACGGGCTGTAGCTCGTAAAGTAACCCTCCACCTGCCGGTCCTGGTCAACCAGAACGCGCATGCATTCCATCTTCGCGTCGAGGTCGTCGAGGTAGTGGAGCAGCAAAGCTTCGGGAAAAAGAGGCAGCTTGGGCGAGCCGAATTCGAGCGAGCCGTGATGACTCAGAATCAGGTGCTGCACCAGAGTGCGCAATTTCGGCGGAAAGCCGGGAAGTTGCGCGAGCTTCTCGTCCACCATGCGCGCGGCGATAAAAATATGACCGAGCAGTTGGCCGTCGCTCGTGTAGCCGAAACTGCGATCGTAACTCAGCTCGTAGATCTTGCCGACATCGTGCAGCACGGCGCCCGTAAGCAGGAGGTCGAGGTCCACGGTCTGGTAGTGCGTGGCGGCGAGCCGGCAGAGTTGGCACACCGAAAGCACGTGCTCGATCAGCCCGCCGAGGTAGGCGTGGTGGATGAATTTCGCGGCCGGCGCCCGCACGTAACGGCGAACAATGTCTTCGTCCGCGAAAAACAGCTCGAGCAGGCCGCGCAGGTGCGGGTTGGTCATCGAGGAGATGATCTGCCGCAATTCCGCCACCATCTCTTCCGGATTCCGGGCGGACGCCGGGAAGAAGTCGGCCACGTCGATTGCCGCTTCGTCTATCCGCTGCAGCTTGTGGATCGTGAGCTGCGGACGGTTGTTGTAAATCTGCAGCAGGCCCCGCACGCGGACAAAATCGTCCCGCTCGAAGGTGTCCATCACCTCGGCGACGTTGTCCCACATCTTGGCGTCCAGCTCGCCCGTCCGGTCGCCGAGGATCAGCGACAGGTACGGCTCCCCGGTCTTTTTCTGCCGGATTTCCTTCGATTGGACCAGGAAGGTCGCCGTCGCTACTTTGCTGGGTTCGAGTTCACTGACGAAAGGAGACTTCATTACGGGCTCGTGGGCGCGGGTAGAGCGGAGCTGGGTATGGCCGCGCTTGGCGCCGCGCCAGGCGTTGCGGGAGGAACGGCGGAGCGGGCCGCCGGCGCGGAAGGAGCGGCGGGCGCGGCCGCGCTCTGGCCGGGCTTGACCCGAACCTTCTTCGTGAAGGGGATCGGAATACCCAGAAAGTGGCGCGAGCGCGGCCGCATCGCGACCTCTTCCTTCGTGATCGTCTGCGGCTTCAGCTTGGCGGGGTCTCTCCAGCTCGTGTCCTTGCCCGGCGCGGCGCCGGAATCGGCGTACCCGGCGCGGATCTCGAGGAACGCTTCCTTGCGCAGCTTGGTCAGATACTCGCGCACCGCCGGCTCCATCCGGGGTCTGAACAGCTTGTCCATCACTTCGTCCTGGACCGCATCGAAGGCCTGCAAACCTTGCTTATAGTGCTCGTCGACCTTCAGGATCAGGAAGCCGTTGGGCTGCTTGAACGGATCCGTGACGTACCCTTGGTCCTGCTTGAAAACGACGTCTTCTATCTCCTTCTTCAGCATTCCGCGCTTGTACGGCACGGGAAGCTCTCCATTGTCTTGCGCCGTCTCGGCGTCCGAATTGTCATGGGCGAGAGTGCCGAAATTCTCGCCCTTGCGCGCACGTGTCGACAACTCCTTCGCCTTCTTCTCGGCGGCGGCCGCGCCTTTCTCGTCCTTGCCCTCGGTCGAGATCAGGATTTCGCTTAGGACCACCTGCTCCTCGCGGATAAACTCGCTCTTGTGGGCTTCGTAGTACTTCAACTGCTCCGCCTTGGAAACGGTGATCCTGGAGCCGACTTCGCGCTGGACGACGTTCTTCGTCAACATGCTGTTCTGCATCTGCTGCTTGAAATCCTCGAAGGACAGGCCGGTCTCCTCACGGATGTATTCGTGGAATTTGTCCGCGTCGGCGATCTTGCTCTGCACTTGAATCTCGGCCAGGCGCTTGCTGACGTCCGAATCGACGTCGATCTCCAGCTCCTTGGCCTTCTGCACCAGGAGCAACTGGTCGATCTTGTCGCGCAGAAAGTTTGCTTCGGCCTTCTGCATCAGTTCCTTCGCCCGCACGGGTGACACTTGCTGGCGCGCCAACTCCGCTTCGGCGTCCTTGCGGGCTTTGGCCAGGTCGCCTTGGGTGATGATCTCACCGTTCACCTTGGCGACAATCTGCTCGATGACCTTGATGTCAGCGGCCAGGCACGTAATACCGGCGGTTAAGGCAAATAAAGCGGCTACACACTTCGTATGCATGTTCAACAGACGTATTGTAGCAGGGCGGCGGATTCAGAAACAGGCCCGCGCGAGTGCGAGCCTGGCGCGGGAAAGCCAGGTTCTTCCTGTCCCGACTCCGGGCGGCTGTCCTGTTGACTGCACCGCCCGGCCAAGGCAAAGCCGGCACCTGCGCCCTGCCGAACAGCAACCTCCTGGAGACAACTTTTTTTCAAACGCCTTCGGGCTCCTCCCGCCAGATCGATTTTGCGCCGCGTATGATTCGGCACAATCGCGCTCTCGTCAGACACAGCTTTACCACACTCCGGAACCGTCCGAAGGAACGCCTCGAATCAAGATCGCCTGCGAACCCAGGCTGGGTTGGCCGAAGGCCCTGCCGGTGACCGTGCCATCCTGGCGTGAGGCGGCTTGGATTCACAGCTCAGCGGCCGAGTCGTGAAGGAAGAGGTATTGTAGCAGGGCGGCGGATGCGGAAACCGCCCGGGGCGGAGAGCAGGATTGGTGGAGGCGGCGGGAGTTGAACCCGCGTCCGAGAAAGCCTGCTGGAAGAGCCTACGTGCGTAGCCGATTCGATAGCTTCGGCTGCTGCCGTCGGAACCGGCAAGCGCAACAGCAACCTAGCCCGATTGGTCTCGGATCGGGGCTCCGGACCGAAACCCTTTCACCTATCCCGCGAATGACGCTCACTGGCCGGCTGCGGGAGCACCGGTTGGAGCGGCCACCTAATTAATTAGGCAGCGTATGCAAACTGCGTGTTGGCAGTTTTAGTTTTCCGATCGTTTTACGGGAGCTCGGAACCCGGCACGCCTCTAACCAACGAAATCAATCCCGTCGAATCCGTTACGCCCCCTTTCCCGTCTATTATACCGCAGCGCTCCAATTTCGGAGTGGACCTTTTGTGTTTCAAGGAGCTAAGCTAAGCTCAGTCGAGGGCTGGTTATGAAGCCGTTTATGGTTGTTGGAATCGCCGTTTGGAGTACCTTTCCGGCGTGGCCCGCCGCGCAGCACGCCGCAACCCACGCTGGCGGCGCTCCAGCCGCAACCCACGCTGGCGGCGTTCCAGCCGCGGGTCCGGCGAAAGACTCCGGTGGGCGAGATTCGGCCCGGCCCGGCAGGACCGTCTGGCCTGGCTATTACCCGGGCTACTGGGACTACGGGGACTATGGGCAGGAGTATCCCAGCGCTCCGAGCGTGGTCGGGGTCATGCCCTCGCCGCAGCCCGCTCCGATGGAAGCTCCGCAGCCGCCGCCTGAGCCGCCGCGGCTCGTGGTTCGCGAATACAAGGGGGCGGAAACCGGCAGCGACACCTCGGCCGTCTTTTCGATTGTTGCGAAGGACGGGTCGGTCCGGTCCGCCATTGCCGTCTGGGTCGTGGACGGCGCCGTCCACTACCTGGACCCGGATGACGTACCGGCGCAAGTGCCGCTCAGTTCCGTCGATCGCGGAGCTACGCGCCGGGCCAACGCTGAAAAGCGCCTCACACTATGGCTGCCCGCTGCGAGCGAGCCCACGAGAGAACCCTGATTGGCCGAGCCAACGGACACCACCGGCGATCTACGATATCCGATCGGCAGGTTTCGCCTCGAGGGTGAGATAACGGAGCAGCAGCGCCAGATCTGGATGGATGAACTCGCGGAGGCGCCCACTCGCCTGCGCGCCGCGGTCCAGGGCTTGTCCCCCCAGCAACTCGAGACGCCTTATCGCCCGGGAGGCTGGACTGTTCGCCAGATCGTGCATCATATCCCGGATAGTCACCTCAATAGCTACGTCCGGTGCAGGCTGGCGCTGACCGAGGACGAGCCGATCATCAAGCCGTACCAGGAGGGACGCTGGGCGGAGTTGGCCGACGCCCGTAGCGCGCCGCTGGAGCCTTCGCTCGCGCTTCTCGAGTCGCTGCACCAGCGCTGGGTCCTGCTGTTGCGCTCCCTGGGCCCCGCGGACTGGGCGCGTGTATTCCATCATCCGGAGCGCGGCGCTATGACGCTCGAGCGGAATCTGGCGCTCTATGCGTGGCACGGCCGTCACCATATCGCGCACATCACGGCGCTACGCCAGCGAATGGGCTGGTGACCCGTGATACCCTGATGTCGAGTCTGGAAAGAGGAGGGGTATGCCATTCGGTTCGCTTTCGGATGCACAGGTTCGCGAGTACCGCGACCGGGGCTTCATCCTCGGCAAGCAGTTCTTTGCTCCCGATGAAATCGACCTGCTTCGCCGCGCCGCGAAGGAAGACCGGGCGCTGGACGCGCACTCGCTCAACCGGGCCGACGGGGAGGGCGGGCAGGTTCGCCTCTCGCTGTGGAACCACCCGGGGGACAGCCTCTACGGAATGTTCGCCCGTTGCGAGTCGGTAGTGAACTCGGCCGAGAAGATCCTGAGCGGCGAGGTCTATCACTACCATTCGAAGATGGTCATGAAGGACGCCAAGGTGGGCGGCGCCTGGGCCTGGCACCAGGATTACGGATACTGGTACCAGAACGGCGTGGTATTCCCGCTGCTGACGAGCGTTTTCATCGCGGTCGATCCGGCCACGAGAGAGAACGGCTGCCTGCAAGTGGTCGAGCGCTCGCACGAGCTCGGGCGCATCGAGCACGTGCTCACGGGAGACCAGGCCGGAGCGGACGCCGAGCGCGTCCAAGAGGTGCTGAAACGCCTGCCACTGGTCCACGTGGAGATGGACCCCGGCGATGCCCTCTTCTTCCACTGCAACCTGCTGCACCGCTCCGACCAGAACCGCTCGGCGAGCCCGCGATGGTCGATGATCTGCTGTTACAATGCGGCGCGGAACGATCCCTACAAGGAGTCGCACCACCCGCGCTACACGCCGCTGGCGAAGGTCCCCGATTCCGCGATCCGCGAGGCCGGTCTGCGGCGATTTGCGGATGCCCAGGCCGATGTCGCCTGGCTCGCGGACGAGAAGGACCAGAGCGCGCGCAGCCTGGCGAAGAAGGGTTAGACAGGCTCGGCGCCGAATCCGCTCTCTTTGATCGCGGCTCGGTTGAAACGACGCGTTTTTCGGAGCCGCGCCGGGATCTCGTATAGACCCAGTTGCCGCGAATGTCGTGTAAGTGCGGGCCCGGCGATCTGTGAGTCAGCACGGCGCATTTCGACGGTTCGCGATTTGAGATCCAACTCCAACGTGGTCCTCTGGCCGGGTTTCATCACGGTAAAGACCATTGTCGATTTTGCTGGCGAATAGTCCATCCGCTCGATTTCACCCGAGACGCCTGCCTGCCGCAGAACGGGTTGAATCTTCTGCATCTGTTGCATGCCTGACAGCCGCTCCAGACCGTCCGGAATGTCGATTCCCGAAATGATCCTGCTGGATGGCTCAGAACAATCGTGCTGATTGCGAACGCCAGGACGAAACGGAATGAGGAAAAGCCCACAGTAGAGGTGCAGGTCCCGGGACTCAAATTTCAGATGGGTACCAGAGGCATTGCAGGTTTGTCCCCGGCGCTCTGCGATGATGGTCTGTGGGAGTGGAATTGCCGCTGCGGGCCCGGACATTCATGCTGATAATGGCGCTGGCTCTGGGTTTCGCCCAGCGCTGCGGAACTGATAGTCGTGAGCCTCAGCCGCCTGCCGCTCTAATCGTCTCCGAGCCGCCCGCCGGCGAGTTTTACCACGGAGTGTTCCCTGGCGGACGGGATGGGATGTGCAGCGACATCACTCCCACGGAACTGGCCGCTTTCCGCCGTGTGACCGGCAAGACGCCGACCTGGGTCTACTTCTGCAACAACTGGTACGAGAGCCCGGCATTCCCTGAAAGCACGGCCACGTGGATCAGAGCCAACGGCAGCATCCCCTATATCCGTATGATGCTGTTCAGCAGCAAGTTCATTCCCTGCCCCGACCCCGTATACAGGCTGGAGAACATCATTCGCGGCCGGTTCGACCCGGAGCTGCGGCAATGGATGCGAGACGCGAAGCATTTCGGCTCGCCGATTCTCGCCGAGTATGGCGTCGAGGTGAACGGGTTCTGGTTCCCTTGGAACGGCCTCTGGAATCGCGAGGGCGGGACTTATGAAGACGCGGTCGAGAGGTTCCGCAAGGCCTACCGGCATATCATCTCTATTGCGCGCGAGGAGGGCGCCTACAACGTGCGCTGGGTCTTTCACGCCGATCCCTGGGACGAGCCGCTGGACCAGTGGAACCACTTTGAAAACTACTATCCCGGCGACGAGTGGATCGACTGGGTTGGCCTCAGCGTTTACGGCCGGCAGGCGCCTAGCGATCCCTACTATCCCTCCTTCCGCGAGCAGATGGATAAAGCGTATAACCGGCTGGTCAAGATGACCAGCAAGCCCGTGATCGTCTGCGAATTCGGCACGATCTCCGACGCGGGGCAGGCCGCTTGGGCCGAGGCGGCCCTGTCCGATCTGACCGGCGGCCGCTGGCCGAGGGTGATCGGGTTCTCCTGGTGGAACGCGGCGTTTTACAACGACCTCGTGAACGCGAAGAACCGGTCGGACATGCGGGTCGAGGACAGCCCGCAACTGGCGGCGATCTTCCGCGCGCGCATGGGGCGCAATCCCCGGGTGCTGAGCCAGCCGGCTACCGCCGTGCGCTCCGGATGGTTCTAGCGCGATCGCGGCTTCGCTACCAGGTCCGCCGCCGTGCCGCGATTGCGTACGCCGCGGACCGTGCCGCAATCGCAGGGTCGTCCGACAGCTCAATCCCGTCGATCAGGCGGGCTGCGTCGAACGCCAGAGCGCGTTGCACGGTATCGCCGTCGATCACGTGCTTGATGACGGTCAGCAGTCCGGCGCCGGCCTGGGGATCCTCGGGCCGCCTGGCGGTCGCATATCATCGACCGGGTCTCCCTCCCCGGCCAGTGGCAGCATCAATTGGAACTCCCCGAACAGATGGACTACGTCGAAACATTCGCTACTCGCGAACTCATCAATCAGATCCTGGACCTTTCCCGAGTCGAATCGGGCTGCGCCCGGCGTGCTGCTCATCGGATCACACAGCGAGCGGCGCATCGGCTAGGGGACGCCATGAAGGTGGGGTTGCCGGAAACCGGCAAGTTTGACCCGCCGTTCGGAATTCTATATCCTGAAGAATGTTTCGATAGAGGCGCGGAGGCCATCAGTAGCAGGGTCCGGCGTTCCGGGGAGCTCCGGAGGGCCCGTGCGAAAGGGGTAAGTAATCTCCGCCGAAATCGCCCCGGGGAGCCTGCTCCAGGGCGGTTGGGGGGCCAGGCTAAGACCGGCCCACTGTCATTCGGGTCACGGAACCGGATGGAGCGCTATCGAAGGGTTGCCGTCCTCCCTTCCTTTCCGCTTCCTTCGGGATCAGCCTATGAACGCATGTGAATTGACAAGAGCGCTGGTCGATATCGAATCGATCACCAACAACGAGCACGACGTGGGCGAATTCCTGCTCGCGTACCTGTCGGACCTTGCCGCGCGTACGGGCGGCGCCGCCGAGCGCATGGACGTCGAGCCGCGGCGGTTCAACGTGTTCGCTGCTTGGGGAGCGCCGCTGGTGACCTTGACCACGCACATGGACGTGGTGCCGCCGTTCTTTCCCTCCCGCGAGGACGACGAACATATCTACGGGCGCGGCGCCTGCGACGCCAAGGGCATCATCGCATCGATGGTTGGCGCGGCGGAGAAACTGATCGAGCAGGGCCGCCGCGGCTTCGGGCTGCTGTTCGTGGTCGGAGAAGAACGGAACAGCGCCGGAGCGTTCGCCGCCGGGCGCAATCCGCGCGGCTCGCGGTTTCTCATCAACGGCGAGCCGACCGAGAATCAGTTGGCGCTCGGCTCGAAGGGCGCGCTGCGGTACGAAATCGTCGCGCACGGGCGGATGGCGCACTCGGCCTACCCGGAGCTGGGCGAATCGGCTATCGAAAAACTGCTGGACGTTCTCGAGAAGATCCGCAAAGTGAGATTGCCCGAAGATGCCGTGCTGGGCCGCAGCACGATGAATATCGGGACCATCTCCGGCGGCCGCGCGCCCAACGTGATCCCCGACAAGGCCCGCGCCGAGATCCTGATCCGGCTGGTTTCCGATCCCGAGCCGATCCGGCGCGCGATCCGCGAGGCCGCGGCGGGCCGCGCCGAGGCCAACGAGGTGCTGTCGATTCCCGCACTCCGGCTGAACTCGCTCGGCGACCTGCCGACGACTGTGGTGTCCTTCACCACGGACATCCCGGCGTTCGGCGGCGTCTGGGGAGAGCCGTTTCTCATCGGCCCCGGCAGTATACAGGTCGCGCACACGCTCGACGAGAAGATCTCCAAGCGGCAGCTTGCCGAAGCCGTCGAGATTTACCGGACCATGGTCGAAAGGTTGCTCGCGTCTAAGGTTTAAGGAAACAGGATATGCAGAAGATCGAAGTCGGCATTCTTGGCGCCACCGGCATGGTGGGGCAGCATTTCATCAAGTTCCTGCAGGGGAACCCGTGGTTCGACGTGAAGTGGGTTGGAGCCAGCGATCGCTCGGCGGGCAGGAAGTATCGCGAGGCGACGACCTGGCGTCTGAATGGCGCCATGCCCGCCTCCGTGGCGGACCTCACGGTGGAGGACTCGAAGCCCGGCAACGCGCCGCGCCTGGTGTTCTCCGCGATGGATGCCTCCGTGGCGACCGAAATTGAGCGCGCCTTCGCCCAGGCGGGACACGTCGTGGTCTCGAACTCGAAAAATCACCGCATGGAGCGGGACGTGCCGCTGCTCGTGCCCGAGGTCAATCCGGATCACCTGCAACTGATCCCGCAGCAGCAGCGCAACCGGGGCTGGAAGGGGCAGATCGTCACGAATCCGAATTGCTCCACTGTCGTGCTGACCATGGGCCTCGGGCCGCTGAAGCAGTTCGGCATTACCCGCGTGGTGGTGACGACCATGCAGGCGATCTCGGGCGCGGGCTATCCCGGCGTCGCGGGCATGGACATCAATGCGAACGTGATTCCCTTCATCGGCGGCGAAGAAGAAAAGATCGAGCAGGAGACGCAGAAGATCCTGGGCGAATACCGGGGCGATCATATCGAGCCGCTCGCCGCGGGCGTTAGCGCGCACTGCAACCGCGTGCCGGTGGTCGACGGCCACACGGTGACCGTATCCGTCGAGTTCTCCGCGAAGCCCTCCGAGCAGGATATTCTGGCGGCGTTCCGCTCCTTTACGAGCGAGCCGCAGAAGCGCAAGCTGCCCAGCGCGCCTCCGCAGCCGGTAATCTACATGGAGCAGGCGGACCGTCCGCAGCCGCGCCGGGACGTGGAGCGGGAGCGGGGTATGGCGGTGTTCGCCGGCCGCTTGCGCCCCTGCCCGGTGCTGGACTGGAAGTTTGTCGCGATGGGCCATAATACGGTTCGAGGCGCAGCCGGCGCGGCCGTGCTCAACGCCGAGTTGATGTACTCGGAAGGATTCCTCGACTGATGATTGTGATGAAATTCGGCGGCACATCGGTGGAATCGGCGGCCGCCATCGAACGGGTTGCTTCGATCGTCCAGGCGCGGGTCGCGCGCCAGCCGGTGGTCGTCGTTTCGGCGATGGGGAAGACCACCAACCGGCTGTTGGCGCTGGCCTCGGACGCGGTTCGCGGCAAGCGCGAGGACGCGCTGTGGCAGCTTCGGGAGCTGCGCGAATACCACCTGGAGCAGTCGCGGCAAGTCGCGGCCGAGGCGGACCGCGAGGAACTCGAGCGGACCATCGACGAGCATTTCCAGGAGCTCGCGGAGCTGGTCAAGGGTCTCGCGGTTCTCGGCGAGCTGACGCCCCGGTCGGTGGATGCGATTTCCAGTTACGGCGAGAGACTGTCGAGCAGGATCGTGGCGCTGGCGTTCCGGAAGGCCGGCATGGATGCTGTACACGCCGATGCGCGCAACGTGATCGTCACCGATTCCCGGCACACGCAGGCGCAGCCGCTCTTCGACCCGACCTACGCGCGGCTCTGCGCGGAGGTCGCGCCGCTGGCGCGCGCGGGCAAAGTGGTCGTCATGGGCGGGTTCATCGGCGCAACCGAAGGCGGAGTCACGACGACGCTCGGCCGGGGCGGTTCCGACTTTTCGGCCGCGATTGCCGGCGCGGGCATCGGCGCCGAGGAAATCGAAATTTGGACGGACGTGGATGGCATGATGACCGCCGATCCGAACAGCGTCCCTGGCGCGCACCGGCTCAAGGTGATCTCTTTTACCGAGGCGGCCGAGCTCGCCTACTTCGGGGCGAAAGTGCTGCATCCTTCTACCGTGCTGCCCGCGGTGGAGAAGAACATACCGGTGCTGATTCTGAACTCGCGTCGGCCCGAGGTGCCGGGCACGCGCATCATCCGGGAGGCGGTTCCGTCGAAGAACCCAATCAAGTCCATTGCGTGCAAGCGGCACATCACCGTGGTGAACCTGCAATCCACACGCATGCTGATGGCCCACGGTTTCTTGCGCCGGATCTTCGAGGTTTTCGACCGGTTCCACACGCCGGTCGATATGGTGTCCACCTCGGAGGTCAGCGTCTCGGTGACCATCGACAACCCCGTGCGGCTGGACGAAATCTGCGGCGAGCTTTCGCAATTCGCCGAAGTCGCCGTGGAACAGGACCGCGCGATCGTTTCGCTCGTGGGAGATAATATTCGCGGGACGCCGGGCATCGGAGCCAGGATCTTCCGCGCGCTCGGAAAGGTGAACGTGCTGATGGTTTCGCTCGGCGGCTCGCAGTGGAACTTCTCGCTTGTGATCGCCGAGGAGAACCTGAAGGACGCGGTTCGCCTGCTGCACGACGAATTTTTCCGCGAGCTCGACCCGGCGGTGTTTGACTGATGAACCTCGCACTGGTTGGATACGGCAAGATGGGGCGGCTGATCGAGCAGCTCGCGCCGGAGTATGGCTTTTCGGTCGGGCTCAGGCTCGACGAGTTCAATAACGCGGACTTTTCAGGCATCACGCGCGAGAACTTCCGCGGCGTGGACGTGGCCGTGGAGTTTTCAATCCCTTCGGCGACGGTGGAGAATGTCGAACGGATCGCGGCGCTCGGCGTAAACCTCGTGATCGGCACGACCGGCTGGCTCGGCGGGATGGAGCGGGTCAAGGCGGCGGTCGAGCGCAACGGCGTCGGCTTGGTCTGGAGCCCGAACTACTCGGTGGGCGTAAACGTGTTCTCGCGCCTCGCGGCGGAAGCGGCCCGCCTGCTCGCGAACGAAGAAGAGTACGGCGCCTGGGCGTGGGAGATCCACCATTCCACTAAGAAAGACGCGCCTTCGGGAACTCTCTTGAAGCTGGTCGACGATATGAAGAAGGCGGGCTATTCGCGGCCGATCGATACCGGCTCGAACCGGGCCGGGCGGCATCCGGGAACTCACGAGATCGGGTTCGATTCCGCGGCGGACACCATCACGCTGCGGCACACGGCGCGCAGCCGCGAGGGCTTCGCGCGTGGAGCGCTGAAAGCGGCGCAATGGATAGCAGGGAAAAAGGGAGTGTACGAATTCAGCGAGATTCTATTTCACGGCAACTCCGTAACCGAGCCGCGACCGTGAGGGAGCGGTAATGGCGCTCCGGAAGCAGGAGACGACGATGTTTACAGGATGCGGGACGGCTCTGGTGACGCCGTTCCGGCGCGATCAATCACTGGATGAGGAAACCCTGCGCCGGCTGGCGCGGCGGCAGATCGAGGCCGGGATCAACTTCCTGGTTCCTTGCGGCACGACCGGCGAGAATCCGGCGCTCTCGCTGCGTGAGCACCTGCGGGTGGTCGGGATCGTGGTTGAGGAGGCCAAGCGCAGCGAAGTTCCAGTGCTGGCTGGCGCGGGCGGATACAACACCGCCGAGGTGATCGAGCTGGCGAACGAAGTGCGGGCCGCGGGCGCGGACGGGATTCTCTCCGTTACGCCTTACTACAACAAGCCCACGCAGGAAGGCTTGTACCAGCACTACAAGGCGATCGCCGCCGCGGTCCCTCTGCCGATCGTCGTCTACAACGTGCCGGGCCGAACCGGCGTGAACGTCGAACCGCCTACGCTCGAACGGCTGGCCGCGATCGAGAACATCGTGGGCGTCAAGGAAGCTTCCGGCAATATCTCGCAGGTCGCGTCGATCCTGGCGCGGGTTCCCGAGAGTTTCATCGTGCTCTCCGGGGACGATGCGATCACGCTGCCGCTGATCGCGCTCGGAGGACGCGGATTGATCTCGGTGGCCTCGAACGAGATCCCGGCCGAGACGGCGCAGTTCGTGGACAGCGCGCGGCGCGGCGATCTGGCTCAGGCACGCCAGTTCATGCGGAGATACCTGCCGCTGATAGAGGTCAACTTCATCGAGTCGAACCCGATTCCGGTGAAGGCGGCCATGGGTTTGATGGGCCTGCTCGAACCCGTGTGGCGGCTGCCGCTCGTGCCGCCGAAGCCCGAGCATCTCGCCAAAATTGAGAACGTACTCACTTCCCTAGGACTGATTCCCGTTCATGCTCGAAACTGATATCGAATCGTTGTTCGACCAGAAGCCGGACCGCTACCTGGACGCCCACTTCCAGTTGTTCGCGGAGTTCAAGGAAGCGCTGAACCGCGGCGAGGTGCGCGCGGCCGAGCCGGACGCCGCGGCCCGGAGCGGCTGGCGCGTGAACGCCTGGGTCAAGAAGGGCGTGCTGCTCGGGTTCCGCATGGGCGCGCTGGTGGACATGTCGATCGATGTGGCGCGGCAGCCATATTTCGACAAGTCAACCTATCCGGTCAAGCGGCTCGCGGCGGAAGACGGAGTGCGGATCGTGCCGGGCGGATCGAGCATCCGCGACGGCTGCTACGTGGGCCGCGGCGTCACCTGCATGCCGCCGATGTACATCAACGCCGGCTCGTACGTAGGCGAAGGAACGATGATCGATTCGCACGCGCTGGTGGGAAGTTGCGCGCAGGTGGGCCGGAGCTGCCACATTTCCGCCGCGGCGCAGATCGGCGGCGTGCTGGAGCCGGTCGGCGCATTGCCGGTGGTGATTGAGGATGAGGTCCTGGTGGGCGGCAACTGCGGCATCTACGAGGGCACGGTGGTCAAGCGGCGCGCGGTGCTCGGCACCGGCACGATCCTGAACCGCTCGACGCCGGTTTACGATCTGGTGCGCGGCGAGGTCTACGTGGCGAGCGACAGCGAGCCCCTGGTGATCCCGGAGGCTGCGGTCGTGGTCTCGGGCGCCCGCGCCATCCCGCACGGCCCCGGCAAAGACTGGGGCCTCTCCCTCTACACCCCGGTGATCGTCAAATACCGCGACGCGAAAACTGACGCGAAGATCCAGTTGGAAGAGTTGCTACGGTGAGGCTTCGAGAGGAAAGCCCATGCCTGACAAACCCACAGGGAACGATCTTGTTTTGGTCAAACTGAGCGATGAGCAAATCGCGCTCGCCAAACAAGCGAACGGTGCTCGCCTGAAGATCACTCACGCACTGCTGTGCGGAGGGTATGGGCAGATATTTGGAACTGAAAGGCAGTGCAGTAAGTATTATGACGTTTGGAGAGACATTTTCCGGCGTTTATTCCATCAAGCCTATAAAGCGGAGACGCATCCAGTTCAGTGCTACCGGTCGACGTTTAACCTGGTCGTGTCGTTGGTCGAGGAGGATGACCGGATCGAACTCCGGCGCATAGCCAAGCGGGGCAGGTAGTCCCCAAAGGCACCCTTCGAGGAAATATGCTAACAAAGCCCATTCCTGAATTTTTCAGCGGTCCTCTGGGTAGCCACAGAAATTACCTTAGACATATAGCTTTTCAGAACCACCTTGAATATCTGCGCTGCGAGAAGGCGATGCGGGAGCAAGGCAACTCAACTAACCCAGCTAAATACAACAAATTGCGTTTGTTTCTAAACTCAGTTGAATCGCTCAACAACATACTGGACTATTTGTACTTCGAGCACGAAGGCCGGATCGGCAGGACACAAGTTGCGTTCAGAAAATCCGCCGGATCGAAAGTTCCGATTCTCGAAGCCCTGTCAATACTTGCAAATTCCTACAAGCACTGTGTTCGCCGCGATGACGGCAAGTATCCAAAACGTGCGAGCGAGTTGCAAAGAACGCATGTCCATGTGGATCTTCAGATCAATATGAGTGATCCCAGTTTCTCACGTGCGGATGCGGACTACACGTTCTCGGGGCCTCTGCCAATGCACGAGAACATATTAAAAGAGGCTTTTGAGTTCTGGCTGGAGTACTACAACAACGGGAACACAGAGGAGCTGATCAAGAGGCTGATTACGTAGCCCCGGTCGCGTCCTCCAGCGCCGCCAGCGTTCCCCTTGCCGCTCTTTGCCACGAGAACTCGCGCGCGCGAATCGGGCCGGCGGCCGCGAGTGCTGCGCGCAGCTTGTCATCCGAAATCAGGCGGAGCAGGGCAGCAGCGATGGCGTTCTCGTTGCCCGGTTCGAACAGCAGCGCGGCGTTGCCGGCCATGCTCGCAAGCGGCTCGATTGCCGAACACGCCGCCGGCACGCCAGCCGCGAGCGCCTCGATCACCGGCAATCCGAAACCCTCGAAGGTGGACGGGCAGACGAACGCGCAGGCGTTGCGGAACAGTTTGTATAGCTCGCCGCGCGAGAGCCATCCGGTGAGGCGGACCGCATCGCCCAGCCCCGTTTCGGCGATTGCCTGTTCGACGGCCACGGCATGGAATCCGCTCATGCCCGCGATCACCAGCCGGAACTCCGGGTTCGCTCGATGCACCTCGGCAAACGCGCGGATCAGCGGCACGAGTCCCTTGTGCGGATGCAACGTCGAAGCGCACAGGATGTATGGCTCGAGCGCAACGGCCCGCCGCTCGGCTGCGATCTCGAAAAACGCCGGGTCCACTCCTTCCGGAACCACTCGGATCTTCTCGCTGGGCAGACTGTAGTACCGGAGCAAGTCCGACCGGGTGGCCTCGGAGGGCGCCAGGAGCAGCTTCGAGCGGTGGGCCGACATCCAAAGGAACGCGCGCCAGAAGGGCAGATCGAACCAGCGGAAGTATTCGGGGTGGCGTTTGTGCTGGAGGTCGTGAAACATCGTGACCTGCGGGCACGCGCAAACCAACGGTCCCGTGAACCCGGGATTGAATAGCACATCCAGGCGAAGGCGGCTGATCGCGAGCGGCAGGCCCGTCTGCTCCCACAGCAGCCGGGCGGGGCGGGAAACCGCGCGCACGGGCTGTGGCACGACTTCGAAATTCGGCTGCGCGGGCGCGAGGTCCTCCCGGGTCTCGCGATTCGTGAAGACGAAGTATTGGTTCTCGCGATCGATGGCTCCGAGCGCGCCCAGCAGGTAGCGGAGGTAGATCTCCGTCCCGCCGACCCCGCCCGGGATCAGGTAGAGCGCGTTGACGCCGATGCGCAAAGGGGACACGATTATGCGCTTGGCCTCGCGCCGGGCATGAGGTGGGGCGGCTCCCCTGAGCCGCAACCCGACCCCCTGGTCGGGTTTGGCCGGATCAGGGGACCCGGTGCGGTCCGGGGGGACCGCACCACATAAGACCTCATCGGGCCGGCCTGCGCTGCTCAATCGCCGAGAGGCCCTCGATCGCGGCCTCGCTCGTCGGGTCGATCGCCAGCGCGCGGCGAAACTCGCGGATCGCGGCCTGGGTGTCGCCCTGCCGGTCGTAGAGCGCGGCGAGGTAGGTGTAAGTCATGGCGAAATTCGGATCGATCCCGATGGCGGTGTCCAGGGCCTGCCGCGCCTCCGCGTATTTGCCATCCTTCACATCGATCATTCCCATCAGCGAATAGACCTGGGCGGTGCGCTTCAGCGCCATGGCCTGGCGCAGTTTGGCCAGCGCTTCGGCGGGGTGGCCGAGGCAATCGTAGACCAGCGCCCAATCCACCATCAGGCGGTAATCGTCCTGGCCGCGAATTCCGGCTGCTTCGTAATGCGGAAGCGCCTCGCTGCATCGGCCTTGGGCGTAATAGGCGAAGGCAAGCTGAAATTGCGGGCGCGATTTTTCCGGCGACTTCGAGACTGAATCCTCCCACAGCGCCGTGTCGCTGGTCCAGACGCCGTTGCGTGCGTAGGTCAGGAACCCCGCGAGCACCAGAATTCCAGACATCGTCGCAACCAAAGTGCCTCGCTTCACTTTCCAGCGGCTCAGAAAATCGGCGACCACCAGCAGCAGGCCAATCATGGGCAGATACAAACGCCGCTCGGCCACCGGGTCGGCGATCGGTACGAACGAAGACGTCGGCGCGAGCAGCAGGAGGAACACCAGGAACCCGTAGGAAGCGAGCGGGAACCGCTTCCGGTAATAGATCGCCGCGGCCGCCAGCGCGAGCAGCGCCGCCAGGCCGATCACCGCCCCGTGATCCATCAGCGTGTAGGAAACCGGGAAGTCGTGATCGATGTTCTGTCCATAAGGGAGGAAGAACAGCCGGATATAGAGCCAGATGGCGCGGCACTGCGTGTAGAAATACTGATACCAGGTAAACGCCTTCATCGAGAAGCCGGCGGTATCCGCGGCGCGGAGCACGTGCCAAACCATGCGCAACGCCAGGGCGCCGCCCGCAAGGATCAGCCCGTATAGGCGCCAGTTTCGCCGGATGCCCCGGAAGGAGAATCCGGGGTTCCAGTAGTAGTCCGTGAGAAGCAGCAGCCCGATCAGCACCACGGTGTGCTCTTTCGTGCTGACCGCGGCCGCGAACAGAGCCAGCACGCCGATCGATTCCAGCCACGAAATCGCCTCCGAACGGCGGTATAGAAACACCGCGAACGCCGCATAGAGGAAGAAAACGCTGAGGCCCTCGGAGCGGCTGGCAACGTAGGAGACCGACTCGGTCTGGACCGGGTGGAGCAGAAAAAGGCCGCCGGAGAACGCCGCCAGTGCGTCCCGCATGAATCCGCTTTGCCCGGCGCGGCCGAGCAGCTTGCGTACGATGAGGAACACCAGGCCGCCGGTGAGGGTGTGAAGCAGCACATTCACGAAGTGGTAGGCAAAAGGCTCGGTCCCCGAGATCCGCTGGTTCACCCAAAAGCTCAACATCAGCAGCGGCCTTACGCCGCGCATCCAGGCCGCGAGCGGAGCGTTGGCGAATTCCTTGAAAGTGAAGGGCAGGTAGACGTCGTCGAACACGAATGGGCCTGTGAGCGCGGGCCCGTAAGCGAACAGGACCGCAACGAACGCGGCTCCGAGCGCGAGCCCGTAGTGCCAGGGTTTCAGGACGAAGCCCGCGGCCGTAGCCGTGGCGATCCGCGGCTGGCCTTTTCCCCGTCTCTCAGGTTTTGTCTTCTGCATGCGCGGAGCCGACGTAATACTCCAGAATAGCCAAGCGCTGCGCGAGCGCGATGTTGGCGTCCCTCAGCGCCGAGATGATGACCGACAGGCGGAAGAGCACCAGCAGAAACAGGCAGCCGACCAGCAGAAGCAGCGCCATCGGCGGGGACGCGAAGCCGAGAAAGCGCGCCAGCCAGTCGAGCAGCGGATGCGAGCGGGAGAGTATGAGCAGCGTCACCGCCGCCGCAAGCCAGCTCAGCGAATACTCGGCGCGGATGTGCGAGCGCCTCACCGAAACCAGAACCATGAGGATGAGCACTACGCTCAAGCCCGTGAGGAAATTCAGAAGGCCGTCCATAGCTTCTCCATAAGGGACCCAGGCGGCGGCTCTATTTCCGCCTGCGCCTGTGTTCGTACTTCAAGACGTTGACGAACACGCCCATCAAAACGTGAAAAATGTAGTATAGCGACCGGACCGGCGTGATCGAGCTGCGGCCGCCCATCCGCGGGCGCATCTCGCACGGAATCTCGATAAACCGGAACGCTCTGCGCTGCAATACCACGAGGGTCTCGATCTCCGGGTATTCGAGCGGAAAACTCTTGCTGAATACCTGGAGCGCGGAACGGTTCACGCCGACGTATCCGGAGGTGGGATCGCGGACCGGCTTGCCTAGAATGGGCCGCAGCACCAGGCGGAAGAAACGGATTCCCATCCCGCGCAGGAAGCTCGAGGGCTCGAAATCGCCGTCCATGAATCGGGAGCCGATCACCATTTCGCAGTTGGATGACCGCAGCGCCTCATAGATCTTCGGAATGTAACGCGGGTCGTGCTGGCCGTCTCCGTCGATGCGGATGACGTAGTTGTAGCCGAGCTCGAAGGCGAGCCGGTAACCCGCCTGGACGGCCCCGCCGAGCCCCAGGTGGTAGGGGAGCGGCAACACCCGCGCGCCGGCCCGCCCGGCCATGAAGATCGTCGCGTCGGTCGAGCAGTCATCGACGACCAGCACCGGCACGCCCGGCACGGTGTCGCGGATCTCGCGGACCACCGCTCCGATTGCGGCCTCCTCGTTGAACGCCGGGATGATCACCAGCAGCGAAGCGGAGGTCACAGCGCCGCCACCTCTCTGGGGCTGATGCAATGCTTCGCCACCAGTTGCTCGAAGTCGCGCACGCCGATGCGCGCGGTGCGGCGGATCTGGCGCCTTTGGCCGAGCAGACGCCGCGCGTGCTTGAGCAGCACTACGTGCGCGCGGACGGCAATGTAGACCATCTCGAGCACGCTGGCGTTGTCCTCGCGGTAGCGCGCCGCGCTGCCGCGATCCTCGGCCGCCCACGCCAGGTGCCAGAAGTAGCGCGACAGCGTGGCCAGCGGCGCGCGCGCCACCAGGCTGGCTGGGAAATTCTTCAACAGGACAAAGATGCGATTGCGCTCCACGTAGTAGGCCTTGAGGGGCGATGCCGCTCCCGCCGTTTGGGAGTAATGATGCTCCACGATCGCATCCGGGGCGTACAGGCAGGTCCAGCCGGCCCAGCGCGCACGCAGGCCGAGGTCGGTATCCTCGCAATACAGGAAGAAATCTTCGTCGAACAGCCCGATCTCGTCGAGCATCTTGCGGCGGTAGAGCGCCGCCGAGCCGCTCGGGAAAAGGACCTCCTCCGGTTCGTTGAACTTTTCCGCGGGCTCGAGGTGCCCGCGCTGCTTGCTGGTTGCGTCGCCCGAGATCAGCATGCCGGCCGAGTCGAGTTGCGTTCCGCCGGCCAGGCGCACCTGCGACGCGCACATGCCCGCGTCCGGCCGTGACTCGAGCGCGCCGGCGAGCGCGCAAAGCCAGTCTGGCCCGGCCACGGCGTCATCGTTCAGAGTCGCGAGGTAGCGCGAGGCGGTGCGCCGGAACGCCTGGTTTACCGCCGCGCCGAAGCCCAGGTTCCGGTTGTTCTCGAGCACCGAAACGCCGCGCCAGCGCGTCGCCGTCTCCGCAGCCAGGCTCCGGCCGCTGTTATCAATCACAAACACTTCGAAATCCGTCAGCGTCTGGCGTTCGAGCGACGCGAGGCACTCGGCCAGCTTCGGCCCGGCGCTCAACGTCGGGATGGCCACGGTCACGAGAGGAGTCGACAATCCCTAGATTTTACCGAAAGTCAGCGGGGCCGTTTTTCAGTCGGCGTTGATCCGTGCTCATCGGCGGCGGGCTTTGGTCCCTATCAACGAGCCGGTACCTCCGATTCGCCGCCGCTAGGCCATCACCAGCCGGTACGCCTTCGTGATCGCCGCCACGGCGTCCTCCAGGTCGCGCCTGGTGAACTTCGGGCCAATGGTCAGGGTAGCGGCCCGGCTATAAATGTCGAGCGTTCGCGGACAGCACGCCGCCCCGTAGACGATCTGCCTGCCCCGCTCCGAATTGAAAGTCGGCCACGCGGGGTGCGGACCAATCTTGTTCCGGATGTAGGGAAAGGTTGGAAGCGGTGTCGCCGCGCTCGGCGGCGCCATGGGCACTTTCTCGGTGTTCATCGCCTCCACGAACCGGTCTCGCGTCTTCCTGTCCGGCAGCAGCAGATCGACAGTCCAGCCGAGTTCGCCGTCAATATCGTGGCTGTGCCTCAACTGGATGCCCGGCAGTTTCTGTATCCGGTCGCGCACGAAACGGGCATTCTCCCGGTGCAGGCCCACGATGGTGTCCAACTTCCTGAGCTGTGCGCGCATCACGGCGCCGGTCATTTCATTCATCCGATAGTTGAGCCCCAGGAAATATGGCATCCCGGGATGGCCCAGTTCTTCCTCGAAGATCGGCCGAATCAGGCCGAGGTCGTGGAACCGGATGGCGCGCTCGTATACCAGCGGATCGTTGGTGACCACCGCGCCGCCTTCACCGGCTGTGATCATCTTGTGGAGCTGGAAGCTGTAGATGCCGGCGTCGCCGAAGGTTCCCAGGCGTTTGCCCTTGTACTGCGCGCCGCAGCTCTGCGCGGTGTCCTCCAGAACCTTCAGGCCGTGTTTCCGCGCCAGTGGCAGGATGCGGCCCAGGTCGGCCGGAGCGCCAAAAAGATGCACCGGCATGATGATCTTGGTCTGCGGGGTGATTTTGGCTTCCACATCGGCCGGATCGAGGGTGAACGACTCGTCCACTTCGGCGAAAACCGGCAGGGCGCCGGTCAGCACGATAGCGGTGTAACAGGAGTGCCAGGTCCAGGCCGGCAGGATCACCTCGTCGCCGGGGCCGGCGCCCAGCCCGGTCAGCGCGCAGTGCAGCGCGGCCGTTCCCGAGGTAACCCCAAGCACATACTTGGTTCCCATGAAGGCCGCAAATTCCTGTTCGAATTTCGCCACTTTCTGCGGCTTCTTCGGGCCGTAGAAACGGAACAGGCTGTGCGTCTCGTAAGCCTGGTCCAGCTCGGCGCGCTCCTCCGGGCCGTAGAATTGTGCTCCGGGAAATGCCGTGGTCAACGGAACCGTCCGGGCGGGCGGGACGGCCTCATCAGCCGGGGCCGGCGGCTGTGCGCCCGCCAGTGTAGTGGCCGCGACGGCCGGAACGGCGGCGGCAAGAAACGCCCGGCGGTTCACTTGGTTGCGAGTATCGATCGGTTCATTCATGAGTAGTTCCTCCTAATTTCGAACGGATCGAGCCCGGGGACTTGAGCCGCGCCAGGTGGATAAAGCCCGATCGACGCCGGTGCATCCGGCCGTAGCGTTGTGGCCTGCGCGGGCGCGCACACAAATAATGCGCTTCCCAGCCATCGCAGGTCCATTTGAACAGTTTACTCGAAGCCGGCTCCCGGTAGCATGCGGAATACGGAACCGCGCCGCGCGGGGACGCTTTTACTCTATTCTCTCTTCCAACTCCGCCCAGCGGTCATACAGATCATCCACCGCTTTTTGAGCCTCTTCTATCTCGCGGCAGACCTCCTGGAGGCGGCGGCCGTCGCGCACGACCGAAGGGTCTTCCAACCGCGCGCGCTTCGCCTCGAGATCCTGCTCGGCTCGGGCGATGCGCTGCTCGATTCCTTCATACTCACGGGCGTCCAAATAGGAAAGCTTCTTCTTCACCGGCGCCGGAGCTGTCGAAAAATCCGGGGACACTTCGGGCTGGCTAGGCAGAATGCTCGGCCTGCGGACGCGCCCAGCAGTGTCCCCGGGACTCTTTGACAGCCTGGCCTCGGCCCTGGCTTGCTTCCGTTCCGTCTGCCAGGCGTCCCATTGAGAATAGTCGGCGAAACGTTCCGCCCCGCCCTGTCCGTCGAGCCCCAGCACGACCGTGGAAACCCGGTCCAGCATGTAGCGGTCGTGTGTCACCACGACCAGCGCGCCGGAGAATTCCAGCAGGCTCTCTTCGAGGATCTCGAGCGTCGGGATGTCGAGGTCATTGGTCGGCTCGTCGAGCAGCAGCACATCCGCCGGCTCCAGCATCAGCCTCGCGATCAGGATGCGCGCGCGCTCGCCGCCGGATAAACGGCCGACCGGCTGGTTGAGCTGTTCGCTCGAAAACAGAAATCTTGCCGCCCAGGAAGCCACGTGGATGACGCGGTCCCGATAGGCGACCGAATCGCTGTCGGGAGCCAGCGCCCGCCGCAGGCTGAGGTCCGGATCGAGTTGCCGCACCTGGTCGAAGTAGACGATGCGCAAGGCATCGGCGCGCCGGATCTCTCCGGCTTCGGGCGCGATATCTCCGCGCAGGAGGCGCAGCAGGGTCGTCTTGCCGCTGCCATTCGCGCCCACGAGTCCAACCCGCATCCCCGCCGTGATGACGAAGTCGAGGCTTTCGTAAAGTGCCCGGCCTCCGAACCCGTAGCGGACCTGTTCGAGCTCGATCAGCCGTTTGGTCTTCCGGTCCGTGGCCGTAAAGTCGATATCCGTGGCTTCGGTGCGGCTCCGGGCCCTGAGATCGGCCAGCTCGCTGATCATCTCGTGGGCCTTGCCGATGCGCGCCTTGGCTTTGGTGCGGCGCGCTCTCGGACCGCGCCGCAGCCATTCCACTTCCGTCCGGACGCGGTTCTCGAGCGCTTCCTGCCGCTTCGCCTGAGCGTGCAGGAATTCGCACTTCACTTCGAGAAACCTGCTGTAGTTGCCGTGGACGCGCAGCATGCCGCCCGGATAGACGCGATTCAATTCGGACATTTCGGTGGCTACGTTTTCGAGGAAGTAGCGGTCGTGGCTGACCACGACACAGGCGAACGCGGCGCTTTCGAGAAGCTTCTCGAGCCACTCGATGCCGGCCAGGTCCAGGTGATTGGTGGGCTCGTCGAGGAGCAGGATCCCGGGGGCCTCGGCCAGGGCTTCGGCGATAGCCAGCCGTTTGCGCCAGCCTCCCGACAGGGCCGCAACTTCCACGTCGAAGTTGTCGAACCCCGAACGGCCGAGGACCTCGGCTTCGCGCGCCGCGCGGTCCGCCTCGGGAATGGCCGCGCGCTCGAGCGCCCGGCGGACTACGGATCGGACGGTCCCGGCGGGACCAAACTGCGGGTCCTGCGCGACGTGAGCGAGGCGCGTGCCCTTGCGCACCGCTACCTCGCCCGCGTCCGGTTCGCGCCGGCCGGCGAGAATCTCCAGAAGCGTCGACTTCCCCGAACCGTTTGGTCCGATCAGGCCGAGCCGGTCGCCTTCGGAGATGCTGAGGGCCACGTTCTCGAACAGCGGAGCGGCTCCGTACGATTTCGAAAGGCTTTGTGCATTGAGTAACAGCGCCACGGATAAGAGGTCCGATCTCAGAATATCAGCCTGAGCATGATCGGAATCCGGTGGATAATAGGAGATACTGTAATGAAGTCAACCAGAATTGCTGTCGCCACCTCGGACGGAGTCTCCCTGTGCGAACACCTCGCCCGCAGTTCCGCGTTTATCGTTCTGCTTGTAGAGGACGGCAGGGTGACCTCCCGTACAACCCGGAACAGGGCCACGGACGCCTGCGGCAATCACGCGAGCTTCGTCGAGATTCTGGACGGCTGCAACGCCGTTCTCTGCGGCGGCATCGGCCAGGGAGCGGCCGATTCGCTGGCGGCTCACGGAATCGAGCCGCTTGTGGCCGCCGGGAAGCACTCGGTGGAGGACGCCGTGGACCTATATCTCGCCGGCAAGCTGGCCACCACGGCAGAGCGCGTTTGCCTGTGTCACTGAACTGCGTCCATTCCGCGCCCATTTGACCTCCGTGCTTCCCCGCATGTAGCATTGCTCCGTGAGTATCGTCGCCGGAGTTGATTTCGGAACGCTGAGCGTCCGCGTCTCTATTTTCGATAGCGCGAAGGGCCGGCTCGGCTCCGGCGCCGCGCCATATCCGCTCCATCGCCGCCGCGACGACCCCGACTACGCCACCCAGAGTCATACGGATCACGTGCGCGCCCTGGTGGAGGCGGCGCGCGAGGCCGTCGCCTCGGCTGGAATCGATGGCCGCGACATCGAGGCAATCGCCATCGATACAACCGGCTCGAGCGTGCTGCCGGTGGGCGAGGGACTCGAGCCGCTCGACGACTACTATCTATGGTGCGATCATCGCGCCTGGCAGGAGGCCGCGCTCATCACCAAAACGGCGCGCGAGACCGGCCTCCCGGCGATCGACTGGTGCGGCGGCGTCTATTCCTCCGAGTGGGGGTTTTCCAAGCTCCTGCACTGGTTGCGGAACAATCCCGAAAAGCGCGGCCGGTTCGTCACCGCTCTCGAACATTGCGACATGGTTGCGGCGGCGCTCGCCGGCGTCACGAATCCGGCGGATGTCGCGCGCAGCGTCTGCGCCATGGGCCACAAATGGATGTGGAACCAGCAGCTCGGCGGCCTGCCGCCGCAGGACTTTCTCACACGCGTGGACCCGCTGCTCGCCGGCGTCCGTGCCAAGCTGGCCCTGGGCTGTTACAAAACCTCGGACGCCATCGCCGGCACGCTTTCCGAAAAATGGGCCGGCCCGATGTGCCTGCGTCCCGGCATTCCCATCCCGGTGGGCGCGTTCGATGCGCACTGGGACGCCATTGGCGCGGGCTGCCGGTTGGGAGACGTGGTCAACGTCGTCGGGACCTCCACCTGCATCATCGCCATCAGCAAGGAATCCAGGCTCATTCCGGGCGTGTGCGGGGTGGTGCCCGGCTCGGTACACCCGGCGTACACCGGCATCGAGGCGGGTCTTTCGGCGACCGGCGACATCTTCGAAGCGATCGCCCACCGCGCGGGTGCCACGGTGGCCGGGCTGTCGGACGGCTTGCAGGCTTACGCGCCCGGGCAGACCGGACTCCTGCGCCTTACCTGGGACAACGGCGATCGCACGGTGCTGGTGAATCCTGAGCTGGGCGGCGTGACCCTCGGATGGAACCTGACGCACACCGCGCAGGACGAATTGTTCGCAGCCATTGAAGGGACCGCCTTCCATACGCGGATCATCCTCGATCGCATGGAGGAATACGGCGTGCCGGTCGAGCGCGTCATCAATGGCGGCGGCATCCCGCGCAAGAATGCGGTGCTGAACCAGGTTTATGCGGACGTTCTCGGCAAGCCGATCCTGGTCCCGCAGGGTGATGTAACCAGCCTGGGCTCGGCCATCTTCGCCTTCCTCGCGGCGGGCGCATTCCCCGGAATCGAACAGGCGCAGGACGCGCTCTGTCCGTCCTATGCGGTGGTGGAACCGCGGCCGCGCAGCCGCGCCACTTACGACGAGCTATTCGGCCATTACCGGCAGTTGTATTTTGCGCTCGGAAGCAGGGAGTCGCGGCCCGTCGCCTCCGGCGGCGTCCTGCCTTCGCTGCGCAAGATCGCGGCTGCGGCGAAAAAGTCATGAACAACCTGAAACAGCTTCGTGACCAGGTCTACGAGGCGAACATGGAATTGGTCCGCCGCGGCCTGGTGGTCTACACGTTTGGAAACGCGAGCGGCATCCTGCGCGGCGAAGGCCTCGTCGCCATCAAGCCGAGCGGCGTGCCCTATGAGAACCTGCGCCCGGAGGATCTGGTGGTCGTGCGCCTGGATGGCTCTCCGGTGGAGGGGACGATGCGGCCGTCGTCGGACCTGCCGACCCACCTGGTGCTCTATCGCGCTTTCGAGGGCATCGGCGGCGTCGTGCACACGCATTCTTCCTTCGCTACGTCCTGGGCGCAGGCTGGGCGCGAGATCCCTTGCCTGGGAACCACGCACGCGGACTATTTCCAGGGCCCGGTGCCGGTGACCCAACCTCTCGAAGCCCACGAGATCGAGGGCGATTACGAGCGCAAGACCGGAGATGCCATCGTCCGCCGTTTGGCGCATTTGGATCCCGCCTGCTACCCGGCCGTGCTGGTGAACGGGCACGGACCGTTCTGCTGGGGGACGACGCCCGCGGAGGCGGCGCACACGGCCGTGATCCTGGAGGAGCTCGCGCGGATGGCGTATCACACCGTGACTCTGAATGCCGGAGTAGAGTCCCTCTCGCGGGCGCTGCACGACAAGCACTTCCTGCGAAAACACGGGGCGAACCGTTCCTACGGCCAGCCATAGAGGAGCCGGATGCGTACCCATTTTTCGTTATTGACACCCACGCTTACGATCGCGCTCACTTGCGCCGCGGCTGCGGCGGGCGCGCCCTTTGGCAAGTCGCCCGAAGGGATACCGATCGAGTTGTTTACCTTGAAGAACGCCAGGGGAATGGAAGCTCGCATCATGACCTGGGGCGCCGCGGTGGTGTCGCTCCGAGTTCCGGATTCGAAGGGCCGGCTGGGCGACACAGTCAATGGTTTCGACAACGCGGAAAGCTATTTCAACCACGGCGCCTACTTCGGAGCGCTGATCGGCCGCTACGCGAACCGGATCGGCAAGGCGCGGTTCACCCTGGACGGCCGCGAGTACAAGCTCTTCGCCAACGACGGCGCCAATTCGCTGCATGGCGGCAAGCGCGGCTTCGACAAGCGAGTCTGGACGCCGGTCCACTTCGACGATCATTCCATCGAGCTGCGCTACCTAAGCCGGGACGGTGAGGAAGGTTACCCGGGCAACCTGACGGTGACGGTCCGCTATACGGTGACGCCGGAAAATGAGCTGCGCATCGACTATACGGCCACCACGGATAAGGACACCGTGCTGAACCTGACCAACCACTCCTACTTCAACCTGGCCGGCGCCGGAAATGGAACCATCTTCGACGAGGAGCTCGAGATCCATGCCAGCAAGTTCTCACCGGTCGATGCGGGCCTGATTCCGCTCGGAAAGCCGGCCGCGGTCGCAGGCACGCCGATGGACTTTCGCAAACCGATGAAGATCGGCGCGCGAATCAATTCCGATTACGAGCAGTTGAAGCTCGGCAAAGGGTACGACCACAACTATGTGCTGGACCGCTCGGGTGACGGCCTCGCCTTCGCCGCCCGCGTGTACGATCCGCGTTCGGGCCGCGTGATGGAAGTGCTGACCACGCAGCCGGGCGTGCAGTTCTATTCGGGCAATGTCCTCGACGGCGCCCTCAAGGGCAAGGAAGGCAAAGTCTATATCCATCGCGGCGCTCTCTGCCTCGAGACGCAGCATTTCCCCGATTCTCCGAACCAGCCGGGTTACCCGGCCACGGAATTGAAGCCGGGAGATACTTTCCGCAGCACCACGGTTTACCGCTTCTCGACCCGGAAATAGGAGGTGAAAGCGGCCAACACCGCCGCGGCCACTCGCGGCAGCGTTGAGAGGCCGTGTACTTAGTTCAGTTTTCGTCCATTCATAGTCTCAGACTGGATCAGCGAAGCCGCACTTGCTCGCTTGCTAACACTGGCTGTCTGGGCTACGCTGTCGGAATCCGATGAATGCGATTTCTCAACTCCGCTTTGACGCTTTGGCTGGATATTCGCGAAGCCCAACTATGGCGCTCGTAGCCAGAGAGCTGGCGTGGTATGAGGAGGCGAATGAAAAACTTTTGGGGATCGTAGCTCTGGACTTGCCGGATCGGGACTACGTCAGCTACGTGCTGGGCCGCGACGCTAAAGGCCGCTTTCGAGCCGTCTGGCTCGACTGTTCAATTGAAACTCAAGAAAGTGCGACAGCCCTCGTCGAAAAGAAACTGGCAGGGCTCTCCCACTCGCCGCCGGAAGAGTTTTATCAAGGAGACGAAATTGGTGGACCGGTCGATTTCTTCACCCCGGTCGTGCCAAGCGATCGCCAGCATCCGGTTTTTTCTACCCTGATCTCAGCTCGCGGATACTCTCCAGCACGCGCGCTAATCGGCGAGATGATGCACTACTTCGAGGACGTTGATGGGAATTTTGTTGAGCAGTTCCAATCAGCGGGTTTTGATGCCCGGCTGTGGGAACTCTATCTGTACGCGCTGCTGAACGAACTCGGATACGGACTGGACCGCCAGCACGCCGTACCGGACTTCCATTGCCAAGGGCCCCTCGGGGACTTCTTCATCGAAGCGACTACTCTCAATCCGTCCGATACCCCGCCAGACGTCGATAGTAACCGAGAAGCATACTTTGCGCATTACGTTCCGATGAAATATGGAAGTGCTCTGTTTTCGAAGTTAAAGAAGAAGTATTGGGAGCAAGCTCACGTTGGCGGGCATCCGCTGGTTTTGGCGATCCAGGATTTCCATGCGGCCCATGCGATGGCATGGAGCAACTCGGCCTTGGTAGAGTACCTCTACGCCATTCGCCAGGTTGAGCGAGTTGGTCCCGATGGGAGGACTGAGATCGTGAGCGAAAGAGTGTTCGAGTATAAATGGGGCGATAAGCCAGCAATTCCTGCCGGATTTTTTATACAGCCGGACAGCGAACACATCAGCGCCGTCCTCGCCAATCCCAGCGGGACAATTTCGAAGTTCAATCGGATAGGGTTCCTAGCTGGTTTCGGCGACCGTGGCATCAAGATGCTTCGAAGCGGCTATTGCTACAAAGGCTCACTGATGCCCGAGCAGTTCCGCGCCGAAGTTCACTCCCCGGACTACAGAGAGAGTTGGTGCGAAGGTCTGTCCGTCTACCACAACCCACACGCGAAAATCCCACTACCGCCGGAAACGTTCTCCTGCGCGGCACACCACACCAGTCGCGATGGTCGCATTCTGAGCCATCAACCGCCATTTCATCCCGTGGGGTCAGTGACGCACATAGTTGTTCCTGTGTAGCTTCGTTTGGAAGTAAACAGCGGACGGACGGCTGGGATCTATTAGCGTCGGCCGTCGTTTCGTCTTCCGTAAGAACCATAGGCCTGCGGTGGATCAAGTCTACAGGTTGCAGCCGCATCGGACGATACATCTGCAGGCTTTGATTACGGCTTAAGAGTACCTGGCCCCCGAAGTCCATCGGCAAGCTCCACCTGCTCACTCAGGCGTTCTACGACACCGACAAGCGGGAGCTGCCGTTTTGGTTTCGAGGCGCGATCTCGCGGTGGCACAATCAGTACCTGACGTTCCATAGGGGCCCGATTGTCGTCGCCGCTGGTGCCGCGGCCGCCCTGCTCCCTGCGCTCCCATCCTCCGTGCGTTTAAAATAGCCTTTGACGTCCGAAACCAAGCGAATCAGGCATGAGAATCCTCGCCATTCACGCGCATCCTGACGATGTAGAGTTCCTGGCGGCGGGCACGCTGATCCTCCTCGCCGGGTCGGAGAACGAGATCACCATCGTGACCATGACTCCGGGCGACTGCGGTTCGCGCGAGCACGGCCCGGAAGAGATTGCAGCGATCCGCCGCCGCGAAGCGAAGGCGTCGGCGACGCTCATCGGCGCACGCTATCTGTGCGCGGAGTTCCGCGACTTGGCGGTGTTCAACGATGATCCGTCACGCCGGAGGGTTACCGAGATGTTGAGGCGGACGCGGCCCGAGCTGGTGCTGGCGGCCTCGCCGGTGGACTACCACAGCGACCACGAAGCCGCCAGCTCGCTGGTGCGCGATTGCTGCTTCAGCGCTCCGGCTCCGAACTACCGGACCGGCGCGCCAAATCCGGCGCCGGCGCTCGATGCGATTCCTCACCTGTACTTTATGGATCCCGCGCGCGGGATAGACCGTGAAGGGCGTGTGGTAACGCCCGATTTCATCGTAAATATCGAGTCCAGTTTCCCGCGCAAGCAGCGCATGCTCGCGCAGCACCGCAGCCAGCGGGAATGGCTGGCGGCCCATCACGGCATCGATAATTATCTTGAAGAGATGGAGAACCGCTCGCGCCAGCGCGGCGCGCTCGCCGGCATCGAATTCGGCGAGGGTTTCCGGCACTACAAGGGCTACACTTATCCTGAGTCCTCGCTGCTCGAGGACGCCCTCGGCTCTCAGCTCGTCCTCCCGGTTTCGGTCTGACGCCGGCCCATCGAGCTGTCAAAGAATCCGGGGACACGCCTGAGCGTGTCCGCAAGGCGAACAATTGTGCGTAACCAGCCCGGACTGCCCCGGATTTTTTGACATCTCCCCTCGAGTAGTAGCATGAGAGCAGCCCCATGAAGCACATCATCGTTGGGACTGCGGGGCACATCGACCACGGCAAGACTGCCCTCATCAAGGCGCTGACGGGCATCGACACGGACCGCCTCGAGGAGGAGAAGCGGCGCGGCATTTCCATCGATCTGGGCTTCGCGCACCTCGACCTCTCGCCCGGCGTCCGCATCGGATTCGTGGACGTGCCCGGCCACGAGCGCTTCGTCAAGAACATGCTCGCCGGCGTCGGCGGCATCGATCTCGTTCTCCTCGTCATCGCGGCCGACGAATCGATCAAACCGCAGACCCGCGAGCACTTCGATATCTGCCGCCTGCTCGGCATCCGCAAAGGCATCGTCGTCCTCACCAAGGCGGATCTCGTGGACCGCGACGTTCTCGACCTCGCCCGCCTCGAAGCCGAGGAGTTCGTCGCGGGGTCGTTCCTCGAAGGCGCGCCGGTGGTCGCGGTCAGTTCCGTAACCGGCGCCGGGCTCGACGAACTTCGCGCGCGCCTGCTTGAAATCGCCTCCGCCGTCCCCGCGAAAGATTCGTCGCGCTACTTCCGCCTGCCGATCGACCGTGCTTTCTCGATGCACGGTTTCGGGACCGTGGTGACAGGCACTCTGGTTTCGGGTTCGGTCGAGCGCGAGCAGGAAGTGGAGCTGGCGCCCGCCGGGCGGCGCCTGCGCGTGCGCGGCATTCAAGTCCACGGCCAGGCGGCCGAGCGCGCGCTGGCCGGGCAGCGCACCGCCATCAATCTGGCGGGCATCGATCCCTCGGACATCGCCCGCGGCATGGTCCTGACCGAGCCCGGCCGCTTCCGCGCGGTATCGCGAATCGATTGCGCTCTCGAACTGCTGCCCTCCGCGAAGCCCCTCAAAAACCGCGCCCCGCTGCACTTTCATTCCGGCACGGCCGAGGTGGAAGCGGAGGTCCGCCTTCTGGAGGGCGCTGAACCGGTGAAGCCCGGCAGCCGTCAATACGTGCGCCTCTTGCTCCGTGAGCCGCTGCTGCTCCTTCCGGGCGACCGCTTCATCATCCGCATGTTTTCGCCGGTTGTGACCATCGGCGGCGGTGTCGTCGTGGATATCACGAACCGGCGCTACCGGCGTGGCGAGCCTGCCTTCGGCCGTCTGCGCGTGTTGGAATGCGGATCGCTCGAAGAGCGCGTGGCGCTGCTCGTCCGCGAATCGAAATACGGGCTCGGCATGGCGGAACTGATCGCCTCGACCGGCCTCGTGCCTGGAGAGATCGAACAGGCCGAGAAATCCGAAGCGCTGGCCGCGCTGCGCCAGCCTGAGTTCCGGCTGCTCGATCGCGAATGGCTCCGTGCGGCGCTCGCACACATCACCGATACGCTTCGGACTTTCCACCAGCAGAAGCCGCTTGCGGCCGGCATCCCGAAACAAGAGTTGCGAGGCCGCGAAATGCCCGGCGCGCCCGCCTTTCTGCTGGACGCGCTGATCGCCCGCGCGAGCGGCATCCTGGCGGACGGGGAAACCGTGCGGCTCGCCTCGCACCAGGTGGTCCTCAAGCAGGATGAGGAGCAGGCATCCGCTTCCATCGAGCAGATCTTCCTCCATGCCGGCCTGGCCGTGCCGCCTGTAGACGACGTGCTCGCAAAATCCGGAGTGGAGCCGTCGAGATCGCGCACCCTGCTCCAAATGCTGATCCGCCGGGGCAATCTGGTCGAAATCGGAGACGGCCTGGTTTTCCACCGCACTGCTCTGGACGCCTTGCGCGCTCAACTGGCGCCGCACAAAGGCCGGCATCTCTCCGTCCCGCAGTTCAAGGATCTGGCCGGTGTCTCGCGCAAGTACGCCATCCCCCTGCTCGAATATCTCGACCGCGAGCGCATCACCCGCCGCGACGGAGACAACCGCCTGGTCCTCTGAGTGCACCACTCTTCGCTTGTCGCGCCCGCGCATGTAGGATAAGCTTGTCCCTGATGGCAAGAGTTGCACCGCTCGGGTGCATGCTCGCCGCAGCAGCCTTGGCCGCGTCCACGCCTCGCCTGGCCGACGCCCCGAAACCCGCCGTAATCGACAAAATCAAGGACCACTTCGTGCCGGCCCCTCTCGACCGGCAGCACATCGAGGGCCTGCTCGGCCAGCGCATGCGGGTCAACCTCGAAGGCCGGCTGCTCCACGTTGACGAACGCGCGCTGCTGGACGGTTTTGAGAACCGGCCCGGCGACCAGCCCTGGATCGGCGAGCACGCCGGCAAGTTCCTCGATGCCGCATCGAAGACCTGGGCCTACACCGGCGATCCGGGGCTGAAGACCATCTTGGACCGGATGACACACAACCTCATCGCCATGCAGCTCCCAGATGGTTACCTCGGCACCTACAGCGATCTCCTCCGCTGGACCAGTTGGGACGTCTGGGTCCACAAGTACGACCTCATCGGGCTGCTGAGCTACTACCAGACCTCCGGCTACACGCCGGCGCTCGATGCCTGCCGCAAGATCGGCGACCTGCTCGTCAAAACGTTCGGCAAAGCGCCTGGGCAGCGCGACATCATCGACGCGGGAACTCACATGGGCATGGCCGCGACCAGCGTTCTCGAGCCGATGTGCCTGCTCTACCGCTACACGGGCGACGAGCGATATCTCGATTTCGCCCGCTATCTCGTGCGCGCTTACGATCAGCCGAACGGGCCGAAGATCATCCGCTCGCTCGCCGCTACCGGCAGCGTCTACCAAACCGCCGACGGGAAAGCCTACGAGATGATGTCGAACCTGGTGGGCCTGATTGAGCTGTACCGGCTCACCGGCGATCCGTCGTATCTACAGCCGGCGCAAATCGCCTGGAAAGACATCGTGGCGAAGCGGCTGTATCTGACCGGCACGACCAGCGCCGGCGAGCGCTTTCGCGAGGACTTCGATCTGCCCGGCGAGGAAGCTTCCGATGTGGGGGAAGGCTGCGCGACCGTCACCTGGCTTCAGCTCAACTGGCAACTGCTGCGCCTCACCGGCGAGCCGCAATACGCCGACCAGCTCGAACGAACGATTTACAACCAGCTCCTCGGCGCGCAGGACCCGCACAACGGAAACATCTGCTACTTCACCCCCTTGGTGGGGCGAAAGCATCCCGGGCCGGGCATCAACTGCTGCGTATCGAGCGAGCCGCGCGGCATCGCGATGATTCCGCAGATTGCCTGGGGCTCGCGCGACGGGGGCCTGGCGGTGCTGCTTTACGCGCCGGGTGACGCGGTCATCCCCGTGCGTGGGGGCCTGCCGGTGAAGATTTCCACCGCCACCACGTATCCGCACCAAGGCGGCGTCACCATCACGCTTCAGCCGCCCGGCCCGGCAAAGTTCCCGGTGTTCCTCCGCGTTCCCGCGTGGTGTGAGAGCTACACGGCCGAAGTGAGGGGAAACCAGATCACCGGGAAGGCGGGCCAGTTTCTGAGGCTGGATCGAACCTGGCGGCCCGGAGATGCAATCGACATCGATATGGACCTCTCCGTGCGCGTGACGCCGGGAGGCGCCGCCTACCCGAACTACGTCGCGCTCGAACGCGGGCCGCAGGTTCTCGCACTCGAAGCCAGCATGAACTCCGGCCTCCCATATCCACACCGTGCCACGTTGCGGACGCTGGATCCCGCGCGGATTCAGCTCTCGAATGCGTGGTCCGAACTGCCGGCGGACTGGGCCGGAACCCAGGCATGGACGGTCGATGGCATTGCCGGTGGAAAGCCGCTGCCGCTGGTGCTCGTGCCATTTGCCGATGCCGTCAACTACCGCGTCTGGCTCGCCCGGCCGGACCGGATTGAGGTGGGCCCGGTCGCCCTGACTGCGTTCGGCTCTGAATCGTGGTCCAGATATGGAAGCGAGCCTGGTTCCATCTGTGACGAGCGGTCCGATACCTACCGCACGACCTTCGAGGGCAAACCGGCGAAACAGGATTGGTACGCGGTCGAAATGGAGCGCCCCGCCACCATCGCGCGCATCATTTACCGGCACGGCCGGGTGTTCGACAACGGCGGGTGGTTCGACACCTCGGCCGGAAAGCCCGTCATCCAGATCAAGCGCGCCAAGCACGGGCCGTGGGAGCAGATCGGGGTGCTCGAAAGTTATCCGGATCTGGTTTCGGCTCAGGTGCCCCGACTGCACGATGGGGATCCGTTTACGTTCAAACTCGCCCGGCCCGTCCAGGCGGTTGCGATCCGCATCGTAGGCAAGCCCGCGCGTTCATTTTCAAGCTGCGCGGAGCTGGGAGCGTACCCGCAATAGCACCTATGAGGGCTATAACATGACCGGTTCAGAGTTGTTACTCTGATCTGGAGTTGGAGGCTGCCGTGAGTGGCTGTGACGATTCGTACTACCGGACCATACTCAACGCGATTCCACTCGCGATTTTCGTGGTCGATGAGGACGTCCGTATACGCACCCTCAACGATGCCGCGGCTGCAACGTTCGGACTCCAGGAATCATTGGTGCTGAATCGCCGCGGCGGGGAAGTGCTGAACTGTATCCACGCACAGGATGCGCCCGGCGGATGCGGCCGCGGTTCCTTCTGCCAGGACTGCATCATCCGGAATACGGTGCGGGAGACCGTCCGCGGGCGTGCGGTTACGCGGAGACGTTTGAAGACCGAGATGCAGTTGCACGGGCGCGAGAAAAAGCTCGAGCTCCTGGTCACCGCAAGCCCGATGCCCGGCGGCGAGCCGCTGGCGCTCCTCATCCTCGAGGACATCGGCGAGATCTCGACACTGCGGAATATCCTCCCTATTTGCGCGAACTGCAAGAAGATCCGGAACGACCAGCAGTACTGGCAACACGTCGAGGGCTATTTTCATGACTACATCGGGGTCGATTTCTCGCATGGAATCTGTCCGGCGTGCATGCAGGACCTCTACCCCGGCCACTGCCCTTAGTGCCCAGATTCAGTGCGTTACCGAGCCGCGACCGTCAGGGAGCGGTTGTTACCACCCGCTGTCAGGACAGGCGATGATGGTTGCTGTGAAGCGCGAGCCGGAGTTCGGCCCCGCGGCGGGCTCTCGCGAATAGAATTATGTGCGGAATTGCCGGATATGTAACTACAGGCCCGGAGCCACAGCCGGAGTCCGTACTCGCGCGGATGACCGCCGCGCTTCGCCATCGCGGACCCGATGATTCCGGCTGCTACGTGCGCGCTCACGTCGCGCTCGGACACCGCCGGCTGAGCATCATCGACCTGGCCGCCGGGCATCAGCCGATGTCCAACGAGGACGCATCCCTCTGGATCGCCTTCAACGGCGAAATTTTCAATCACGCGGACCTGCGCCCGGCTTTGGAACGCGCCGGGCACCGCTACCAAACCCGCTCGGACACCGAAACGATCCTGCACGCCTACGAGCAATACGGCCCGGATTGCGTGGCCCGGTTCCGCGGAATGTTCGCCTTCGCCATCTGGGATGAGTCCCATCGGACGCTCTTCTGCGTGCGCGACCGCCTGGGCATCAAGCCCTTCTACTACTACTGGGACGGCAAGCTGTTCGCGTTCGCTTCGGAAATCAAGGCGTTGCTCGAACACCCGGCGATTTCCGCGTCATTCGACCAGACGCTGCTCGCCGAGTACCTGGCGTTCGGTTACACCAGCGGCGAGAGGACGCTGTTTTCCGGCATACGGAAGCTGATGCCCGGCCATGTCTTGCTTCTCGATGTGAGAGAGGCCGAACCCCGGCCCGAGATCCGTCAGTACTGGGAAGTGCCGGGGCCTCAGCCACCCGAGCAGCGCGACGACGAGTCCTGGATCCGGGAATGCCGCGAGCGGCTGGAAGAAACCGTGCGAATGCGGCTCATGAGCGACGTCCCGCTCGGGATGTTCCTCAGCGGCGGCGTCGATTCGAGCGCCATCGCGGCATTGATCAAGCGGATGACCTCCGGGCCGGTGGAGACGTTTTCGGTGGGCTACCGGGAAGCCCCGTTCAGCGAGCTGAGCTACGCGCGGCGCGTGGCGGAAACGATCGGCACCAACCACCACGAAATCGTGATCGGCATGGAGGAGTTCTTCGATGCGCTGCCGAGGCTGATCTGGCACGAAGACGAGCCGATCGCCTGGCCCTCGAGCGTGTCGCTCTATTTCGTGTCCAAGCTTGCCAGCGACCGGGTCAAGGTCGTGCTCACCGGGGAGGGGAGCGACGAGCTGTTCGGTGGATACGCGCGCTACCGGTTCTACATGCTGAACCAGCGCTGGGCCGGAGCCTACGGCCTGCTGCCGCGGGGCGTGCGCCGCTGGGTTCGCGAACGGGTGGCGGCCACCAGGCTGCTTTCAGCCGGGCCGCGCCGCAAGCTTCAACACACGTTTATCGGCCGGGATGCGGGCGTCGAGCCGCTCTACCTGGACAATTTCTACTCCGCTTTCCCGGCCTCCGAGCAGGCGCGCCTTTTTAGAACGCCCGGCGGAGGATCGCCCTACGACGGATTTCTCAGGTATTGGAACTCCGGGCGCGATTACCCGGTGCTCCAGCGAATGCTCTATGCCGACCAGAAGGCCTACCTGGTCGAGCTGCTGATGAAGCAGGACCAGATGAGCATGGCCTGTTCGATCGAGAGCCGCGTTCCGTTTCTCGACCATCCCTTCGTCGAGTTCGCCTCTCGCGTGCCGGAATCGCTGAAGATCCGCGGCGGCGAGGCCAAGTACATTCTGAAGCGCGCGGTCGCGGACCTGCTTCCGCGCGACATCATCTACCGCAAGAAAATGGGCTTCCCGACGCCGCTGCGGCAGTGGCTCCGGGAACCGTCCGCGGCGGGACTGATCGCGAGACTGCGCGATCGGGACGGCCTGCTCGCGCCCTACGTCAACCTGCCCGCTCTCGACGAGCTGCTTCGCAGACAGGCGGACGGCGCCGAGGACGCGACCGATCGCATCTGGCGCCTTTTGAATCTCCAGCTCTGGGGGGACATCTTCATCACCGGCCGCCGGCCCGTTCCCGGCGCCGCGCAGGTTTTTCCGGCGCGATAAGAATCCTCGACCCCGCGAATCGCCGGCCCCGGTTACGTGCTGACCGGGACTCCAATCTCACCGCGGACACGCGAAAGGCGCTGAGAAAAACAAATTCCAGCCGAAAATAGTTTCGATTCGGCGACAGAAACAGCGTACCCATAGGACGATAGTTCTAGTAGTCAGGCCGAATTACGCCGAATCGACGGGGCCGTCCGCGATCATTGCAGTTTTATAAGGATCTTTTTACGTTTTTCAGATGTATCTATCTTGAAACCTCTTAGTTCCTTTTGCTAGTATGTCGGGTCATGAACAGGGTTTCCCCGTGCGTGCCCCGTGTCGCGTTGTTCCGGATTTCGCAAGCCTTCAGTAAGCTCAAGTTGGTTTTGCCGGGAACCGCACTGCTATTGTTTACGGCTGCCTCCGCAAGCGCCGACGTAAAACCGCTCTATGCGTATACCAGCATCGGCGGCACGGTGACCTACAACGGCAGCGGCCTGGCCGGGGTGACGGTAACGCTGAGCGACTGCGCGGGCTTTTACGCCACGACCGGCTCCACGGGAGCGTACTCCCTATACCCGGTTCTGGTCGGCTCTTCTTGTACCGTGACGCCGTCTCTTAGCGGCTACACCTTCACGCCGGCGTCCGCATCGTTCACCGACATCACGCAGCCCCAGACGGCGAACTTCACCGCGACCCTGAACTCGGGCTCCTACACCATCAGCGGCACGGTGACCCTCAACGGCAGCGGCTTTGGCAACGTGCGGCTGAGCGGCTGCGACAGCCCAGGGTCGTCCGGATCAAACGGCGCTTACTCGATCACCGTTTCATACGGCACAAACTGCACCCTGACGCCGACCTACACCGGGTATACCTTCAGCCCCTCATCTACGTCGTTCACCGACATCACGCGCAACCAGACGGGCATCAATTTCACGGCCACGGAGATCACCTACACCATCAGTGGCACGGTGACCCTCAACGGCAACGGCCTGTCCGGCGTGAACTTGAGCGGCTGCGCCAGCGGCGCGACGACCGGGTCCGGCGGCGGCTACTCGATCACCGTCCCGTACGGCACGAGTTGCACCCTGACGCCCACCGACCAAGGCTACACCTTCTCGCCGGCATCGGCTTCGTTCAGCTACATCACCAGCAACCAGACCCAGAACTTCACGGCGACGCCGAACACCTACTCGATCAGCGGCACGGTGACGGCGGGAGGGGTGGGCCTGTCCGGCGTGGTGCTGAGCGGCTGCGCCAGCGGCGCGACGTCGGGGTCCAACGGCGCCTACTCGATCGCGGTTTCCTCGGGCACAGGCTGCACCCTGACGCCTTCGTTACAGGGTTTTACCTTCAGCCCCTCCTCCAAATCGTTCACCAACATCACGAGCAACCAGACACAGAATTTCACGGCGAACGCCACGGTCACGGCAACGCTCACGGTCACGGGGCCCCAGTCCGGCAGCACTTACTACGCCGGCGACAGCTTCACCCTGACCGTGAACGGTCCGCCGAATCAGCCGGTGGAGATATACGAAACCAAAAATGGCACGGTGGTGGCGAACGGGCCGGTCGGAGGATCGACCAACTCCAGCGGAGTCTGGACGGCGTCCGGCGCCTGGCAACTCACCGATGCCGATCCGTACTCGGAAACCTGGTCGGTGGCGAACATCGCGGCATCCGCCCTGAACTTCACGGTAAGCCAGTTCACCATCGGCGGCACGGTAACCTACAACAGCAGCGGCTTGTCCGGAGTGACCATGAGCGGCTGCGGCAGCGGCTCGGTCGCAACGGGGTCCAACGGCAGTTACTCCATACCGGTCCTCGCCGGCAGCAGTTGCACCCTGACGCCCAGCCTGGCCGGCTACACGTTCTCGCCGGTCTCCGCCTCGTTCACCAACATCACCGCCAACCAGACGCAGAACTTCACGGCAACGGCGGTCTCGCTCACCATCAGCGGAGCGGTGACCTACGGCGGGAGCGGACTCTCCGGTGTGCTAATGAGCGGCAACTGCCCGAGCCAGCCGACAACCGGCTCCAACGGAAGCTACTCGATAACGGTTACCTACGGCACGAGCTGCACCCTGGCGCCGTCGATGTCGGGATATTACACCTTCAGCCCGGCCAGCGTCCCCTTCAGCGATATCACGAGCAGCAAGCAGCAGAACTTCACGGCCGCGCCGGTCACCTCGATCGCCTCGCTCTCGCCCACATCCGGCCAGGTGGGGACATCGGTGACGATCGCGGGCAATTTCGGACCGATTCAAGGCACGGTAACCTTCAACGGTGTCGCCGCCACCATCGGCAGTTGGGCGGCAAACAGCATCGGCGCGACGGTTCCCTCGGGCGCGACGACCGGCCCGGTGGTGGTCACAGCCGGGGGCGTCGCCAGCAACGGCGTCACCTTCACGGTCACTTTGGCACCGGTGGCCGCGCCCGCGTTCAGCCCCGCGGCGGGCACATACACTTCGGCCCAAACGGTGACGATCACCTGCGCAACCGGCGGGGCCACGATCCGTTACACCACCAACGGCGCAACCCCTTCGGAAAACGTGGGGACGGTCTATAGCGGCCCGGTCTCCATCGGCACCACCGCTACGCTACAGGCCATCGCTTACGAGAGCGGGATGGCAGACAGCTCGGTCACCTCGGGCCTATACACCATCAATCTGCCGGTGGCCGCGCCCACGTTCAGCCCCGCGGCGGGCACATACACCTCAGCTCAATCCGTGACGATCAGCAGCGGAACGGGCGGGGCCTCTATCCGCTACACCACCAACGGCGCAACCCCTTCGGAAAACGTGGGGACGGTCTATAGCGGCCCGGTCTCCATCGGCAGCACCACTACGCTACAGGCCATCGCCTACGAGAGTGGGATGACCGACAGCTCGGTCACCTCAGCCCTATACACGATCAATCTTCAGGTAGCCGCGCCGGTGTTCAGCGTGCAAGCGGGCACATACACCTCGGCCCAAACGGTGACGATCACCTGCGCGACTGGCGGGGCCACGATCCGTTACACCACCAACGGCGCAACCCCTTCGGAAAACGTGGGGACGGTCTATAGCGGCCCGGTCTCCATCGGCACCACCGCTACGCTACAGGCCATCGCCTACGAGAGCGGGATGACGGACAGCACGGTGACCTCGGCTCTATACACGATCAATCTTCCCGCAACGGTAGCCGCGCCCACGTTCAGCCCCGTGGCGGGGGCATACCAATCGGCGCAGTCGGTCACCATCAGCAGCGCAACCAGCGGGGCCTCGATCCGCTACACCATCAACGGTTCCACGCCATCGGAAACCTCGGGAGCGCTCTACGACGGCCCGATTGTCATTAGCAGCACCACCACGATTAACGCCATCGCGTACCTCACCGGAATGACGGACAGCGCGGTCACCTCGGCCACCTACGCGATCGGCACGTCTTTCACGGGCCTGTCGCTCGGCAGCAATGTCGACTGTTCGCAGAACCCCTGCGTGAACAGCCTTACCGGTCCGGCCCAGATGGGGTTCTTCATTAACGGAGCTGGATTCGGGACACCGCAGGGTAACAGCACAGTCACGCTGAATGGGACGCCACTAACTGTCCCCAACTGGCAGGACGCGTACATCTTCGTGCAGGTTCCCTCCACGGCCACCAGCGGCAACATCGTGGTGACGGTCGGCAGTCAATCGGGCATCCAGGCAGGGAGGTTCACGGTTACTAACGGGTTCGGCTGCAATTAGCGGCGGGCCTGCACCATGGCTTCAGGGAGAGTATTTATGCGTAGCACAGACAGACATCATCGAATGACAACTTGGACCTTGGTTTCACGAGCGGCCGGCCTCCTTTGTCTCCTGACCGGAGTGTCCGGCTTCGCGCAAACCGCCACCGCCCCCGCAGCGGCCCGAACCGCTTCCATCGCAAGCACGCCGCCGCTGCGCACCCTCTACCGCCATTTTCTGGCTTTTCAGAATCACCTGGATCGCCTGGCAACCGCGCGCGAGCGGCAGGGTAAGGACGGCACCGGATTGCGCACCTCCTACCAGAAGCAACTGGGCTTCACGGACGCCCAGTTCAGCTCCGTCCGCGAAGCGGGGCTGCGCCTGGAGTCCGGATTGCTGGCGGAGGACGCCAAGGCAAAGCCCGTCCTCGATGCGATCCGCGCCCAGCGGCTCAGCGCTCTGAAAACGTCCAGCAGTTTGCCGCCCTTGCCGCCTGAGGTTGCAAGTCTCCAGAACGAGCGGGATTCCATAATCGACCAGGAGATGGCGCGGCTCAAGAGCGAGCTCGGTCCGGAGGCGGCGGCGAAGCTCGATAACTACTTGCAGCGGGTCTTTTCGACGAATGTCAAAGTGCAGAACGTGCCGCCGCATCCGGCCCACGGAGTTTACTACCGTGCCATTGCGCCCAATGCCGCCGCTCCACCCGCTGATCCGAACCCAGTCAGGAGGGCGCCCCAGTGAGTCCGCAACCAGAACTCCGCTTTCTTGTCCACACCGCGTGCCTGGGCCTGCTGATCCTGAGCGCCGCGCGGCCCGCCACGGCGCAGCAGTGGGGTGGAGTTTCGGTAATCCTTGCCGCCGATTCCTCCTCCATTGTGGCCTCCTCAGCTACGGAAATCGATTACGCCGCTTACGCCGACGGCTATTTACCGGATGTCGCCGCCACGCTCGAAGCGGACGGAAACGTCGTTGCAACGGCCGATCCCCACGACAACCTGGGGAACGGGGCCACGGGCAACTATGTAACCGCTCCTGACCTCCTTGACGTATTGACGGATGCGATAAATAATTATGCCTGTGTCGATCTTAGCGTTGAGACCCAGCAGCCGGATACATACGCCATGGTAGGCTACCACTACCTGTGGCTGACCTGGTGGAATCCGGTCGAGCAATGTTACGAAGACCCAGGAGGATTCAACGATTCCGGATCACAGTTCATGTTCGGCGACGGCGGCTCAAGCGAAATCGGCGGGAGCGGCGAGGGCAGCGATGAGTGCATAGCCGGGAGTGAGGAAGAGGCGGTGGAGTTTTATCTCGGCTATTCCGCCATTACCTTTTCCAGCTCCATCCCCACGATCAGCAGCATCTCTCCCACAGGTGGCAGCCTGGGAACCACTCTCGCTTCCGGCGCGACGATCACGGTCTACGGGCAGAATCTGGTGCCCCTCCCCGGCTCCGCCTACGTCGCCGAGACCCCGCCTACCGTGGCGACGACTGACCCGACGACGGGACTACCTAGCTCGGGAGTCAGCGTCTCGGTAGCGGCCTCCCCAGCCCCGACCGACGAGCAGGTAACGCTCAAATATTCGATCGCCTCCAACGCCAGCACCGGCGCCCAAGACCTCACGCTAACGACGTACTTCGGCACCAGCAATCCGGCAACATTCACCGTAGGCGATCCGACGCCCACGATCAACTCAGTCACACCGAACCCGTGGAACGCCGGCAGCACCAACGCCCCTTTCACGATCAACGGAACCGGATTCGGCACCAGCCCGACCGTGACGATCAACGGAACCGGCCTAACGAGCTACTCGATCACGAGCACGGCAGACACGCAAATCAACGGTACGGTCACCATCGACCCGAACGCTCCCAACGGCACGGCGACGGTTCAGGTACAATCGAATGGCTACGGGGGGAGCGGTTTTCTGCAAAGCACCTCAGGCCAGCCGAGCCAGAGTTCGGCCTACGACGTCAACATCCTGGCAGAGCCGGTGCAGATTCTATGGGGCACGGATTGCAGCACTGCATCGCCAATTATCCCTCCCATCTCCATCGTGGCCGGCCAGCAGGTCACGCTGGTCGCGTGCGTGGGCACGCCACCCGTTGCCGCTGCCTCTCCGAATTGGCAGCTGCCGCAAGGGATACAGATTACCGCCGGCTTCACGGCCACCCCGACCTCCTACAACAGCGGCCAAGACCTGGGCGCCCCGCCCACCAATCAGGACTCCCTGATTTTCTATTTCGTGGGCTCGGGCGGGCCGACCGTGACGTTCAATAACGGCCCCAGCGTGAATTTCGCGGTGAGTGGGCCGAGCACGCCGACGGTGACGATTAACCAAGGCTCCGTCGGCATTTACACCATTCAGCAAGGACCGCTGCAGGGAGGAACGCCCGCTTGGCCTGCCGGTTTTGGTCTCGGTCTCGGCGGGCTGAATGCTCCAAACGGGATACAAACACCGCTGGTAGGCATTACCATGCAGGCTTCCCAGCAACCCACTTCTGCGCCGCCCGGCTCATACTCCTGGGTACAAATTCTTAATAGCGACAGTGTTCAGGCAATGAAGCAAACCGGGCAAACACCGGTATGGTCAACGGGTTCGGTTCTCGATGGCCATTACCCGTCTATAGATATGTATACGATCTCCGCGCAAAACGACAGTGTCTTTGATGGCCCCTACGTTCCTACTTGCCAGTGGTGGGGAGAATTGGATCGCTCTTTCTCCGCTACGATGTATCTGCTTTGGACGCCTAATAACGCCCCCAACGGCTGCACCGGCGCCGCCTGCACGATTCCCGTTCCTCTCGGGAGCGTTTATTGGCATTGGTCCGGTGACGCGATCAATACCCTGCTTCCCTTCCTGCCCAGCGGCGCCGGCTATACCGTGACTGCTCCAGGGTGCACGAGTTCACCGGCGGGCAACTTTGTTCCTGGCAGCACGTATCCAAGCTGGGCAAACGTATCAAGCAATACATTTACCTGTCCATAATTATGAGGCAACCATGAAACGAATCGTTTTGTCGGCTTTGATTTTGGCGGCTGCATCGCCGCCTGACACGCTGAGTTACTGCCAGAGCCAAGGCCCTCAGTCACAAGCGCCCTTTTCGATACACATCAGTACGCCGCAACCTGTGGTCGTGGCTGGAACCCCAGTTACGATTCATGTTTCGCTGACAAATACGTCTAATCAGCCAATGACCGCATTTAGAGGCGATGATCCGTTCTGCCCGTTTCAGATTGATATACATGATGCCGGTAATAAACGTGCCAAAATGACTGAAGCCAGGTGGAACCTATCCGGGGAAAAACCTCCAGCAGACGACAACAACGACTATCATGACTATCGGCACCTGATGTTCGGAAGTATGCACATCATGGGGTTTCCGCTTAAGCCCGGCCAAACTTCAGAGACTTCGTGCAACCTTTCCCGGCTCTATATTCTGGGGCCAGGAGAGTACATCATTTCGTTTTGGCACACGGACGCAGCCAGGAAAGCGACCGTTAAGTCCAACACCCTCACCATAACGGTCAACGGCGCGACCAAGTGAGCCCGCCTGGCGTGACGCCAGCGACGCTCGCCGGCCGCGAGAATTGAACCCGGCTCCGGGTACATGTCAACCCGGGCCAGCCGAGCCCGGCCGGCAGCTACAGCGTCGGCATTGCGGGGCTGACGCCTCAGATCATGTGGGGAACCGATTGCAGCAGCGCGACTCCGCTCACAACCGCCAATCTGAGCCCGACGGTGGGCCAGCAGATTACGCAGGTGGGGTGCCTAATGTCCGGTGGCGTCCCGGCGGCAAACCCGGCAAATCCGTCCTGGGCGTTCACGGGTGACCCCTGGATCACGGGAGGTTATTCGGCCAGCAATGCGAGCGGTCAGGAGGCGGCTCCTCCGGCGACCAACCAGCAAACCTTCGTTTTCTATTTCGTAGATGGCGGCGACACCGGTCAGCCGGTTCTGAGCCTCACCAACGGCACCGTGGGCCCTCTCAATGCCGCCAGCGTGACGTTCAACGTCACCGGCCCGACCGTGCCGACGGTGACAACCGACCCGAACCAAGCAAACCCAGGCTACACAGGGATCTGGCCAAACCAAGCCGGGACAGGGCAGGTTCTCGCTTTCGCCGGGATGCCAGCGCCGGCGCAGGTGGGCCAGGGCCTCGACGGCATTATTCTACAAGCCGACCCGCAGCCTCCCTCTGCTCCGTCCGGAACTTACTCCTGGGTGCAGGTCCTCAACTACGACACCATCCAGGTGATCACTTCGGCCGGAAGTGCAGATCGGTCACCAACCTCGGCGGGACCGTTCGTTCCACCGGTTTTAGACAACCGGTACCCATACGGCAGCACCTACTCGGTGAACGCAACGAACGATCTCGTCGTCGATGTCCCGGCCCTGCCCTTATGCCAACAGTGGGGAGAGGCAGCCCGCTCTTTTTCGGCAACGATGTATCTGCTCTGGACGCCTGACGCCGGCGCAAGCGGCTGCAGCGGAGGCGCTTGCACCATCCCCATCCCCCTCGGGAGCGTCAACTGGCAGTGGTCCGGGGACGCGATCAATACCCTGCTTCCCTTCCTGCCCAGCGGCGCCGGCTACACCGTGGCTGCCCCGGGCTGTGGATCTCCATTACAGACAGCCGGCTTTGTCTCGGCCAGCATGTACCCGAGCTGGACGGCCGTCTCGACATACACATTTACTTGCCCATAATTGACGAGGCGAACATGAAACCTATCATCCTCTTGTTTTTGACCTTGCCGGCCGCGGTACCGCCCGGCACGTTAAGCTATTGCCAGACCCAAAGCCCTCAGCCCCAGGCGCCCTTCTCGATCCGCATAAGCGCGCCGCAATCCGTGATCGTGGCCGGGTCCAGTGCAATGGTCAATGTTTCGCTGACGAACACGTCCAATCAACCGATAACCGTGTTCAAGGGTTACGATTCGTTCTGCGGCCTCGAGGTCCACGTACATGACGCCGCAAATAAACGCTCCAAGATGACCGAGGCCCAATGGAACTTATCCGGGAAGAAAGCCCCGGCCGACGACCACAACGACTACCATGGCTACCGGAACTTGCTGTTCCTGGGCGGGGGGGGGGGTCGGCTTTGGGTTTCCCCTTAAGCCTGGGCTGACATCGGAGACGTCGTTCGACCTTTTCAAGGACTACATCATGGGGCCCGGCCAGTACACCGTTTGGCTGTCGGAAACGGACCCTGCCAGCAAGGTGGTCGTCAAATCCAACACCCTCACCATAACGGTCACCGGTGCGACCAAGTGAGGCCACTTCACAACCCCCGCGGCCTCCGCACGTAGGCCCGGGGGTGACCCGCGCCCGACCTCGCCCCGCGGAGGGCCGGTTTAGCCCGAGGGGCCTTCAGCCCCGCACGGGCCGCAGCCTCGATTTCCACGCGGTCCCGCTTTTTTCTTCTTTCATCCCAGTAATTTGTCTCTTCCACTCGCCGTCATGGCCACAACAGGATGTAAACTCCGAGCGGAAGCACCTGCCCCAGAAATGTGGCCTTTCGCGGGGAAAGGGCGCCGCACCAAACGAAAAAATGCAAAAGGAACCCAATCGCCCGCAAACGAGGGGATCGCGCCCAGAACTTCACGGCGACGCCGAACACCTACTCGATCAGCGGCACGGTGACGGCGGGAGGGGTGGGCCTGTCCGGCGTGGTGCTGAGCGGCTGCGCCAGCGGCGCGACGTCGGGGTCCAACGGCGCCTACTCGATCGCGGTTTCCTCGGGCACAGGCTGCACCCTGACGCCTTCGTTACAGGGTTTTACCTTCAGCCCCTCCTCCAAATCGTTCACCAACATCACGAGCAACCAGACACAGAATTTCACGGCGAACGCCACGGTCACGGCAACGCTCACGGTCACGGGGCCCCAGTCCGGCAGCACTTACTACGCCGGCGACAGCTTCACCCTGACCGTGAACGGTCCGCCGAATCAGCCGGTGGAGATATACGAAACCAAAAATGGCACGGTGGTGGCGAACGGGCCGGTCGGAGGATCGACCAACTCCAGCGGAGTCTGGACGGCGTCCGGCGCCTGGCAACTCACCGATGCCGATCCGTACTCGGAAACCTGGTCGGTGGCGAACATCGCGGCATCCGCCCTGAACTTCACGGTAAGCCAGTTCACCA
>Ga0326728_10002502_pt1 | contig 60834 bp, 69 predicted proteins | sample MB3enrmetagenome_FD_207602 | JGI IMG/M metagenome (GOLD analysis project Ga0326728, IMG submission 207602) | Lab enriched peat soil microbial communities from McLean, Ithaca, NY, United States - MB31MN | ecosystem: Environmental > Terrestrial > Soil > Wetlands > Peat | place: USA: New York... | reverse complement strand
TATGGCGCCGTTAATCCTTCAACGGGCTGGTACACCGCGGGCTCAAAAGTCTCGATATCTGCAACAGCACCCACCACAATTCCAGGCGAACGCTACATCTGGCAAGGCTGGACCGCAATGGGCTCCGGCAGTTACACTGGCACATCGAATTCTGCATCCGTAACCATGAACGGCCCCATCATAGAACTTGCCATGTGGAATCACCAGTACCAGCTCACTGTACAAACCAAAGGTATTCCATCAACCAGCGTAGCAAATGTTTACTTAGGCGGCACAGAAGTAGGCACCACGAATGACGCTTCACCATTCAACACATGGATAAATGGTGGTGCTTCGACAAACATGGTTGGTGTGGATTCACAAGTTTCATCCGGATCCAGCTTAAGATATGCCTTCACGTCATGGAGCGACAGTTCTACAGCCAACCCAAGATCATCGATAACAATGAATGCGCCCCTGACACTCACTGCAAACTACAAAACGCAATACAAGGTTACAGCAAGCTACTCAACTTCTGATGGTTCTACTCCTTCAGCTAATGTGGTGCTTTCAGGAACTTCGTTGGGCGCGGTCTCTTCGATTACTTTGAAGACTACGCCCCAGACTGTTTGGTTAGATGCGGGTACGGTTTGGAGCGTGAACAGCCCTATTGTAGCGTCTTCAGGAACAACGCAATGGATCGCTACGAGCGGAACAAGCGGAACGGTAAGTGCTGCTGTCACGATCAGCCCGCTGTATTATCACCAGTTCAAGGTGACGCTCACTCAGTCGGGTGTAGGCTCTGACTTCGCAGGAACAGTTGCCACAATCGACAGCACCAACTACGCCGCATCCAATCTTCCCGCGACGTTCTGGTGGACCGCAGGCTCAACCCACACCTTCCAGTATCTCTCGTCCCTTGCTGGCACCGCACACAAGTACACGCTGTCCTCAACAACAGGCACATCATCCGTAGGTACAACCACCAACAAAAACGGAGTAACCTCCATAACAGTCACAGGCTCAGGCACCATCACCGGCAACTATGCCAAAACCTAATTTCAATCAATTCACGATTTTTATCCATTCAAGAACCCCATAGGAATCCTATAGCGTCAAGAAAGAAGGGAAACGACGAGCCTCCAGTTCGCCATTTTACATGATAATGTAATTACACTCCAGAAGATAGTGACCGAAAGAGTTTTGAATTCCTGCAAAGCAAATCGACTAATTTTACCGGTAAAATAAGGTTGATGTCCCACCCCCACACATTCCCAATTCAGTTTTTTTCTCATTTATTTTAAGTAATTAAGGTTAAAATCGGATTCGCTTAAATAATTAGGCGAGTCCCAGCGGACCCGCCACTTAGAAACCGATTGTTTCTCTATGAAAAACCATTGCCGGGCAAATTTTGGCTTGAAGCCCACGACTCAACCTTCCGCGCACAGCTTCCGCTCTTTTAAATATTCCAAAAGGCAAATCGAGGCATTAGACGGACTTGGTCTATTCAATTGGCCGGCTTTTGAACGGCGCGAGTTTCATTTAAGGCGTGGAAAGAATTCTTTTTAAGGCGCCCTTGAGTTCCACTGGCAACTCCACTTTTTCACGAGTCTGAAAGTTGAAAGCTACAGCAGTGACCTCGGCTTTCGCAGACAGAGTGCGTTCGCCGTCTTCGCTGTTCTTCTTGAAAAATGAATGTGAAAGTGTAAAAGAAGTTTTGCCTATTTTCTTCACTGTGGTTTCTATGTCTATTAGGCTGTCAGACGAGACTGTGGACAAGTATTCGAAGGCGGCTACTCTTCTTGGAAAAGAGATTTTTTGCTCGCAGTAGAAACGCATGAAGTTGAAACCCATCATTTCCATGAGTCCCACTTCACCTTCCTCGCAGTAGCGCACATAAGCTTGCCAGTTTAATATGCCAAAAGCATCAGCGTCACCAGGAAGTACCCTTATGTTTGTTTTCTCGTACTTCAATTTCCATCGGAAACAAGTTGTCTGCAAAGGCATAAAAACATATAGTATGACGCGAGCTACGCAACAAAGTCTGAAAGAAATTTAAAATGAAAATTACGGTTAATCTCTAATTTTTTTAGAAATTTAACTCAAAACTGGCTTTCGATTTAATTTCCTGACGGCGTCTCTTTTGGTTTAGGCATTATTTTGGTTGCCCACTCTGTTTTGGTAGCGTAGATTTCACGCAGTTTAGGGCTAGCAGTTACAGTCCACGGCGTAATCGTTGCGCGTCTTTTTGCTCGTCCCGCCGAGTTTCTTGATTTTGGCTGTCCTTTCCTCTTTGTTTTGTAGTTTTCTGGGTTCATATTGGATCGCTGCTATTCAATCTCGATAACTAGCATATAAGGGGTTTGCCTTCTTTTCGGGTTTACCGAGTTTATTGGCGAGAGAAATTCGGTTCTTACTTTGGAATTTCGTTGCGGTAAGTGTTGAACAGAGGGCTGGAAATTATCATGTCTGCTGTTGCTCTGTTGCAGGCAGTTGGCACGTTGTAGAGCACAGCCATCCTAAGAACCGCTTTAACGTCAACGTCGTGAGGCTGAGATTCTAAAGGATCCCAGAAGAATATCAGAATATCCAGTTTCTCGTTGGCGATCAAGGCTCCTAGCTCCATGTCTCCGCCGTAAGGTCCGCTTTTCAGCAGACTAATCTGCAATCCAGTTTGGTCAATTATCTGCTGACCCGTGGTTCCAGTCGCATACAGGTGATAGTGAGATAACGTTCCCTTGTTGAAGTCGCACCATTCAACTATGTCCTTCTTTTTATGGTCATGTGCAACCAATGCAATACTTTTCATAGGGTTCCCTTCGAGTTTAGTAAAGCCAAAACAAGGCATCAGATAAAAACATGCTTGAATTCGCCGAGTCTTTTTGTTGGACGCTTTTAAGATTTCATGACGTGCAAAATTCGCGAAAGGGTTTGACTAGAAAATCATGAAAATCGAGAATGCATGGAGAAAAAGCGTTTCCTATGTAACTAACCTATATACTAAAACAGCATATAACACATTATTGTGGGAGATTATTTAAGAAAGGGGAATCTCTCGCCGAACTTGCTTTCAAAGTGGTTTCTGGCAAAATAACAATCACGGAGTCTAAAAATTTGAATCAAAAAAAGACAACCATAATGGAGTATCTCGCGTTTCTTTCCGTAAAAGAAGGCGTCTACTTACCCGAGCTTCATCACGCCATGGTAGAAGCTAAAGAAAATGGAAAAGCAACCTGTCAAAACTTAACCGTTGAATATCGCGGCTCCATAAGGGACCAGGCAATCTTTTTAATTACAAAAAACACCAAAGTAATAGTTCAGTTTCGTCTGGCTCAAGAAATTCTTCTAAGAAAAAACATCTGCTTTGAAAGCTGGATGGACACCGATAAGATACGTCGACAGATGAACAAGCAAAACGCATCACCCAAATTATCCGTGATGGTTCAAAATCTCCGTCATGGAATGAAAAAAGTCAACCTGGAAGCCAAAGTTCTTGAAACTCAAAAACCCTCAATCGTTCAAACGCGTTATGGAAACAGCGCCAGGGTGACCAACGCATGGATAGCTGACGAAACTGGAAAAATCAAGCTTTGCCTCTGGAACGAACAAGCAGACAATCTTGTAGTAGGCGACACCGTGCAGATCAAGAACGCTTCAATCTCTACGTTTAAAGGCGAAAGACAGGTGCGGCTTGGAAAAACCGCGACTCTTAACATTCTTCAAAATCAACTCGCATTGCAATAACAAAAGATCATCAAGAAAACTGCCCACCCAGATAACCCTAAATACCTTATTCGGCTTTTTGTTCTTACTGGTAAAAGGGATTAGTTTCTTACAAAAATTTTGACTAAGGTTGAACCTCTTGAAAAACAAGGCCCATAAGTATCAAGAAACCTTGCGGATTGGTTTGAGACTTTACCGAGGCTTAATTTTAAACTCATTCGGAGCAAAAGCGCCCCTGTTTGGTGGACATAAGCTGACTTATAACTGTAATCTTAAGTGTAAAATGTGCCCCTTCTGGAGGCGATCCAGCGAGAATTTAAGCACTCAAAAGGAAAAAGAGATTCTCAGACGATTGTACGATTCAGGCGTATGCGCTATTGGATTTGAAGGTGGAGAGCCGCTTTTAAGAAAAGACTTGCCTGAAATCCTAGCCTATTCTCGTTCGCTTCCGCTCCACACAAGCCTCATCACCAACGGCACCCTTCTTAAATCAAGGGTAGATGAAATAGCACCTTTTGTCAGCGGTATCGTCTTTGTTTCATTAGATGGCATGGAGAAAACTCATGATAGAATAAGAGGCGTGAACGGTTGTTTCAAAAGGGCGATAGAGGGCATTACTGCAGCAAAAAACAAGGTTTCTGTAAACCTCAACACGACTATAATGGCTGAAAACGTCCACGAAGTTGAGGATATGGTAAGGCTGGCAAAGGATTTAGGTATAAAAATAGTGTTGTCGGTTGCTCATGAATACCATGATGCTGATGCGCCTGCACCTCAAACCTCCGAAATCCAAAAAGCCGCTCAACAGCTTATTGAATTGAAGAAAAAGGGCTATCCTATTATGAACTCAACTAACTATTTTAGAGTCATAGCTAAAGAAAAGGGCTGGAAATGTAAACCTTGGTCGATTATCAATATTGGCACAGACGGCCGGTTGGTTCTGCCTTGTTACGTTCATAATCAGTACGAGACAGGGGTTTCTGTTTTTGAAAACGGCATTAGAGCTGCGACATCAAGTTTTGATTGGGAGGTAATGCAGGATTGTGTGAAATGCAATCTTCACTGTTACGTGGAGCCTTCTCTTGTGCTCTCGTGGGATTTGCGAAGCTGGGCGGATTGGATTTTCCCAAATAAAGCATGATGTCCTTGATGAGTGCTATTAGTATTTGTAATTGAAAGTGTGATAAACCATTGTTATTTTAGTGTCATTAGTACTATAGTGTTATATAGTGTGCTAACAATACTACTTTGTGAAGAAAATGTCCAACTCAGAAAAAACTATCCACAAGAAAATAATAGCAAAAGCCACACCAGTAAAGGAAATACCTGAAGGAAGAAAACGAGTCAAAATTCCAGAATACGACGCCGTTTTCAAACAAATCATTGAAAGCCCCGAAGAAATGTTCAAGGTAGAGGTCGAAGGCAAAACAGTAAGATCATTGTATGCACCATTCTCATTCAGAGTTAAGTCATACAACAAACTACCCAACCGAAAATTCAACGTGGCATTGAGAGTTCGAAACAAAGAAATCTACATAGTTAAGCAAGAGAAAAAGAGCTAAAGGCTCACAATCATTCTTTTCATTTATGCCTGTGGTTCAAGTTCGACTCGGCCCAATCTTTTGGTTCAGGCAAACTGTTTTGCATTGGCTTCAGTCAAACTTCCTTGACTAATCAAGAACTGTTCATTTAGATAGTCGATCCATCGGCTTGGCTTCATTTTCAGAATGACGCGTACTTTTCCGTAATGCTTAACCATGACCTTTCACCTATAACATACCAAAAGTTTACTCTGAGAGGCAACCATTTGACGACTTCGAGAAACATCTGGAAAAATGAGAATTTCAAAACTGTGGTTGCCGTTGTTTTGATTGTTGCCGTGGTTTTCGGCCTGTTCTTCGGCTTGCGGGCTGCATTGAACACGCCTGATCCAGCTTTGACCGTAGTAAGCGGTAGCATGAGCGTTCCCTACGACGCCTCCGACTACAACTTCTGGTTAACCATAGCCACGCCGTTTGACCGAACCCTAAGCGTGGGCGACATCATAATTATCCAAGGAGTCAACCCCAAAGACCTGAACACTAACTACCCTAACAGCGACATCATCGTCTTCCATGAACCCGAACCCGGCTACTACAACACACTAATAGTGCACCGCATCGTCAAGGCCGAAACAATCAATGGCACGCTTTACTTCATCACCAAAGGCGACGGCAACGGGATCAAAAATCCTTGGCCTGAGACGCCGACATCAGGATTCGACCAGTGGGACAGCAACAACCCGCCGGGTGTTCCAGCAAACTATGTTGTTGGCAAGGTGATTATGCGTATTCCATGGTTTGGGTGGGTAACAATTTTCGTCCATGATGACCAGTGGGGTCTGCCAGTAATTATTGCACTGATCTTGGTGATCGCAGTAGTAGAGTTCGTTGTCCCGGTGCTTAAAGAAAAGAAGCCCTCAACTGGACAACCAGAACCAACCGTCGCCACAGAACACTGGTGAGCCTTCCACAGCCTTCTCCCAGCTTTTCGTGTCTTTCTGAATCTTTTCCCCAACTTTCAGCGTCTTTCTGCCCCTTAACCTATATCTGAGTGACAGGTGCAAATCGCGGTGAAGGTGGTCTAGTAATTGTGACAAGATCACTTCACAAAGGTGGATCAACGTCAAAGCAATAGGCCGCTTTGCACTTGCTGCAATTGAAAAAGAATTCAGTTTGTTTCTAACGTCGTTTTCTAAGCACCATAATGGCAAGAGCTATCACTACGATTAAGACGACTATGGCAATCAGGTAGTAGTCAACTGTGGATAAGACTGTGCTTGTTGATGGGGCTGTATTGCCTGGTTTTTGTCCGACTGCGTAAATGTTGTGATCGTAAGAGCCGAAGTACAGTACCCCGTTGGCTACTGCTGGAGACGAATACACGTTGCCGCCTGTCTGGTAGCTCCAAATGAGGGTGCCTGTTCGAGCATTAAGAGCGTATGTTCTGTTATCTAACGAGCCAACGTATTCAGCTTTGCCGACGATCGCGGGAGCAGTAAAGATTCCGCCGCCTGTTGTGAAATGCCACTTGGTGGCACCTGTTGAAGCATCAAAAGCGTATACGTTATTGTCAAATGAGCCTCCAGTGTAAACTAAGCCGTTAGCGTAACCGGGAGAGGCTTGAACGCACTGATCATAACCCGTTGGAACTTTCCAAATTAATGCTCCAGTTTCAGCATTCAACGCGTAAGTTTGGTTATCGAAGCTGCCGACGTAAACATTACCGTCAGCAACAACAGGAGACGACTGGATGACGCTACCAGTGGTGAAGTTCCATTTTTCTGCTCCTGTCGCGGCGTCAAGAGCGTAAATTTTGTGGTCGTATGACCCAAAGTAAACTTTGCCATTAGACAAAGCTACTGAGGAGATAACGTTGCCGCCTGTTGTGAAATTCCAAACAGATAAGCCGCTGACAGCGTTAACAGCGTAAAGTTTATCGTCACTTGAACCAAAATAAACTATTCCGCCTGAGACGGTTGGATTGGACTGAACGGCGTTGCCAGTCGTATATTTCCAAACTAAAGCGCCCGTAGAGGCGTCTAACGAGTAGAGGTTATTGTTGTTTGACCCGATGTAGACTAGATCGTTGGCGACTGCAGGCGAACTAAAAGTGATACCGCCAAGCGGGTAGCTCCATATTTCTGTGCCTGTTGTTGCGTTTATAGCATATAGATTTTTGTCAAATGAAGCAACGTAGACGATGCCGTCTGCAACGGCTGGGGAAGACCAGATTTCACCGTTTGTTTTGAAAACCCAAAGAGTCTGGTTGCTGCTGGGTCCTGACCCATTCGAGTACCCAGTGTGTGACATGTTGCCATGAAACATTGGCCAAGAACCCGTTGTTTGAGCATTGACTGTCAAGGCAAACGATGAAACGAACAACAAACACAAAATCGCCACAATAACTGAACCATAAAATTTCTTCATAACTCTCAATTAGTAATATACTCGTGCTTTTCATTTATTCCTTGTCCCTAAAACCTTAGGGTTTCAAGGGTCATTCGTGAAGGCTGACAATCCCAACCTATTCTGCGATGGGAAAGTTTATGAAAAGCGCGAGTTGAATATCTTTTCGATCGGTGTTGCGGATGAAGAAGAAAGTGTTTATTGCGGGACCAATTCTGGGCATGGAGAAAAACCAGGAGTACAGGCTTAAAATCACCGAAATCCTAGTCAATGGAGGGTTTGAGGTCATAGACCCATGGCAGAGGGAGAAAATTCTCTATCAGGGAGACGAAAGGTGCTGGTGGGAGAAAGTTCCCACTTTTGACTTTATCCAGCGTGACCTAGATGACGCTGACCAATGCGACATAATGGTCGTTTATCTGCCTATACTGTCGGCTGGAGCCTGTATGGAGATGTTCTACGCCAAACGCAAAGGCAAAAAAATCGTCGTGCTCTCCGAAATCGCATGTCTGAGCCCATGGATAATAGCGCACTCCGACAAAGTAATAAAAAGTTTTGACCAGCTCGAAGGCGCTCTGAAAGAAATCCAGTAGCGCTTCAGCCATTTCTTAAGCGGTCACTGCCGAATTGTTGTAGCACGCATGTAACCACATGCCATTATTAGTTTTTCACGTTGATTTTCAAGTAAAGCTCGCGGTGAGGTGATTTTGTTGTCAGAAAATCGTTCAAGGAGAAAATCAAAAATCACAGTTCCGGAGCCCGAAATAGCCATGGAACAAAAGTTCAAGTGCCCCTTAAACCAACAAATCCATGATAACAGCAAAGGCTACGAGGCGCACCGCAAAGAGGAGCATGACGTTCTTTAGAAAGATAAAAACTCGCCTATCTTCGCCTCCATTTTTTGGCGTTGAGTCTAGAGACGTGTCGGCGTTTTACTTATTTTTTCTGTTTTATCTGATTGCTTCGTCGATTCTTGAGTCGCGTCTTGTTTTCGTGACTTCCATAAAGAGTTCAAGACATTCTTCTTTGGTGGGCGCTTCAATGCCTATGCTGCCATAAGCACCGATGTCTATTCGGTATTTTTTTCTGTCGCCTCTATCGTCCCCTTGGCTCATGATTTCCCTCTCCCCTTCTCCATTAGCACTATTCGGATAACAGATTGTTTACGTAATAAGGTAAACCGCTTATAAGGTTAATGGCATCTCACCGATAAGGCGAAATATCTCTCGGGGGTTAAAAACGACAAAGACCGCATTTCGCATGTACCTACCCATCCTCGGAATCAAACCTGCCGCGTCAGTTCCCAGCTTACACGTTAAAGCATACTCAAACAAGCCTAACCGTTCAACATCGATAACATCACGGTTAAGCCTGGTTCGCCCAAGAATCGCCTCCACGTCTCCAGCTGCCGCCCCCAAAACAATTAGCCTATCCAAAAGGGACTGCTGCCACAAACGCAACTTGTCCAATTGACCCGCAGACAATTCAGCTTGCAACCGCTCATCTACATCTTCACCAATTAAGTCAGTCAACTTGATAATCAGCGGCAGATTTTCATACAACCCATAAGCTTCTTCAATTCTTTTCAAATCGACTTTCTTGCCGTCCGCAAGTTGAGCCTGCAAATAAGTTAATGGGATAGTTGCCAACGTTATTTTCGGTTCAAAAACGCCGATGTCAACACTCAACGTGCCCTTGGCAGAATCAAGTTTTGTAATGAATCCTTTGAGAACTGAGTTTTTTTCGATTTTTTTAATGCTTATGGGGCAGGTGCCTATTTCCCTGTTGATGTAGTTTGTGGCAATGACTTCATCTTCTCCTGAAAGGGAAACTTGAACCCACTTATTTACGGGCGCTCCTAAAACTTTAAAGTCTAAATCCAAGTTTTCAAACTCAGCCTTTAGCAGGCCATCTATCTGATTAAGCTGCCCAGCGTTACGCGCTTTCACGAGCAAAGTTAAAACGGTCATAGTCAATTACCCAGCAAACCAGTTATTTCCTCATCAAGCTTTCTAACTCTTTCTGCCGCCCCGTTGTGCCCAGCCGCCCGGAGACGTTTAATTTCAACCTCTACGGGAACGCGTCCTCGCTTGGAGTTATCAACCAGTTTGTCAGCGTACGAAACAACCTTCTCCTCCAAAGTCAGCGGCGTATACACGTCTTTTGGCCAACCGAACTCGGCAACCTCTTTTGCCGTGAATCCGCCGCCAACATGCGTCCTTATTATATCTACAACTGCTGGGGGAAGACCTTCTGACTGCGCGATTTGTGCGCCGATTACGCCGTGGTCGACTGCGTTTGTTTTTGATCGGCCAATATCATGCAGAAGAGCGCCTGCCTCAATCAGTTTGAGATCCAGCTTTAGACCCTTCTTTTCGAGTTCTTTGGCTATGTCTAACGATATTTCTGCAACCGCTTGGCAGTGGCTTATGACTTGGGGTGAACAATTGTTTTTTCGAAGAAGTTCGATTGCTTGCTCCCTTGTGGGAAGCGGCTTATTCACCGAGTTCCTTCCTTAGCGTATCGACTTTTTCAGAAAGTTTACTTATCATTAGTTCGTTCGCAAAGTGTACGAGGGGTTTCCCGCAGCCTGAGCAGTGGAAAACAACTTCAACCGCTTCTTCAAAAGGAACCCGTTTGCATTCAGGGCTTCCGCAGTAGTAGAAATCATGGTTTTTTTCGTATTCGAGTCTGACGTTGAGTTTTTCCAGAACACGTCTTTTTTGGCTTAAGATGAAGCCTTCAAGCTGGTCTGGTTGGAGTTTCCAGTGGAAGATGAACCAGCCTGTTTTTGGGTCGCGTGTTCTTCTTAGGCTTACTAGGCTGTGGTCGTAGAGTTTGTAGAGGATTTTGCGTACTGTGTTGAGGCGTATGCCTATTTTGTTGGCTATTTCGTCGTCAGTTATCTCGTCTACGCCTTTGAGGTACTCGATAAGTTTGACAGCGTCTTCCTCTCCTAATGCCGCGGCAACTCTCATAAGAGTTGCATCATCAATAGTCGATAGCATAATCTAATGTTCCCTTTACCCACAATAATGGAACTTCCTATAATAAAACTGTTCTTGCCCATTTAAGGATTATTCCACGTGAAATTTTGGGGCTGATTGGCTTTGGCTGTCTTTCAGGATCTGGTTTTTGTCTAGTTTTTAGGTTAAGACCTTGGGTTTGGTGAAAGCTTCGACTTTTAGGCGTAGTCTTTTGTGTTTTAGGTTACTTTTTGGAAGGGGCTTGAATCGGCTGCAAATAGTCTCTAGAAAAATCTAAAAACATCTGAAAGAGTCAGTCAAATAGCAAATAAAAATCAAGAAAGCCTACAGAATTTCTACTTGGCGAGGGCATCGCAATTTTTCAGGCACAGAAATTTTTACCCAGCGTCAGGTTCCAATTTGCGAAAATGTTATAGCTGAACCGCGTGACTATTTGGATTGGTGCTCAGATTGCTGGAAGGCAAGAATGTGAATCTAAAGGTTGTAGAGAAAGAGGACTTGGCATTTCTTTCTGAATGGTTTAACAAGCCTGACGTCTTTGGTGAATACAACCCTCTGATGCAGGTGTCCAGAACGGAGATGGAGAAGAATTATGGAGACAAGAAGTTTGAAGAAACGGATTTCTTCATTGAGGCAAAAGATGGACGCAGAATTGGTAGCGTGGGACATTTCAACGTGATACATCCAGCAGGAAATCAATTGGAAATAGGTTATTTCATGGTTCCCAGCGAAAGAGGCAAAGGCTACTGTACAGAAGCCGTTAACATTATTGTTGACTACTTGTTTCTTTCAAAGAATGCAGAGCGCATTCAAGCCCAGACTGACGCAAGAAATATTGGTTCGCACAAAGTTTTGGAAAAAGCAGGTTTCAAGATGGAAGGAACAGCTCGCAAAACTTTTTTCCTCAGAGGACAATTCAGAGACTCTATGCTGTATAGTATTCTTAGAGAAGAATGGAAAGAACCAAAAATACTGACAAAACCCGCCGGAGGAGACGGGAAATGAAACCAGCCTTACTCGTTATAGACGTACAGAACAAGTTCTTTAGCTTAAATCAGGTTTGCTCGGATTCCCTGAAGACTGCTATCGAGTACATAAATGCAGCCATAGACCTTTTCAGAAGAAAGAATTTTCCAATCATCGTTGTACAGCATAAGGATGAAGAAGGGGGTCTTGTGCCTGGCTGCACAAGTTTTGATGTGTCTGAGAATGTCAAGCTTGAGCCTCAAGATATACGCATAGTGAAGACTTACGGTAGCGCTTTCACGAAGACAGGACTTGCAGAAAAACTGAGGGAACTTGGGGTTGGCACCGTGATTGTTTCTGGTTTTTGTGCTGAGTTTTGCGTGTTGTCCACCTATAGAGGGGCTGAAAGTTTCGATTTTAAGCCCATAGTGTTGAAAGGTTCTCTTGCGTCGGATAGTTTAGAGCATATCAGATTTGTGGAAGAGATTTCAGAAACGATCTCTTTTGGCGCTTTGAAGACACTGCTCTGATTGGTGAACGTCGGTGCGCTCTTTGCCGGACACGAGACTAAAGGACTTCAACTTTCTTAACACTGGGAACCTCGTTCACCAGCATAGTTTCTAAAGCTAGCCTAGTCTGCTCTTTGAAAGCGCAGAGCTGACATTCTTGTCCGATAAGCCTAACTTTGACAACGCCGTCATCAGTTATCTCTACTATTTGAAAATCACCTTTATGCTCGATGAAAAGTGGTCTAATTCTCTTAAAGACGAGCTCTACTGCTTGTTTATCTACCCTTTTATCACTCATAATAAAAAAATACCTTGGTCAACTATTTAATGTTGCCAGCAGATATTTCTTGGATTCGAAGGTTTTTGTTTAAAGAGGTCTTATCGTTCGCGTTTGCCCGCTATCCAGTCTTCCGTCCACTGTCTTGCCTGCGGGTCAGGCACCTGAACCGGCGGATGCTTGAAGGCGTAAGACGGCATGCTGATTAGTGTGCCTGCGATTTTGCGGTCAAGGGCGATTTTTGCGGCGCGTATAAGGTCAATGACGACGCCTGCGCTGTTGGGGCTGTCTTCAACTTCGAGTTTTGCACTGATATTTATTGGTCGATCGCCGAACGATCGTGTTTTGATTGATAGATAACATATTTTCTTGTTTTTTAGGAACGGTACGTAATCTGAAGGTCCGATTCTTGTAGGCAGAGGGTAGGGGACAAGGCTGGTGACGGCTTCGGTTTTGCTGATGCGTTTGCTGGTGAGGCGGTTTTCAACAGTCATGTTCTGGAAGTCCGTGTCGCCGCCAAGGTTCAACTGGTAAGTTTCATCTACAATAGCGCCGCGGTCAAGGCAAAGCCGCACAAGCGTCCGATGCAAAATCGTCGCGCCCACCTGGCTTTTTATGTCATCACCCAACACGGGCAACCCAGCCACCTCAAACTTCTTCGGCCACTCCCCAGACTTGTCAGAACCGATAAATTCAGGCATACAGTTCACCAACGCGCATCCCGCGTCAATGGCACACTGCGCGTAAAATCGGACTGCGTCGTGGCTTCCGACCGGAAGATAATTAACGAGGACTTGTGTTTTTGCGTCTTTGAGGGTTTTGACGATGCTTTCCTTTGTGGTTTTGGAGTCGTCGTAAACGTTGAAGGTTTCCCGCATGTGAGGCGCGGCACCGTCCAAAATTATGCCTGGTGAAACTTTGACGCCCAGGTTTGGGACATCGGAGAATTTTTCGCAGCAGTTTGGTTTGACCCAGATGGCTTCGGAGAGGTCTTTTCCGATTTTGTTTTTGTTGACTTCGAATGCGGCGACAAAGTGTATGTCACGGATATGGTAGCCGCCATAGTTCACGTGCATCAAACCAGGAACAGTGGTGTCTTCTTTAGCATCCTTATAATACTGGGTACCCTGAACCAGGGCACAAGCGCTGTTCCCAACGCCGACCAACGCTACACGAATCTCAGGCATCGAAAGATAACCATCCACTTCTTTTAATGTTAAGTGAAGGCTTAATGTTCACCTACGCTATAACTTTTTCTAAAGGGCATGACAAAAATAAAAATAAGAAACTCAAAAACGACATGGAATATTTAGATTTCACGAGCGCGCAGTTCAAGGGCGTTTCAGCAAGGTTTATGGTAATATTAAAAGGGAACCGCTGACACACTAGCTAAACAGCCAAAGATGAATGTTATGAGTGCACCTAAAGTAAGTATTTCTTATTCGCCGTTTAAAGAAATCATTATCATGGAGAAAACCTTTTTCAACACGCCTGAAGACATAGCAAGATTCACCTCTGTTATAGCAGGCGGCAAATTGGCGGGTCTTTACTGGGTTGAAGGCGTAGTCTTCCTGTATTTCCCTCTTCCTGCATCAACAACTGCTGTGGCGAAGGAGCTGCTGGAGAGCCGCAAGGTTTACTGGACGTTTGTGGGTTACGCGCTTATGCCGCGGTACGCGCAGACTATTGAAACCAAAGAGAAAATGATTGTCCCAGTAGTCGACATATCAACGGATCCCGTTCTGAAACAGGTTGCCCAATGGCTTAAAGAGCAGAAGCAGTAAGCCTTTTGAAGGCTAATTCTTGCTGCAGATAACCTTTGAGGGCACGGTTTTTTCTGGCAACGGCGAAGGAAAAAAATTCGTCAGTTTACTGTGGGTCAAACGGCAGATACGGGAAAAACTCGGTTTTACACCTTACGCTGGAACCCTGAACATTCGCCTAACCGATGAGAATTCGAAGCGAAAGAAGCTACTTGAAAAGGCTGAAAAATTCGAAATTAAGCCTGAAGAAGGATTTTGTACAGGATACCTAGTTAAAGCCAAAATATGTGGGTTGTGTTGCGGCGTAATTGTGCCTCAGGTTCCCAGCTACCCTGTTAACGTGTTGGAGGTTGTTGCCGCTTGGAATTTGCGGGAACGTCTCAAACTGGTGGACGGCGGCGAAGTCTGCGTTTTGGTTACGGTTTGATTAGGCAGTATTTCTTTATGAACGCAATTCGTTCATCTGATGCGCCGTTTTTTTCCAGGTACTCGCCCCAGCTTACCAGTGCCTTCATGGCTCGCGCTGCGCCTTCTGGCGAAGAGTAGGATGGCACGCAGAGTCGGTCGAATCTTGAGCGAGTGTATAGGGCCATTTCTGTTTCGCCAATGTCGCACATGACGATGGGTTTAAGGTATTTTGAGGAGACGTTGACTATGCCATCAATATATTTTTCGCGCAGTCCAGGCATATGGTGGAGCCCAAGCAGGATGATGCCGTTGATTTCTGGGTCTTGGAACATCAAGTCAGCGGAAGTTACAAACTGGTCGTCAGTAACTGAGCCGGTGAGGTCTACAGGGTTCGATGTTGCGGAAATCTTTAGGATGAGGTTTTGGTCTTTAAGATCCTGAAATTTTTTGAGAATATCATCAGTGAACTTGTTAACTGTCAAGCCTAAAAACTCGCATTCATCTACGGTCATAACGCCAGGTCCCCCTGCATCAGTAAGTATGCCGATGTTTCTGCCTGTGGCCGGAGGTTGCATAGCAAGCGCTTTGCCCATGCCGAAAAACTCGTCCATATCCTTCGCCCTTATAACTCCACTCTGCGCGAAGGCAGCATCATAAATCTTGTCTGTCCCTGCGATGGCTCCTGTGTGAGAAGCGGCGGCTCGGGCACCTGCGGAGCTCCTGCCAGTTTTGATGACGACAACTGGTTTTTTGAGCGTTACTTTTTTTGCTATTTGTATGAACTCTCGCCCATTCTTAACGTCTTCTAAGTACATGAGCGTAACGTGGGTTTCTCTGTCGTAAAGAAGGTAGTGAAGGATGTCTGATTCGTCTACGTCGCATTTGTTGCCGAAGCTTACGAATTTGCTTACGCCCATCTGGCGACCTGTCAAGAAGTCTAGAGCTGCTGATCCGAAGGCGCCGCTTTGGGTAATCATCGCGATGTTGCCAGGCATCGGTCTGGGTGTTGCTACAACCTCGTCTCCCGTGCTGAGGGTTTTTGTTTCTGGGAGGAAAAGAGTGTCGATCCCTGTTTTTGAATAGTAAACTCCGAGGCAGTTGGGTCCTAAGACGCGTATTCCGCCTTTCTTTGCGATGGTAACCACTTGCTCTTCAAGCTCTACGTTCCCGACTTCCTTGAAGCCAGCGCTGATTATGACGCAAGCTTTGACTTTTTTTGCGCAGGCTTCCTCCATAACGCTCGGCACAACTGTAGCCGGAACGATAATGACGATTAAATCCACATCGCCTGGAATATCACTTAGGGTTTTGTAACATTTGAAACCCAAGATTGAATCTTCGTTTGGGTTAACCGGGTAAAGTTCTCCTTTGAAGACACCACGCGACTTGCTTGTTGAAAAGTTTTTGAAAATAACGTGGCCTGCTTTGTCGATTTTTTTTGTGGCACCGATCACAGCCACTGCTTTAGGATTAAAGAAAGCATCCAACTTCCTCAATGCTTCTTCCATGTCAGTTTTCACCTTGTAACCGTATGTTGGCTCCAAAGTCTGGTTTTTATCTGTTGCTCTTCAAAAATCAATTTTCTAATAGAAGATTGTTTATCCATGGCTATTAACCTTTTTCAGGAGATTCTTCTCACTATGACCAGCGGTTTATGTTTGATCGTTGACAACATGTCCCAGCTTACGCCGTTAACATCCACCTGAAATCTTGAAGCCATATCCCAAACCGTCGCGCCTGAACCAGGACCTCTGGCTCTGTCAGCTATGTTGGTAATTGTCAACGCTTGGCTGGCACCAAGGTTGCATCCCGCGACCGCTAAAGGCGTAGAACTTTTCCTGAGTCCCAGAACTCTGCCTGCGACATACGTCGCGACGCCGCCGAAAGATTTTATCCCGTTCATCGGTTCAGGCCTAGAAGTAAAAAAGAAATTTCTAAACCTGTAGGTCTTGTCAGTGTCAGCTACAATTACGTAAACATTTCTCGTCAGCTTGCGAAGTATTTGCCGTTGGATTTCTGTTGCCGCATCCGTAGCGTTTTTCAGGGGCAGGGTCACGAACGAGTATGGAAGGTTGGAGCCGTCGATGCCGCCTTCTGACCCGAACATAAGTGCCTGCAAAACGCCCGCGTACTCCAGCGCCACCTCTTTGTGTCGGCTTCCTGATTCAAGCGGGTAATTCCTTAACCTAACCAGTAACCGTTGCCCAAAATGGCACATTATCCCAAGAGGGAACCCCCATGCAATTCGCATCCAGTAACGCGCCAAAAACCTCGCTGCTAAGGTGGGTTTAGCGAGGCTTTCATCTATCATGTAGCCTTTTGCTGTTGAAATGGCTTTTTCAGAGACCACTAAGAAGTCGCCGTTTTTAAGTTTCCCGTCTAAAGCGTCGATTATCTTGGCGACGTAGTCTTCTTCTGGTTTCCAGTAACTGGTACAGACAGCCAACGCATAGTACTTAACCATCGGCTCGGCACTTTCACAGATGCAGTTTCCGACTCAAACCTAATAAAATGTCTTATCAACTAAAGAAGCAACCTTTGGCGGTTTCTTAGAACAGTGAGTATGGGTAGCGCAGGTTGGATTGGTAGAGTTTGCCTTTTATGGGGATTGCTTGTCCGCATACGGGGCACCGCATATCGGCTGTGAGTTTCCACTGAGTTATGTCGAAGCCTTCTCGTCTGATTAGCGTTTCGTTGCAGTTCGGGCAGTAAGTGTTCTCAGACGGATGCCCAGGGATATTTCCGATGTAAACGTAGTTTAAACCCGCGTGTTTGGCAACCATGTAGGCTTTCTCCATTTCTTTGACTCCTGTCGCAGGAATCGTCGTCAATTTGTAGTCGGGGTGGAACCGAAGAAGGTGAAAAGGCGTGTCTGGTCCCAAATAATCCTTGATCCAAGCTGCCATCTGCTCGATTTTAACCATGGAATCCCCCATTTTTGGCACAACCAGGTTTGTGATTTCTATGTGGACACCGCCGAGCTTAAGTTCTTTTAACGTTTCGTAGATGTGCTCGACGTTGGGCACAGCCATGACTGACTTGTAAAATTCTGGGTCGCCTCCGCCCTTGAAATCAACCGTTGCCGCATCCAGATACGGCGCGATGGTTCGAACTGCCTCGGGAGTCATGTAGCCGTTGGTTACGAAGGTGTTGAACAAGCCTGCTTGGCGCGCCAGCTTTGCGGTGTCGTAGGCGTACTCCATGAAGATGGTTGGCTCAGTGTAGGTGAAGCTTATTCCTTGGCATTGGTTATCCAAAGCGGATTTAACCACATCTTCGGGAGGGAATGGTCTGCCGGCGACCTCTTTGTCTTGGCTTATCATCCAGTTGTCGCAGAATTGGCAGCGGAAATTGCAACCTGCAGCCGCAACCGACATAACCAATGCGCCAGGGTTGAAGTGTGAAAGCGGCTTTTTGCTGATCGGATCAACCCCAGCCGACACCGCCTTCCCATAGTTTAGCGTGTACAGGACGCCACCTTGGTTTTTTCTCACCAGACAGAACCCGGTTGAGTCTGGGCTTATGAGGCAACGCCTGGCACACAGGCTACATTTAACTTTGCCCTCCTCTTGCTTCTCGTAAAGCATGGCTTCATGAAGCGACATTTCTCCCACTTATCCTCAACAATAGAAGCACAGTTTTTCTTAAAAGCATTAACTACAAGAGCTTAAAGCGGTATCGTAGATTTAAGAAATACTTTTTTCAATCAAGACATAAATAGTTATGTAACTATATCGTTATATGGTGTAAAAATTGAGTAAGTACGCCACAATCTCCGTTCCGGTAGAAATCAAAAAGCGTCTAGAAGAAATAAAAGGCGAGAAAGAATGGGGCGAATTCCTCCTAGAGATATGCACTGAGAGGCAGCAACTTAAAGGCAAGAAAGCCTTTGAGGAGCTCAGACAGCTTCTCACTGAAGAGGATCTAAAAGCCATACGTGAATCCAGCAAGGAATTTAGGGAGAATTTCAAGTTACGATCAATCTCTTAGATTCAGAAATAGTAATCGATAATTTGAAAAAGAACAATTACACTCCAGCCTTAATTTCTTCTATAACACTTATGGAAGTGTTAAGAGGTATAGAAGATAAAAAGAGACTTCAAGTAAGGCAGTTGCTGGAAGAAAGTTTTTCTGTTTTGAATTTGGACAACAGCATAATTGAAGCTTATTGTCGAATCTATCGCAAATTAAAAGAACAAGGTAAATTGCTTCCTGATGCCGACCTAATTATTGCAGCGACAGCCATAGCATATGATTTAATTTTAGAAACAAAAGACGCTCATCTTCTTAGGCTGAAAACTTCCGGGTTAAAACTCGAATAAAAAAATAAGAAAAGGCGCTAGAGCATTTTTTTGTGGAAGCAGCTGTATTCGCCTGTGTGGCATGCGGGTCCAGTCTGCTCAACCACGTAGAGGAGCGTGTCGTAGTCGCAGTCGGTTGAGACCGATATGATTTTTTGTGTGTGTCCTGAGGTTTCGCCTTTAACCCATAGTTCGTTGCGGCTACGGCTCCAGTAAGTGCCTTTGCATGTTGCGAGCGTGTGCTCAACCGCTTGCCTGTTGGCGTAAGCGAGCATGAGTACCTCTTTTGTTTTTGCGTCTTGAACCACGACTGGGATGAGTCCGTTGCCTTTCTTGAAGTCAAGCTTGTCAAGCAGTTCTTGATTGGTTGTCATTGTCTGATTATCACCCCCGCCTTGCGCAGGTAATCTTTCACGACTGGAACTGGGTACTGGTTGTAGTGGAAAATTGAAGCTGCCAACGCCGCGTCCGCCTTTCCCGCTGTGAAGACTTCTAAAAGGTGCTGCGGTGTTCCTGCGCCGCCGCTTGCAATGATTGGGACGTTGACGCGTTCTGAGATTGCACGGGTTAGTTCGATGTCGTAGCCGTCTTTTGTGCCGTCCCTATCCATCGAAGTTACGAGGAACTCGCCTGCTCCAAGCTGCTCAGCCGTAAGAACCCAAGCTAAAGCGTCGATTCCCGTGGGTTTCCTGCCTCCGTAAGTGACCACTTCAAACCAAACCTTTCCTTCGTCCGAGTCAACCCAGATTTTGCCCTCGTTTGCCTCGCGGTTCCTTCTCGCATCGATGGCGCAAACTACACATTGTCTGCCGAATACGTCAGCCAACTGGGTGATCAATTTGGGTTTTTCGACGGCGGCGGTATTGACTGAAACTTTGTCGGCGCCGCTACATAAGACGAGTCTGGCGTCTGAGACGTTGCGTATTCCGCCTCCTACGGTGAAGGGAATGCTGATTGCTTTCGCCACGCCTTCAACGACTCCGCGCAGGATGTCGCGTTTTTCTGAGGATGCGGTGATGTCGAGGAAAACTAGTTCGTCGGCGCCGTCGTCAGAGTAGCGTTTAGCCATTTCAACTGGGTCGCCTGCCCGCTTCGGGTTGAGGAAGTTTATGCATTTCACAACTTTCCCGTGGTCAACATCTAGACAGGGAACGATACGTTTGGCAAGCGGCATCTTCTATACTCCTATTTTTTGTATGGCTTCCTTTAGGGTAAATTTGCCTTCATAAAGAGCTTTCCCGATGACTGCCCCATCTACTCCGATGTCTTTGAGAGCAGCCAAATCGCCTATCGTGCCGATTCCGCCTGCCGCAACGATTTTGACGTCAGAGTACTGGGCGGCTTGGCTAAGAGTTTGCAGGTCTGGACCAGTAAGCATACCGTCTTGGGCGATAGAAGTTATCAGAAAACGCCAAACGTGAAGGGAGGTGTATTTTTCCAGCGCTTCGTCTACGGTCATGGCGGTTGCTGTTTTCCAGCCCTCAACCATGATTTGTCCGTCCTTGTTGTCTAAGGCAACAATGACTGAGTCAGCGCCGAATCGTTTTTGGATTTTGCTGATGGCTGAAGGGTCGCTGAAGGCTAAGGCGCCAAGGATGACTTGTGTTATGCCTGTTTGGAAGAGTTTTTCAGCTGTTTCGTAGCTACGTATTCCGCCGCCGACTTGGATGGGCAATTTTACGTTTTCGGCGATTTCGGCGATGACCTCTTGGTTGTTGCCGAGTCCAAAAGCTGCATCCAAATCGATAATGTGCAACTTGCCTGCGCCTTCATCTCTCCAACGTTTCGCGGCTTCAACTGGCGTGCCGAATTCGGTTTCGTAGAATTTGGCGGTTTCTTCTTCGCCCCGCGTTAGTCGAACTATTTTGCCGTTCATTAAATCGATTGCTGGAATCAACTGCAAAATTATTCACCTGACCACTGTTTTAGCGAAGTTTTTGAGGATTTTCAAGCCGATGTTGCCTGATTTTTCTGGGTGAAACTGGGTACCGTAGATGTTTTTGCAGGCTACCGCAGAAGTGAAGGTTGTGCCGTACTCGGTTTGCGTTACCACTATGCTTTTGTCAGCGGGCACTGGATAGAGCGAGTGCACAAAGTAAACAAAGGAACCCTCGTCGATGCCGTCGAAAAGCTCATTTTGCTTAACAATATTTAGTGTGTTCCAACCCATGTGCGGCACTTTAACGGTTTTGGGCAACTGGACCGTTTTGCCTTTGAAGAGGGCTAAGCCGTTTCCTGGTCCTTCTTCACTTGTCGCGAAGAAAAGCTGCAGTCCGAGGCATATGCCAAGCAACGGGGTGTTGTCTTCTTCAATCTTGCTTCTGAGTGTCTCTTTGACATCGCCAAGTTTCTTTGCTGCAGGTGTAAAAGCCCCGACGCCGGGCAAAGCGATGGCGTCTGCTCTGCATAAGTCTTTAGCTGAAGTGCCGATTGCTGCTACTAACCCTGCTTTTTCCAACGCAGTTTTTAGGCTAAGCAGGTTACCGACGCCATAGTCGAAGATTACTACTTTCGCCACGTTCAGATGACTCCTTTTGAACTGGGTACGCCTTTGCGTCTCTGGTCTAAGGCTACCGCCTGCCTGAGCGATAAGGCAAGGGCTTTCACCGCGGCTTCTGCTTTGTGGTGGTCGTTGCTGCCGTATTCGACAAAGACATGTACGTTTGAACCGAGCGATGTGGCGAAGGATTCGAAGAAGTGGACAATGTCTTCGGTTGGCATGTTCTCAACTTTTTTGCCTCTCAGCTTGAGGTCAATTTTGAAGTAGGGACGTTTTACAAGGTCTACGGCTGCAAAAGCTAGTGAGCAATCCATCGGCGCCGCCGCGTTGCCGAAACGTGCGATGCCTTCCCGCGTGCCCAACGCCTTGTTTAGTGTTTCACCGAGGCCAATGGCTAAGTCTTCGACACAGTGGTGCATCAAATCGCCTTTGACCGACGCCGTTATGTCGATCAGGCTGTGGGTGGCAAGAGATGTCAACATGTGGTCGAGAAACGGTACGCCCGTGGCTACATCGGCTTTGCCTTCCCCGTCAAGGTTCACTTTAACTTGAACTTCAGTTTCGTTCGTTTTACGGTAAACTTCTTCTGTCCTCATCTTAATCACTTTGAATCTCCGATAGGGCGGCAATCAGTTTTGCATTCATTTCAGGCAAGCCCACTGTGACCCGGAAGCAGTTCGGGTACTGCAGGATTCTGCCCCATTTCTTAAGCATAATCCCTCGTTGCAACAACTTCTGGTTAACTTCGTCCATGGGTTTTTGCATGTTAACCAGCAGGAAATCAGCTTGCGAATCGAACGCCTGCACACCCTTGATTTCGTTTAGGGATTTTATCAGTTTTCCTCGCTCCTCAATCAGCGCAGCTACGGATTTCTTCATCAAATCAACGTTGTCAAGCATTTTGCCCCCCATCCTCAACGAGAAGCCGCTGACTGGGTAAGGCAACGGAGACTTTTCCGCCAGAACCTTCGCTAACTCGGGGTTCGTAACTGCGTAGCCGAGTCGCAGGGCGGCTAACCCGAAGGCTTTGGAAAACGTCCGCAGAACAATCAGGTTCTCAAACTCTTTGATTCTTGGAACAAACGAATAGTTGGCGAATTCGCCGTACGCTTCATCTAAGACGACGATTCCAGGAAAAGCGTTGATTAAGGTCTGAACCTCTGCCATCTTAAACTGGGTTGAAGTAGGGTTATTTGGCGAGCAAAGGTACAGCAGCCTTGTCTTATCTGAAAAGCTGGAAAGCATGCCTTTGACGTCGAGCTGCAGGTCATTTTGAAGTGGGGCTACGACATATTCGGCTTCTTGCCTCTTCACGCACAACTTTGGAATGCTAAAGGTCGGCGAGAAAGAAACTGCAACTTCCCCTTTCCCTAAGAAGAGGCGTACTATGCGGTCGATTAACTCGTCGCTTCCGTTGCCCACAAAAAGGAAGTCTTCAGGTGTGCCAATGTAGCCAGCAAGCTTAGAAAGGAACTTGGGAACTTCATCCTCGGGGTACAGGCGCAAATCGAACTCGTCAGCTAGTTCCCGAAGGAGCTCCGCCTGCTTTTCTTTATCCATAAAGAGGTTTTCGTTAAAATTAAGCTTCACTATTTGCTCGGGTTTGACGCCTATCTGCTTCGCTACGGATTCAGGGGTGGCTCCCGCTGAATAGCAATCAATCGTTTGAAGCTTTGAAAGTTTATCTTTTAGCCATCTTCTATAGGTCGCGCTCATTTCTCGAACCTTGCCTCTATCGCTTTGTAGTGATTTGGAAGGTTTTCTGCTTCCGCCATAACCTTAATGTTGTCTTTTACTCGTTCTAGACCTGTTCTTGAACTTTCAACTATGCTAACTCGCCGCATAAAGTCCAAAGCGGATAAACCTGAAAACGAACGCGCAAAGCCGCCCGTTGGCAGGACGTGGTTGGTTCCGCTGCCGTAATCGCTAAAGGCGACGGGGCTGTAGGGTCCCAAAAGTATGAGGCCTGCGGTGAGTTTCTCCGCGAGGTCCTTGGGCTTAACGGTCATGACTTCCAAGTGTTCAGGAGCAAACTGATTAACCAAATTGATTGCATCGTCCATATTTTTGCAGACTATTATGAAGCCGTATTTTGCAAGTGCCTCCTGAACTTTTACGCCCCTTTCTGCTGAAGCCGCCATCGTTGATAGATTCTTTTGAACTTGCAAAGCAACCTTTTCAGAAGTCGTTATGAGCGCTGCAACACTGTCTTCGCCGTGCTCTGCCTGCGAGACCATGTCAAAAGCGATGAACCGCGCATCAGCCGACTCATCGGCCAAAACGAGCACTTCACTTGGGCCAGCCGGCATATCGATCGCAACATCCGTTGAAACCTGAACCTTCGCCGACGTCACGTATTTGTTGCCTGGGCCGACGATTTTTCGCACGGGTTTTATGGTTTTTGTTCCATAAGCTAAAGCGGCTATTGCTTGAGCCCCACCAACCTTGTAGACCTCGTCGACTCCGCAGATATCGGCGGCGACAAGCACAAGCGGGTTAACTTTGCCCCTTGCATCTGGGGGCGAACAAACGACAATCCTTGGGACACCAGCTACTTTAGCTGGAACCGCAGTCATGATAAGTGTGCTTGGGTAAGCAGCTTGTCCCCCCGGAACGTAGCATCCGACACTTTCAATTGGGCGCAGAACAGTCTTGACCCATAGCCCATCTTCGGAGGTGTTGATTTCAGTTTGGGTAAGCAGTTGCTTTTGATAGGCGGAGACCCTTTCTTTCATGAATTTTAAGGCAGAGAGTTGTTTGATAGAGGTTCGCGTGTAAGCTTCCTTGATTTCCTCAGTTTTGACTTTGATGGTTCGCAGGGTTAGTTCGGCTTTGTCGAATTTTTGGGTAAGTTCAACCAACGCATCATTGCCGTTTTCTTTAACCTTCTGTACAATGGCTTTAACGCTGTTTTCAACTTCTTGAACGGCTTTTTCATCCGCTTCTTGCCGCTTAAACCAGTCAGCGGGCAGCGCGTCGGATTTCCAAACTTTCACTTGGGTTTGCCTTTGCACGGGTTCTCCTCTCGTTTACCAATCTCATCTAACGCCAGCACCTGCCTTGGCTCATACACCACCAAGCCTTGGGCTAGTTTGCGGATTTTTGGCAAAAGCTCGATTAAGCAGTCCTTCTCGATGACAGTGTTCACGCTGACCCACGCCTCATCGGCCAGCGGAGCTACCGTCGGGTTCTTTAAAGCTGGCAGTTCTGTTAGCAGCTTTTGCAGGTTTGACTTTTTGACGTTGACGAATATGTGGATTCTCTTTGACCCGTCCACGACTCCTTTTAGCAACGCTAAGATGTCGTGGATTTTTTCGCGTTTCTCAGGGTCTTCCATCGCCTTCCTGTTAGCGATAAGAATCGCCTCAGACCTCAACACGGTGTCTATAATTTTCAGGTTGTTTGCTTCCATGGTTGTGCCTGTTTCCGTTACATCCATTATGGCGTCGGAGTTTTCCGGCGGTTTCGCTTCGGTTGCGCCGAAAGACAGGAAGATTTTGGCTTTTGAGTTCGTACCTTTTCTCCACCAAGGCGTGACAAGCATGGGGTCTGCGTCGCCGAAGCGCTTCTTGTATTCTGGGGTGCTTTTCAGGTAATCGGAAGCTATGTTAAGGTATTCTGTGCTGATTCGGAAGTTTTTGCCTTGGCTCCAGATTGATTCCATGAACTCGCCCATCGTGGAGTTTTCGCAAGTTTTTGGGACGGCTATTACAAGCCTGATTTTTCCGTATTCCAGATTCTGCAGGATTTCCACGTCTGCCCGATTTTCTTTAACCCAATCTTCCCCCGTTATGCCAAGGTCCTGAAGGCCTTCGCTTACAAACACGGGAATTTCTTGAGGTCGGAGAACCTTCATTTCGATTTGTGGGTCGTTTATTGTGGGTCTGTAGGTGCGTTCTGTTCCTCCGATTTTGAAGCCTGATTTAGAGAGGAATTCCGCTGTTGCTTTTTCCAAGGAGCCTTTCGGAATGGCAAATTTTATTTTATCCATAATTTTCACCTAAATTTTCAGAGAACCCTCTGAGGGGTTTTTGACTGTTTAAAACGGTATTTCCGAGGAACGCGCCTAATTTCAAATAACTTTTTGATTCGGAACTTAGGCATCTTGGATTGCCTTTAATGAACGCAATCGCCTGGAATGAACGCAATCCCTCATCGTATACCACTGAAAGACACCTGAACGTCTGTCTTCCTAATAAATCGTACCCTAATATTTAACTTGACAAAAGAGCAAAAGCTGTTAAACTGAAGGCTGCCTGCGTTTTTTTACTTCGAAAACAAGCGGTGGCACCGAGTTTCTGGTTTCTAACTCGACGCTTAGCAGTCCTTCCAGTATGCCTCGCCACATTTCGCACTCGTTAATGAAGGGTGTTTTGAGAAGCAGGAACTTGTCTTTCAGGTAGAAGTCTCCGAAGCCTTGGGCTTTGAGTCGTTCGAAGACTTTTTTCCAATTTGCCTGTTCACTTGATTCCACACCAAGCGTTGACCCGATTGAAACGTTCAAGGCGTCACCCATTTTTCTCCCGAGGTCACGCCACTGATCTTTAGGTATCTGCTGGGTTAAGAGGTTGAATAATTCAACGTTTACAAGTGCCATGCGGCTTATTCCACAGTAGTACTCGCCTGGGAACCGCCAGTCATAGATCATCAGGGTTTTGTAGATGTCGAGCATTTTAGAGATAAGCGGCTTAATTCCCAACTCTTTCCCATCAGCAATTAAGGACTCAATGAATTCCCGTTCGCTTCTTTCGAGAATAATCGTTGTTCTTTTAGCTTCTTCATTTTTCGGTTTAGGCAAAGAATGGAGGACTCGACTGTTTTCCTGCATACAGACTATTTCATTGAGCATATTTAATATGACTTATGTATTCAAGAAAAGTATTCAAAATCAGTTTTATCATCAAAAAGGCGATGAACAGTTAAATAAAACAGGTGCAGTCTCTAGAAGCTTGCCGATGAAGAATCCAAAACGCTGATTGATGATGCACCCTAGGGTATCTGAGGCAAACTTAGACGGTTATAATCTTCTTTCTTATAAGGAACGCCATTAACCCTAAACCCACGATGAAGAGGACAAGGCCAGTGCCTATTGACGTGAAATAGCCTACCCTTTTAGCCAAAACCAATGGCACATAAGTTCCACCGGCAAAGATCAGGAACATCGAAAAGATGACTAAGGTTATTCTCCAGAACTTACTGTATATGCCTGTAACCTTCAAGTTTTCGTTTTCAGTCATTCGACGCTCAACCTACTGTTCTTCTGGTGCATTGTTTTCCAGCAAACCTTCTTTTATCTCTTTTCCTAAAGCCTTCATCAAGAACTTGAAGACCAAGAACCCAGCTTCACGATCCGCACTAAAACCCGTAGTTGTCCCAAGCAAACTGACGCCTTCAAGCTTTCTTTCTTTAGCCATCGCCAACGTAAGTCCGGTGCCACCGACAATTCTGCCCTTACTGTAAATCACGGCGCCTTTTTCCATAAACTCCCTTGCCAGCCTCGGCGAAGTTGCGGCAATGTAAACTTGAGCTTTCTCTTCTGTTATCGGGATGCCACCCATTGTTACGATAAAACGGCAACCTAATGATTCAGCAAAATCAATCACTTCTTCGCAGACCTCGTAATGAGCAACAACATCGTCAAACGAAGGCTGAATTTCCCCAGTCATGATAACCAAATTGTTCTTCTCCATAAGCGCATAATAAAACTCGTAGCGGGGCAAGTGAGCTATGCCCTTAGATGTTATGGAGACATAATCGGGAAAGCTCGGTGAATACAGCTCAGCGAAAGGCTTGGCGCTGAAGAACTTTATGAGTAAATGAGCCGCTATCCTGCCGACGTTGCCGAAGCCAGGCAACCCCTGAACGAAAATGGGGTTCTCCAACGTTGGCTCAGACAGCTTACGTAAATACGCCTTATCCATCCGCAAACACCAATGCACCATACAGTAAGAGACGCCACTAAAATGTTTTTGCCGACAAAGGAAAAGAAACTATTAATATTTGACACATCACGTAATAGAATACCAAAACTAAATTGCGGCATCGTATAGCGGGGTGGGGTAGCCAGGATTAACCCGCTGGGCTCATAACGGCCAATTTGGCTGTGAGACACCCAGAGATCACTAGTTCAAATCTAGTCCCCGCTACCAAACTCTATTCTTTGAAACTCTTCGTTCTTGTTTTTGTATTTTATGCTGTAGGAATGTGTGTGTGTCTTTCTGAATGCAGTTGTCCGCCTGTTGCCCAATTGCCTTTTGGCGCTTCATAAATCACGATGTTAACTGCTTCTTTGGGAATTCCTAAATTTTCGAAGACCTTGGTTATTCCTTCAACTGTTTTCTTTTTGTTCTCAGGGGACATGCCCTCCCAAACAGAAACCTGAACAATTGGCATTTCGTTTTACCTCACATAACACTTTGCTGTTTGTGCCTAATTAATACAAGTGGGTGCGTATGGTTCAAGCTCCACCCTTGATTAGAATCTTTTGGGGTCGGTTTCGATGTCCACGATTGCGGGTTTGTCGGCTGTTAATGCTATGTCAACGGCTACTTCGAGATCTGCCGGCTCAGCAACCCTCATACCGACGCCGCCCGCGTCCTCAGCGAAATCGGCGAAGCTGAAGTCGAACAGGTCGGTTTGCCAGCTTGGGTAGCCTTCAACCTTCTGCTCCTGCATGATCATACCAAGTCGTTTGTTGTTTATGACGAAGACTTTGATGGGTAACTGATATTTTAGCGCGGTCAAGAAGTCTCCTAAAACCATTGTCAAGCCGCCGTCGCCTGTCAAACAAATGATCTGCCTGTCCGGGTAAACCAACGCCGCAGCTAACGCTCCTGGCAAACCGAAGCCCATCGTCGCCAAAGTCCCACTCATCACCATCTTCTGCGATTTATGCATCCTAAAGTTTCGACCGAACCACCAGCAGTTCTCCCCGACATCTAGAGAAATCACAGCATCGTCGGCAAGTTTGTCGTTCAGGACTTTCATGATGTACTGCGGTCGAATCGGCTTCGATGTCGCGTCGACTTCCTGCTCCAGCTGGGTAAGCCAAGCCTGCTTCAAACGGGCGATTTCGCTGACGTAGTCAGGGTTCTTTTTCTCCTGTACCTTCTCCGTCAACTTGGGAATAAGCACTGCACTGTTACCGAGCAACCCAGCCTTGACCGGATAACGGCGGGCAATCATAAGCGGGTTAATGTCGATCTGAACGGTGCGCTTCTTCGGGACGTGGGTCAAATCCGAAAATGAGGAGCCAACCGCAATGAGCAAATCCGCTTTTGACATCAGCTCAGCAGAAGCGGTTGAACCGAGATCTCCGTGGCAACCTACATTTAGTGACTCGTATTCATCAACGACACCTTTGGCTCTAAACGTGGTCATGATGGGCGCTGAGATCTTCCACGCCAGCTTCAGCAGTTTGCTTCCTTGCCCTCTCGCGCCGAAACCCGCAAGAATCACAGGTCGCGTGGCTTGGTCCACAAGCTTCGCCGCCTTCTCAATCAGCCATTCCTCCTGCCCGTAGGCAAGGTTGGGCATTCTGCCTTCAAACGGCAAGATATCTGCTTCGTAAGGCAACTTCTGCACGTCATTGGGGATCCCGATATGAGAGACGCCTTGATCCAAAAGTGCATGCTTGATCGCCAATGTAGCTAGCATGGTGGTTTGGTCCGGGGACATCAATATCTTGTTGAAGACGCAGATCGGCTCAAAATAAGCGTACTGGTCAATCTCCTGTATCGAGCCTGGGCCAATCATTTGTCTAGCCACTAAACCAGTCAACGCTAAAACAGGCGCATGGTCCAACCTCGCGTCGTATAAGCCAGTTGCCAGGTTCGTTGCGCCTGGACCAGAAATGCCAAGGCAAGCTGCAACGTGACCGGTCAGTTTTCCGTAGGCTGAAGCCATAAACGCCGCGGTTTGTTCATGCCGAACCTGAATGTACTTTACTTTTCCGTTGGTTTTGCGTATGGCATCGACGACGCCCAACGTTGAGGTGCCCGGGATGCCGAAAACGTATTGGATACCCCATTCGGCAATCTGGTTTATTAGAACTTCGGAAACGGTGTGCTCGGCCTTCTCCTTTTTCTCTTCAACCTGCTCAGCCAATAAGACAAAAGATGATTTTGGCGCCCCGCAGACTGGGCAAACCCACTCTTTGGGCAAATCACTAAATTTCTTTCCCTCTTTCACTTCGTCATAAATATAGTTGCAAACCGTGCATCTGTACCTAGCCAAAAATCACACCTCAAAACGCGTCGTCTACAAGAAATAATTGACCTCAGCCTTATCAGCTTATTGGCAAGAGCAAAAAACAATCGAACAATTCATAAACCGCCTTAAACCCTTATTCCTCTTGAAGAGATGCATCGATATGGAGAACTGGGATGTCATCATTATCGGCGCCGGCTCCGCCGGGTTGTCTGCAGGAGTCTACGCTGTTCGAAGCGGACTTAAAACCCTGATTTTAGACGAGAAACTTCCAGGCGGAACAATCGCTGACGCATCTACGGTTGTGAATTATCTCGGGTTTGCTGAAATTACCGGCGGGGAACTTGCGGAGAAAATGACTACGCACACCAGAAAGGTCGGCGCAGTAATTCACGAATTGGAACCCGTTACTGAATTGGACCTTCAGGGAGAAGAGAAAACAGTAAAAACCTCAAGGTCAATCTACAAAACTAAGACAGTCATATATTCTACAGGTTCGCATTACAGGGAAATCGGTGTAAAAGGCGAAAAAGAATTCAAAGGCAGGGGGGTAAGCTACTGCGGCGTATGCGATGGACCCTTCTTCAAGGGCAAGCGGGTATTGGTTGTAGGCGGCGGAAACACTGCTTGCATAACAACACTTTATCTTTCAGGCTTAGCTTCTCAAGTTATCGTGATTCATAGGCGGCAAGCCTTCAGGGCTGAAGAAAGCCTGGTCTCTGACATATCATCCAAGAACAACGTCACAGTGATGTGGAACACTGAAGTCCAAGAAATCAAAGGTGACAAACAAGTGCGTGCTGTGACTTTACTTGATGACGCGACGGGCAAGACAAACGAGATGGCTGTGGATGCGGTTTTTGTCCAGATCGGAGAGGCACCAAACAGTCATCTTGCTAAAGCCGCCGGGGTGGAGACAGATGAGCATGGGTACATCAAAGTAGATTTGAAGCAACAGACGAATCTTTCGGGTGTGTTTGCCGCGGGAGACGTTACGGACCAGCCGATTAAACAGGTAGGAACAGCTGTCGGCCAAGGTATCACAGCAGCACTCGAAGCATACAGCTACATTCGACGACCGTACTACAGAAAATAGAAAGAAAAGAGCAATTCTTTCTAACGGAACCGCTTAAGCCAAGTTTAAATGACACATCGGATAAAATGGCAGAAGAATCAGAATGAACACTGCATAATCCTTATTCTTTTTACCTTATCCGGCAGGCGCTAACAAGGCTCCAATTTCCGGAAAAGCAGGTTCAGAGGTCGAAAATGATGGCGAGGAATATATTGAATATTACAAAAAACTCAGGGAAAGGATTATATCATTCTAAAACCCTTTCCATGCGTTCAATAAGCTTTAAACTATCAGTTTAAAGTAGCAGCGGTATACCAAAAGAGGTTTCAGAATGAGTGAAAAATGTCTCGCTGTGGTAGAAATCGACCAGGACTTGTGCTGTAGATGTTACGTTTGCCAGTCAATTTGCCCCTTTGATGCAATAAAACGCGACACAACCGGAAAAGTGGAAGTCAGCAACCAAGACTGCGAAGTTTGCGGTATATGCTACAGCGCTTGCCCAAGTTCAGCCATTAAATCACAATATTACACCTACGATAACCTGTCAAATTACGTCAAACAGGCAATTGAAAAAACCCAAAAAGTCGACGCCCTTGTCTTAATGTGCCGCGGAAACTCGCCGTCAACAGGCGAAGTCCAAGACATCCTCAAAGAGCAAGGATTGAAAGTCGGCGATTACGTTGCCTTACGTTTGCCATGTGCAGGCAGAGTACCGACTGACTTTGTTTTTGAAGCACTAAACTTAGGCATAAAAAATATTGTTTCAGTCCAATGTGAAGACGCCTTCTGTCGAAATAAAGAAGGCGCAAAAATCAACGCACGACGTCTCGTTTTAGCCAAAGACGTTCTGACACAGTTAGGCTACGACGAAGACGCAGTTAGAATCGTGAAGTTCTCTCGAAAGGCAGTTTACGACGTGATGGAATGCGTCGGCTGTGACAAATGCATCTTCATCTGCCCCTACAAAGCTATAGAATTCGAAGCTTTCGCCACTCCAAAAATAAACGAGGAAAAATGTGTCGGCTGTGGCGCATGCCAGCTAGTTTGTCCACACCACGCAATACAAGTGAAAGGCTTCGAATTCGAAAATGTATTGGACCGATACGCGGATTCTCTTGCAAAGTTGAAAGCTCAAAGTCAGGATCCAGCAGTTCTCGCATTCGTTTGTCAATGGTCAAACTTTTCGGCTTTAGACCCCCAAAATACAGTCTTTGCAGGCAAAAACGTGTTAGCTCTCGAAGTTCCCTGCTTCAAATCTTTGGACCCAGTACACGTAGTCAACGCATTAAACTGCGGTTTCGACGGCGTAATGGCAGTAGTGTGTTCAGAGAAAGACTGTAAACTTCAAGAAGGCAGAGCCACCGCAGAGCGCAACTTAGCCGCATTATTCACCGTGCTCAAAAAGAACAATCTGCTTGAACGATTCACAATTTATGAGGAGTCACCCAGATGCGCTGACGAGTTCAGCCAGAAACTGGATGAATTCTACAAAAAGATCTGTGCGCTACCGAAATGTGAAATAACCGTGGAGGCGAAAGCATAACGTACAAAATAGTTACTAAAAAAGAGCTTGCACCGAAAATAAAAATGTTCGAAGTTGAAGCCCCAGATGTTGCGGCTAAATCGCATGCTGGACAATTCCTAATCGTCATAAACGGCAAAGAAGGCGAACGGATACCTCTGACAATTGCTGGTTACGATGCTACGAAAGGAACCGTGTCATTTGCTTTCCATGAAGTTGGCAAGACCACAAAAACACTCGGCCTACTAAATGAGGGTGAAAGCATTGACAACGTTACGGGTCCACTTGGCAACCCATCTGAAATCAAAAACTATGGTAAGGTTCTCTGTGTTGGCGGAAGCGTAATGATTGCACCTTTACTTTTGCAATCTAAAGCAATGAAGGAAGCCGGCAACAACGTAACCACGATTCTTGGCGCAAGAACAAAAGAGTTCATAATGATGCAGGATGAAGCGAAACGCTACAGCGACAAAGTTTACATTGCAACAGACGACGGATCAGACGGTTACCAAGGTTTAGATTTTCTCAAAGATTTACTTCAGAAAGAAAAGTTTGACCGTTGCGTAGTTATGGGTCCGGTAATCCTGATGAAGGACGTTAGCGAAATAACCAAACCATATGGCATACCCACAATCGTGACTTTAACGCCTATAATGATTGACGGGATGGGCATGTGCGGTGTATGCAGAGTTACAGTCGGCGGCAAAATGCTGTTCGGCTGCGTTGATGGACCAGAATTTGACGGTCACCAAACCGATTTCGATCAACTGATTCTGAGGCAACGTACGATGTTGCCTGAGGAAAGGTTAAGTTCAGTATTGTGGGAAATGCGTGGAGGTTGTAAGTGTGGCAGAAGTTAAGCCTAAACCGAAACTAAACAAGAAAGCCGTTGAAATGGCTAAGCAAGAGCCTAAAGTCAGGGCTAAAAACTTCAGTGAAGTCGCCTTAGGATACAATGAAGCAGAAGCGCAAGAAGAAGCAAGCCGATGTCTACAGTGTCCTAAGCCTCAATGTGTGACTGGTTGCCCAGTAGAAGTCCCTATTCCAGGCTTCATTAAACTGCTTAGAGAAAAGAAGTACGATGAAGCAATAGCATTGATAAAAACGAAGAACTCTTTGCCAGCGGTTTGCGGACGTGTCTGTCCTCAAGAAGTACAATGCCAAAGCAAATGTGTCGTTGGAAAAATGGGTGATCCACTCAGCATCGGACGTCTGGAACGGTTCCTGGCGGATTGGGAACGCGACAATGGCTATGCGCTTCCACCGAAAGCAGCATCCACAGGCAAGAAAGTAGCAATCGTCGGCGCCGGCCCAGCCGGATTAACGGCGGCAGCTGACCTAGTGAAGCTCGGTCACGAAATCACAATGTTTGAAGCGTTGCATGTCGGCGGCGGAGTGTTATCTTACGGCATTCCAGAGTTCCGTTTACCCAAAGCAATAGTGCAAAACGAAGTAACCTACATCCAGAAACTAGGAGTTGACTTACGCCTCGGCAACCTCGTCGGCAGAATCCACACGATTCCGGAACTAATGAAAAACGGTTACGACGCAGTATTCATCGGCAGCGGTGCAGGCTTACCACAGTTCACAGGTTGCGGCGGAGAAAACCTCGGCGGAATCTACTCGGCAAACGAGTTCTTAATACGTGTCAACCTCATGAAAGCATTCCAATTCCCAGACTACGATACACCAATACGCATAGGCAAACATGTGGTAGTTATCGGCGGCGGAAACGTAGCTATGGACTGCGCAAGAAGCAGCATGCGCCTTGGTGCTGAGGTTTGCTTGCTCTATAGGCGTTCGCGTGCTGAGTTGCCTGCAAGACATGAAGAAGTCGAGAATGCCGAAGAAGAAGGCTTGGTCTGCAAGTTTCTCGGTGCACCAGTCGAATTCTACGGTGACGAAAGCGGGTGGGTTAAAAGCATGAAGTGCATAGCGATGGAGCTTACGGAACCAGACGCAAAAGGCAGACGCGGAGTAAGAGAAGTTCCAGGCTCAGAGTTCATGATGGATGTTGACACGGTAATCATCGCAATCGGCCAGACACCCAACCCAATCATCCAACGAACCACTGACGGACTGCAAAGTGACCCCAGACACGGAACAATATGCGTTAACGAAGTAGGCAAAACCAGCTTAGACGGCGTTTACGCAGGCGGAGACGTCGCTACCGGAGCAGCAACTGTCATCAGCGCAATGGGCGCAGGCAAACGTGCGGCAAAAGCAATGCATGAATACTTGATGACTAAGAAATAAACCCAGCGTCTCTTTTTTGAGACCTATCGTATTATTTTTTTGTCAGCCTCAACCTCGCTGAAGCTGAATAATTTTTTTCGAAACTTGGTGGTTAATGGCATTAGGGTAATATAGCATTAAGACGAAAGGGTCATGAAGCGATTGATTCATGAGGAAGATTAAGGGATCAGGCAGCTACTTGAAGAAGCAGGTTAGAAAAAACATGGCGAAAGCGGTTTTTTGCCTGTTTCTTTTCTTCTTGATCATTTTCATTGTAGGGTTAAGCGTCCTATACGCTTTCACGTTGACCATTCTTGACTTGGTTGTACTGCTTGTTTCCCTTGTGCCGTTAGGTGCATTTTACTATTACCTCCGAAAGTACAGAATTTACAGAGGAGGCTGGGCAGGCGAAAAACAAGTTACTAACCTTCTAAACAGCAGGCTTAGCGACGATTATTTCCTTTTAAACGATTTACATTTGCGCAACGGCGACGGAGATATTGACCACATTGTTCTGGGTCCAGGGGGCGTGTTTGTGTTGGAGACGAAGAACTGGAGAGGGAGGGTATCTTGTCGCGGTGACAAATGGGAAAGGGTGGGTAGGCGGGATTTTAAAGGCAGCCCGAGTTTGCAGGTGAAGCGGAACACCGCCAAGATAAAACGTATAATTGACTCTTTTATGCCGGGTGTCCAGGTTGAAGGCATAGTGGTCTTCACAAACGACCATGCCACGCTGCGCTTGGACAGCCCAACTGTTCCAATACTTACTCTTCCTGAACTTGCCGACCATATAACCTCACTAAGAAGCGGTAGCAATCTCTCTCAACAGCAGATAGAATCTATCGGTCAAGTAATCCTTAAGCAAAAAAACTAATGATTGACTGCTGTCGTCGGCGGCGTGATTTTGAGCCAAGATTTTCTTTTTACGCAGGCGAACGACGTGATGCTGGTTACTAGCAGTGTACCCATTGTCAGGTAGTTGGCAAGGTTTGTGGATGGGTGCTGGATTTCGAAGACGGCGATTGCGACGACTATGTAGAAGGTGACTGCTCCCGTGAGGAACTGGAGGACGTGGAATACTTTTCGTATTCGGCAAGCTTGCGATTTTATCTTGTTAAGGGTTGATTCGACTTTTTTTGAGACGTCTGGAAGGTCGTCCAGAACCAGAGTTAACCCGGTTAAGACGAAGAATCTTCCGGTGTTGACTGCTATACTTGAGGAATTCACGAGAAAAAGCATAACTAAAGAAACCGACGTGAAGGCGACTACGTAGATAGCGGATGTGAATAAGACAAAGAACCCGTAAACGTAGTGGTGAAATAGGAATCGTCCCGTGTGCAAGGCTCGTCCTATGCTTGCGCTGGGGAAAATGTTGATGATTGCTGCCACCGCGGCTATGAGGAAAAGGTTGCCGCTGACAAGGTCAGGTGCGTAAGGTCTCCACCCAGGCCATAAAAAGTAAAAACCGTAGAGGATCCCTGCCAACGTGGTCACCGTTATAAGCGCGTTTAGGATCAATGTTAAACTGAATACTTTTTTAGTCATCACCCAAACGGCTTGGCGCTTTGTCAAATCTCAGAAACCGCCCCTCTTCTCTTCTTCCTGTACCTTATCTTTGCTTTTATGGATACTTGCAACATCTCTTTATTAAGACTAACGTATGTTAGGTATGGAAAAATACTTAACTGTTGTCTAAATAATCTAAGTTGCCCTTTGTTTTCGCTATAGTGGAGGGTTTTCGCGGGCGTAGTTGCGGCTGTCGGCGGCTTGATAGGCGGAGCGATCACGAGATAACCCGATTTTTGTCGGGGTTGTTTTGAGTTGCTTTTTTGGTTTAGGTCTTGGATTGGTTGCAGGTTGCGACCCCCTAACGATTCCTAACGACTCCGCTCGACTAGATTCGACCCGAAATGACCCTTTTCGACTCTTTTTGACTGTATTTGACTCCTCTCGACTCGGCAAAACTCAGTTTCTTGTTCTTTGCTTTTCGGGTTGCTTTGCTGATTTAGGGTTTTGCAGGTCACGTTTTTTCCCTGTTTTCCCGTGAAATCCCGTTGTTTCCCGTGTATTCCCGTGGAAGCCTGTTCCTTCACGATGTTTTCCGTTCCTAGCGTCCCTTTCCCGCTCCTTCCGGACAGGTTAGGATTTTTGCAGATTGCACCCGGGATTTTTGGGTGTTTTATCTGTCTAAGCTGAATGTTTTCTCGTGTGCAAGCTTCTCAGGCACCTGGTCCAGAACCATCTTCTCTGCAGGCTTATTCGTCAACAGAACCGGCGGCAACTGCTTGGCAAGCTCCAGAGCTGAAGTTAACTTGCTACTTTTCTCCGCGTAGATTTCAAAAAGCACACTGTCCTTGCGAACCGCTTCCCCTAGTTTGGAGTGGAGAATCATGCCTGCCCCTTTCTCTTTAGGTGCCCCGGCTTCCCTCGCGATCCGCACGATGTTCTCGGTGCTCAGCCAAATCACCTTTCCCGAACGCTTAGATGTAACTTCAGCATATTCGGGACCAACTGGTATGTCGTCGGGCTGAACTTTTGGGTTTCCGCCTTGAGCAGCGATTATTTGCCGCATCTTCTCTACCGCTTTGCCAGAATCAATCATATCCTCAGCTTTAGAACGCCCGTCCTCTGCTCCAACCATTTCGAAAAGCATCCCTGCAAGGCTGACGGCTTTGTCCCGAAGGTCTGGTGGTCCACCGCCTAGAAGAGTTACCAATGCTTCTCTGGCTTCCAATGCTGGTCCGATGCCGCAACCCAATGGCTGGTCACCGAAGGTCAGTGCACACTGAATGTTTAAGCCTAAACGTTTTCCCAGATCCACAAAGTCAGAAGCCAAAGTATACGCTTCTGTGCGCGTTTTAATTTTCGCGCCTAAACCTGTGGGGATGTCGATGGCGACGTGCGTGGCGCCCATGGCTTTCTTCTTGCTAAGAATCGAAGGCAACAACATAGGGTCAATCCCCAGTGGATACTCAACCTGGATAAAGAGGTCATCAGCTGGCGCAAGCTCCAAAGCGCCGCCCCACACCAAACACCCTCCCGTCTTCGCCACCACCCCCTTTATCTCGTCTATGCCAAGGTCCACGGGACAAAGGGTTTCGACGCGGTCTGCGGTTCCAGCAGGAGAAGTGATTGCCCTAGAAGAAGTTTTGGGAATCGTGTATCCCGCGGCGGCTACGATGGGCACAACCAGCATGGATGTTTTGTCGCCCGGGATTCCGCCGACGCTGTGCTTGTCAAGGATGGGCCCTTTGCCGAAGTTCATGGTTTTGCCCGTTGAGACCATAGCTCTTGACAGAGATTCGTTCTCACTTGCGCTTAACCCGTAAATGCTAAGGGCAGTTAAGAAAGCAGATATTTCAGAAGCGCTTAGGTGCCGCTCAATCACGTCCTTAACGATTGTGACGATGTCGTTTTCGCGTAGGCGTTCCCCATGGAGTTTAGCTCTTACATTGAAGAGCGATTCGGGAAGGGGAGCTAGCTGTACCGAAACAGTTTCGTCCTCTTTTACGCCGAGCACAGTGGCGGTTTCCTGGTAGAGCCCGATGCGTTTACGCGAAAAAAACGCGGCGATGTTTGCGATCGCAATCATTTCTTGGTCCCCGTATTTTATTCGTATTCTGTCAGAACTGTGAACGCCCAACGAGCCGGCGGCTTCTTCACTCAGGATGGCGATTCTGCTCCCGCCAGTCAAGATAGGTAAGAGTTCAACCGATAACTCCATACAACATCACGCTACTTACTGATTAGAATAGAAATAGTTAAAGATTTTAAGGGAAAATCAGTTGAAACTAGCCAGAGAGGAAAAACCGTGAAGTACCTTGACTTTATAGATCCAACTTACAAGCCTAAAGAAACCGATTTAACCTGCACGTTTTACGTTGAACCCGAAGGCATCAGCCTCCAAGAAGCCGCAGGGGGAGTTGCCGCGGAAAGCTCAGTAGGCACCTGGACCGAACTCACAACCGAAAAACCATACGTGAAACGGCTGGCAGCCCACGTCTTTAGCATAGAAGGCAACATAATCAAAATCGCGTATCCCATCGAACTTTTTGAACCCGCCGACATGCCCAACATTCTGAGCAGCGTGGCAGGAAACGTCTTCGGGCTAAAAGCTCTGAAAAACCTGCGCCTCCTCGACATCCAGTTCCCCAAACCTCTACTGGAAAGCTTCAAAGGACCAGGTTTTGGCATAGCAGGAATCCGCAACCTCCTAAAAGTCCCTGAACGCCCGCTTGTCGGCACAATAATCAAGCCTAAACTCGGGTTAAACACCAGAGACCATGCGAGAGTGGCTTATGACGCTTGGAGCGGCGGCTGCGACGTGGTGAAAGATGACGAAAATTTGAGCAGCCAATCCTTCAACCCCTTTGAAGAACGCTTAGCGCACACTTTGGACAAATGCGACAAAGCGCAGCAGGAAACGGGTGAACGCAAAGTCTACATGATTAACGTCACCGCCGAAACCAAGCTGATGCTCAAGCGGGCAGAAGCCGTGGTCGCCCAAGGCGGCGAATACATCATGGTTGACATCTTAACCACAGGTTGGTCAGCCCTGCAAACCCTAAGAGACCAAAACTACAAGCTCGTCATCCACGCTCATCGGGCAGGACACGCCGCTTTCACAAAGAACCAGCTGCACGGCATCGCCATGCGACCAATAGCAACAGTGTCACGAGTAATCGGCGTCGACCAACTCCATGTTGGGACGGCAGTGGGCAAAATGTCCGAGACCCAATCTGAAGTGCTCGAAAACATCGACGCTTGCAAAGCACCGCTCGGCAACTTAAGACCCGTCCTACCCGTAGCCTCAGGCGGACTGTACCCCACGCTGGTTCCTGCGCTACTTGAAAACTTCGGCAACGACGTGGTCATCCAAGCAGGCGGAGGAATCCACGGTCACCCAGACGGCACAGTGGCAGGCGCAAAAGCAATGCGGCAAGCCGTTGACGCAGTCTCAGAAGGGGTAACCTTGAAAGAGTACGCTAAGAGCCACAAGGAACTGAAAATTGCGTTGGAGCACTGGAAAACCTAAGAGGATTTTACAAGGCTACCTAAAAGAAAGCGCCTAATCGAGATTGCTTCACGGTGCTTTTGGCCTTCTTTTTCTTTTGTTCCTCTGTTGATAACCCAAGCTTTTCGATGAGTTGAAGGCAGTTTTCTGGGGCATAACCGTGATAGTGATTGTTAAAGTAGCCGTAAACTTTCGTGACTTTGTTTGAGGTTTCTTGAACTTTTGGAACCCAAACATCTAACTCTTCTTCGGTGTACCTGTAGTCGAACCAGATCTCTTCGCCCTTCCCGTGCCACCTAAAGTAAGCAAAATCAGTGGTCAAATGGACGTCTGGTGGAAGAAGCGGTTCATCTACAATGGTGTACGCTACCGCATATTTCTCCAAGAGCTTAAAAGTCGCGGTTTCAGGAAGCAACCATGTGACATTTCTGAATTCGACCGCGTACCTAAAAGTTGGGTCAAGGAGCTTGAAGAATCCTTCAAGATTTTCAGGATTGTAAGTGTACTTTGGGGGTAACTGGATGAGTAAACATGCAAGTTTTCCTCCTAGCTGCAGAGGTCTCATTAAATCCAAGAACACTTCTAAATCTGCTTTGACGTTTTTCTTCATGCCAAGCATATTGTCATGCGTTATTGTTTTAGGCAATTTAGCAGTGAATACAAAGTCGCTAGGCGAATACTTTAGCCAACCCATAACTGTGCCTTTTGAAGGATTGCGGTAGAAGGTTGAGTCTATTTCAGCAGTTTTAAAAATCCTTGAGTACGCGCGAAGTTTGCTCTGCCCATTTTTAATCGGGTAAAAGTTTCCTTCCCACTCTTTGTAGCTCCATCCGCAAGTGCCCAAGATAATGTTCTCTTTGCTCAAAGTACCGAGCCCAACTCCTTAATCACTTCGTTGATGTCAGCGTAGTTTTTGTCTGGGATGCTACTTAGGAATTCGGATAAGTGAGCGGTTTTGTTTTGTTTTACGTCGATGACTTTCCATCCTTGCTTTTTGATAAGTTCTGACTTGGAAGACGGAAACTCTGCGTCTTCAGCTAGCACAGCCTTCGCGGAATCTACTCCAACAGCAGAAGTTGCAGGCAGAAACTTTCCAGTAACCAAATGTTGTTGAAACCTCAAGGCATCATTGTTCATTCTCAACCCATGAAATGCCAGAATTACCGTCTTTGAACCCGTATTTTCAGCGTGCCGTTGTATTTCCAGAAGTTCGTCGCCAGTGAATTGGTATATGTTATGTTCTCCTTTACCAAACAGTCTAGAATAAGTCACATCTAATTTGTAACTGGGTTTTTGATTTGATAAGTCAACACAGTGCACTATGTTAAAATCGTGCATTAACTGGGTAACATTTTGAGTTACAGGTGCTCTGTATTCCCAAACAAGCGTTATGCCCTTCAAATTTAAGGATGACAAAAAATCTTTTGTTTCGTCGTTTATTGCATATCCAGATGGTGTTTCTAACACCAAATAGGGAGTTTGGAGAATTTCAGCGAACTGTTTCACTTTGTAGAATACTTCGTAGGCCTCGTCGGTTGGTCTTAAGCCTATTTTGTGAGTTAGATCGTTGTGGCATCGGACCGAAAAAGTAAAAGCTTTTGGTACGGTTCTTCTCCATCTTTCAACTGTTTGAGTTGATGGGTAACGGTAGAAGGTATTGTTGACTTCGACAAAATTGAATATTTCACTGTACGCTTTCAGTTGAGGCTTAGTTGTAACATTAAAATAACCCCAGCCGCCTGTCCCCACAAGATAATCAGTCAATAATTATTCCCCAAAAGGACATTGATTGGCTAGTTATAATAACATTTAACGAGTGATTTTTCCTTATTGCTTGAGAACCCACGGGTAACTTCGATTTACAGTTTCAACGATTGATTGGGGAGCGATTACGCCTTCTTCACAGATTAATCCGTGAATATAACGGCTTGGAGTAACGTCAAAGGCGGGGTTCCGCACAGACAGGTTCTTTGGCGCTTCACTCCAAACTTCAGCTGGGTTTCGCTGTTCAACACGCTCGTATGCCCCACAAAGGGTTTCTGGGTCGAACTTTAGCAACTCCGAAACCACGTAAAACGGTTTTCTGGCTTCATGCGCCAGCACTGCCATGCTGCTGGTACCTACCTTGTTAATCACATTACCCTCAGAGGTGATGGCGTCAGCTCCGACGAAAACAATATCGACGTCTCCCATGTAGGATCGCGCAGCTGAATCAACAATAAATATCGTTTGAACGCCAAGCTCAACCATTTCTCGTGCAGTTATTCTCCCTTGGAATGCAGGCCGGGTTTCGGTGCAAATCACGCTGAATTCTTTGCCGTCAGCTTTCGCTTTTGCAATCATGCGGGTTACCGTTGATGAGTGGCAATGGGTAAAAATGAGCATTCCGTCACGGATGCGTTTGGCGCCTATCTCCGCGGTTAGTTCCCTTGAAGCTTCAAGATTTTGCAAAAACAAACCCACGTTAGAAGCAACCAACTCGCGCAGGGCATCGACTTTTTCGGTACTGCTGTCCAAGGCTTGCAAGCTGACATAGCGAAGGGCGTTTCTCATCAGCGGTTCAGTTTCCCTAGACGCGAAAAGGAGAGCTTGGGCTTCTTCAAGTTCGTTTAAAAAGGCGTCCTTGTCTTTCGCCTTCGTCTTCTCCGCCAACGTCTGAACAGCTTTAAGTGCAGCTATCGCAACGTTTCGCGCCCCCTGAACTTCCAGCCGCCTTATTCGTTCTGCCGTAGCTTGGACTGTTTCACTCATGATTTCCAAATCCCAAGTAATTCGGTTTCTGCCTAATTTACTAACTAAAAGGGAAACATATAAGCAAATTTGTGAGATGTTACGCTCGCTAGCCATTATCAAACGTTTTGAGGTAAGATACTTTGTTTTAAGTTGCTGGCTGCGAGGGTTTTTTCTCGGTTCGTTCTTCCAGTACGCTGGAGTGAACCCTTTTTCTTCCTGCGAAGGCGTAGTAGACGGCGCCGCAGATGAGGATTAAGCCTACAGCGAGAAGCATGATGGCCAAGTAATTACCTGACGATATGGCGGGGTTGGTCAATTCAAGTATCGCGGAAACGCCCACAGTAACTAGAATTAAGCCGCCGACCAGATATCGGATAAAGCTGAAATCAGTTCTCTCGTACCTCATAACCTTAGCTGAAGCCGCGGGCTGCTGCTGCGCATTCGACGCTGGGTTCTCGTGTTTTGGCGAAGACTCAGCCGAGGGTGCTTGAGTTGGCGCTGCTTCTTTGAGTTGTGTCCCGCAGTCTGGGCAGAAAGTCATGGTATCCTCAACTTTACTGCCACATTTCAGGCAATAAGGCATGTTAATTCTCCATTGCAGTGGTATTTTACCATCTATGACTATTTAAGAACATTCATTTTACCATCGAAGAGAAACATATATGTTTCAAGAGATCATAGTCGAATGGGGAACAAATGGATCTCAAAAGCAAGCTGAACAAGCTAAACATGCATGCGTTGCCTGACAAGAAAAAAGAAAACTTGATTTCAGCCCTATACATAGGTTTCATTTTAGTCCTGCTTGCAGTAATATACTTCATCAACCTCCACACAAACCTTTGGAGCGACTTCAACCATTTCCTCAACAACTTCATTTTAGCCACCGTTCCAGGTACAGGCGTGCAATTACCAGTTCCTGAAAACCCAGCAGCATACCTTTCGCTCTACAACGCTGCATTCCAGTTTTGTCTAGGCTTAGGTATTACTGAAATCTTGGTTTTAGTGCTCAGGGTCTGGCTTAACTCGCCTCTTCCCAGAAAGGCGGAAACCATCGAAAACGTCGTGTTCTGGCTTGGAACAAGCTACCTAATAGTCTCCTACCTTGTTAGAGCCACAATACCCAGCGAGTGGTTTGTGTTTTGGGCGGGGATAATTTTGATCGGCGGCTTATCGTTGGTTGCCCGATCGTTTGTTCTAATGGCAACCCGACAGAATCAGCCTTGAGTTTTCAGTTTCCACCAGAGATCGGTTACCTGCCAAAACATGTTCCATGAATCCTTGGCTAAGTTGACTTTCGTGCCCTTTCCGCTTGTCCACTCAACAGGAATCTCCTTGACTTTAAAGCCGTGGCGCTGTGCCCTCACAAGGATTTCCGTGTCCCAAAACCAATGCGTCGCCTCCACCTCGCCCAGCAAACCTAAGACGGATTCTTTTTTGAAGGCTTTAAAACCGCATTGGTGATCCCTCACTTTGGAGCCGAGCATGTGGCGGACAAGGAAATTGTAGCTTTTGGAGCTTATCTGTCTGCGGAGCGTGCGTTCAACCGTGCTCTGAGGCAGCATCCTTGAACCCGTCGAAACATCATAACCTTCAACCGTGATGGCGTTGACAAGGGGCTTGAGCGATTTGAGGTCAGTGGCAAGGTCCAAATCCATGTAAACTAGAACTTGACCATTACTTTCTCTAAATGCATTGTTAAGAGCGGTTCCCCGACCTAGACGTTTTTCACGATGAATATGCCTAACGTACGAATATTTCTGCGCCAACTCTTCAGCTTTTTCTGCGGTACCGTCGATGCTGCCGTCTTCAGCAATAATAATCTCACAAGGGACTCCGTCTTCTTTGAGGGCTTGACTAATCTTCGCCACAGCGTTTTCCAGTTTGTCTGCTTCATTGTAAGCTGGAAGAATCACTGAAACCACCACTGCCGATTTGCTGGAAATATTTTGTTTGGTCACGGCGCGAAGAACCAGCCTTGGAACCACTTCAGTTTATGAACATACGAGTCAGAAATGGGCATACCTGAAATCACTGGGTAAAAAACTATGAATAGAATCACAACTGAAGCAAATAGGGCTATGGCGGCCGCTTTCCCGAGACGTGTATTCCAGTATTTGTTTATGAAATAAGTTGTTGCTAGGCAGAGAAGGGGCACACTCAAATAGAAATGGTAAATGTAAGTTGCCCTAGAAATTATGATGTAAGGAAGCCATGAGAAAAAGAACACAACAACAATGTATACTGCGGGCAACTCCAACATAGAGGTTTTTTGCTTCCCTAATTTTTGTCCAGACAGCCCCTTCCCCACTTCTTGAACCAACCCCGTTTCATACAGCACAATTACGGCAAGCGTGAGCACGCAACCGAACCCAACCCACCAAACCGCGGGATTACCCATCGTTGTGATTGTAGAAACAACGTTGTTTGGCAAGTAGGTTATATCAAACCAATGGGGAACTTGTAGGTTTGGACCGCCAATCATCAGAGGCCACGACCACCATGGAGTCGAGGAACTTTGGCCTACCGTGCCTCCCATGAAACTTGCCATTGCGTTCTGTAGATTAAGAATCGTAACAAAAGAGTCTCCTGCAAGCATGTCGGGGATATAGGATGCAAAGTAAATTACAACCGCTAAACCTATAAACCCCAGCAACAAGAAAAAGGGATAGTTAAAGAAAGCAACATATTTTTCACCAAAGCTTGCTTTTAGTTTACTGACGCCTTTAAGCCTGTAAACCGCTAGTAATGCAAGCATACCAAGGGCGCCAAAGATTGTGAACCACTTTGTCGAGATTCCTAGTGCAAAAAAGATTACAGCTAAAAATAGCGGCAAGACAGAAGTTTTCCAGCCATCTTTTATGACATTCGTGAAGTAGACCAAGAAAAATAGCTGTGAAAGCAAAGAGAAGAATACTACATAGGTGTCTACAGTTCCTATTCTTGCCATTGTAAAATGCATAAAATCAAACGTGAACAGAAAGGCTGCAGAAAAACCTGCGATCCATGATTGGAATAGTTTCTTTCCAAGAAGATACATCAAAGGCACCATCAAAGTGCCGAATATGATGCCCATAATTCGCCAACCAAACGGAGTTTCACCAAAAATTGCTACACCCGAGGCCATGATCAGTTTTCCAAGCGGAGGATGAGTCCTCTCATCAGGTATCTGACCGTGCAGGTATTCTTCAGCGGATCTGGCAAAATAGACCTCATCAAAATACATCTTAGACATATAATCAGGCGGGATCTGCAGCTTACTCTGCTCATCAATCAGCTTAGATAAAGTTTGGTCCGTAGTGTTTTCGCCTGTAATTGTCAGGATCGGAATTTGCTTGTTACTCTGGCTTTGCAGACCAATTTCAGAGATTTGGATGAAAGGCGATGGCGGCCGATCCGAAGGGTTGGGAACACTCCAATAGAAGTCGGGTCGAGAATCATAATCGGTTGGTTTAACATCAAAACTCAAAAACTGAGTGAACGCATTAATGGTGCTGGGTTCAAAAACCGAGTAATCCGTACCTGCCGGTTGAAGAATTAGTTGTCCAACAGAAGTCCAGTTTCCAGGAGAACCAGAAAATATAGTTACGGACGCGTTGCCGCTTTCAACCCAGAAATACACGGTTTGAACGTGTTGCATTCCGCCGAAACTGATATAGAAGCTTTCGGGTTGAGTGCTTTGCCAATTTGTAACTGGATATTGAATTGAACCCACATTCCAAGAAGCTATGCCGAAGAAAACCACCGAAACTAAAATGATGGTCACTACGTCTTTCTTGTTGATGTTTAATCCAAAGTTCACGTTGGTTCACCTCGCTCTACAGGTTGCAAGGGTGGCGGCGGTTCAATTTCAAGCCATGTCCTATTATCCCACATGACTACTGAAGCGTATATGAGCATTAATAAATTAATCGCGCTCACCGTCAAAACCACCGGGTCCCCAGTCAGGTTTGGAGCGTAAGGATAAGCCGCGTTCAGCCGATTCAACACGTAGGCTACATTGATAAAGAAAGTGACGGTTAAAACCGCGTAGATCGCCCTCGCCTTTTTGACGAAGGGAACCATCAACGCCATCATGCTCATAGCCGGGAACAGGTACCGTTCATGAATCCTGGTGGGAAGCATGAAAAACGCGAAGAGAAGCATAAAAGCCGCGTAAACAGCCATAAACTCACTTGAAGTTTTGAAGCGTTTATTCAGCAAGTAAAGAGTGAAAACGGCGAAGGCTCCGAAAAGAGCCCATCCCACTATGTTGAGATAACCGTCGGGCACCCACATGCCTGTAATCAAGCCCCAGAGGTTAAAAGCGTTAATGGAAGTGTACGCGTACCCCTTGTATGCCTCAAAATAGATTTTAGTTAAGAAATAGATTGGGCTGCCTCCCCAGTTGAATGGAACAATAACTACAAAAACCGTCACGGCGAAGGCAACCACAGAGAGAAGCATCTGTTTTAAACCATTTTTCTTGTAAATCAGATACGCAATCAGCGGAGCAAGAGCTATCCCCTGCGGCTTAGTCAGGATCCCTATGGCGAAGGCTACTGCGGAAAGGTTAGGTTTGCTTCTCAGCGCAAGCATAAGGGAGAGCACAAGGAAAAACGTGTAAATGGCGTCGTATTGCCCCCAAACCGCCGAATCAAAGATTACAGCAGGGTTGAAAATGTAGAGCGCCGTCGTCACTATTGCAAGCTTGAAGGATGCCTGTTTGCGCACAAAAGCATAGATCAAAACCCCAGTGCCCAAGTCGAAGATGTTGGGCGCCAACTTTACAATGTCAACCGCGCTGATGCCGACTTTTGATGCTACGTTTGCGATGGAGCCGAAAAACCAGAAAAGGTATACGTTGAAGGGCGGGTAATCGACAAATCCATTGCTTTTCCAAATAGAAGTGTAGAATGTTCTTATGCCATTTGTCGTTGCGTAGTTAAACCAGGCGAGAAAGTCGTTTGTGTCGACTGGGTAGCCTTTCAGCGGAAACAGGGCAAGCCTGATTAGGAAGGAGGCGGCGAGTACCACGGCTAAAATGGCAGTTTCCTTTTTTGCAGTGAAGTTAACCGCGCTTCCCCTCCGTCTTGCTGGAAAATACTTAGCGTCTTGGGATAAGAAGGTTTTTCAAAATGAAAGGATTAGTTTCTTAGCTCGCACATGGATGAAGCGGCGTGTTCGTATTGAAACAGCCGGTAAAACATGGTGCCACCGCAAGCTCGCCTAATACTTAATCAAGCGATTGGGACTTGTTTGGAAAATATTTTAATTCTAGGTCATCCATAAACATTGTAGTAGTTTCAACATTCAACCCCAAAAAAGGCGTTTTATATGCAGACAAATAAATTATTCACAGTCTTTGTTGGTTCACTCATGCTTCTAGCAACTTTCAGCCCAGCTTTTGCCATGCCCGCACTTTCGATGCAGCCTGGAATAGGCATAATGCGCCTAGCAAATGGCAACTACTCAAGCACTAACTGGAGCGGATACGCAGTGACAGGTGCATCCGGCTCAGTAACCGTCGCCAGTGGTTCATGGACGGTTCCCGCAGCAACAGCTGGCACCAGCTCAACAACCACGTATTACTCGGCTTTCTGGGTTGGAATTGACGGCTTCAGCTCCAGCACCGTTGAGCAAACAGGCACCATTTCTGAGATACAAGGTTCAATCGCAACTTACTACGCGTGGTACGAATTCTACCCAAGCCCAATGTATGAGATTACATCGATGACGATTAGACCAGGCGACCAAATATCGGCAACCGTAACATACACGGGCACCACCGGCAGATCAGGATTTTTCGGCAGATCAAGCAGCACATTTAGCGTCACTATAACCGACCAAACCACAAGAAAAAGCTACACAACCATGGGAACTGTAGCTAATGCAGCAAGGTCCTCAGCGGAATGGATTGCAGAGGCACCCTCATCGTACCGCGGAGTTCTTCCTCTGGCAAACTTTGGAACAGCAGCATACGGCTATGATTACACGAAAGTTGCAAATACCTGCTACGCGACAGTCAACGGAGTTAACGAGCCGATCAACAGCTTAGCATCAGCAGTGCAAAGCATAACTATGGTTACAAACAGCGGCGCCACCAAAGCAGCACCATCCGCCCTATCCTCAGACGGAACAAGCTTCACCGTAACATGGGCAAATGCCGGACCGTAAGGTGAAATTCAGCAAGCAACAACTTCACCTTTTTTCTTCTCACCCTAATTTTTTTCATTGAAGAGAGCAGACAAACCAAACCAAATGGCGCTTAAACTTTCCGAAAAATGTTAAATTCGCCGAGAATTTTTCGGGGTGGCCCTTTGAATCGTTTAACGGACATGGTAACAGATCCATTTTTCCCCATGTGTAGTTGCTTTCGTCTTCTTCAAGTTTTTCCAGTGTAGTTCGGGTTTGATCAGGAGTATTTTATGTTATGTATTCGACTTTGCGTTTGTGATATTTTTTGCATTCTTTAACAATTTTTCCTGAGAACTGCGGCGGGTAGAATGTACCCAAAGCTGTAACCAGGGCAAACTCGGCGGCTTGATCTACATGCATCTCAGTGTATTCGGGGCATCCGACGCACTGACCGGGGAACTCTTTGAAACACAAACATTGCATTTCCAAAACTATTCCTCCCCACTAATAACTAAGGCTGTTTAGATATTTAAAATAAACCCATGCCGCCGTCTCTGCATCATTTTCAACATAAAGGGGAAAAAATGTGAGAAGCCTTGTGGTCTGCTAAAGAAAAATCATGGTTTAGCTGTGGGTTTTTGTTGGTTTCCTTTGTTTTTTCGCTTTTGCGCCGAGGGTTGATTGAGCTCTAACATTTAGAGTTTCACATCTAAGAGTTAGAGTCATAAGCAAAACGACTGATTATAGTGGAATCATGGAGAGAAAATTCAGCTGCAGAGCTTCGTTTATCTTACCGTTATTGCTTAGCTGGAGCAGTGGGTGCAAGTGTCAAAGCCACGTGGAATAAGCGCAGATATTCAGTCGCCGAGAACAAAACTGCTATACTTCATCTATTCAGCCCCAAACAGCAGAATTAAGGCTGAGCCCGGAGTAAAATCAAGTCTCAGTTCCGCCTTGGGCTACAAATCCGACGGACACTTTCACTACGACTGGAATTATTTGATAAGTGCAGACATGATAGAGGAAAAACAAGGCTACTATCTTGTGACTGACTCAGGAAAGAAAGAGTTTGCGCTACATTCTACAGCTTCCAGAAGTAACTTAACGATGATTTTCATCGGCATCATCATGATCTTTTTCACTTTCTCGATAGAATTCGGAATTTTACCCAAAGAAAGCGTGGTGTTTTTCGGAATAGCCCTGATAGTTATTGGATCCTTGTTTTTGATGCTGAACCGAAGAAACAGGCCCGCGCTGCCGCCTGAAGCGAAAGTTTTACTTAAAGAATTAAATCGGCACTAAACCGACCTTCATTCTTATCATGGAAAGCAGGCAAGTTGGACCTTTGCGCCTTAAGATGATGAAGGTTAATTTCCATTCCCTTCGGCGGGATTTGAGTCCGCGACCATTACCTTACCAAGAAGCCCAATTCATTGAGACAATGAGTTTTAGAGCTCTTAAGGGCATGAGACTAAGCCTTCTGGGTTTATTGCATGATTTTTGTTTCCTTGAGGTTTCATGTTAAGTTTAATATTGTCTTTCAATGTGTGCGTTACGACGTTTAGCCTGAAATTTTCCTGGGAATTCTCGGCGGCGGTTCGCGTTCGGACCTAGCTTTGGTTTGGGATAACATTTCTGTCTCTGTGGAATTCGGGTTAACGGCTGTCTGCTTTTTCGAGGAGTTGGTTAATGAGATGAAGGTCTTCTTGGATGGTTTCTTTGCGTCGGCATCGAGCCAGGAGCGTGCGGTAGCCGTCGAGTTTTCCACCTTTTTTCAGATATCTTTTGATTATGTGTCTTTCGCTGTTAGTCAGAATGTATTTTCTCATTTCAGTTGCCCGAATATTTTTGAGTGCAGAGTAAAATATTACTGTTACTGTTACTGTGATACTGTAACAGTAACAGTTTTAGTTTGAGTATTTCGATAGGAAACACAGAGTTGCCGATGCATTGCACGATTTTCTCAGGAAAAAGTTAAATACAATTCAGAATAAAGTGGCAACTGGGAGAGTGGCTCTTTGGAAATTACAAGCAGGCTCTTTGTTTGTCCAGAATGCGGCAAACAAAGTTTTTCAATTCATAGAAAAACGTATGAAAATATAGTAATTGCCTTTTGCGATAATTGTCATCTTAATTCTTCATTTGAACCCTCAAGAGAAGCATATTATGACATAAACAAATCTTGGGAAGAATTTGCAGCAAACTATAAAATCCGCCAGATAAGCACACGCAGATCATGATAGGTGCGAAGAAGTAGCAGTCTTTAGTTAACAAAATCAATTTCTCTTTGCTCCTTCATTGCATCAATGAAATTATCATAGTTTCTGGTCCTCTCTATATAATGCGGAATAAACTCCTATATTTTCGCAACGGACTTACTTTCTCCATGTTACAATCAGGCAAAAATCGGCAATGCGACAAAAACCTCTCAAGAATCCCAACGAGCGAGCTGCAATACGATTTTAAACCATGCTTTGAAGCTGTCTTATTTGACCTATTCGATACTCTGGTTCTAATAGACGACTACACCACCTCATTCGACAAAAGCCTCCTCATGATGCACACTTACCTCTCACACAACGGTCTTGATTGCTCGTTTGACGATTTCAAATCAGCTTACCTGATAGTTGAAAAAGAAATCAGCGCCGAAACCGCCTGCACGCTGGAAGAGCCACATTTTTCAGTTTATGTCGAGCGAGTTTTAGCCAGCTTGGGAGCAAAGCTTAAAGCGCAAACCCATCTGGCGACGCAGGCTGTCGATGAGTTCTCCAAAGAATTTGCACGACACATTTCACTGGATCCCCAAGCGCTCGAAGTCTTAAGGTTTCTCCACCAAAGATGCAAAACAGCGGTAGTTTCCAACTTGACTTTCTCCGAGTTCGCTTGGGAACTCTTGGAACGGTTTGAACTCGACAAACACTTGGATCTCATAGTTGTCAGCGGAGACATAAACCTCCGCAAGCCTCATCCCCAGATTTTCAACAGGGCGCTTCAACACTTAGGCGTCCAACCCGCAAAAGCGCTATTCATTGGGGACACGCTTGAAACCGACATCGCGGGCGCAAGAAACGCTGGACTAACCTCAGTGCAGATCATGCGAAGACGCCCCATAAACTCAATCATTAAACCGCATGTAAGGGTAACCGAGCTCAATCAGCTGATCAGCATCTTTGACTTTCCCGCCGATTTGGGTTCTACAACTTTGGGCGAGGTTGACCTTGCCTGCCAAGCTTGAAGCGCACGTTCTGTCGTTCGTGGGAAAGTACGCCTGATGCCACTTTCAATGCACACTGTATTCGGCACGAAGCCCTTCCAAAATCTGGGGTATAGAGAAAGCAGGGCTTGCCGTCCAAAAGCTTATAATCAGGACACAAAAAATACAAATAACATTTTTTGATTTGACTTATCCGATCCAGCCAAATCTTGTAAGGCCTTTGAAGCTTTTAGTTCCTGAGTTAACGTAAGTGCGAACTGAGATTCATTGTTCAAAAGAGGTGCGTTTATATCGACTTGATCGTATATCCAGCTTGAGCTTAAAGAGATGCCATTAATATCCTCTGACGTACAAGCGACAGTCACTCTTGCGACTGACATTGCTATAGTGATCTCGCTAGTCGTTGTGGCAATTCAGGTGTACCTTCAGCGAAAAGCAACGAAATATAATACTTATGAAAAACTAATGAGTGATTTCTCTGCCAACGCGTCCCTGTTAATTGACCGCCCGGAAATCTTAGAAATATATTACAAAGGCAAGGGCAAGCCGAAAAGATGGGACAAGTATAGTGAGGCTGAGAAAAAAGCTTTTAGCTTTTTCAGTTCAACTCTAGCACTGCTGGAAAGAGTTTGGTTTGGCGTACCTGAGAAGGACTGGATCGATTATTATAGCAAATGGGTTAAAGATCTGGCGACTAACGACGTCTTTTTAGATGTTTTCAACGATAGCAAGAAGATTTACGATGTTTCATTCACCCGTGAAATAGACGCTATCATAAATGGCATTAAGGAAAAAGGCTAGCGTTTCTGAGCCTTAACCAAAGAAAGCCTTCCAAAATCTGGGGTGTATAGGAAGTCTATCACATTTAGGCTGATCATCAGAACATACAAAAAATAAATAATTTCTGGGCTGACTTATCTTATGTGCTCCAATTCGCGAAAGGCCTTTGCCCGAAAGTGTACGTTGTATCAGATAGCACAGTAGAGTGAGAATTTTCTGAAAAGGGATTTTCAGTTAGATTGCCCATAATCCTTATCTGAGGAGTTTCAGGCTAACTGGCTTTCCCTGACCTTTAAGATAGTTATTGGGATTTGAAGAGGCAGGCTTCATTGTTTTTTGTTGATCCATCTTTGAACACATTAAATTATGCTTTATTTTAGATTGGCAAACTTGACGCCCCAAATTAGTTCTTAGGGGTACCACTGTTTGAATTCTTCGCAGAGTCTAATATTAGAACGAGGTTTATTGCCATAGCAACAAAGAAGAACCAAAAAGGAAAATTGAATATTGGACTTGTAGGTAATCCAGCCGCAGGTATTATTTGCCCATTGACCCATTCGCCTAGAAAGGCAATAGTAACCCAAAAAGGACTAAGACTAACTAGTTTTACTAAATTGGCAGAACTTTCTGCAGCGTCCCATATTATATAATTAGTCCCAACAAAGAGTAAAGCCAATAGAGCATTAACTGCTAGTGCAGGCATTAGTTTTCTTAACAAAGGTAATACCATATTTTTTTGTTAATCATTGTTAGCATTTATTTTTTTTGCCAAAACGCTCCCTATTTTTGTTTTAATGTCATTAAATAGCTCTTTACCACTTCAGGTCAAATCAATTAGGAAGTATTAGAATGAAAATAAAATGTTATGGTAAGATAGAATGTGAGGTTTGTCACGTCAAAGGAATACTACAGGTATTTTTAGACAAAGAGTGTAAAGCCAAATATGGAAGAATTAGACACAGAGAAAAGATAGATAATAAGACACAATTCACTTACCACCCGCAATCTCTATCTTACATAAATCAAAAGATTAACCTTAACTTATGCAATGGTGACCAAGGTCAAAAAGAGGCTTCTTTTGGTCACTTCAAGTCAAGCTCTGTTTGTAAGTTGGAGCCTTCGGCGGGATTTGGACCCGCGACCATTACCTTACCAAGCGACATATCACAGACTCTGATGGCGATTTCTGGCTTAATTTTAGCCAATTTATTACCAATCAATATTCACATGATTACGGGAAAGATGTCATACGGCAAGCCAAACAATACCATCAATGCTTAACGAGCGAGAACCTTTCAACTCTCAAATCTATGACAGTTGAAAAACGTCGTCGAGTAATGCAATCTCTTTCGGCACTTGCAAAATTTATTGGATGCTATGAACGATATGGTCAATTGATTAAATCATACGGGTTGAAATGGACTGTAAACAACGACGACATCATAATTGCCCGATTGATAAAATACAGTGGCGCTAACGGTAATGCATGCACCAACGATCTTTTCAATTGGGTTAAGCTTGTCAAACAAGAAATTCCTGATTTTTCTGTATTCATGGATTTTACAATCGCGACAGGTTTGCGATTAAGTGAATCCATCGAAAGCTACAGATTAATAGTTGAACTGAACGAGAAAGGAAAACTTGATTACTATAATGCTGAACGAAACGTTCTTGAACATTTCAGATTTAAAGCGCATTTTATCCGACGAACCAAGAAGGCTTTCATGAGCTTTGTACCTAACGAGTTAATCGACTGCGTAAGTACAAGTGGCTTAATTCCGACTAAAGATGTAATTGAAAGAAGAATAAGACGGCGTAGGCTGAAGCTTTGTTTCTCAGATTTGCGAGAGCTTTGGGCAAGCCAATCGGTAAGACAACTTAGTCAACCCGAAATTGATTTTCTGCAAGGTAGAGTTTCGGCATCGGTTTTCATGCAGAATTATTTTAATCCCATATGGATTTCTGACTTGAAGACAAGAGCAATCAAAAACGTCAACATTCTATTGAAGGCTACCAAATGAACAGGAAAGTATTATTATCTAAAATTTCGCATTTCTTAACTCAATAATTCGTTCTAAGATTGATAAGATTTTTCTGAGGTCATACTCGTAGTTTACCTGCGACCAAAAAGTACAGCAAGGTAAAAAATGGGTCTATCAAGAAACAGTTGCGACATTGCGACATTGAAAACACGTTTTTATTTTCAATTTCACTTTTAAATTTATACTACGTTTTTAATGTCGCGAAGTTGCGACGGCGAAAACGCGTTTTAAAAATAAGAAATGATTTTGAAAAATAATTGCGTTTTTCAATTCGCAACTTCGCAACTGATTTTATGTATCAACCGTTCTAAAGACGTTATTGACTAACTAACTCATGAATGGCAAGTTCTTAATCCCATCGTCTGTGGCAAACAGTTGACTATCGCAGTCATCCCATATAACGTAAATTCCTCGATCTTTTTCTATGAAATCAAGCATCCATTTCTCAGAGCCAACAAGCGGTTTCTCTAAGAGTAGTACTAATTTTGCATCAGGAAGTGCTTGCAGGTATCTATATTCGTAGAGCTGAGCTATTGCCTTTCTCACTTGGCTTCTAACATTCTCTGAAGTTTTAACCTCGATCAGATATGGCTGGTTATTCATGGAAACTGCGAGGTCGATGTACTTGTTCCAAGTAGGCATGGCATTATGTAACCGAATCTTCTCCGCTAAGAGTCCTCTTAGTCTTTCATGCCCATTGTTTGCTCTATCAAACTTTGCTCTATCAACTTCAAATTTTATCGATTCTGCTGCGCTAACCTTTCTTTGATTGACTTTCTCGAAAAGCCTTAGTTCATTTGGTTTAGGCAAGACGGGAATGCCAACATCAGGAATTTCAATGGTGTTAAACGAGGAAGGGATAGATTTCAATTGTATTTCGTGATTAACTTTTTTAATTATATCTAATGATTCCAGCCAAGAAAGAATAGTCGATAATCTGCGGTTAATCATACCTTCAGTTGTTAAAGGGACAAGCCTGGACAGCGAATCTTCAAGATCTTGTCTGTTAGCTTTTCCATTTGAAGATGCGATCATCCCTAAAATGCTTTGAAATACTGGCGCTTGCATGACTTGATTTCTAAGCAGTAGCTTCCTTTGTTCGTCATTAGCTGTTAATAGCGCCCTGCCAATTGGAGTAAGAGCGGCAACATTTTTGCTTGTTGTTTTGGAAACTAATTTCAGTATTTCAGCAGCTAGACGATAGTATCTACCCTGTCGGTCTTGAACACCGAGCTGATGAGCAATTTCCTGATGGGACAGATGCCCTTGAGAAATTGCACAGACAGTTTCAATGACTTTTTCCAAAGAATCCGCTTGAGGGACTTCTGCTGTTGGGATTGGTGCAGTAGGAACAGTTGCAGTCATTCAATCGCTTCCAATGAAAACGTATTCCTTTACGCTGTTCTTTCTATTTATATTTGTTTGATTAGCGAAACTATAGCGATGACTAACTTCAAACACTGAAACATGTTGTTTTGTCTTTTCGAGCAGTGAAACCATTTCTTGCTTAGTTGGGTAGCTGTTTGAGGCGTAAGAAACAACAATTATGGATTTATGATACTTTTCAAAAAGTAGTTTTAATGCTTGAATTGATGATTCTCGATTAGAAAACGAGGAATTATAAGATTTAAATTTCTTCGATTTCGTTTTCATATCAATTGTAAGATTATTCCAGTACAGCGAATATCCTTCGATGAAATGGTATCTTCTTACGTAATCATTGTCAGATAAAGGGCTCCAATATGGCGGGTCTAAATATACTAAATCGAAACTCTGATCGTTTACTTTTAAAATATCAGACCAAATAGCGGTGTTTTTTCGACCGTTATCAAAAATTGCTCGATTGAATAAAAATACCGCATTGATGAATTGCTCTTGTAGGCTAAGTTTGAGATCTTTGCGACCATCCCAACCTTTTTGTCCTATAACTGTGAAAATGCCTCTTGGACGTTTCTTTTGGCATGCTCTACATGCGGCTCCTATTGCGATAGCTCGATCATATTCATTTTTTAGCTCTTGGATATTTTTCCAAAGGGAATCAAGAAAAATACACTCATCTTCTTTGAAAAACCGATTAGAGTACAGACTTCTTACAAATTGTGGAGCATCGGTTCGATGTTCTAAAAGTTTTTCTAAAGTTGAATCATCTAAAACATTATTGTTGTTTTCAATTAATGCCTTCGAGGTTAAGTAGGAAAAATGCAAAAAATCATTCGTCGTAACCTGCTTTTTCCTTTTTTTAAACTCATAAGCGACTACACCAGAACCTGAAAAAGCGTCAAATACTGTATCGTATTCAAGGTCGCTTATTTTTTCAAAAATGAAATTAACTAAGTTCTGTTTGCTTCCCATGAATTTAGTTGGTGGAAAAGAAGGCTCTTTCGCTTCATTCGATATTTGTAACAATGATTTCTGATACATTCCCTCTCTTGTTTCCCCGACAATTAATGAATCGAGGGGCTTGTACATCAATCTTTCTAAACTCTGGATAAAGCTGGTTGACAAATTCATGACTTGCATAACTTAAAATGAATTTGCATCCTTTGTTGTCAAGAGTTTTGACAACTTTTGAGAGCCTATGATGCTGATCTTCATTAAAAAACTGCTTTGTATAACGTTTGAAATCGGAGTAAATCCCAACTGATGGATAAGGGGGGTCTAAATAAACAAAATCTTCCTTCTTAGCATGTTCAATTAAGACATCTTCAAAATCCCCGACAATTATCTCTTTGGAACCTTTAAGGGCTAAACTGGCTTTGTGGAGAACTTCATAATTGCAAATATTTACAGATGTATTTTTCCCGAAGGGCGTGTTGAATTTCCCCTTCATATTCACTCGATAGAGCCCATTGTAACAAGTTTTATTTAGATAAATGAATCTCGCCGCTCGTTGAACCTCAGACAATTCTTCAATATCCAATCCTCTTTGGAAATAGAAAAGCTCCTTACTGACTGGCATTTCTTTCAATTTTTCGACAAGTTCATCCAAGTTATCTCTAACAACTCTATAACAATTTATTAACTCTGAATTTAAGTCAGATATCACTGCGTTATCAGGGCACAAACCAAAAAAAAGCGCACCCCCACCGAGAAAAGGTTCAATGTACTTATCATAGGCGGTTGGTGCTATCTTAACAAGATCAGAAAGAAGATTGCTTTTTCCTCCCGCCCATTTGAGAAACGGTTTTGCGCAGAACTTTTCTTCTTCAAACATCTTAACTGCATGTTTTATCTCGTGATCTATTTAATTCTTATCATGTTTCTAGAACTGTTAAGAAAACATACACAGCAACGATTCTTTTTTATGAGATATAATAACAGTTGCGAAGTCGCGAATTTAAAAACACCTTTTAATTTTAAAATTGAAAACGAAAATCAAAACCTGTTTTCGTTGTCGCAACTTCTCAACTGATATACAAAATCATCCAACCTTCTTTTGCTCGCATTCATAATATTTCAATTCAAGCCTTCGACAACTTTGCTTACTAACAAACAAAAAGTACAATTGCCTGAAAAATTGAGACTCTTAGGCTAATGATCTTTAGAATATTAGGTAAGATTTTTCTGCACTAATTATGCGATTTAACTACAGTCGCAACTTCGCGACATGAAAATCACGTTTCAATTTTGAAAACGACTTTGAAAACCAAAACACGTTTTTGATGTCGCAATGTTGCGACTGCTAACATTATCATGTTAACGGCTTGGGTCTGTTAAACTCCAGTTGTCAAACCAAAGTTTAAAATCGTCAAAGTTTGCAAAAATCAACGTGGTAAGTCCAACAAACCATCAGTTGCGAAGTCGCGACGCAAAAATGCGTTTTAATTTGAAAATCGATTTTAAAAAAATAAACTGTCATTTTAATGTCGCAAGTTCGCAACTGTCTAAAGCTTCAAGTTTTGTCAACCTCTTGCTTCGAAGGTCTTTTGTCAAGTCTCCTTTGATCATAAAGCTCACGATAGTATGACTTAGACCTTGCTCTCACATTGGGTGGAACATAACCTGCGTATTTCTTGTCCATGTTTTTCACCTCTGTAATAGTACGATTGCATATAGTATGTATATAAGTTTTACTACACTACAGGTAGGGTGAGTCTTGTCTTTTGTCCAAATATTGTTTTTAGAGGTTTGGAGGGTCACCAATGAATCGCGTATATAAATATTATGAAACCATAGTATAAACCATAATGTCTAAATAGTTATTAACCAATGGTTATACGATGGTTATGACAAGAGAAGCAAAAACAAAAATCTACAAAGTCGGAGCAAGACACACACTATATTTGCAAAAAGACTTTGTTACTGATAGTTCTTTTCCGTTCGCTGTTAACGAGGAGTTAACTGCAAGGATAGAAGGCGAAACAATCATAATTGCGAAATTGAAAGAAGCTAAAATATGAGGGAATGAAAAATGAAAGTTGAATGTCCAGTTTGCGGTATTGAAGGAATACTCGAAAGCAGAGGCAAAAGCCAACGTGTTTTACATTACAAAGGCTTCATTGATGGAAAGCGAGTTTATGAAAAGCACAAAATCTTGGGAGTAAATGGGAATAAATCAGTGGGAATAAATTCCAATGAATCAAGCCTTAAAATGGAACTTGGAGCCTTCGGCGGGATTTGGACCCGCGACCATTACCTTACCAAGGTAACGCCCCACCGGGCTAGGCTACGAAGGCGCAATAAGGCTGTTCCCGTGAAAGAACTGCTTCTTGTCAATAAAATGCTTACGGTTAACCAAGCCATAAACAGCAATGTTCCATGCGACTTAGGCATGGCAGCGGGAAAAACTTCATATTAATTAGGTACAACAGAGTCTATCCAAGCCTTGCATGAGCTGTTGCAGGGGTCTCCAAGTCTGGTCAAAGGAGTAGGGCTTAGGACCCTATCGCGCAGGCGTTCGTGGGTTCAAATCCCACCCCCTGCACCAATATAAGCAAAACTATAGGGGGTGTTGCAGTGGAGATAGTTTTGGGTTTTCGCCTGCTAAAGCTTCCGTTTTCTAAAGATTTTAGCGCCTTCAAATTCGGTGACATACTCAAAGCCTGCTTCTATCAGACCGCAAATATCTCTCTCGTTTTTAGCCACTCTCGAAATGTAGTTTGTTTCGCCTTGGAACAGTGCTTCTTCAAGTTGAACGTAAAGCAACGTGTTTTTGATGTTCTTGTGACCGAGCTTCTGCATGACATAGTACATGTCTTTTGTTTCATGGTAAATCATAGTTCCTTTCCAGTATCTCAGAGTGTGGAAGTGAATTTTTTGCAGTCTGGGGTTGCTAAGTTTATGCGCAAGCCGTTTTCGTTGCTGACCGAGAAGTGTTCCAAAATGGTCAACTGGCATATGTTTGAAAGAAAATATGCGGTCTCCGTAGCACTTGGGTAATGTTTGAAGCATATCTATCAATTTGTTGCTTAGGTGAACTACTCTTGGATTACTGTTTTTTTCGGCTGTTATGTTAACGACTTTGCTCTCTGTGTCTAGGTCTTCCCATTTTAGTGTCCAGATTTCTCCGCATCTCGCGCCAGTTTCTTTAAGCATTTGAAGGAAGGTCGCCATGCGTTTTGTAGTGCCTGCAATAAGTTGGTCGATTTCTGTTTCTTTAGGTAGAAAGGGTATTTTACGAATTGTTTGATAGAGTGGAGCTTGCCATTGTCCACCAACCATCCTTAGAAATGACGAATATGCATCTACTGCGTTATTCTTCCTGCCATTGCTCCATTGCTGTTTTGCTATCACGTCTTTGACGCTTTCTGTGTCATATAGGCTAGCTCCCCGTTTAGTCAGGACGTAAAGAAGTTTTACCCTTCCCTCGATTGTTGCTTCGCTTTTGCCGTCTTTTTTAAGCCACCACGCAAATTCAATGATTTTTCCTTTGATGTCACCTGTCGGTATTGTGCCCTCCCGCTGGGCGTTTGATTGTTGGGCTTCTTCTACCAAGTTTTTCGCCTCTTTGGTTAGAGCGCCTACTTGGCTATCACTACAGTAGTGACGAAAGTTATTTAACCTTTTCCTGCTACAGTGATGTGAGGGCAGAACTTCATGCGTTCGTACATCTTTACCTCGAAGGAAAGAGAGACCATTGAGGCGTATTTGAGAGGGGAAATCTCTTCTACTGACCACGTTCTTTCTCAGATTAGAACCAGAATTAGGCAATTCAAGGGTCTCAGAAGCGATGTCAGTATTTACATGCGACTGAGAGAATCTGAAAGCGCAATCTCTGCATAGCCAACGCTGTGTTCTTAATCCGTTACCTAATAAGCGTAATCCAGAACGATAGATTTTCTTCGAATTGCATCTTGGACAGCAGACTTGAGTGGTTTCGACCATTGCTAGGCGCCATCTTTAGACATTTCTCTGGTTACTTTCTTTCTCTCAAAAGAAGCCTTTGCTAGCCTCATTTTTGAAAACAATTCACTTCCCAGATAACCGTCTTTGAATCTAAGAGTAAACAGCCTTTTGATTGTGTCTTCGGTTGTACATTCAATAAATTCAGACCCATTCCATTTTTTGATAGCTCTCTCATATGGTCTCTTCAAAAGT
>Ga0326728_10002501_pt1 | contig 60920 bp, 58 predicted proteins | sample MB3enrmetagenome_FD_207602 | JGI IMG/M metagenome (GOLD analysis project Ga0326728, IMG submission 207602) | Lab enriched peat soil microbial communities from McLean, Ithaca, NY, United States - MB31MN | ecosystem: Environmental > Terrestrial > Soil > Wetlands > Peat | place: USA: New York... | reverse complement strand
TTCGGTGCTTATAAGTGCCTGATTATTAATAAGATTTAGGTGTTATACAAGAATGTGCGCGCCATCATAATCATAGTAATAGTCTGGTTTAAGAATTCTGCATTTAAGAATGGCGGATGGGTGAGTTCATGAAATTGACGGCGGAGCGAGAGAAATTATTGGGGCCTTTGCAGGCGGTGATTGGGGTCGTGGAGCGTCGCCAAACCATGCCGGTATTGGCGAACGTTCTGCTTGGGGTACGGCAGGGGCAGTTGTCGATTACGGCGACTGATCTCGAAGTGGAATTGGTGGCCGCGACGGAAGTGGCAGTGCAAGAAGCCGGCGACATCACGGTGCCGGGCCGGAAATTTTTGGATATTTTGCGGGCACTGCCTGACAAGGCGTCGGTTGCGCTAGGATTAGAAGGTGAAAAGGTCGTCATCAAGGCTGGGCGTAGCCGGTTCAGCCTGGCGACGTTGCCGGCGGCGGAATTTCCGGTGATCGATGATATTAATTCGCAACAGACCGTGCAGATCCCGCGTAAGGAACTGCTGCGCCTGCTTGAGAAAACCCATTTTTCGATGGCTCAGCAGGACGTCAGGTATTATTTGAACGGCATGCTACTGGAAATCGATGCGCTGTCACTGCGGGCCGTCGCTACCGACGGACATCGGCTTGCGCTGTGCGAAACGGCGCTGGGATCTAAGGCGAAGACCTCGCAACAAGTGATCGTCCCACGGAAGGGCGTCCTGGAGCTGCAGCGGGTGCTGACCGACGAGGGGACCGCCGATCTAGCGATCGGTACCAATCATGTTCGTGCTCAGATCGGCGCCATTCGATTCACATCAAAGCTGATTGACGGTAGGTTTCCGGAATATTCTCGAGTCATTCCGGCCGCTGCGCCGAATGCGATTCGGGCCGATCGCGATGTGCTGCGGCAGGCCCTGCAACGCACGGCAATCTTGTCGAATGAGAAATATCGGGGCATTCGTATAACCGTCAAAAGGAACATGCTTACGGTGCAAGCCCATAATCCGGAACAGGAAGAGGCCGAGGAGGAGATCGAGGTGAACTACGATGGTAGTGATCTCGAGGTCGGATTCAATGTGAATTACCTTCTGGACGCATTGGCGGCCATCGATGGGCAAGAGGTCGAGCTCGGGCTCACCGATAGTAATAGCAGTTGCCTGATTCGCTCCCCGGGTAATGCCACGGCGCGCTATGTCGTCATGCCCATGAGGTTGTAAGTCGATGGCGCTTCGGCGGATACAGGTGTCGGAATTCCGATGCCTGCGGTCTGCCGAGCTGGATTTCGATCCCGAATTCACGCTCGTCAGCGGCCCGAACGCGTCGGGTAAAACCAGCCTCTTGGAATCCATCTACGTTTTGGGGCGGGGTCGCTCATTTCGAACGCGGCGGCTCGATAATCTCATCCATACGGGTAGCGAGCGTTTCACGATATACGGTCAGGTGAATTTGGCGGAACGTCGTCGCGGGCTGGGCGTCGAAGGGTCGGCTCAGGGGATCCGCGCGAAATTGGGTGGCGAGCGCGTGTCGTCGCTTGCGGAGCTGGCCGCAGTGCTTCCGGTGCAGATCATAGATCCCGAGGTGCATCGGCTGATCGAGGAGGGTCCGAGCCGTCGTCGCCGATTTCTCGATTGGGGGGTGTTCCACGTGGAACATCAGTTCGTTGATCGATGGCAGCGATATCAAAAGGTGCTGAAACAGCGAAACGCTGCCCTCAAGGCAAGGCAGCCGCACGCTGCCGTATCTGCCTGGGACGGCGATTTCATAAAATTGGGGGAATACATTCACGAGGCGCGCGTCCGATACGTTGCACAGCTTACCGAGAGCGCACGCGACATTGCGCAAAGAATGTTGGGCATGGAACTTCAATTGAGCTATCGGTCGGGATGGGGCCGAGATACGAGCTTGAGTGAGGCACTCAAAAGCGGTTGGATTCATGACCAGGAAGCGGGGATAACGCTGGTGGGTCCTCAGCGAGCGGAGCTGGGAATACGTTTGAATGGTGCACACGTAAAGGATCGAATATCGCGTGGTCAGCAGAAGCTGCTGGCAGCCGCTCTCCTGGTAGCTCAACTGAATCTTTTTCCGAAAGATGCGCTGGTCCGTCCGGTGTTGCTATTGGACGATCCTGCGGCGGAGTTGGACAGCGATCGCCTGCTTTGCCTCATTCGCGAAGTCGGCCGGCAGTCGGTGCAGCTGGTGGTAACCAGTCTCAGCGCCGACTTCAATGCATTCGGGTCGCCGGGACGACGCTACATCATCAATGCGGGAACCATTATCCATCTCTGAACGTGATGTTTCACGTGGAACATTAAGATGGGTAATCGAATCATCTCCGATAGGTTATCTTCATCCGGGCGGCGGTCTGACGGTTATAAATGCAAGTCTCACGGATGTTTCACGTGGAACATTAAACCCGGGCGGAATCGAATCATCTCCAATAGGCATGGCCTGGGCGGCGTTCTGACGATTCTCGCGCTAAGTCCGTAAGCCCAGTCTCAAGCACGGATGTTTCACGTGGAACATCAGGAATCGAATCCGCGATCTCCAATAGGCACTAGTCTTCATCCGGACCCGGTGCGCTGAATTCGGTTCTCTAATAAACGCAAATAAATCAATAAGTTATATGCACTGCTCCAGTGCGGTTTAAGTCAATCGATCATCGCGCCAAAGCGAGCCGTCTCATCGAGCACGCGGAGGGAATCGGCGGCGGCTGCATGCGGATTCCAGGCTTATCGACCCTCAGTAACAACATGATTTAACGAGCTTTTTTCGAGGCCGCTAATTCGCTGTCGGGGGCGGAAAATGCTAGAATGGCCGGTCGCAATTTAGGATCAACTATGGCTCAGAACGATGTCTACGATTCCACCAAGATCAAAGTTTTAAGGGGCCTGGATGCCGTTCGTAAGCGGCCCGGAATGTACATCGGCGATACCGACGACGGCAGCGGATTGCACCACATGGTTTTCGAAGTGGTGGATAACGCGATCGACGAAGCGCTTGCAGGATATTGCGATCGCGTCGTGGTGACCATTCATGCGGATGAATCCGTGACGGTCTCCGACAACGGCCGTGGCATTCCGGTCGACATCCACAGCGAAGAGGGCATCTCGGCAGCGGAGGTCATCATGACCGTGCTGCACTCCGGCGGCAAGTTCGACGACACGTCTTACAAGGTATCCGGCGGTCTGCACGGTGTCGGCGTGTCGGTGGTCAATGCACTGTCCGATTTCCTCGAGTTGAATATACGTCGCGATGGAAAGCTGCATCGCCAGGAATACCGCCTGGGCGAGCCGCAGGCGCCGATGGTTGCCGTCGGTGAAACGAACGAACGTGGGACCACGCTGCGTTTCAAGCCGAGCGCGCAGATTTTCACGAACATCTCCTTCAACTACGACACGCTGGCTAAACGGCTGCGCGAGTTGTCGTTCCTGAATTCCGGTGTGAGGATCGAGCTGGTCGACGAGCGCGACGAGAAATCCGAAATCTTTCAGCACGAAGGCGGGTTGAAGGCGTTCGTGACTCACTTAAATCGAAGCAAGACGGCGGTTCATCCCACCGTACTGTGGTTCCAAACTCGCGACGGCAACACGCAAGTCGAAGTCGCCATGCAATGGAACGATTCGTATCAGGAAAGCATGTATTGCTATACGAACAACATTCCGCAAAAGGACGGCGGCACGCACCTTGCCGGATATCGCGCCGCTCTGACGCGTACGCTCAACAACTACATTGAAAAAGAACTCGCCGCCAAAAAAGAAAAAATCGCCACCACGGGCGATGACTCCCGGGAAGGGCTCACGGCGATTTTGTCGGTGAAGCTGCCGGACCCGAAGTTCTCGTCGCAAACCAAGGATAAATTGGTTTCGTCGGAAGTGAAGGGCGTCGTGGAGTCGGCCGTGGCCGCACGGCTGGAAGAGTTCTTGATGGAGCATCCGCAGGAGGCGCGCGCCATCGTCAATAAAATCCTCGAGGCCGCTTATGCGCGCGAGGCCGCACGCAAGGCCCGCGAAATGACCCGGCGCAAGGGCGCGCTTGATATCGCCGGCTTGCCCGGCAAGCTGGCCGACTGCCAGGAAAAGGATCCCGCGCTTTCAGAAATGTTCCTGGTCGAGGGCGACTCCGCAGGCGGCTCCGCGAAACAGGGCCGCGATCGCCGCACGCAGGCCATCCTCCCGCTGAAGGGCAAGATACTCAACGTGGAGAAGGCGCGCTTCGACAAGATGTTGGCGTCCGCGGAAGTGGGCACGCTCATCACCGCACTGGGTTGCGGCATCGGACGCGACGATTTCAACGTCGACAAGTTGCGCTATCACCGCATCATCATCATGACCGATGCGGACGTCGACGGGTCGCATATCCGTACGTTGTTGTTGACGTTCTTCTACCGTCAGATGCCGATATTGATCGAACGCGGTCATATCTATATCGCGCAGCCGCCCTTGTACAAAGTCAAGAAGGGCAAGCAGGAAACCTACGTCAAGGACGATCTGGAGCTCAATGCGCTGTTGCTCAACACGGCCGTCGAGGGTGCAGCGCTGCATGTGAATGCGGACGCGCCTCCGCTATCGGGGCTCGGGCTCGAATCGCTCGCCAGAAAGTATGTGGAAGTGCAGGCCATCGTGCATCGGTGGGCGCGCCGGTACGATGAGCGCTTCTTGGAGCAATTGCTCTACGTCCCCAAACTCTCCACCGATTCCTTCGATCGCATCGACGAGCTGCGCGATTGGTGCCGGAATTTGGAACTGCGATTGAATGGTCTCGACGACGTGTCGCGGCGTTATCGCGTTACCGTCGAAACATTGGCCGCGGGAGGGCACCGGATCGATCTCCAGCGGTTCGAGCACGGGTTGAGTTCTGCGAAACACATACCGCGGGAGTTCTTCGACTCGGCGGAGTATCTGCGGATCGCCGAACTTGCTCAGACCTTGAGTGATCTGATGGGCCCTGGCGCATTCATCATCCGCGGCGATGAACGGCAGGAGGTGGCGAGTTTCAAGGTAGCGATGGGGTGGCTGTTCGAACAGGCCAAGAAAGGTCAGAGCATCCAGCGCTACAAAGGATTGGGCGAAATGAACGCCAGCCAGTTATGGGACACGACCATCAACCCGGATACTCGCCGCCTGATGCAGGTGCGCATCGAAGACGCCGTCGCGGCCGACGATATTTTCACGACGTTGATGGGCGATGCGGTGGAACCGCGCCGGGAATTCATCGAGAAGAACGCGCTGCAGGTCTCGAATTTGGATGTGTAGGCGGGCGACCGAGCCTCTCAGGGCGGCGTAGTGCTGCGCAACCCGGACGTTGCATATGACGACGCGGCAGTCACTGAAAATGTCCATTTCCAGCCCAAAAAAGCGTCACACCGGAACGCGCCCCGGGACGGAGCTGTCCATCATTCGCCATGGTGGGAAGCGGCGATTCGAGCCGGCAAAATACAGGCATAGGGAATTCCCGTCCGGGTCCCGAAGATGGGCCTCGCGCCACAGCCACCGCTGATCTCTCGGGGCCGAATCGAACACTACTCCGTCGGAGCGAAGCCGTGCGTATACCGCATCGAGATCTTCGCATTCGAAGTAAATGATGGTCCCCGCGCTCGCGGAAACCGACGGCACTAGATGCACCGAGAACGTCGCCCCGCCCTCGGGACATTCAAAGCGCGCGTACTCGGGGAGGCTGCTCACGATCTGCGTGAAACCTAGCCGCTTGTAGAACGCGACGGATCGCTCCACATCGGTTGCGGGCAACGTGATTTGATTCAGGTTCATGCGATCACTCCCGATACGAATTCAGGATGGAATGTAACTCACGGGGCGTGCGTTTTCACAATCGTGGGGTTGACCTCGGAGGTAGCTGTCCGCCGCCCTTACCCGGCGAACCCCCTCGGTATGCGGGCTCGAGCTTTGGGTATAGTGGTCGCACGATGAGCGCTGGCACCGAACTATCCCTACGCGCCCTGATATTGGGTGTTTTGATCACGCTGGTGTTCACGGCGGCCAACGTCTATTTCGGTCTGAAGGCAGGACTGACGTTCGCGACATCGATTCCGGCCGCGGTAATCTCCATGGCGGTGCTGCGCGGGTTCAAGGGCACCACCATTCAAGAAAACAACATCGTGCAGACTGTCGCGTCGGCTGCCGGAACCTTGTCGGCCATTATCTTTGTACTGCCGGGCCTCGTCATGATCGGATGGTGGACCGGCTTTCCCTATCTATATTCTTTTGCCATCTGCGCCTTGGGCGGCGTGCTCGGTGTGATGTATTCCATCCCGCTGCGCCGCGCCCTCGTTACCAATTCGGATCTGCCGTATCCCGAGGGAGTAGCCTGCGCCGAGGTTCTCAAGGTGGGCGGCCATGGCGCCGAGGAACAATCGGCGCACGCAGCCGCGATCACCCGTAACGGATTGGTAGGCATTGTCGTAGGCACCGTCGTGTCGAGCGTCTTTGCCGTGGTAATTGCCACGCAGCTGTTCGCGAGCGATGTCGCCCAATATTTTCGCGTTGGAACCAAGGGCGCCGTCACCGGCTACGATTTCAGCCTGTCCTTCGCGCTGTTCGCCGTCGGCCATCTCGTGGGTCTTTGGGTGGGCGTCGCGATGTTGGTGGGTGCGCTGATCGCTTGGGGAGGCGCGGTGCCCATTCTCACGAGTCTGCACCCCGTCGCCGGCGCCGCCGCAGCCGTCGGTCAAGCCGTCTGGAGCCACCAAGTGCGATTCGTCGGCGCCGGCACGATCGGCATCGCGTCGATCTGGACATTGGTCAAGCTGATCAAGCCGTTGAGCCAGGGCCTGCGTGCGGCCATTGCCGCGTCGCGACTGCGTAAGGCGTCGAGCGGCATGGCGTTGCCGCGTACCGAGCAGGATATTCCCATCGGAGTCGTGGCAGTCGTGACCCTGGCGTGCATGCTGCCGATCGGCTGGCTGCTCGCGAGTTTCAGCGCGGCGAGCGGTCTCGGCAGCCAGACGCTCATTCTCGTGATCGGCGGAATCTTCTACATCGCGTTGATGAGTTTCTTCGTCGCCGCCGTGTGCGGCTACATGGCGGGACTGATCGGTGCATCGAACAGCCCCTTGTCCGGTGTCGGGATTTTGGTCGTACTCGGCGCGGCGTTGTTATTGGTGCTGGCGGTGAAGCCTTTCTTGCCTGCCTCGGCCGATCCGGCGCTCGTTGCGTTCGCCCTGTTCGTCACGTCGGTGGTTTTCTGTGCGGCAACCATTTCCAACGACAACCTGCAGGATCTGAAAACCGGCCAGCTCGTGGACGCAACGCCGTGGCGACAGCAGGTGGCACTCATCGTCGGCGTCGCGGCCGGAGCCACGATCATTCCACCGATACTGGATCTGTTGAACCATGCCTATGGCTTTGCGGGCGCCCCGGGCGTGGACCCCGCGCGGGCGTTGGCCGCACCCCAGGCGACGTTGATATCGGCATTGGCGCGCGGCGTGATCCGAGGGGATCTCGACTGGAACTTGATCGGCAGCGGCGCGCTCATCGGCGTCGGCGTGATCTTGTTGGACGAAGTCCTGCGCCGATTCAGCGCCATCCATATGCCGCCGCTCGCCGTGGGCCTCGGCATCTATCTTCCGACGGCGACGACGCTGATGATCGTGGTCGGCGCCGTCGCGGGCTGGGCGTACGATCGGCGCGCGGCGCGGACGGCTAATCCTGAAAGCACGCGTCAGTTGGGAGTGTTGATGGCTTCCGGCATGATCGTCGGCGAGAGCCTCGTCGGCGTGTTGTTGGCGGCCGCCGTGGTGTTTTCCGGCAAGGCGGCGCCGCTTGCCCTGGTGGGCGACGAGTTTGCCGACGCTTCGGTCTGGGTCGGCGGCACCGCGTTCGCCGCGTCGATCATCGCGCTCTACGCCTGGCTCAACCGCGTGAGCGGTCCGGCGCCAACGGCGCGATCGGCGAGCTAGGATAGCGTCCCGCGACGCCGGCGAGACTCGCGCCGCGATGGCCCCGAACGCTTTGGGTCTTCGTTTCGGTCGCGATGTGCACCGATTCCGTGTATGTGCTTACGGCCTCGGCGCTTGCGTCGGCCATCAGCCAGCGATCGGGCTCGCGGCCCTATGGCCGGTATGTCACTGCCGCGAGCCTTATTGGACTTGGCATATACGCCGCACTTGCCGGAGCTCGCCCGTCGGATTAACTGCCCAGCGAAATGAGCAGCACGATCCTCCACACCGCGCGCGAGGACGGTAGCCGGTCGAGTCGACCCGGGGTGTCCGTAGTCTGCATCGGCTAACCTGCATGCTGATCGTGGTATGAATATTGCGCAACCCGCGCAATGATTGCGTCATGGCCTTCGGCGCATTTGCCGCCTAAAATAAGAAGCCTATGAATCAAGTGATCAAATTTCCGGACATGCGGCCGCCGAAATCCCGGGCCGCGCCGGTGAGCGAGCTGCCGGCACCCGCGCAATATCGGCGATCGTCGCCCGCGATCATAACCGCTGATTCGCGCATTACGCCGAAGCCTGTGGACCGGAGGCGGCTCTTCTTGTGGTTCGGCGTTGCCGTTGCACTGCATGCGGCGTTGCTCTTGGGCATCTGGCTGGCGCCGCCGCTGCGACTCAAGTGGAGTCCCTCCCCCGATGCGTGGGTGCAAGTCATCTCGTTGCCGGACAAGGTGCCGCAGGCGCCCCTCGTTGACCCCGTAAAGATAGAGAAGCCGATTTTGTCGAAAGCCAAAGAGCACAAGAGTCAGCCGGCGGGCGAGTCGAGTCAGGAGAGATCAAGATAGCTGAGCGCTCGCAATGTGCTTCATGCCACGGTTAAGACGGTCACGCCCGGAGCAGTCGACACCGAAGTCGTCGTCGAGCTCGCGCCGGGAATCGAGATCGTGTCGATCATTACTAAAAAGTCCGCTGAGACTCTTGGGCTCAAGCCGGGCGGCAAGGCGTATGCCGTCATCAAGGCGTCGAACGTGATGATTGGCGTCGACTGAAAACCCTCCTCGGCCGTGGTCGACGCGGCCGTCGCGAGTACAGACGCTGTACCGCCTGCCTACGGCATGAAGGTTACGATGCAGCTATTTGCGCCAACCCCGCTTTGATCGCCTGCCGCGCCTCATCATTGAGCTGACGAGGGTTTTTTCCGGCCGACGTGATCGGTTCGCCGATCACCACGCGAATCGTACCGGGCTTCTTAACGAAACCACGGCGCGGCCAAAACTGCCCGGCATTGTGCGAAAACGGGATCACGAGCTTGCCGGTTGCAGTGGCGAGCAACGCACCGCTGACACCGAATTTCTTCGTCTCGCCCGCCACGACCCGCGTGCCTTCCGGAAAAACGATGATCCACAGGCCGTCCGCGAGCCGCGCCTTGCCTTGCTCGACGACCTGATTCACTGCGCGGTGGCCCTCGCCCCGGTTGATGGCGATGGGCCTGAGCAGCTTGAGGCCCCAGCCGACGAAGGGTATCCACAACAGTTCCCGTTTCAGGACCCAAACATGCGGCGGAAAGATCACGAATTGCGCGATGGTCTCCCACGCCGAGGTGTGGTTGCTCATGACGATGTGATTGCCTGCGGGAATGTGCTCGCGCCCAACGACCGAAAACGTCAAACCGCAGAGGCGTGCCAATATCCAGAACAAGCACCGTGCCCAGCATCGGGCGACAGCGAATTGGAAGCGGTACGGCGCCCAGAAGCACAGCGACATGAAGGCGCCGAACACGCAGGCGGATACCATCATGTACGTGGTGAACAACAGCGATCGAACTACCTGCATCGAATGTCAGCCGGGAAGTCGCGACAAGTCCGCGACGCCACCCAACAGCGCTTGGACATCACTCAGCAACGCGAGCCGGTTATTCCGCACCGCGACATTCTCGTCCATTACCAAGATTCGCTCGAAAAAATCGTCGACCGCCGCCCGCAGACCGGTCAGCCCAGTCAGCGCATCCGCATAGCGTCGTTCGGCGATCGCCTGATTCACCGACCCGCTCGACTCTTCGAGAACTCGGTGCAGCGTAAGCTCGGCCTCCTCCTTGAGCGCCGCCGTCTGCACCGCCGGGATCGCGCCAGGGGGCGCCTTGCGTAGAATATTGACGATACGCTTGTTGATGGCGGTCAGTACCCCGGCATCCGGCAATAACAGAAACAGCTTGAGCGCTTGCAGGCGAGTTTCCACGTCCAAGGGGGAGCGCGGACGGCCGGCGAGAACCGCATCGATCATTTCGGCGGACGTGCCGTCGGCGCGCTCCAGCAACAGGCCGCGGAGGCGATCGGCAATGAAATCATACACTTCTTCCACCACCCCCGGCCGCTGCACCGGTTGAGCCGCCGCCGCTTCTTGGAGCAGGTCGAGCAAATCCAAGTCCAGCCGGCATTCCAGAATGATGCGTAGCACACCCAGCGCGGCGCGGCGCAGCCCAAATGGGTCTTTGGTACCGGTGGGCCGCTGTTCGATGGCGAAAATCCCGACCAGCGTGTCGATCTTATCGGCGAGGGCGAGCGCTTGCCCGATCTTGGTTGCCGGCAGCGTATCGCCGGCGTAGCGCGGCTTGTAGTGCTCCTCGAGAGCAAGGGCGAGATCGGCAGGCTCGCCCTGCGCCTCGGCATAGTACCGGCCCATGGTTCCCTGCAGTTCCGGAAACTCGCCCACCATGGCGCTCATGAGGTCTGCCTTGGCCAGTTCCGCGGCCCGTCCCACCTCGGGGCCAGCACTTATACGTTGATCGATCGATAGGGCTAATATTTTTATCCGCAAGGTCTTATCGGCGTAGCTGCCCAATTTGGTCTGAAAGGTCACACCGTGCAAGCGCTCTGCGAGTGCGTCGAGAGAGACTTTTCGATCCTGCTCCCAAAAGAAGGCGGCGTCGCTCAACCGCGGCCGCACTACCCGCTCGTTGCCCTCGCGTACCTTGGATGGGTCGCGGCTTTGAATGTTGCTGACGGTGACGAAGTCGCCGGTCAGCCGGCCGTCGGCGCCCTGCACCGGGAAGTACCTCTGGTGGTCCTGGACCGTCGCGATCACGACCTCACGCGGCAATGCCAAAAAGCGTTTCTCGAAACGGCCTGCGATGGGCACCGGCCATTCCACCAACGCGGTCACTTCGTCGAGCAACGCCTCCTCGATCAGGGCAACGCCGCCCGCCGCGGCGGCTACCGCCTTGACGCCGGCGCGAATGATGTCACGTCGCTTAGCGAAGTCGGCGATCACTTTGGCACGGCGCAATTGGCCCTCATAGGTCTTGGGCGATTTGACGGCAATGGGTCGAGGCGCGTGGAATCGATGGCCCATGGTGAGGCGGCCGGACGTCAAACCGAGTACTTCGATGGGAACGACCTCGTCGCCGAACAGCAGGATCACGGTCCGCACGGGCCTCACGAATTCCGCGGCACGCGCGCCCCACCGCATGCGCTTTGCAATGGGCAGGGCGGCGATCGCTTGGCCAACGATCCCACCCAACAGGCTGGCGATTGCGGCGCCGGGTTCAGTGCCACGAAACGCCAGCCAGGTGCCTTTGTCCGTCGTCAATCGCTCGAGGTCGGCAACTGAAACGCCGCAGCTCTTGGCAAACGCCGTGGCCGCTTGGGTGGGTGCACCCTGCGCGTCGAAAGAGCTGGCCACCGGCGGTCCGCGACGCTCTACCCGGCGATCGGGCGCGGACTCTGCGCAGCCCTCGATGCGCACGGCCAGCCGGCGCGGCGTCGCGAAGCTGTGAGCCTTACCGTGGGGAATACCGGCAGTGTCGATGCCTTTCAGCAGCCCATCGCGAAGCGCGGTCGACAGGCTCAACAAGGTGCGCGGCGGCAGTTCTTCGGTGCCCAATTCGAATAACAGATCGCGTGCCCGCATCAGGCGACCTGCAGCGTCGCGTTGCTTCTAAGCAGCGGGAAGCCCAACGCTTCGCGGCTTTCGCGATAGGCCTCGGCGACGCCGCGAGCCAGCGTGCGCACCCTCAATATGAAGCGCTGGCGCTCGGTCACGGAGACCGCACGGCGAGCATCGAGAAGGTTGAAGGTATGCGATGCCTTGACCATTTGTTCGTAGGCCGGCAAGACGAGCTTGTCCTCGAGCAGCCGATTGCAGGCAAGTTCGTAAGCATCGAATTGAGTCGACAAAACGTGCGTGTCGGCTTTTTCAAAATTGTAGATCGATTGTTCGACTTCGTTTTGGTGAAATACGTCGCCGTAGGTGATGATGCCGAACGGCCCGTCGGCCCAAACGATATCAAAAATGCTTTCCTTGCCCTGGATATACATCGCCAGGCGCTCCAGTCCGTAGGTAATCTCGCCCATCACCGGCCGGCAATCCTGGCCGCCGACTTGTTGAAAGTAGGTGAACTGCGAGACTTCCATGCCGTTCAGCCACACTTCCCAGCCCAGACCCCAGGCACCCAGTGTGGGGGACTCCCAGTTGTCCTCGACGAAGCGGATATCGTGGGTCAGCAGATCGAAACCGAGATAACGCAGCGAGCCCAAGTAGAGCTCTTGAAAATCGTCCGGCGACGGTTTGATGGAGACCTGAAATTGATAGTAGTGCTGCAGGCGAAAGGGGTTATTGCCATAGCGCCCGTCGGTCGGCCGACGCGACGGTTGAACATAGGCGGCGCTCCACGGCTCCGGTCCTATGGCGCGCAGAAAGGTCGCCGTGTGAAACGTGCCGGCGCCCATTTCCATGTCGTAGGGCTGCAGAATCATGCATCCCTGCTCCGACCAGTATGTTTGCAGGGCGAAGATCAGATCCTGAAAGGTTTTGGGGGGCGCGCGAAGTGCTTTGGCCGTCATATGTGCTCGTGGGCTTTCGATTACGGCGGCGAGTATAGCGATGCGGCGTGCACGCTGTCCTCGCGCTGGCCAGGCCAGACTGGCTGCACTTGTTTGGTACATTGTGCATATTCAGGCACATAGTACCCGTTCGTATGTGCGTGCTCGGTGCAGATGCACTAAATTGGAGCGCTAAAAATCGATATTTGCTCCATAATAGCGCGTCAATGCACGCTTCTTGATCGCAAGTTCTTGATCTATATATGGCTTTTCCTGGCACATTAGCTGCATTGTCACAGAATCCGGCGCGCCCGGAACCCAAGAATTCATTCACCTCGCGAGGATCCAATGACTCCGGTTGATGTTTTAAAGTTGATTAAAGAAAAAGAAGCGAAATTCGCCGATCTGCGCTTTACCGATACCATCGGCAAGGAGCAACACGTGACCGTGCCGACGCGTCTCGTCGACGAGGGTTTTTTCAAGGACGGCAAGATGTTCGACGGCTCGTCCATCGCCGGATGGAAAGGCATCAATGAATCGGACATGATTTTGATGCCGGATCCCGCGACGGCGGTGATCGATCCGTTCTACGAAGAGACGACGGTCAATCTGCGCTGTGATGTGATCGAGCCCATGACCATGCAGGGCTATGAGCGCGATCCGCGTTCGCTGGCGAAGCGCGCTGAGGCCTACCTGAAATCCTCCGGGATTGCGGACTCGGCGCTGTTCGGTCCTGAGAATGAATTTTTTATTTTCGACAATGTGACGTCGAGTTCCAGCATGAATGGGTGTTCCTATGAAGTGGACTCCTATGAAGGTGCTTGGAATTCAGGCAAGACTTACGAAGACGGCAACAAGGGACATCGCCCCGGCGTCAAAGGCGGCTATTTCCCCGTGCCGCCGGTCGACGCGCAGCAAGACATCCGCACCGCCATGTCGATGGCCTGCGAGGAGATGGGTCTTAAGTTCGAGGTCCATCATCACGAGGTGGCAACTGCGGGCCAAGGCGAGATCAACGTCGCTGCGAACACGCTGACCAAGAAAGCCGACGAGGTCCAGATTCTCAAGTACGCGTTGCAAAACGTTGCGCACGGCTACGGCAAGACGCTGACGTTCATGCCGAAGCCCCTCGTCGGCGACAACGGCAACGGCATGCACGTGCATCAGTCCCTGCAAAAGGAAGGCAAGGCGCTGTTCGCAGGCGACAAGTACGGTGGCCTGTCGGACATTGCGCTCTATTACATCGGCGGCATCATCAAACATGCTCGTGCTCTCAATGCGTTCACCAACGCGAGCACCAATTCGTACAAGCGGTTGGTGCCGGGCTTCGAAGCGCCAGTGAAGCTTGCTTATTCGGCGCGCAACCGCTCCGCGTCCATTCGTATTCCTTGGATCCCCAACCCGAAGGGGCGCCGCATCGAGGTGCGCTTCCCGGACGCGACCGGAAATCCGTATTTTGCATTTTCGGCCATGTTGCTGGCGGGGCTCGACGGCATCCAGAACAAGATCCATCCCGGCGATCCGGCGGATAAGGATCTATACGATTTGGAGCCCGAAGAGGACAAGAAGATCCCGACGGTTTGCCATTCGCTCGATATGGCGCTCGATTACCTGGACCAGGATAGAGGGTTCTTGAAGGCCGGTGGCGTGTTTACGGACGACCTCATCGATGCGTACATCGAATTGAAGATGAAGGAGGTCACTCGCTTGCGCATGACCACGCATCCGATCGAGATAGAGATGTACTACAGTCTGTGAGTCTCCTTACAGGTGCGTAAGCCAAAGGTGACGGCGGTCACGCCGCCGTCACGCCGTTTTGTGGGCGGGAGGCGATAAGACTATGCTTCGCAGTTATGCACCTTCGACGGCTTTGGATTGCTCTCGGCCTGTTCGCGGCTTTCGCGGCCGGGGCCGCTGTCATTTACAAATGGACCGATGCGGATGGCGTGGTGCATTACTCCGATCAGGCGGTCCCTGGGGCCGAAAAGATCATCATATCGTCCACTTCGGCCAATGGTATCGGCCGCACGACGCATGCACCGGCGCCGGCTGCTCCGGCGAAGGCCCCGAGCCGCCTCGACTACAAGGTATTTGCCATACAGTCCCCGGCCAAGGAACAGGTTTTCTTCGGCGACGAAATCGTGCCGGTTCGCTTAGGACTAGATCCGGCGCTGAAGTCGGACCAGGAAATCATCTGGAATTTGAACGGCCGCCCGCTGACGGACCAGGCGCTCGACGCCATGAGCTTTTCCTTGCCGGTATTGGCGCGCGGTACGTACGTGATCGCGGCGACCGTCAAAGACACGCTGACCGGCGAAACGCAGACCACGGACAGCGTGACCTTCTACGTAAGACAGCCCTCCTCGTTGGCCCCGTTGAATCCCCTGCACAAGTAGCGGCATTTGTCGCGGCCCGAGCGGATGCGTCGCTTGGCTGCTGAACTGCAAATGCACACGCTCTCCTTCGAGGGGACGGATTTACTCGATGCGCTGGTGACCAGCGTTTTTCTTCTCGAACAAGACTTGACCGTCAGCTACTTAAACGCCGCCGGTCAGACCTTGTTGGGCCTTGGGGCCAATCAAGCGCTCGGCCGGCGTTTCTCCGAGTTGACGCGCGGCGCTGAAACCTTGCTCACGCTTTTCGAACGTGCCCGATCGGGCGGCGAGGGCGTGGTGCAGCGTGAACTAGCCTGGCCCGCACCCGGGGGTGTCGACCGCATTCTCGACTGCGCCGTGACCCAGGTAATGATGGGCAACGCGCCGCAACTTTTGTTGGAAATCGAAGACATTACGCAGCATCGTCGCCTGACCCGCGAGAATGCGCTGTTGGCGCAGCTTGGCGGCAGCCGATTGATGGTCAGACAACTTGCCCACGAAATCAAAAACCCGCTCGGTGGGTTACGCGGCGCCGCTCAGCTGCTTGAACGCGAACTCTTGGATCCTGCGCTTCGCGAATACACGCGGGTCATCATCAGTGAGGCCGATCGGCTCACGCACTTGCTCGATTCGATGCTGGGCCCTGGCCGCCCGCCCGCGAAACAGCAGGTGAATGTTCATGAATTGTTGGAGCGCGTCTATCACTTGCTGCGCAGCGAAGCTCCCGAAGGCGTGATCATCGATCGCGATTACGATCCGAGCCTGCCCGCGATCGCGGTCGATCCGAACCACATCATCCAAGCGATGCTGAATCTCGGCCGTAACGCCATCCAAGCACTGTCGGGCGGCGGCGTGCAGTCGCCCCGCTTGGTGCTGCGAACACGCGCCGCTACCAGCGTCAGCATTGGAGCCAGGCGCCATCGCCTGGTTGCCTCAATTCAATTCGAAGATAACGGACCCGGAGTGCTCCCGGAGATCCGCGACACCATCTTCTATCCGCTCGTCTCGGGTCGCTCGGTCGGAACAGGCCTCGGCTTAGGAATCGCTCAAGACCTCGTGAGCCGCCACGGCGGCCTCATCGAATTCGACAGTGCGCCGGGAAGAACCATTTTCGTGATTTTTCTCCCTATGGATGCCGTATGAATGCAAAGCCTCTGAGCGTTTGGTTGGTCGACGACGATGCGTCCATTCGCTGGGTGCTCGAGAAGGCGCTGAAGGGCAGCGGCATGCTCGCCAAGTGTTTCGACGGCGCGGACAATGCCCTCACGGCGCTGCGTGCCGATGCACCGGATGTGTTGATGACCGACATCCGCATGCCCGGCCGAAGCGGACTCGATCTGCTGAAGGAAATCCAAGTGTCGCGGCCGGGCTTGCCGGTCATCGTGATGACGGCGCACTCGGACTTGGACGCTGCCGTCGCAGCCTACCAAGGCGGCGCGTTCGAGTACCTGCCCAAGCCCTTCGACATCGACAAAGCCGTGGATCTGGTACGCCGCGCCGCGCAGCAGGCGACGGTCTCCACCGACGTCGAGGCTGCGCGCCGCAGCATCCCGGAACTCTTGGGCCAGGCCGCCGCCATGCAGCAAGTGTTTCGCGCCGTGGGCCGACTATCCCGATCCAGCATGACCGTGCTCATCACCGGTGAGTCCGGAACGGGCAAAGAGCTGGTGGCACATGCGCTACATCGCCACAGCCCGCGGTCCAACAAAGCCTTCGTGGCTCTCAACACGGCGGCGTTCACCGCGGATCTGCTGGAGTCAGAGCTGTTCGGCCACGAAAAAGGCGCCTTCACGGGCGCCGATGCTCTGCGCCGCGGCCGCTTCGAACAAGCCGACGGCGGAACGCTCTTTCTCGACGAGATCGGCGACATGTCGCCGGCGCTGCAGACGCGCCTGTTGCGGGTGCTGGCGGAGGGCGAGTTCTATCGAGTGGGCGGTCAAACCCCGGTAAAGGTTGACGTACGCGTCATCGCCGCAACTCATCAAGACCTCGAGGCACGCGTAAAATCCGGACACTTCCGCGAGGATCTGTTGCATCGGCTCAACGTGATCCGCATCGAGATTCCGCCGCTGCGCGAGCGCCGCGAAGACATCCCCGAACTCCTGCGCCATTATTTGAGCGTGGCCGGCCAAGAATTGGGCGTGGAACCGAAGTTGCTCATGTCGACCGCCGAAACCGCCTTGGTCACTTTCGATTGGCCGGGCAACGTGCGGCAGCTCGTCAATGCGTGCCGTCGTCTCACCGTCACTGCGCCGGGCCGCGAAATTCGCGCGGAAGACATTCCCCCCGATCTCGGCGGCGTCCCGGCCGGACAGGCGACGAACCATGACTGGACCGCGAAGCTGTCGCATTGGGCGGAGCAGGAATTGGACGCAGGCACACAGCGACTGCTCGATCAAGCCGTCCCGGAAGTGGAACGCATTTTGATTCGCGTGGCGTTGCGCAAAGCCGATGGCTTAAAACAGGATGCCGCGAAGCTCCTGGGCTGGGGCCGCAACACGCTCACCCGGAAGATGAAGGAGCTTGGCATGGAGGACGTCGCCTAAGCGGACGCCGTGTAACGGACGCCGTGTAACGGCGGAACTGCGCCGCAGGCTACGCGCCCCGGCGGTATACTTGATGTGATCATGGTCGATTTCCGAAACGTTACGCTGGGTGCCTCCGAACGCATTTTCTACGGCAATTCCATTGCCGATTGGCTCATTGCCGGCATCGTCGCCGTAGCCGTATGGTCAAGCTTGTCGCTGCTCCGGCGGCTGTTCGTCGCGCGCTCCAAGCGCCTTGCGGTCGACCATCGTTCGCTGCCGGTCCGGCTAATTTTTTACCTCCTCGGCAATACCAAGCAGTTCTCGTTCCTGGCGCTGGCGCTGTATGCGGGCCAAGAGAACCTTACCCTTCCGCCGAAGCTGCAGCACCGGATCTGGGACTTCGTGCTGATCCTGCTCCTGACGCAAGTCGGTTTGTGGGCCGGGCGAACAGTGGGTTTCTATCTGCAAATCAAGGAAATGGAGCGCGGACCCGACCGGCTCTTCGCCGGATCCCTGGACATCATCAAGTTGATCGCGCGCGTGCTGATTTGGTCGTTGTTGATCCTGGTTGCGCTCGACAACCTCGGTGTCAACATCACGGCGCTGCTCGCGGGATTAGGGGTCGGCGGTGTCGCCGTGGCGCTCTCGTTGCAAAACATTCTGGGCGACCTGTTCGCCTCGCTCTCCATCGCACTCGACAAGCCCTTCGTGGTGGGCGACAGTTTGAACATCGACACGTTCACCGGCTCGGTCGAACGCATCGGCATCAAGACCACGCGGCTGCGCAGCGAGTCCGGCGAGCAGATCATCTTATCGAATGCCGACATCTTGAAGAGCCGCGTGAGAAATTATGGCCGCATGCCCGAACAGCGTGTGCTGACGACGCTGCGTGTGGCCTTCGCGACGCCCTCTGAGACGCTGGCCGGCATCCCCAAGCTGCTCGAGGCCATCGTGCGTGAACAAGCGAGCGCGCGTTTCGAGCGTTGTCATCTGAAGTTCCTCGGCGAATCGGCGCTGCAATTCGAATTATCCTATTTTGTACAGCAGCCCAAGCTCAATTCCATGCTGGACCTGCAACACACCGTCAATCTTCGTATCATCGGCGAGTTCCGCCGCCTCGGCATCGAGTTCGGGTACCCTACGCAACGCGTCGTCGTCGAACACTAACACCGATGTTTCACATCGTGCTCTACGAACCGGAAATCCCACCGAATACCGGCAACACCATCCGGTTGTGCGCCAACACGGGCGCCACGCTGCATTTGGTGAAACCGCTGGGCTTCCGAATGGACGAAAAGAGCCTGCAGCGCTCCGGCCTCGACTACCACGACCTAGCCGAGGTGAAGGTTCATGCCAACTTGGATGATTGCCTCGCCGACCTGAAGGAGGCTCGCGTGTTCGCCGTGGAGACCACCGGGCGCCGCTGTTACAGCGAGCTCAAGGTCCGAGCCGGGGACGCCTTCGTGTTCGGGCCTGAGACGCGCGGCCTGCCGGCGGCGGTCCAGGACCGCATCGGACTCGAGAACTCCTTATTCATTCCCATGACGCCCAAAAGCCGTAGCGTCAACCTATCGAATGCAGTGGCCATCATCGCCTTCGACGCATGGCGGCAGCTGCGATTCGCAGGCCGGGCGTAGCGCCCCCGCGGCGTGCCGCGGGGGGAGGCGTCGTGTCGACCCGCGCCGCGGAATCGTTACGGCTTCGGCGGCAAGTCGAATAGGGCACGATCCTCTTTGCGCGTGAGCGACGAATCGAGCCATACGAGCAGCTGGCTCCGGTCTATTTCGCCGTTCGCGACCTTCTCGAGGATGACGCCGCCGACCACGAATCTACGGCGCGTCTCCGCCTTGCGTTCGCGTTGTGCATCGGCTGCGCGCCGGCGCGCCTCGCTGCGCTGCTGCCGCAGCTTCAGCTGCTTGAGGCGTTCCTGAAGCGTCGAGATCTGTTCATCAAGTTTCGGCATCCTGACTCGCTTCCGCTCCGCTTGAATTGAGGCAGGGATGATACTTGAGCGCAGCATGAGTTTGCTCGATTCGGTAACCAATGCCAACTATGCGAAAATGGCGTATGGACCAAACCCCAGCGCCCGACCGAATAGATCATGCCTGAACGAGCACAACTGACTTTGCACCGCCTCAATCAGATGCGCGCGGCGGGCGAGAAGATCGCGATGCTGACCTGCTATGACGCGGCATTCGCCCGCTTGCTCGATGACGCCGGCGTCGATGTGCTGCTGGTGGGCGATTCGCTGGGGATGGTCATCCAGGGCAACAGCAGCACATTGCCCGTCTCGATGGCGGACATGAGGTATCACACGCGCTGCGTGGTGGGCGGCAACCGCACCGCATGGGTAATCGCGGATATGCCGTTTGGCAGTTATCAAGAATCGCCGGCGCAAGCGGTGCAAAACGCCGCTGCGTTGATGCAAGCCGGCGCGCACATGGTCAAGCTCGAAGGTGGAGGATGGACGGCGCCCATCGTACGATTGATGGCCGAGCGCGGTATTCCAGTCTGTGCCCATCTCGGCTTCACGCCGCAATCCGTCCATGCCTTCGGCGGATACCGCATCCAAGGGCGCGATGAATCGGCTGCAGCGATCCTGCATAAACACGCGCAGGAGTTGGAAGCCGCCGGTGCTCAGATGCTGATTTTGGAACTGGTGCCCTCGGATCTGGCTCGCAAGTTGACCGCAAGTTTGTCCATTCCCGTCATCGGAATCGGCGCCGGCTCCGGTTGCAGCGGTCAGGTATTGGTATTGCACGACATGATCAATGTCACGCACGGTAAGCTGCCGCGCTTTGTCCGCAATTTCATGCAAGGAAGCGCCAGCGTGCAGGATGCTGTAAAGCTTTTCGTGACGGACGTAAAAAGCGGCGCTTTTCCCGATGATGCGCGGCACGGCTATTGAGCTGGTCGTTATGCAAATCATTCATACCGTTGCCGAACTTCGCGGCGTACTGCACGGCTGCCAGAACGTTTCCTTTGTGCCCACCATGGGCAATCTGCACGCGGGGCACTTATCGCTGGTGCATCGGGCGGCGATGCACGGCAGCCCCGTGGTTGCGAGCATATTCGTCAACCGATTACAGTTCGCGCCGCAAGAAGATTTTGATCAATATCCGCGTACGCTGACCCGCGACTGTGAATTGTTGGAGAGCGCCGGTTGCAGCATCGTATTCGCGCCCAGCGAACAAGAGCTGTATCCCGAGCCTCAGACCTATCGGGTGCACCCGCCTTCGTCCTTGGCCGATATTCTGGAAGGTCGTTTTCGTCCCGGCTTCTTCATCGGGGTATGCACTGTCGTACTCAAGCTATTCAACGTAGTGCAGCCGCGATTAGCGGTCTTCGGTAAGAAGGACTACCAACAATTACTCGTGATTCGCGGCATGGTGCGGCAATGCGCGTTGCCCATGGAGATTGTCGGCGCGGATACCGTGCGCGAGGCCAGCGGCCTCGCGTTATCGTCGCGTAATGGCTATTTGAGCGACGCCGGGCGCATCGAGGCTGCGCATTTGCATCAGGAACTGCAGCGCATCGCGGCTGCCGTGCGCACGGGACATCGGGATTATTCGGCTCTGGAATCGAATGCGCTGAAAGCACTCGAAGCTCGCGGTTGGGCTCCGGAGTACGTCGCGATTCGCCGCAGGTCGGATCTCGGTGCGCCCAGCGAAAGCGCCGCCTTGGTCGTCGTGGCTGCAGCGAAACTTGGGCAAACCCGACTCATCGACAACATCGAGATCTAGTGTCCTGAGTTAGAAATTCGCGCAATAAATCGCGAAGGGATAAGGTGGCGAGGCAAGGCGCGAGGAGGAGCCATAGTGGGTACTATGGCGACGACGAGCAACGCCGCATCGCGAGCTTAGACCGAGCGAGAATTGATGCGAATTTCAAACTCAGGACACTAGGAGCCTGTCTGAGTAATCTGCCTGCTCCCGAAGGGTTGGCAGGGGGAGGGAGCGTCTGCGGCGCTCAAGCCGCACGACGGAACGTAAGGTTGATGCGCTGGGGACCCACCAGATCATGGTGACCCTCTCTGACCGGCAAAACACCATGATAGCGCAGGCGCGCGGCACCGCCCCACACCAGGACATCGCCATGATGAACCGGCACTCGAAGCTGCGTCTCCGACCGGGTATCGCCGCCCAATAAAAAGCGGGCCGACAGTCCCAACGACACGGAGACGATGGGCGAGCTGAAATCGCGCTCGTCCTTATCCTGATGCAGCGTCATACGCGCGCCAGGCTCGTAGCGATTGATGAGGCAGGCGTCCGGTACAAAGCCGGGAAACCCGCCTTCCTCGGCTGCCGCGTGAGCCAGCTCGATGAATGCTTGGGGCATCCGGGGCCAAGGGCTGCCGCTCGACGGGTCGCAGCGTTCATAGCGATAGCCGCGGCGATCGCTGACCCAACCGAGGATGCCGCAGTTGGTCATTGCCACCGACATGGGAAGGCCGCCGGGAGTCCGCAGATGGCGGAACGGGGCGGCAATTGATATGGCCTCCAGTGCCGTCAATAGCGAGGTGGCTGCCGTCAGCGCGAACCCCGGCAGCAGCCATGCCCCAGGGGCCAGCAGCGCCTTCCGGCAGCCGGGCGGATCCGATCCGAAAAGGTCCTTGGTCGGGTTTTGCAAGAGTTGGACGTAAGCCAAGCGCTCGCGCACTCGTTGGCGCCGGACTAGTCGTCCGCCCGCCGTCCGCGATCTGAGCGGCGCTCGTTCGGCACGGGCGCCATCCGTCGCATTCCCATGGCTTCATCCTTGCGGCGCGGTGTGCCGCGCCGATCGACGTGGTGTCGATACGAGCAGGAGCAGGCTCCCATTGAACTGCACTGAGCCAGCGGCAGTCGCGGCGCCTCTCGCGACAGGAAACGGGTGCCGATAATGCCGCGTGCAGCATCGCAGCACCAACGTCCGGTCACCACCGAGACGGCGTGCCACGGCGTGCTTTGGCGGGACGCCGACAGATTACCCTTGAGCTGCATGTTCGATGACTTCTTGTCCATTAGCGGGCCGTTAGATGAATCGCTGGCATGCGCTAAACCGATTAAAAGTTGGCGCGCTTCTGGCTGCTATTGTGCACAGGTCGATGGAGTATGGGTACTACGGACTTGCTGCAAGGCAGTTAGGTATCATCCACCGCTCACTCGGTTTCAAAGCGCATCTCGCGTCCCATCAGGTCCTGCACCGCCTCGCGCACCGGCTTCTCCTGATGCATGATGCGGAACACCTCCCGGCAGATGGGCATTTCCACGGAGAGCCGCTCCGCGACAGCGCAAACCGCCTGCGATGCGAGGACTCCTTCGATCACTTGATGAATGCCGCGTTGCGCATCCTGCATGCAGCGGCCGCGGCCCAGCGCCAACCCCAGCCGGCGATTGCGGGATTGGTCGTCGGTACACGTGAGCACCAGGTCACCGAGTCCGGCCAGGCCCATGAAAGTCTCACGTGCAGCGCCGAGCTTTACGCCGAGACGCATCATCTCGGCGAGCCCGCGCGTAATTAGCGCGACCCGAGTATTGGCGCCGAAGCCCATACCATCGGCAATGCCCGAGCCGATGGCTATGACGTTCTTGACGGCGCCGCCGACTTCGACACCCACGATGTCGGTCTGCATATATGCGCGGAAGTTCGGCCCCGTCAGCCGCGAGGCCAGCGCCTTAGCGAACGCCGGGTCGCGCGAGGCAACCGTCATGGCAGTGGGCAAACCGGCTCCCACTTCCTTGGCGAAGGTTGGGCCCGACAGCACGGCGCCGGGCCTCGCGCCCAGGATTTCACTCGCGACTTGATGCGGCAGCAATCCCGATGAGATCTCGAAGCCCTTGGTCGCCCAGGCGACGCGCGTGTCTTCGTTCAGATACGGATCGATCAGCTGCAACGTGGCGCGGAACGCGTGTGAGGGCACCGCGATCAGCGCGTCGCGCACGCCGTCCAGGGCCTGAAAAAGGTCAGCGGTAACGTTAAGTGCGGGCGGAAACGCGGCGTCGGGAAGATACCGCTCATTGCACCGCGCACGCTTCATGGCATCGAGCTGCGCGCTATCGCGACCCCACAAGTGCGTCTGGTGTCCGGCGCGCGCCAGCTGAATGGCGAGTGCCGTTCCCCATGAGCCGGCGCCGATAACCGCCATCGGTTGCGGGCGCGTGCTCGGCATCGCAGGCTCCTCGGCCTAGTTGACCAAACCGGACTGCGGCGCTTCCGATGCCTGGGCAAACAAAGCGTCGAAGTTGACCAACGGCAGTAGGAAATTGGGGAAGCCGCCTTTGACGATGAGGTCAGAGATCACCTCTCGCGCGTATGGGAACAGCACGCTGGGACAAAAACTGCCGATCAGACGCTTGAGATCTTCCACCGAGGCGCCGGCAATGGCGAAAACGCCCGCCTGCTTCACTTCCACCAAGTAGAGGGTTGCCTCGCCATGTTTCGCTTCGAGCGTGATCGTCAATAAGACTTCCCGAACGTCGGCCGCGATTTCTTCGGCCGACGTGTTCATGTTGAGCTGAAACTTCGGCTCCCAGCCTTGATTGGTCGGCAGGCGCGGACCGTTCGGCGATTCATACGAGCAGTCCTTCAAATAGACGCTTTGCAAGCTCACTTGCACGCCGCCGACATTGGCTTCCGCCCCTTCCATTCTAACGTCGTTCATCAAGCCCCCTGAATTAATCGATCCAGCTCGCCGCTGCCGTCGAGTGCGAACAAGTCATCGCACCCGCCGACATGCTTGTCGCCGATAAAAATTTGCGGGACGGTACGCCGGCCGCTGCGCGACATCATTTCTTGGCGAAATTCTGCGTCCTCATCCACGTTGATCTCATTGAACACAAGACTCTTCTGCGTCAAGAGCTGTTTGGCTCGCTGGCAGTACGGACACCATTCCGCAACATATAACGTGATCGCTGCTTGGGTCACTTCGAACCCGCCTTACCGCCTGAAGCGGTCTTCGTCAGCGGCATTTTATCCTTGACCCACGCATGCAAGCCGCCTTCCAGATTGAATACCTTGGTGAAGCCGAGCTTGGTGAGCGTGCGTGCGGCGCTCGCGCCGCCATAGCCGCTGTCGTCATACGTGATCACGGTCTTGTCGCGCCATTTCTTCAAGCTGTCGACCTGTGCCGCGAGATCCGCGGCCGGCACATTGCGCGCATCGCCGATATGGCCGGCATCGAACGCTTCTTTGCCGCGCAGATCGAGAACCAGAGCGCCCTGATTCATGAGGCGCACGGCTTGCGTCGCGGAGAGTGCAGCGAACGCTTGGATGCGCGCTTGAACCTCGTACACGGCAAGCGCCACTGCTGCCAGCACGGCGCCGCTCGCGAGGTAAGGATGATGGGCAATGTACTCGAATAATCGCTGCATGCAGCTACAGGCCTATGGGTTTTTCGGGCGCGCAAGTATAGCAGAGGCTTGTATGCTTGCCGTCCCGGCTGTAAACGACTATGAGATGAAGCTCCCTATCCGACACCTCGGCTTGTTCGCCGCGATGAGCCTGGCGCTTTGTGCCCCCGCGAGGGCCGCCGGCGAAACCGCGGATTCGGCGGCGGCGAAAGCCAAACTGGCCGAGGTGCGCGCGCGAATCGCTTCATTGACGAACCGATTGGGGGGCGAGCTGAAGCAGCGCGATGCACTCAATGCGCGCCTGCGCGAGGCTGACCTTCGCATCACGGCCATGCGCCGGCGCCTCGATACCTTGCATAGCGCGCAGCTCGCAGTCGAGCATCGCCGTAGGGAACTGCGCGCTGACGAGGCGCGCGTGCAACAGGAGCTCGCCGCGGAGCGAGCCGCTTTGGCATCGCAAGTGCGTGCGGCCTACATGATGGGGCAACAGGAACGGCTCAAGCTGTTGCTGAACCAAAGCGACCCGGCGAGTGCGGGGCGCATGTCCGCTTATTACGGATATTTCGCACGCGAGCGGGCCCGGCAAATCGTCGACATCGATGCGCGCATGCGCAAAGTGCGGGAATTGCTCGCTGAAATAGACCAGGCCACGGCAAGGCTGCAGGCGCTGCAAAGCGACGCGGCTCACGAAGTGATGGACTTGACCCATGCCCGAGAAGAGCGTGTCCAAGCCCTGGCCGCGGTGGTGCAGCAGGTGAGCAGCGGGAACCAGGAACTCGCGCAACTCGAGCGCGAGGAGCAGGCCGAGGAAGCCTTGGTAGCCGATCTTGCCCGGGTGTTGCAGGATTTTCCCGTGGACACGCAGCAGAGTTTCGAGTCGCTGCGCGGCAAGCTCGCGTGGCCGGTACAGGGCAGGATCACGGCGCGCTACCAGGATGTGGGCGCCAACCCCGCATCGGGCCTGCGACGGAATGGCGTGCTCATCGAAGCCGCCCGCGGCGCCAAGGTGCGTGCCCCCTACTTCGGACGCGTGATCTATGCCGATTGGCTTCAAGGTCTGGGTTTGCTGCTCATCATCGGGCACACCGGCAACTACATGACCCTATACGGGCATGCCGAAGTTCTCTACAAGTCGGTCGGCGATTGGGTGGCGCCGGGTGACGTGATCGCCGGCTTGAGCGATTCGAGCAGCGCTGCGCCGCAACTATATTTTGAAATTCGCGAGCGTAGTCGCCCTCTGGACCCCAGAGCTTGGCTGAAAGCGACGCCCTGAAGAAGAATCCGGCCGATCCGTGCGCTGGTCGTTATATCTCCCGGCGAAGCTGGCAGCAAAAGGCCGCCGCACGTATGCTGCCGTGCCTGATGTTCAAGAAAACCCGCAACGTTGTGTGGATGGCGATGGGCGCTTGGATCGGCTTGTCTCTCGGGTCGTCGGGCATCGTTCGCGCCGATGAGGCTGCCGCTCTCGGCAAAGATATCCCGTGGCAGGACGCTCACATGCTGGCGGAAGTCCTGGACCGTGTCGAACATGAGTATGTGGATCCCGTTGACGATCATCAATTGTTGCAGGCGGCGATACGCGGCATGGTGTCCTCTCTGGACCCCTACTCAGCCTATCTGGACAGCGATGAATACGACGAGATCAAGATCTCGAGCTCAGGGCAGTATTCCGGCGTCGGCATCGAAGTGTCGATGGAAGACGAGCAGGTCGTGGTGGTGTCGCCGTTCGATGGATCACCCGCGGCGGTTGCGGGAATTCGCAGCGGGGACGTCATTGCGACCATCGACGGCGTGCCGGTGAACACCACCACATTGGCGGACACCATCGGCCGCATGCGCGGTAAAGAGGGAACCTCGATCAAGATCGGGATTCTGCGTTCGGGCAGAACCGAACCCCTGGAGTTCACGCTCAAGCGGGCGCGAGTCGAGTTGCACAGCGTACGATTCGAGTTGCCGGAGCCCGGGTTCGGCTACGTGCGAATCGCTGAGTTCAGCGAAACGACGGGCGCTGACACGGTGGCCGCCCTGCGCGAGTTGCGCAAACACAATGGCGCTGCGCTCAAGGGCTTGGTGCTCGATCTGCGCAATAACCCGGGGGGCGTATTGGAGGGCGCGGTGGCCGTCGCCGACGCCTTCCTGGATGGGGGCTTGATCGTCAGCGCCAAGGGCCGCACGCCGGAGTCGAAATTTGAGATGAACGCCACGCCGGGCGATGAACTGAACGGCGCGCCCATCGTGGTGCTGATCAACGGAGGCTCGGCGTCGGCGGCCGAGATCGTAGCCGGCGCGCTCAAGGATCATCACCGCGCGAAGCTCATGGGTCGCACTACGTTCGGCAAAGGCTCGGTACAAACCGTGATGCCGCTATCGGGCGATCGAGCCATCAAGCTCACGACGTCCCTGTATTACACGCCTTCCGGAGTATCCATCAACCATCGGGGCATCTCCCCCGACATCGAACTCGAACGCGATCCGGCGCCTCCGCCGGCCGCGCCTCCGCCGGCCGCGCCCGTTCCGCCCGATGCTCCCCTCGAGCAGCGCGATCCCGGCGTGAAACGTGCCATCCAAGAGCTGAAGGTCCCCACGGTGGGCGGCAGCGGTTCGGTGTCCGCCGCGCTCCGATCACGCTAGCGTATGAAGAGCTCACGCTCCATTGAAATCCTTTGCCTGGCCCTGGCGGCGTTGGTGCTCGTCTGGTCGAAGACATTGAGCAGCCAGCCAGGGCTGGTTTTAGGCCTATTGGGCGTATTCGCCGTTGCGATCATCGTGTACCGTGACCGCCGCTTCCTGCCGAGCCGACCGCACGCCAAGCTGCAGATCGAATCGTGGTCCATGGTGATCTTCATCACCGGAGTGCTGTGGTTCACCGGGAAGAGCGGGAGCCCGCTGCTGAATCTTTACCTGCTTCCCATCATCCTCTCCGCACTCACGCTCGGGCGTCTCGTGACTCTGGCACAGGTCGGAGTGATCGCGATCTGCCACCTCGCCCTGGCCGCCGCAACGCCGGGGCTGGAAGTGGTTTCATTGGCCTATGCCAGCCGGGCCACCGGCGAATTGGCGCCCTTTCTCCTGGTGGCCTATCTGACGACCACCTTGTCGGCCGACATCACGGAGGCGCGGGAGCACATCGAGAACCTGGCGCAGACGGACTCGCTGACCGGGCTCTTCAATTTGCGCATGTTCAATGAGGTTTGGCAGCGAGAGCACGCCTCTTGCGAAAAAAGTCACGGCATCTATGCATTGCTGATGATCGATCTGGACAGACTCAAGGACATCAACGATAGCTTCGGTCATGACGGCGGCAATAGCGCCATCTTGCTGGTTGCTCAATGTCTGCAACGAAGCATACGGGGCACCGATACCGCCGGCCGGGTGGGCGGCGACGAATTCGCCGTGTTGCTGCCGGGCGCATCGCCGGAGGTTGCCGAAGCGGTGGTCAAGCGAGTACGACATAATGTCTACAAGACCACGCTCGATCTGCGTTCGCGGATGATTCGCTGTAGCGTCAGCATCGGCGTGGTGAACTACCCGAAGGACGGGGTCGCCATGCGTGATCTTTTCAGCGTCGCCGAGCGAAACATGTACCGCGATAAAGAGTTGCGGCGTGCCCCCGGCGCTCTAGCAAAAGCTTAATTAACTGTTAACTCATTGGACTTTGCGGAAAAAGATGGCAAAGTTAGGGCCGCGTCACGCCGCGGCGTGAATGACATATGCTTACCTTGTCCGACTTGAGCCACTAGAGAAAAAGCGATGGGATCAAACAATCGAGCGCGGCGGCCGCCGATGACGGCAGTAACGGGTCTGATCCTGGCGTTTGGTGCGATGACTGCGGCCGCGCAGCCCGCGCTCTTCCCGAAACTCAAGTCAAGTTCGGTGCTGGTCGTCGATCAAAGCGATTCCTCGGTTCTCTACTCGCGGCGCGCGGATGTCGCGGCGCCGATCGCATCCATCACCAAACTGATGACCTCATTGGTCGTGCTCGATGCCAAGCAGCCGCTCGATGAGCCGATTACGATTACCGAGGCGGAGACCGAGCTACCGAGAGGCGGGTTCTCCCGCTTGAGCGTAGGTACGGTATTGACCCGCGGCGATCTCATGCATTTGGCGCTGATGTCGTCCGAAAATCACGCGGCCCATGCGCTCGGAGTCAACTATCCCGGGGGCGTGCCGGCATTGGTGAAGGCCATGAATGCGAAGGCTGCCGCGTTGGGCATGACGACGGCCCACTTCGTGGATCCCACCGGTTTGTCCAGCGATAACGTAGCCAGCCCCGAAGATCTTTCCAAATTGGTGCTGGCCGCCTCGCGCAATCCGCATATTCGGGAATATTCCACCGACCCGAGCTACACGGTACGTGTCCACAGGCATCTGGTCGAGTTTCACAACACGGACACTCTGGTGAAGAATCCCGCCTGGAACATCATCGTGCAGAAGACGGGGTACATTACCGAAGCCGGCAAGTGCCTGGTCATGGAAGCCGTCATCCAAGGCCGGAACGTGGTCATCGTGTTGCTGGATTCGGCGGGCCGCCTCACCCGCGTCGCCGATGCCATGCGCGTCAAGACCTGGATGGAAGCAACGGCCGCTCATCCCGTGCAAGTCTCGATGCGTTGAAACCTGCGGATTCCCCATCCGCGTAACGGCTCCTGCCCCGTTTTGCACTCCTGAGCCGGGTTGCAAAGCCGGCGCGGTTGCGTCAAAGTTGGCAAATCTTACCTTGGGGTGGTCTTACGAGACCTGAGACGTCGGCGAACGACGAACCCGTTGAACCTGATCCGGTTAGTACCGGCGTAGGGAGCAGGTGTATGCATCGGCGATGGCTTGTCTTGGCTCTGCTCGTGGGGTGCTTGTCGTTGGCGCGGTTCGCGTTTGCCGGAGACGATACGCTCGAGGAAATCGTCGTCACCGCAAGTCTACGGTCGACGCCGGTTGCCGATCTCCCGCAGAGCGTCACCGTCCTCATGGGTGATACGTTGCAGGCGGCGGGCGTGCAGCATTTCGAGGACGTACTCTCGCTCATCCCGGATTTGAACTATGCCTCCGGGACTTCGCGTCCCCGATTTTTTCAACTTCGCGGCATCGGGGAAGTGGAGCAGTACCAGGGCGCGCCGAATCCGTCGGTGGGCTTTCTAATCGATGATATCGACTTCTCGGGCGTCGGCATGCCTGCAACGCTGTTCGACACGCAGCAGGTCGAAGTGCTGCGTGGCCCGCAGGGGACCACTTACGGCGCCAATGCGCTCGCCGGACTCATTAGCGTGCGGACGGCGGATCCGGGCAAGGAATTCGAACTGAACAGCGAAATTACCGGGGCGACTTACGATACGCGATCCGCGGGCTTGGCGGTCGGCGATGGCTTCGCCTCCGGTACGGCCGGCTGGCGCTTCGTTGCGCAACAGTTCTTGAGCGACGGGTTCCGGCACAACGCCTACTTGGATGAAAACTCCACCAATGGATTCGATGAAGGCACGCTGCGCGGCAAGGTGCACTGGCAAGTGACGGATGCTCTGCAGGCCGACCTGACGTTGATGCACGTGAATATCAACAATGGCTACGATGCCTGGTCGATCTATAACACCTACACGACTTACTCGAACCAGCCGGGCCGCGATGGGCAGCTGTCCAACGGCGCGGCGCTGCGGCTCGTGGCCTCGCTCGAGGGTGCGGAGCTACGCAGTGTCACGAGCGCCGCGACTTCGTCAATCATTTATTCATTCGACGGCGATTGGGGCAACGACGCGCTTTGGGCCGCCACCACTGGCTATGCGCCTTACGACTACTTTCAGAGCGACAACCGAAAACGTCGCACGCTCGCCGAGGACTTGCGCCTGATCGGTGACCCGTCGAACGCGCTGTTCGGTCGGTTGCGCTGGGTGGCCGGCGTTTATGCGCTGCGCCTGACCGAGTCGGACAACCAAGTATTTACCTGGGACGCTTACGATGCCGGCCCCGGAGGCACCCCTGGAGCCGGCAGCAGTGGGCTGAACAGCCAATACGGGGCGACCAACGTGGCGCTTTACGGATCGTTGGAAGCGGAAGTGGGCGCACGCACGACCGTATCGGGCGGCCTACGTCTGGAACAGCGCGTTGCCGATTACTCCGACAGTGCCGATGTCCTAACTCCGTTTCCCGACGAGACGAATCACATGGTCGGCGGCAATCTCTCCTGGGAACGAAAAACCGGCGACGGCGAGAACGTCTACGTCACCCTGGCGCGCGGCTACAAAGGCGGCGGCTTCAATATCGGCTCGGGAATCCTGTCCGAGCAGCGCCAGTTCTACCCTGAGTCGCTATGGAGCATCGAGACCGGGGTGAAAATCGCGCGTTCCGACAATCCGTTGCAGCTGCAGGCCGATGTGTTCTACATGCGACGTCAGAACATGCAGGTGTACCTGTCGGAGCAGCTGCAGCAGAACAATCCCCTCGATTACGTGTTCTTCACGCAGAACGCCAGCAACGGCGAAAACTACGGCTTGGAGGGCGAGGCCAGTTACCGCTTGGGCAGCCGCTGGCAGATTTCGGGCAGCGCCTCGCTGCTGCGCACGCGCTATCTGAACGTCAGCGGCCTCTTCAGCAGCCTCGATCTGGACGGTCGTGCGCAGCCGTTTGCCCCGGGCTATAAGCTCTCGGCCGCCGTGGAATACCACCACCCGGCGGGTTGGTTCGCACGGTTGGACGCTTCCGCCATGGACAGCTTTTACTACTACACCAGCGACGCGCAGACCTCGAGCGCCTACAATTTGGAGAATGCCAGGGTCGGCTACAGGCGCGGCTCATGGACCGCGAGCCTATGGGTGCACAACATGTTTGATGCGCGTTACGCGCAGAACGGATTCTATTTCGGGCTGATTCCGCCGAATTATCCAAATCAATCATTCCTGGATCTGGGCGATCCACGCCAAATAGGCATTACCTTCAATTACGAACTGCGCCGAAGCGCCCGCTAGCGCAATAGCGCTGCCGTTAAGTAAGAAACAGTTGGCGAACGGCGCCTATTAAACCGCCGACGACCAGTATCATCGAGGGTAGAAGCGATAGTGCGAAACCCAGACTGCGCTTCGCCGGATCCTTGACGTAGGTCGCGGCATAAATTGCCCGGCCGATGAGGTACACGACGCCCAGTGCCGCTCCCCATAGCGGATTGACATACCGGCCAAAAATGTAAAGTCCGGGGATGAAAACGACGAGCAGTTCCAAGGTATTCTGCTGAACGCGGAAAAAGCGCTCGAAAATTTCGTTACCGGTGGTGGCCGGCGCCTTTACGCCGTACTTCCCGCGAGCACCGCCCACTTTGAAGCCGAAAATGATGAACTGTAAAAGTGCGAGCACAGTCACGATATCGACATAAGCCATGAAGATTCCTTGTTCGTTATTGAATTCTAACACTCTACCCCGCTTCGCTTTCCGTCAGAATACCACCATGAATTTACCCAGCAGATCGACCCGCTCCGGCACCCGCGGCTACGCCCATTTGGTCGAGATCAACGTGCCTGTCAGTCGCGTTTGGCGTGCCCTGACCGACCCGGCCTTGATCCGCATGTGGTCGGGTCAGGAAGCGGAGATCGACGCACGCCAAGGGGGGCTTTATCGCATTGGCAGACGTGCCGGCGGCCGTGAGGCTCATATCGACATCTTCGACGTCGACCGGCGACTTCGGCTGATTTATTTGAGCCGCCCTGACGAGCCGCCGAGCGAAAGCGCCGTGGTGGACGATTTTCTGCTGGATATGCGTAAAGGCGAGCGAACGACCTCGTTGCGGGTGCTGGGCTCCGGGGTGCCTGAGGCGGCAATCTGGGACAAATCCTATGTGCGCATGCGCATCACCTGGGAGCGCCTTCTGTCGCGCATCAAGGCAGCCCTCGAGGCGCCGCCGCCGCCCAAGAAGCCGCCGCCGCCTCCCAAGGATCCGCCGCTGGCGGGCTTGGATTATTAACGGATCACGCTCCTTGAAATGTGCGGGTGCGGCGGCATAACGCAGCCATGGAGGCAGTATGCTGGGGTTCCTGATTCGTGCAGCCATCGTGGCAATAGGGCTATGGATCGCAACCCTGTGGGTGCCGGGAGTCGCGATCGACCGCCCGTCCACGCTGATCCTCGGCGGCGTGTTGCTCGGCATCGTCAATTCCATCGTAAGGCCCATCGCCATCGTGCTCACGCTGCCGATGACCATCGCCACTCTCGGTTTGTTTCTGTTGGTGATTAACGCCGGTATGGTGGCCTTGGTCGCGTGGATGCTGCCCGGCATGCATGTCGCCGGTTTTTGGTCGGCCTTTTGCACCGCGGTCATCGTTAGTCTGGTGAGCGTGGTGGGCTCATGGTTCATCGGCCCAAGGGGCAAATTCGAAATCGCCGTGCGCCGCCGCTGAAGTCACAGCGTTTCCGGTTCAGCCAGCGCCTTGGGATCGATGAAGCTGCCGCCGGGCAGAGTCAGAATGCATACTCCGACGATGATGACGACCATGCCGATGAGCTGGGTGCCCGACAGGTGCTCATGCAAGAACTGCCGGCCCAGGAATGCCGCGATCGCGGGATTCACGTAGCTGTAGGTACCGATGACGGCCGGCGTGGCATTGCGCGTCAGCCACCCGTAAGCGCTGAACGCCAAACAGGAGCTGACGAACGTCAGATAGGTCAGCGCGATCAAACCGGGCGCGTTGAATGTCCAACGCGCAGCATCGCCGTGGATCATCGCAATGCCGAGCAGCATCAGGCCGCCAAACCATAGCTGCATGGCCATGAACATGAGCGAGCCCACCGGCGTGTCGACGCTGCGGTAGTACAGCGTCCCGAGCGAAAACGCGAGACAGGCGCCGAGCACGCCGAGTTCGGCCAGCAAACTCGACGCCCGCAATTCGCCATTGGGAATCAACATCAGCGCCGTGCCGGCGAATCCAATGCCCAAACCGACTATCGCCCGGCGGGTCAGCGGGTGGCCTCGGGGCCCGAAGACCCCCAAACCCGCGATCCAGAATGCCGCGGTGCCGTTGAGCAGCGCCGACTCGTTGGTCGGGATGAACTGCATCGCCCAAGCATTCAAGCCGTTGCTGGCAAACACCATGAAGAATCCCGTGACGATGACATGGCGCCAGTCGATCAGGCGGCTGGGCCATCTATTGCCTCGTCCGAAGCGTGCCACCAATGCGAGCGTGCTTCCTGCGGTGAGAAAGCGAATGGCCGAGTACAAGGCGATAGGGAGATGAGTGACCGCAATTTTCGTGAACAGGAACGTCGAACCCCATATGAGGTAAACGGCGGCAAGGCACGCAGTGAGCTTTGCTGAATAGCGGGGATCAGTGCGCATGAGATGTCGAAATGCGGTGACCGGCAGAGCGTCAGGTGGGCCTAAGCAGGATCCCAGCGGTCACTTCACGCCCCCCATGAGTTTCTTCACGGGGCGGCTCAGCGCCAGCAGCACGGCGCCCAGCCCCACGGAAAAATAGACGATGTGCATGTATTGGCCCGGCATGGCGGCCACATTGTTGGCGTCGAATTCGCCGGCAATCAAGCTTGCCACGAGATTTCCCAGCGAAATGGCCAAGAAAAATATCCCCAACATCTGCCCGACGAAACGCTTCGGCGCCAACTTGGTGAAATAGCTCAATCCCACCGGGCTCAAGCACAGCTCGCCGAAAGTGTGCAACAAGTAAGTCAGCATCAGCCAATAGGGGAGCACTTTCGAGCCGCCGGCGACGATGCTCGCCGCCGCTGCCATGATCAGAAACCCCGAGCCCATCAACATGACGCCAACGGCGAACTTCGCCGGCGCCGAGGGGTTGAGATTGCGAGCGGCCAACGCGATCCACAACCACGCGAAGAATGGCGCGAACATGAAAATGAACAGGGAGTTGAGCGATTGAAACCAACTGGCCGGTATCATGAAGTGCAACCACCCCAACGTCCGCTCGGTATACCGCTCGGCAAACAGGTTCAGGGAGGAACCGGCCTGTTCAAACCCCGAGAAGAACAAGGCAGTGCCGAGGAACAACACCAGCAACACGACGCCGCGCTTGCGCTCCTCCGTCGTAAGATCCGCAAGCACCAAGTAATAGAAAAAATACAGAACAGCCATGCTGACGATCACGTAGGTCATGACGCGCGCCAGGCGGACCGCATCGACCGGAATCAATCCAAAGCTCACGGCGCCCAGTAACAGTGCCGACGCGGCGGCTCCCACCCAAAACCGAGTCCAATGCCGGCTGCGGGTCGTCGCGGCGTTTGGCACGGCGGTATCGGGTGGGCTGTATGCGCCGGCGCTGCCCAAATGACGCCGAGTCAGCAGAAACTGCAGCACCCCAAAGACCATGAAAAGAGCGGCCACGCCGAAGCCCGCGCGCGCACCGTACAGGACCTGCGCTTCGCCGGTAATCAGCGGGCCCAAGAACGCGCCGACATTGATTCCGATATAGAAGATCGTGAACCCGGAATCGAGACGCGCGCCGCCTTCCGGATAGAGACCGGCGACGATGGCGCTGACATTGGGTTTCAGCAACCCCACGCCGACGACGATCACCACCAGCCCGACGTAGAAACCGCGCGGCGTCGTCGACAGCGCGAGCATTGCATTGCCGGCGGCGATGGCGATGCCGCCCGCCAGCACCGCGTACTGAGCGCCGATCAAGCGATCCGCAATCCATCCGCCGGGCAGCCCCGCGAGATAGACGGCTGCGTTGTACAACCCGTAAATTGCCACGGCGGTTTTGTCATCGAGCCCGAAGCCGCCGGAGGAACCTTCCGCGACCAGGAATAGGACGAGCAACGCCCGCATGCCGTAGAACGTGAAGCGTTCCCACATTTCGGTGAGGAACAACGTTGCCAGGCCGCGTGGATGTCCGAAAAAGCTTGTAGCCAATTAGATGCCGGCCTCGCGCTTGGCTTGTTCTGCTTCTTCTTTGGCGCGTGCCGCTATTTTGTCTTTCAGCAGGAGTCCTGCCATCACGATCCCTATTTCGTACAGGAGGTACATCGGCAGCGCCATCGCGCTTTGCGAGACCGCATCGGGGGGCGTGACGAAGGCCGCGAAAATGAATATCCCCAGTAACACGAAGCCGCGATTCTTGCGCAGGGTCGCTATTTTTACGAACCCGGTCCAGACCAATAGTACCGTAGCCACGGGCACCTCGAACGCCGCGCCGAATGCGAGCAGCAGGACCATCACGAAATCGAGATAGCTGCCCATGTCGGTCATCATCTGTACGCCGCTGGGCGTGGTCGCGACGAAAAAGCTCAACATGACGGGAAACACGATGTAGTAGGCGAAGGCCGCGCCAAGATAGAACAGGAGCACGCTTGAAATGAGCAAGGGGACCGCCAGTTTCTTTTCGTGGCGATACAGGCCGGGGGCAACGAACGCCCAGGCCTGATAGAGGACGAACGGTATGGCGATACCGATGGCGAGAACGAGCGCCAGCTTGAAGGGCACGGTGAACGGAGCGACCACGCTGGTCGCGATCAGCGTCGCTCCGGGCGGCAGCTTGTGTTTCAGCGGTTCCGCGACGAACGTGAACAGCTGGTTCATGTAGATCGCGCATGGAATGAAACAGATTCCGACCGCGAGCATGGCCTTGAGCAACCGATCGCGCAACTCAAGCAGGTGCGAGATCAGGGTACCTTCGGCGAGCCCATCTGGTTCGCCGTCGGACTCACTCATTGGGCGGTTTACTGGCTTCGGCGGCCGGCGCGGAATGCGGGTCGGTGGCTCGGTAGGGCGTCCCGGGATGCGGCATGTAGGTCGGCGGCGCGGCCTGTGGCGGCGCTAGCGGATTGGCGGGCGAGGTCTTCGCTTGGTTCTGCTCCTTCATCAACTCCTCCGCGTTCACCTCGCGTTCGAGCTGTTCGCTCAGTTGCCGGGCCATGGCGCGGGCACGACCGACCCAGTTGCCGACTTGGCGGGCAACTTTGGGCAGCCGCTCAGGCCCCAGCACGACGAGTGCAATGGCTGACGTGAGCAGAATTTCCGAGAAGCCGAAATCAAGCATGCAGCATCAGGCGTTCGGTTTGGGGGGCACCTTGACGTCCGCTTCCCGTGCCGGCGTGGTCACCCCGGGTGCGGCGACTCCCGGATCGAAATCAGCATCTTGTTTGAGCTGCTTGACGCGATCTTCCGATTCGCCGTCATTCATGGCCTGCTTGAAGCCCTTGACCGCCGCACCTAGGTCGGATCCGATGGTGCGCAGACGCTTGGTGCCGAAAATCACCAGCGCGATCGCCAAAATCACCAACAACATTTTTGAATCGAACATATTGCTTCTCCGATTCGAGGTTAACCAAGTTTGAGGCGCCAATGATACGCCAAACATATTATGACGTTGGACAGGCGCGCAGACGTGGTGTTCGGTCGCATTTGCAATTCAACCAAGGTCACTGGTGCAGGGCGTCGGGTCAGCTCTCCAGCCAAAACGTCACCGGCCCATCGTTGACCAGCGAAACCTGCATATTGGCGCCGAACTGGCCGCTGGCCACCTGCGGGTGCTGCGCGCGCGCTGCCTGCAGCAGCACCTCGAACAGGCGCCGGCCGAGCTGCGGCGGCGCCGCAGTGGAAAAGCCCGGCCGCAGCCCGTGGCGGGTATCGGCCGCCAGCGTAAACTGCGGCACCAAAAGCAGGCCGCCGGCGATCTGCTGCAAACTAAGATTCATTTTGCCGGCTACGTCGCCGAAAATGCGATATTTGAGCAATCTTTCGAGAATTCGGTGCGCATCAAGGTCGGCATCGTCGGGCTTGATGCCCACGAATACCAATAGCCCGGTGCCGATTTCGCCCACAGTTTGGTCGCCCACCCGGACACTCGCGGACGTCACTCGCTGTAAAAGAGCGATCATGGGCGCATCCGGCCCACTGATTCGCGGATTTTCGCCGAAATAAGACCAAGGAATCCCACTACAGGCGAAATCCGGCCATTATGGGGGCTAACTGCCCGCCAGCCGCTCATTTCCGCCATAAAGTGGGCGTGAATAACACCAACAGTGTGAATACCTCGAGCCGACCGAGCAACATGGCGGCCGAACACACCCAAGTCTGGAAGTCGCTCAAACCACCATAGTTGCTGCCGGGTCCCACCAGACCCAATCCGGGTCCGGCGTTGTTGATGCAGGCGATGATCGAGGACAGCGCGGTGAGGAAATCCAGGCCGCTCGCGAGCTGCACGAAAATCAACGTGACGATGCTCATGAAATACAGGAAGACGAACGCCAAGACGGCGAACACCACTCGATTGGCGATGACGGTGCCCCCCACCTTGAGCGGCCGCACCATGTTCGGATGCACCAGTTGGTTCAATTCGCGGTGAGCCTGCTTCGCCAGCACCAGTGTACGGATCATTTTGATGCCGCCGCCGGTCGACCCGGAACTGGCCACGATGCAGCTCAAGAACATCATCCACATCGGCGCGAATATCGGCCACCGCGAATAATCCTGCGTATGCAGGCCACTGTCGGTGGCGATGGAGACCACGTTGAAGGTGGCCTCGCGCAGCGCCGTCGGGTAATCCGCATAGCTGCCCTTGAAGAACAGAAACAATGAGATGCCGATGCAACTCACCGCCAGCACGCCGAGGATTGCTTTGGCTTCGGCATCGCGCAAATACGCCATGACGCCACGCTGGCTCCAGGCCAAAAAGTGGGTCGCGAAGTTGAGCGCCGCCAGGATCTCGAACACGGTCAGGACCATTTCGATGGGCAGTGAATTGAAGTGTCCGATGCTGGCGTCGTAGGTCGAAAAGCCGCCGAGCGATACGGCTGAAAACCCGTGACACACGGCATCGAACCAAGACATGCCGGCAAACCTCAAGGATACGATGCATGCCGCCGTGAGCCCACCGTATACCGCCCATAGCAATTTGGCGGTTTGCCCGATTCGCGGCGTCAACTTGCTGTCCTTCATGGGGCCGGGCATTTCGGCGCGATAGATCTGCATTCCGCCGACGCCGAGCATGGGTAGGATGGCCACCGCCAGCACGATGATACCCATGCCGCCGATCCAGGAAAGGAGATGCCGCCACAAATTGATGGACCGCGGCAGAAATTCGAGTCCGGACAATACCGTGCCACCCGTCGTCGTCAGCCCGGACGCCGCTTCGAAATACGCGTCCGTGAAGTTGATCGGCAGGTACTTCCAGAGAGGAAATCCGGCCACCGCCGGCAAGACCACCCAGGTCAGAGCGACCAGCATCAAGCCGTCGCGAGTTTTCAATTCTCGCTTGAAGCGGCGCGTCGCCAGCCACAACAGCGCACCGAGGACGAAAGTCGCAACCGCGGACAAGATGAATGACCAGAGTGCCGGATCCATTTCCCAGACCGCCATGATCAACGGCGCGAGCATGGTCGCGGCGAACACCATCATGACCATGGCGAACACGTGGGCGACCGGCAGGAGAATGTCTTTCACAGAAAAGAAGCGGAGCCTTGGAATAACTTTTCGACGGCGTCGATATGGCGCCTGTCCGTCAAAAATAGAATCAGATGGTCGTCCGGCTGAACGGTGGTGTCGTGATGCGCGATGATGACATCCTCGCCCCGCACCACTGCACCGAGCGTAGTGCCCTCCGGCAGCGCAATGTCTTCGATGCGGCGGCCGATCACCTTGGAGCTATCTGCGTCGCCGTGCACGACCACTTCCAGCGCTTCCGCGGCGCCCCGCCGTAGCGAGTGCACCCGCACCACGTCGCCGCGTCGCACGTGCGCGAGCAACGAGCCGATCGTGACCGTCTGCGGCGAAATGGCCACGTCGATCGATCCGCTTTCGATGAGCTCGGCGTACGCCGGCTTGTTGATCAGCGCCATGACCTTGTGAGCGCCCAGCCGCTTGGCCAGCATGGCGGAAAGTATGTTGGCTTCCTCCGAGTTGGTCAGCGCCGCGAAGACATCGGCGCTGTCGATATTCTCCTCGAGCAGCAATTCCTCGTCTGCCGCATCGCCTTGCAGGACGATGGTGCGGTTCAACAGCTCGGAGACCCGGCGAGCGCGCTTGTGGTCGCGCTCGATCAACTTCACCTGATTCTTGTCTTCCAAGTCGCTTGCGAGCTTGAAGCCGATGTTGCCGCCGCCAGCGATGACGATACGCCGCGCCGGTGCCTCCTCGCGGCGCATCTCCTTCATGACCATACGGATGTCTTTGCGCGCCGCGAGAAAAAACACTTCGTCGCCGTCCTGGATGACGGTATCCCCTTCGGGTTTGATGCTCTTTCCAGCGCGATAAATGGCGGCGACGCGTGCATCGGCCGTAGGAATGTGCTCGCGCAACGTCCGCAGCGCCTGGCCCACCAAGGGACCGCCCTGGAGCGCGCGAATGCCGACCAGTCGAACGCGACCGTCGGCGAAATCCAGCACCTGCAGCGCGCCGGGGTAGCGAATCAAACGGGCGACATACTCGGTGACCAACTGCTCGGGGCTGATCCAGACATCCACCGCCACGCCGTTCTCGCCGAAGAGCTTCTCCCGATCGGTGTAGTCGGCCGAGCGCACGCGCGCGATCTTCTTCGGGGTGCGATACAGGGTCCAAGCAATCTGGCAAGCCAGCATGTTGACTTCGTCGCTGTTGGTGAGCGCGACCAGAATGTCCGTGCTGGCAATTCCTGCGGCTTCCAGAATTCGCGGGCTGGAGGCATTGCCGTTCACCGTGCGTATGTCGAGCCGATCCTGCAGATCGCGCAGGATCTCTTCGTTCAGGTCGATGACGGTGACGTCGTTTGCCGCTTCGCGAGAGAGGTGATAGGCGGCGGTGCGGCCCACTTGTCCGGCACCCAAAATGATGATCTTCACTGCGGCGTCACTCTACACGACCTCGAGATTGGCGTATGAAAGCATCAGCCACTTCGTGCCTTGACTCTCGAAATTCACTTGGATGCGGGCCTGAGGGCCGTTGCCCTCGAAATTGAGCACTACGCCGTCGCCGAACTTGGCGTGCCGGACCCGGCTGCCCATGCGCATGGCGTGGGTCGGCGCTTCGTCGAGAGTGCCTCCGCGCTTGACGAAAGCGGGGCGAGACACTTGCAGGCGCGGCCGAATCTCGTCGATCAAGTCGGCCGGCAATTCGCCGATGAAGCGAGATGGCTGGCCGTATTGATCCACGCCATAGAGGCGGCGCTGTTCGGCATAGGTGATATAGAGTTGTCGCATGGCCCGCGTTGCGCCGACGTAGCACAGGCGCCGCTCCTCCTCCAAGCTCGCCAGATCCGCGATCGAGCGCTGATGCGGAAATAGTCCGTCTTCCATGCCGGCCAGGAATACCACGGGAAATTCCAAGCCCTTGGCGGTGTGCAGGGTCATCATTTGCACGCAATCGGCATAGGGATCCGCCTGTCCTTCGCCCGATTCCAGCACGGCATGCGCGAGAAAGGATTCGAGCGGCTGCATGTCCGTTTCACCTTCCGGCGAAAAGCCCTTGGCGGCGCTCACGAGCTCGAGCAAGTTCTCGACGCGGCCCTCGCCGCGTTCGCCTCTTTCCTTTTTGAAGTGCTCGATCAGGCCGCTCATCTGAATGACATGATCCACTTGTTCGTGCAGTTCCAATCCGGCGACTTCAAGCCCAAGCTTGTCGATCAGTTGCAGGAAGCACAGCAAGGCCTGCGCTGCGCGCTGCGGGAGGCCGCTTTGCACCGCCGTCTGCGCGGCGTGCCATAGCGACGTGCCGCGCGCGCGCGCCATGTCGCGCAAGGTATCCAATGTCTTCGCGCCGATACCGCGGGTGGGCAGATTGACGATGCGCTCGAACGAGGTATCGTCGCCACGGCTCGCCACCAAGCGCAGGTACGCGAGTGCATCCTTGATCTCCGCTCGCTCGAAGAACCGCAAGCCGCCGTACACGCGATAGGGCATGCGCGCATTCAGGAAGGCTTCTTCGAAAACTCGAGACTGCGCGTTGGAGCGGTACAGAACGGCGACTTCGCGGCGGGCGCCGCCGCGGTCGACCCACTCGCGTATGCGGTTCACGACGAAGTCGGCCTCGTCGCGCTCGTTGAATGCTGCGTAAAGTTTGATGCGGTCGCCGTCTGCACCGCTGGTCCATAGGTTCTTGCCCAGGCGACCGGCGTTGTGGGCAATCAGCGCATTGGCGGCTTTGAGAATCGTCCCGGTGGAACGGTAATTCTGTTCCAGCTTGTACAGCACGGCCTGCGGATAATCGCGGCGAAACTGATTCAAGTTTTCGACGCGGGCGCCGCGCCAGCGGTAGATGGATTGATCATCATCGCCCACCGCGAACGGCAGGCCGGCCGGGCCCGCGAGCAACATCAGCCACTTGTATTGAATGGCGTTGGTGTCCTGGAATTCGTCGACCAGCACGTGGCGAAACCGCGTTCGGTAATGCTGCAGGAGCGCCGGGTTGTCGCGCCACAATTCGTACGCCCGCAGCAGCAGTTCCGCGAAATCGACGACTCCGGCGCGCTGGCACGCCTCTTCGTAGGCCTGATAGATCTTGATGAGTTGCCGCCGCGTCGGATCGCCGTCGTCCTTGAGGTGCTTGGGGCGCAGCCCTTCGTCTTTCTGCGCATTGATGAACCAGAGAATTTCTCGAGGCACCCAGCGCGTTTCATCGAGATCCAGGGCTTTCAGCACCTTGCGCAGCAGCCGCGATTGGTCCTCGGAGTCCAAGATTTGGAAGGTTTGCGGCAGCCCGGCCTCGCGCCAGTGCAGGCGCAACAGGCGGTGGGTGAGGCCGTGGAACGTGCCGATCCACATGGCGCCACCGGGGATGCCCAGCAAGGTCTCGATGCGCCCGCGCATTTCCGCGGCGGCTTTATTGGTAAACGTGACGGCGAGGATGCTGTTCGGGGAGGCGCCCTCGACTTGGATCAGCCACGCCACTCGGTGCACGAGCACCCGGGTCTTGCCGCTGCCGGCGCCGGCCAGTACCAGCGCTGCGCCGAGCGGCGAGCCCACGGCTTGGCGCTGAGCGTCATTCAAACCATCGAGGAGATGCGATACGTCCATAAGGTCGCGGATTGTACTAGGCTCCTAGCCGCGCTGCGCCGTTGCACGACCCTGCTACGCGTCCGCTACGCGCGTCCCTGGCGCGTCTCCTCCGCGAACTCGATCAGCGCGAGCACCAGGCTCAAGACCACCGGGCCCGCGATGATGCCGATGGCGCCGAACGCGGGAATACCGCCCATGACCCCGACGAACACCGCCAACGCCGAAATCTTGGCCCGCCCGGAGATCAATACCGGCCGCAACACGCTGTCGATGCCACCGAGCATCAGCCCCCAGGCCAACAGGAAGATGGCGAAGCCCCAGCGGCCATCGATGAACAGCCATATGACCGCCGGCACCCAGACCAACGCCGAGCCACCCATGGGAAGCATCGACAAAAGCCCCGCCAACACGCCGAAGACCACCGGCGAGGGCAGGCCAGCGATGGCGAAGCCGATGCCTATCATGACCCCTTGCATCAAGGCGGTCGTGCTGGTGCCGATCACGATGGCGCGCGTGACATCGCCCACCTGTTGGAACAGCCTGTCCTTGCGGGATTCCTCCATGGGAATGAGATTGCGGGCGCGGGCCATCATGGCGTCGCCGTCGCGCAGGAAAAAGAACAGCAGAAACAACATGATCGCGAAGCTGACAAGCGAATCGACGGCGCCCAAGAAGAACGAACCGCTGAAGCCGGCCGCTCCCTGCAAGACGTGCTCCGCACCGGTGACCAGCCAGGACTGCACCTGGGCGGCCGAGATTCCGGTATGCAATTGCAGCCAGTCGTTGATGCGCGCAATCCAGGGGAATTGCCGCAAATCCGAGAATGTCTTGATGTCCCATTGCGCCGCCGCCTTCTGCAACCGGCGAACCAGATCGGAAATCTGAGCCAGGAAGTCGATGGACAGAGCGCTCAACGGCAGTAGGATGGTGATCGGCGCCAGGATGGTGAGCACTCCGGCGGTAACTCCATTGCCCCGCAAATGCCGGCGCCAACGAGTGTTCAACGGGAACAGCAGAAATGCCAGGAACATGGCCCACGCCATCGCGCCGAAGAACGGCGTGAAGATCTTGATCAGAGCGTAGCCCAGAACGGCAGCCACAACGAGCGCGAAAACGCGCTGATAAAAGGTCGACATTGCGGGCATGGCGCGATGCTAGCATTGTCGGCGTCTTAAGGTCGCCACCGGATCGCCGCATGACGAAGATAAGGGTTAACAATCAGACCGTGGATGTCGACGCGGCGCCCGACACCCCGTTGTTGTGGGTACTGCGTGATCATCTCGTCATGACCGGCACCAAATTTGGTTGCGGGGTGGCTCTGTGCGGTGCCTGCACGGTGCATCTCGACGGCGTCGCGGTTCGATCCTGCGTACTGCCCTTGAGCGCGGTGGGCGGTAAGGCCATAACGACCATCGAAGGATTATCGGCAGGCCGCAGCCATGCCGTGCAGAAGGCGTGGCTCGAGATCGACGTGCCGCAATGTGGGTATTGCCAATCCGGACAGATCATGTCCGCCGCTGCCTTGCTCAGCGTCAACCCGAATCCGAGCGACGCCGACATCGACGCTGCGATGTCCGGGAACATCTGTCGCTGCGGCACCTATCCGCGCATTCGCCGAGCGATCCATCGCGCGGCGGAATTGCAGCGGGCGGCAGCGCCGGCAGGCGGCGTCGCGCATGCCGGCAAAGGCGCCGCATGAGCTCCGCGCCCGGCAACCTGACGCGCCGCGGATTCTTGAGCACAGCGGCGGGTGTGGGTGGCACCGTCGTTTTGGCATTGACGCTGCCGGGATTCGGCGCCGGCGGGAAGCGCGGGACCTCGGCCGCCGGCGCCCAGATGAATGCCTGGCTGACCATCGCCGCCGACAACTCGATCATCGTCATCGTGGACCGCTCTGAAATGGGCCAAGGCGTCTACACGGCGCTGCCGATGCTGTTGGCCGAGGAGCTGGAGATCTCGGTGGATACCATCCTCGTCGTTCCGGCGCCCGTGGGCGATGCCTACGTCAATCCGGGGAATGGTGGACAGGTCACCGGCACCAGCAACAGCGTCCAAGACGCCTGGGAGAAATTGCGCACGGCGGGTGCACAGGCGCGCATGATGCTCATCGCGGCGGCGGCCGAACGCTGGCGGGTGGATCCAAATGCCTGCGAGGCGCAGAACGGATCGATTTTTGGACCCGCCGGAAAATCCCTCACCTACGGCGAATTGGCCGCTGCGGCTGCGAAAATGCCCGTGCCGAAAGACGTCAAACTGAAACCCAAGGAGAGGTTTCGAATCATCGGCAAGTCGCGGCTGCGGCTCGATTCGCCGAGCAAGGTCGACGGCAGTGCGCAGTTCGGCATCGATGTGAAACTGCCGGGGATGTTGTATGGTGCGCTGGCCCAAAGCCCGGTGCTCGGCGGCAAGGTGTCGGCGCTCGACGCCGCCGTCGCCGAAGCGATGCCCGGCGTGCGCAAAGTGCTCGTCACCGTCGGCGGTGTCGTCGCCGTCGCCGATCATTTCTGGCAGGCCCTGCAAGCGCGCAACGCATTGAAAATCACTTGGGATCCCGGCGGCAATGCGGGACTCGACAACGCTGCTATTCGCGCGTTGCTCGAAAAGGCCGCGCAGTCCGATCCGGGCCTGAGTGCGCGGAAGGACGGCGATGCCGCGGCAGCGCTGGCCGCGAAGCAGTCGCTGCACGCGGTGTACGAGCTGCCGCTGCTGGCTCATGCAACGATGGAGCCGATGAATTGCACGGCCGACGTCAAAGCGGATGGCTGCGATCTATACGTCGGAACCCAGGTTCAGCAGCTCGCGCAAGCGGCCGCCGCCGCCGCCGCAGGCCTTGACCCCAGCAGAGTCAGAGTCTTCACCACGCTGCTCGGCGGGGGTTTCGGACGGCGTTTGGATGTGGATTTCATTCCGTCGGCGGTGGCCGCATCGAAGGCGGTCGGCGCTCCGGTCAAACTGATCTGGACGCGCGAAGACGATATGACCCACGACACGTACCGGCCGCCGGCACGCGAAGAGTTGCGTGGCGGTTTCGACGCCGCGGGTCGCCTCACGGCATGGTCGCTGCACATCACCAGTCCGTCGATCACGGCTCGTGCGTCGCCGTCGACCACGGACCCGTTCGATTCCGTGGTCGAATACGCGCTCATCTGTCCCTACGCGGTGCCTAATTTTTCACTCACCTACACGCGGCAGGAAATCGGCATCGATGTGGGCTACATGCGCTCCGTGAGCCATGCGCCCAACTGCTTCGCGATCGAAAGCTTCATGGATGAACTCGCGCATGCCGCGGGCGCAGATCCCATCGACTTTCGTCTGAGCCTGCTCAAGGACAAGCCGCGCCACACGCGCGTGCTGCAGATCGCTGCGCAGCGCGCAAATTGGGGCCGACACCCCGCGGGCCGCGTCCAAGGCGTTGCGTTCATGGAGGGATACACCACGCATATGGCGCAAATCGCCGAGATTACGGTCGATGCCGGAGTGCTCACGGTGCACAAGATCACATGCGTGGTGGACTGCGGCCAAATGGTCAACCCGCGCATCGTCGAATCGCAGATCGAAAGCGGCATCGTTTTTGGACTGTCGGCGGCGTTGTGGGGCGATATAACCCTCGTCGCGGGCCGGGTGCAACAGACGAATTTCAATTCGTATCGGGTGCTGCGCGGCAATGAAATGCCCGATGTCGACGTGCATCTCCTGGAGAGCGACGAGGCGCCCGGCGGGATCGGCGAGCCGGCCGTCGCGCCGGTCGCGCCCGCGATCTGCAATGCCATCTTCGCCGCGACGGGTAAGCGTCTGCGCACGCTGCCCATTGCGGGGCAGAACCTGTCAAGGACCTGACTTCACAAGGACGACTCAACGGGCGCTGATCGGCTCCAGATCCGCAAGCGTCGCCGCCAACGATTGCGCAACATCGCGTGCGCCGGATGCCGGTGAATAAGGATAGGCTCGGATGCAGGGAGCGGCGATGCGCGTTCCGAGCGCCGCCAAATTCTCCTCGCGGCGCTCGAATACCGGATCCACGGAATTCCCGATCCAACCGCAGAGCCGCAAACCACGCCGCTCGATGGACTCCGCAGTGAGCAAGGCGTGATTCAGGCAGCCCAGCCGCAAACCCACCACCAGAATGACGTCCAGCTGCCAACGCACGGCCAAATCGGCAAAAGTGAGCTCCGAGTCGAGCGGCGTAAGCCAGCCGCCTGCGCCTTCGATGATGGTGGCATCGCTTTGCAGCGATAAGCGCTCGAAGCATCGATCCAAGACAGCGAGGTCGATCGGGCGCCCGGTTTCCAGCGCCGCGATATGCGGCGCTATGGCAGGTTCGAATGCGTAAGGGTTCACCTCCGCGTAGCTGGCGCGCACGTTCATGGCGCCCTGCAGCGCCATGGCGTCATCATTGCGCAACCCGTCGGGCGTCGGCGTGCAGCCCGAAGCTACCGGCTTCATGGCGGCGACGCGCTTGCCGGCCGCCGCGAACGCCAGGCACAACGCGGTGGCGATCCGGGTCTTGCCGACGCCCGTATCGGTGCCGGTGATGAAAAGCCTCGGCACGCTTAGGGGTCTGTCTGAATACTCAGACAGGCTCCTGACCGCGCCGCATTCGCAGCTGGCGTTTGAGGCCGTCCAACGACACGTGGGCGGAGGCAGGGAGGGGTCGGGCCTGCGCGGCCACCGGCGCCCACGCCTGACCGAATACCACTTCGTACGTTGCAGGGAGTCGGCCGTCGACGCGATAGGCCTCATAGGCGGAACTCATCGCGGCAAATTTGCGCGGGCCGGTGAGCCCCTTGGGCCGGCCGATCGTCGCGTTACGCGCACCGATGGCCTTGAGATCCGCCGCCAGCCGGCGCACCTCGGTATAGGTCAATGTATAGCGCTCGACATCGAGCACCGGGGCGGCGAAGCCCGCGCGCACCAGCGCATCCCCGATGTCATGCATGTCGATGAAGTGGCTCACCCGGGTGTGCGAATCGCCGTAGCGACACGAGGCCTGCATCCACGCTGCGCGTAGTTCACGCAGCGTATCGGGACCCAAGGTCGTGAAGCTCAAGAACCCCCGGGGCTTCAGGACGCGGCGGAATTCCGCGAACGCGGCATCGGGATCGCTCCACTGCAACATGAAGTTGCTGAGAATCAGATCGACGCTGCCGGACGGCAGCGGCAAGCGCTCGGCGTCCGCGCACAACCTCGCGACGGGCCGCAGCCACGATTGCTGCCGACCGGCGGCACGCAGCATGCCGAGCGAGGAGTCCAACGCGATGACCCGAGCGCCCGGATAGCGCCGCTTGAGCGCGCGGCTGGCATGGCCGGTGCCGGCGCCCGCATCGACCACCAGCCGTGGCGACAAGTCCGTCAGATCCAGCCGTTCCAGCAGCAGGCCGCGCACTTCGGCCTGCAGCACGGCCGCGGCATCGTAGGTCGTGCTCGCGCGATCGAACGAACGTCTGACCCACGATTTGTCGAGCGAATAGGCGGAAGACTCGGTAGGCATCATTATTGGATATTGCGCTCGGTCGTGCCGTAGGCGCGCGCGCTTCACGCCGTTGCGGCGCGCAACTCCGCCGGCTGCGCATCGCCCGGCGCTCGGGGCGGCTCCGCGACTATTTTCAGGCGCTCGAACAAACGTAGGTCATGGGCCGTATCCGGATTGCCCGTCGTCAGCAGCTTCTCGCCGTAAAATACGGAATTAGCCCCGGCCATGAAGCACAGGGCCTGCATTTCATCGCTCATGTCGCTGCGGCCCGCCGACAAGCGCACATGAGCCCGCGGCATGAGGATGCGGGCGACGGCGATGGTGCGGACGAAATCAAAGGGGTCCAAAGCCGCGGTATCCGACAGCGGCGTGCCGGCGACGCGCACCAGTTGATTGATCGGCACGCTGTCCGGATGGCTGGGCAGTGTGGCAAGCGCGTGCAGCAGCCCGGCGCGATCCTGCGGTGCTTCGCCCATCCCGACGATTCCGCCGCAGCAAACGTTCATACCCGCGTCGCGTACTGCCTGCAGCGTATCCAGCCGATCCTGAAAGGTACGCGTCGTGATGATCCTTTCGTAGTACTCGGGCGAGCTGTCGAGGTTGTGATTGTAATAGTCGAGTCCTGCCGCTTTGAGTTCATGCGCTTGGGGCAAGCTCACCATGCCGAGCGTGGCACATGTTTCCAGTCCCAAGGATTTTACTTCGCGGATCATGGCGAGCACCTTGCGCAAATCCTTCGGCTTGGGCGAGCGGTACGCCGCACCCATGCAAAAGCGGGTGGCCCCGGCTTCCTTGGCTGCACGGGCGCGTGCGGCCACCGCGTCGAGTTCCATTAATTCTTCCGGCTCGAGCCCGGTGTCGTAACGCACGCTTTGCGGGCAATAGGCGCAATCCTCCGGACAGGCGCCCGTCTTGATGCTGAGCAACGTGCTGATTTGCACCGTGTTCGGTGCGTGGTGGAGCCGATGCACCTGTTGCGCCATGAACAACAGATCCATGAACGGCAGCGCGAACAGTTCCAGAACCTCGGGCAGCGACCAGTCATTGCGCACGTTCATTCAAAGACCCTTTTGACCGCGAGTGCGGCGCTAAGCTTCATGGAACTGCGAAGTATCGAGCCGCACTCAGCCTTAGTCAACCAAAACGACCGACGCCGGTTGACGAGGCGGCTTCACCGAGCGAATTGGTAATTGAGCGCGATGCCGAGAAAAACCGACATGCCGAAGTAATTGTTGTTGAGGAAAGCACGTAAACAGGCGTCGCGTTCGCGCGCGCGAATCAACCAGAGGTGATACACGAAAAATAGCGCTCCGGCGATCAATCCGCCGTAATACCACGGGCCCATGTGCATGATGCCGCCGACGAGATACAAGGCGAGCAGCGTCATGGCTTGGAGCGCAGCAATGATGTGGCGATCCGAGTCGCCGAACAGGATGGCGGTGGAGCGCACGCCGATCTTGACGTCGTCATCGCGGTCCACCATGGCGTAGATGGTGTCGTAAACTGTCACCCACAGCACATTGGCGAGCAGGAGCAACCACGCCACTCTCGGCACCCGCTCCAACTGCGCGGCGAATGCCATGGGTATTCCCCAGCCGAACGTGATTCCCAGATACAACTGGGGCACCGACAGAAAACGCTTGATGAACGGGTAGCTGACGGCAAGCGCCGCGCCGGCCACCGCGAGCAACAGCGTCAGCTTGTTCAATTGCAGCGCCAGCCCCAGCGCGGTGAGCGACAATGCGGCGAACAGCACCAGCGCCTCGACGGTCGAGATCCGTCCCGCGGCCAGGGGCCGCTCCTTGGTGCGCTCGACGTGCGGGTCGAAACTGCGATCGGCATAATCATTGATGGCGCAGCCCGCTGAGCGCATGAGTACGGTCCCCGACACGAAGATGATGAACAGCCGCGCGTCCGGCTTGCCGCGGCTGGCGAGCCACAGGGCCCACAGTGTCGGCCAGAGCAGCAGCCAAATGCCGATGGGCCGGTTCAACCGGGTGAGCGATACGTAATCCTGGATCGTGGCCAGGATCCGCGGCAGCTCATTCGTGGTGAACGGATGAAAGCGTACGCGGTAGGCGAACCAGCGCCAGCGTGCGGCGATGCGTTCCCCCAGTTCAACGCCTGAGCGCGGCAGCGGCACGGTCTGGCGTCCTTAAGGGCGGCCCATGGCGGGGAGAAAGACCTCCTGCATGAGCAACGGTGCGCCGCGCAGCGCAACTCGCGAGCGGCGCGCCCATAATCCCGCGGGCTTGACCTGCGCCGCGCGCAAGGCGCGCGCAGTCAATTGGCCGAGCCGTTCCGCGGGCAGCCATTGAATGGACGGGATTGCTGGCACGGGCTTGAATCTCATGCGTGCAGTCTACCCGACGCGGGCGTATTGCTCCGCATGACCCACCCAACGCCGAATCAGAGGCGCGACGTTCGAAGGCCAGTCGCGCAGCAGCGATTCCGCGGCGATTTGCACTTTCGGCAGCAGGTCCGCATCGCGCAGCAAATCGGCCACCCGCATTTGGGCGAGTCCGGTTTGACGGGTTCCCATCAATTCGCCCGGACCACGCAGCTCGAGATCGCGGCGTGCGACGAGAAAGCCGTCGTTGGTGCCGCGCATGACGGCCAATCGTTCGCGCGCCAGCGAGGATAAGGGCGGCCGGTAGAGTAGAAGGCATGAACTCGCGTGTTGTCCGCGACCCACCCGCCCGCGCAGTTGGTGTAATTGCGCAAGACCCATACGCTCGGCATTCTCGATGACCATGAGCGTGGCGTTGGGTACGTCGACGCCTACCTCGATTACCGTCGTTGCCACCAACAGTTTGATTTCGCCGTCCTTGAAGCGGCGCATGGTGAGTTCTTTGGCGGCCGACGGCATGCGGCCATGCACCAGGCCTACGGCGAGCTCCGGCAGCGCCGCCACCAGCGCCGCGGCAGTCTCTTCCGCCGCTTGGTAGGGCATTTCCACCGATTCATCGATGAGAGGACACACCCAATAGGCCTGCCGGCCCTCCAGGCAGGCCGTGCGAATACGCATGACGACTTCGTCGCGGCGTGCGTCGGCAAGCACCACGGTCTTTACCGGCGTGCGTCCCGGCGGCAGTTCGTCAATCACGGATATGTCGAGGTCTGCGTACGCGGTCATCGCCAACGTGCGTGGGATGGGCGTCGCCGTCATGATCAGTTGATGCGGCTGGCGGCCGTCGCGGCCGCCCTTCTCGCGCAAACTCAATCGTTGGTGTACGCCGAAGCGATGCTGTTCATCGACGATGACCAGCGCCAGCGAGTTGAATTCGACACTTTCTTGGAATAGGGCATGGGTGCCGATCACGATGGCAGCGTGTCCCTCGCGAATCGAGGCGAGGGTGGCACTGCGCGCTTTGCCCGTCTGGCGGCCAGTGAGCAGCGCCACGGTAACGCCCAAAGGCTCGAACCAGCGGCGGAAATTCTGCGCGTGCTGGTCGGCCAGCAATTCGGTCGGCGCCATCAATGCAACCTGCAGGCGCATCTGTACCGCGCGCGTTGCGGCCAGCGCCGCCACCAGCGTCTTCCCGCAACCCACGTCGCCTTGTACCAGGCGCAACATGGGTTTCGCGATGGCAAGATCCTTTTCTATTTCACCGAGCACTCGCGCCTGTGCCGCCGTCAGTTGAAACGGCAACGACTCCAGCAGCCCGGTCTTCAGCGACTCGTCGCCTACGAGCGCCCAGCCGGGCTCGCTCTGGATCCGCTGCCGCAAGAGCTTGAGGGACAACTGGTGTGCCAGCAATTCCTCGAATGCCAGCCGCCGCTGCGCAGGATGGCGCCATTCCAGCAGCTGCTCGACCGGCGCGTCCGCGGGCGGCCTATGCACATAGGCCAGTGCCTCGTGCAACGACGGCAGATGTGAACCCGCGAGTAGGGCCGCGGGCAGCCAATCGTCCAATTCGCCGGCGGCGGTCCCATCCAATGCCAGGCCCACCAGCATACGCAGCCGTCCCTGCGTGACGCCCTCGGTGGCCGGATAAATCGGCGTGAGGTGATCCTCGGCCGATTTCGCGGCCGTCGAGTCAACCCGCCGATATTCCGGATGCACCATCTCCAGACCCTGCGGGCCGCGCCGTGCCTCGCCGAAGCATCGGATGCGTATGCCGCGACTCAAACCGGTTTGCTGTTGCGCAGTGAAATAAAAAAAGCGCAGCGTGAGAAACCCCGAACCGTCGGCGATTCTGCACAGCATCTGCCGTCTGCCGCGAAAGGCGACCTCGGTGAGCAGGACGTCGCCCTCCACGGCGGCACGTTGACCCGGGAGCAACTCGCCCAACGGCACCACGCGCGTGCGGTCCTCGTAACGCAGCGGCAGCAGGAACAGCAAGTCCTGTGTGGTTTCCACACCAAGAGCGCGCAGCTTGTGGGCGAGCGTTTCGCCGACGCCGCGCAGCACCGTGACCGGCTTGAGTGCGGTCACAGGGCGACGATGCACTCCACTTCGACCCGCGCCCCGCGCGGCAGCGCGGCAACGCCGACAGCGGCGCGCGCCGGATACGGCTCGCGAAAGTATTCCGCCATCACCTTATTGACGAGCGCGAAGTGAGAGAGATCCGTCAGATAAATGTTCGCCTTGACGACGTCGTCTAAAGCCGCGCCCGCGGCAACCACGATCGCCTTGAGATTATCGAAAACCTGCCTGATCTGCGCCTCCACGTCGCCGGTCACCAACTCTTTGGTGCGCGGGTCCAAGGGAATTTGGCCGGATACCCAGACGGTGTTGCCCACCCGCACGGCCTGCGAGTAGGTTCCGATGGCGGCGGGGGCGTCGGTGGTAGAAATGATTTGCTTGTTCATAACCCTTCAGGTGGTTTGGTCTTGACTTCGGTACGAGCGCTCAGGCCAATGTGCGAAATACCCGCTGCACGTCGGGCATTCGTCGGATGGTTTTGATGACTTGAGCCAAATGCTTGCGGTCGCGGACCTGGAGCTGAATTCTGAGCCACGAGTTGCTGACGTCGCGCTCCTCCAGCTGAACCTGGTCGATGTTGGTCTCCGTTTCGGCGATGCTCGACGCCACGGCGGCGAGTACGCCCACTCGGTTGTTGATCTCCAGCTGAATCTCGGAAGAGAAGTGACGTCCCTGCGTCTCTTCCCAGGCCACCGAGAGCCACTTTTCCGGCTGTTTGCGATATTCGGCGAGGTTACCGCAATTTTGCCGGTGGATCATCACGCCACGGCCGGCGCTGAGATAAGCCATGATCGGATCATTGGGGATGGGGAAGCAGCAGCGCGCGTAAGTGACCAGCAGACCCTCGGTGCCGGCAATCATGAGCGGCCCGCCGGTCGAGAGGTCTGCTTCCGGGACATCGCGCGCCGGTTGCAGGCGCCGCGCGACGAGCGGCGCGAGGCGCTCGCCCAAACCGATTTTCTCGAATAGTTCGTCCGCGTCCTTCAAGTTGAGCTCTTTGACCACCGCAGCGAGATCGGCGGGCGCAATTTTCTTGAGGCTGATTGAAAATTCTTCGAGCGCCGATCCCAGCAAGCGGCGACCCAGTTCGAGCGCTTCGCCGCGCTTCAAGTTTTTCAAGTACTGCCGGATGGCGGCGCGCGCCTTTGCAGTCACCAGGAAGCTCGACCAGGACGGATTGGGCGTGGCGCCCTTTGCGGTGATGATTTCCACGGTTTGTCCGTTGCGCAGCGGCGTCCGCAACGGCACCAGGCGCCGGTCGACCTTGGCGGCGACGCAGCGATTACCGATGTCGGTGTGGATGGCATATGCGAAATCCACGGTGGTCGCTCCGGTGGGCAGGCGCAGGATTTTGCCCTTCGGTGTGAACACGTAGACCTTATCCGGAAACAGGTCCACCTTGACGCTTTCCAGGAACTCCTCCGAACTTCCGCCTTCCTGAATCTGGACCAAGCCCGCAAGCCATTCGCGCGCGCGGTCATGCTCGACGCCGCCGAAGGTGTCGCCGCCGGATTTGTACTTCCAATGCGCCGCAATGCCCGACTCGGCCACCCGGTGCATCTGTTCCGAGCGAATCTGGACTTCGATGGGTACGCCGTTCGGGCCGAACAGCGTCGTGTGCAGGGACTGATAGCCGTTGACCCGCGGAATGGCGATGTAGTCCTTGAAACGCCCCGGCACCGGTTTGTATACGCTGTGCACCAAGCCCAATGCCCGATAGCAGGTGTCGGGACTGTCGACGATGATGCGAAAGCCGTAGACATCGACCATCTCGTTCAGCGAGATGTGCTTGGTCTGCATTTTCCTGTAAATGCTGTACAGGTGCTTCTCGCGGCCCTCGACGCCGCCCGCGATCTGGGCTTTCTTCAGCGCGCCCTTGAAGGTTTCCGCGATTTTGGCGACGAACTCCTTTTGATTGCCGCGCGCGCGCTTCAGCTCCCGCTCGAGCACCTTGTACCGGTAGGGATACAGAGCGCGGAACCCCAAGTCCTCCAATTCCAGCTTGCATGCATAGAGGCCGAGCCGCTCGGCGATGGGCGCGTAGATCTCCAACGTCTCGCGGGCGCTGCGCCGCCGTTTGATCGGAGGCATGACGCCCAGGGTGCGCATGTTGTGCATGCGGTCCGCGAGCTTGACCATGATGACGCGGATGTCGCGCACCATCGCCAGCAGCATTTTTCGAAAGCTCTCGGCCTGCGCTTCCTGACGATTTTTGAATTGGATCTGATCGAGTTTACTGACGCCGTCGACCAGCTCGGCCACCACCTGACCGAAGATCGACGCGATCTCGGCCTTCGCGGTGGGAGTGTCTTCGATGACGTCGTGCAGAATCGCCGCCACCAACGTATCGGCATCCAGGCGCAGGTCGGCGAGGATGTCGGCGACCGCGACCGGATGCGTGATGTACGGCTCGCCCGAGACGCGCTTCTGGCCGTAATGCTTTTCCGCGCCGAATTCGTAGGCTTCGCGCACCCGCTCCACTTGCGCGGGAGACAGGTAAGCCTCGAGTTTGTCTAAGAGCTGACTGATCCCGGTGGAGCGTCTTCCACCAGGTAGGAAACCGAGTATGGAAGACGCATAGTCCATCGTTAGTCTAGGTGCAGGGTCGATCAGTCCCCTAGCCCGAGCTGCGGCGCGCGGAAATCGGAGGGCATGTCGAGTTCGCTGGCCGGTTGCTGTACCGGTTCTTCGGGCTCTTCAAGCATCTCGAGAGTGATATTTCCGGCGGCAATCTCACGCAGCGCAACCACGGTCGGCTTGTCGTTTTCCCACTCCACGGTGGCTTCCGCGCCGTTCGCCAAGCGGCGGGCACGTTTGGCGGCCAGCAGCACCAGGTTGAACAGATTGGGTTCGTTTTGTAAGCAGTCTTCGACAGTAATTCGCGCCATGGCTAAGGTTCCATTGAAAGGATCGCTATTATAGCAAGATTATGATAGCAATGAGCCGCACTTTAGGCCACTGACGAGTCCAGCAATCCAGCGGCAAAACGTGCGACTTCAGGCCGGGTCGCCGCCAGTGCGTCGCCGCGCTCCTGCACGATAGCCAGCAAATCCTCGAGTGCTTGCTCGAATTCATCGTTGATCACCACGTAATCGAACTCCGTCCAATGCGAAAGGTCGTGCGCAGCGTCGCGCAGGCGGCGTTGGATCACTGCCTCCGAGTCCGTGCTGCGCGCCCGCAAGCGCTCCTCGAGCGCGCGCCGTGTGGGCGGCAGGATGAAGATGCTGCGCGCGGCCGGCAGGCGGGCGCGCACCTGGCGTGCGCCCTGCCAGTCGATTTCCAGCAAGAGGAGCTGGCCTTCGCGCAGCGCGGACTGCACGGCGCGGAAGTCCGTGCCATAGAAATTATCGAACACCTGGGCATGCTCGAGGAATTCGTTGCCCGCGACCATTTCGGCAAACCGCGACTGCGTCACGAAATGATAATCGCGCCCGTCGACCTCATTGGGCCGGGGCGCCCGGGTCGTGTAGGACACGGAAAACCGCAGCCGCGGTTCCCGCTGCATCAGCGCCTTGACCAGGGTGGTCTTGCCGGCACCCGATGGCGCCGCGACGACATATAACCGTCCGAGTGGCATTCAGCACTACTCGATGTTCTGCACTTGCTCGCGCATTTGCTCGATCAGAACCTTCATGTCGACCGCGGCACGAGTCGTTTCGATGTCCTGTGATTTCGAGGATAGCGTGTTGGCCTCGCGATTCAGCTCTTGCATCAGGAAATCCAGCCGGCGTCCCGCCGGCTCCTGGACGCTGAACGTCTTGCGAACTTCCGTCACATGTCCGCGCAGACGATCGATCTCCTCATCCACATCCTGCCGCTGCGCGAGCATGGCGAGCTCCTGTTCCAATCTGTCGTGGTCGACGTCGGTCACCAATTGCGCGATGCGTTCGAGCCACTTCGCACGCATGCGGGCACGGACTTCCGGCAGCCTTTCGGCAACCTTCGCGGCTAACTCCACCAGGCCCGTACAACGTTGCTCGAGCGCGTCACGGAGCCGGCCGCCTTCGCTGTCGCGAAAGCGCGTCAGATCGGCCAACGCGTCACCGAGCAAGGCATGCGCCGCAGCGATCATGGGCGCCGTATCGCGAGTGTCGTCCCGCACCACGCCCGGCCAGCGCAGCAAGTCCATGACGTCGATCCGGGCCGCGTGTCCCAATTGCGCCGCCGTTTGTTGTGCGCGCTGAGCGAGGCTCCCCAATAAATCGACGTCCACTTCGAGCGAACTCGAGGCGATGGCAGGCCGAAAATGCAGGGTACAGTCGACCTTGCCGCGCCTCACGGTCCCGGCGATGGTTTGACGGAAGTCCGCTTCGGCGATGCGAAATTCTTCAGGTAAACGGCAACCGATTTCGAGGAAACGGTGATTGACCGTCTTCAGTTCCCACGCCAGCAGTCCCCACGGAAACTGCCGCTCGCGTCGCGCAAAGCCGGTCATGCTACGAATCATAGGGGTCTGCGTCAAAATCGGCCATAATATCTGCGATCAGTCTATCGGAAAGCGCAAGGAGCTGTCATTGCAGATCGAGACCGCGGATGTCAGCCTCATTGGCCATCGCGAAGAGAATCAGGACCGAGTGGCGGTGGCGGCTGCGGAACAGGCCGTGCTCCTGGTCGTCATCGATGGGATGGGCGGTCACGCCGAGGGTGCGCGCGCCGCCGAAACCGCCCTGGCGACGTTGTTGGAAGCATTCTGGCAGACGCCGCATCCGATTTTCGATCCGCTCGGATTTCTGCATCTCTCATTGGGGCGGGCGCACGAGGAAGTGGTCAAGCTGGGCGCGGGATTGGGCGTGGAATCGCGCCCGCGCGCGACTTGCGCGGTGTGCTTGGTGCAGGACGCTGCAGCCTACTGGGCTCACGTGGGCGACAGCCGGGTCTATCAACTGCGGCAGTCCCAGGTGCTGGAGCGTACGCGCGATCACAGCCACGTCGAAGTACTGCTGCGTGAGGGGTTGATCACCGAGGCGGAAGTCCACGGTCATCCGATGCGCAATTATGTCGAGTGCTGCCTGGGCGGCGATGCAGCGCTGCCCGAGATGAGTATTTCTACGCGCCGGCGCCTGAAATCGGGCGACGTGCTGTTATTGTGCACCGACGGCCTGTGGGCCAACCTCGATGATCAAGATTTCGTGCGCTTCGCGCAATCGGCGGGTAAACCTTTGCGTGATTCGTTGAATGAATTGGGAACACAAGCGGTGGCCGCCTCCGCGCCGTACAGCGACAATACGAGCGCCGCGGTATTGCGCTGGCGGGCAGCGTGAGCGTACGGCCCAGCGGCCGGGCGGCCGACGAATTACGTCCCCTGTCGTTCGTCCGCGGCTACACACAGCACGCGGAGGGCTCGGTATTGGTGGGATTCGGCGGGACCCGGGTGCTTTGCACCGCGAGTATCGAGGAAAGCGTGCCGCCGTTTCTGCGCGGCGCCGGCCAGGGGTGGGTCACGGCTGAATACGGCATGCTGCCACGGGCCACGCACACGCGGTCGCCGCGCGAAGCTGCGCGCGGCAAGCAAACCGGCCGCACGCAGGAAATACAGCGCCTGATCGGCCGCGCATTGCGCGCCGTCGTGGATCTGAAAGGATTGGGCGAGCGCACCGTCACGATCGACTGCGATGTGCTGCAAGCCGACGGCGGAACTCGCACCGCTGCGATCACCGGTGGTTTCGTCGCGCTCGCTGATGCCATCGATACCTTGCTGAAAAAACGCGCGCTTACCGCGAATCCGCTGCACGGTCAGGTGGCCGCCGTCTCGGTGGGCATCTACCGCGGCGTGCCGGTGCTCGATCTGGACTACTCGGAAGATTCGAACGCGGAAACGGACATGAACGTGGTGATGAACAGCGGCGGCGCATTCGTAGAGGTGCAGGGTACCGCCGAAGGGCATGCGTTTCGCCGCCACGAACTCGATCAGTTGTTGGACCTCGCCACGCAAGGCATCGCCCGGTTGCATGCCGCACAGCTCAGTGCACGCGCGGCGTAGCGACGCGCGGCGCAGGCCGCTGGTCATCGCCAGCAGCAATCCAGGGAAAATGCGCGAATTTCGCGAGCTGCTCGCCGATTTGCCGTTCGATGTCGTTGCGCAAGGCGATGTGGGCGTAGCCTCGCCCGAGGAAACGGGCTGCAGTTATCTGGAGAATGCGTGGCTGAAGGCACGCCATGCGGCGAAAGTGGCCGGGGCGGCGGCTATTGCGGACGATTCGGGCTTGGAGGTGGATGCGCTCGGCGGAGCACCCGGAATCTACTCGGCGCGCTATGCGGGCATTGGCGCCGATGGTGCCGCGAACAACGCGAAATTACTCGCCGCGCTCGAGGCGACGCCGCTGCACGCGCGCAGCGCCCGGTACCGCTGCGTCTTGGTATTCGTGGCCGGCGATTCGGACCCGGCGCCGCTGACGGCCGAGGGCGTGTGGGAAGGACTCATCGTTGACCGACCGCGCGGTTCGGCCGGCTTCGGCTACGACCCGTACTTCTGGCTGCCGGATCTCCATAGGACGGCCGCAGAGCTGGATCCCGCCGACAAGAACCGTCGCAGTCATCGAGGCGCGGCGCTGCGCGCGCTGCACGCGCGACTGATGGCACGGGAACTGGCGGCGCGCGCGCAGTTGCCGGCAGCCCCATGATTTGCGCGCCCGCACGGGCCGATGCGTCCGCGCTCGCCCTTTACGTGCACATGCCGTGGTGCGTGCGCAAGTGTCCGTACTGCGACTTCAACTCGCACCAGCTGAAATCGCCGCGCCCCGATGGCGCTTACATTGATTGGCTGATCCGCGACTTCGATGCGGAATGGCCGCTGGTCGCGAGCCGCCGCATCGATACCGTGTTCTTCGGCGGGGGAACGCCCAGCCTGTTTCCGCCCGAAGATTTCGCGCGGCTGCTCCACGCGCTTCGGCAACGAATCGCGTTTGCCAGCGACGCCGAAATCACGCTCGAGGCCAATCCCGGCACCGTCGAGCGTGGCCGCTTCGCGGGCTATCGGGAAGCCGGAATCAACCGCGTCTCGTTGGGCGCGCAAACATTTGCACCACATGCGCTCGAGCGATTGGGACGAATCCATACGGCGGGCGACACGCACCGTGCGGTGGCAGAGTTGCGCGCCGCGGGCATCCGCAACTTCAATCTGGATCTGATGTATGCGCTGCCGGAGCAAACGCTCGAGGAGGCGCTCATCGACGTGCGGACCGCATGCGAGCTCGAGCCCACGCATCTATCGTACTATCAGCTCACCCTCGAACCCGGCACGGTGTTCCATGCGCGCCCGCCGCCATTGCCCGATGACGAGGCGGCGTGGCGCATTCAATCCGAAGGCCAACTGCTGCTGGCGGCGGCCGGCTATGGGCAATATGAAGTGTCGGCCTATGCACGGGAAGGTTTCCAGTGCCGTCACAATCTCAACTACTGGCGGTTCGGCGATTACCTGGGTTTGGGCGCCGGGGCGCACGGCAAGTTGAGCTTGGAACTGCCTGCGAAGATCGTGCGCACTGCGAAGCCCAAACAGCCGCGCGACTTTCAGGAGCGCGTTGCACAGGCGAGCGTCGGCGTCGGCGTCGGCGAGAGGCATTGCATTGCGATTGCCGATCTCCCCTTCGAATTCATGCTGAACGCCCTGCGGCTGAACGAAGGGTTTAGCGGCCAGTGCTTCGAAGCTCGCACGGGCCTGTCCGTGGAGGCGTTCAAAGCACCGATGTGGGAATCCATGCAGCGTGGGCTGATTTACAGAACGGATATCGGGTGGCGGCCGACAGATTTGGGCAGACGATTCCTAAATGATCTGCAGACGGCTTTCCTCGCATGACCTTATGCACATCAGAGATGACTTCCCGCACAAAAGGTACCTACAGCACATTGCGCCTGCATTAGGTCAGGTGCCGCTTTTAACTCTCTGAAAAATATAACTAAATACACCTGTCTATTTTTTGACCAAGTTAACATTTATGGGAATTTCCGCGGATCGAAGCAACTGGCACTCGCGTCGTCCACAGAGTTATCCACAGATATTGTGGACAAGGTTGCAATTATTTGACAACCAAAGACTTGGAAATTCGGGATTGTGGAATCCGTACCCATTAAGTATTATCTTGGGCCCGTTTTTGTGGACTAATGGATATTAGGCCGCGAGCGCGGTCACTACTTAAGGCGTGGCGATAAGGACCTTCCAACGAGTTTTGGG
>Ga0326728_10002499_pt1 | contig 60932 bp, 50 predicted proteins | sample MB3enrmetagenome_FD_207602 | JGI IMG/M metagenome (GOLD analysis project Ga0326728, IMG submission 207602) | Lab enriched peat soil microbial communities from McLean, Ithaca, NY, United States - MB31MN | ecosystem: Environmental > Terrestrial > Soil > Wetlands > Peat | place: USA: New York... | reverse complement strand
AATCAAACAAATCCTGCGCAGCCAAGCTCCCCGCACGGATGAGCAACTGCTCCTGGCGGCCAAGACCGCCTTTAACTCGATTTCTATCGCGGACTGCAAAGGCTTTTTTTTTAGCGCCCAATACGCTACATAATAAATGGAAATGCTCTAGAAAAGCCGGTGAACGTGGTGCCTGTCCCCGTCCCCTTGTGCCCCGCGGGGCGGGCGCGGAGATCATCGCGGTGTGACGCCGGCGCCTGCCGTTTCGCTTCGACCGATTTGGCTTGGTAACGACCGCGCACTCCTGGCCCTTGATAGGCGCACGCGGATTTGAAAATGCAAGGCTCGATTCCGGATGAAAAGCCGCGGACCTAAACCGCAGGTCCGCGCTACCTTGCTCCAGGGCGAAGCCAAGGCTTCGCTTGCCCGTGGCGAAGGCCGCATGATCACCCAGGAATTCATGCAGCAGCTTGCCCGGGGAGTGAAGGATCGCGGACGCGCGCGCCTTCTCGCTGAACTCACTTCGTCCCGCTGATGGCCCATCGCTTAGCACCCCGCGCCGAAACCGATCTTGACGAGATTTGGTATTACGTTGCGAAGGAAAGCGCCAGCATCGAGATTGCCAACCGTTTAATTGACACCATCACCGACCGTTTCTTAATGCTTGCCGGTTTCCCCTATGCCGGGCGTGCCCGCGATGACGATTTCGGCGCCGGATGCCGCAACGTGGCGGTGGGCGAGTATGTCATCGTCTACTCCACGCAACCGGCTTACGGCTCAGGGAATCAGCTTCAGGTGGGGGAAACGGCGGAAGTCCTTCTTGTTGAATGTGGCCAACACCGGGGTTTTGGTTACCTCGGCCAGAGCGACAAGGTAGGCGTCAACAATTTCGATGTTGTGGGCGCCATAAATCTCGATACACCGCGAAACCACCCGCGGCTCCAGCGCCGTCACGCCCGGAGTCTCGAGGAGGGCCTCGAGCAAGCCCGCGATGTATTCCCGGCTGGCCCGGTAGAACGATTCCAATGTCCAAACGACTTGGGCGATCACCAGGCTGGAGACGAGCAAGCGCAGGGTGCCCTCGGCCGCCTCCTCAAAAAGCCGTAGCGCCTGGCGCCCATGGGTTGGATGATCTCCGAGAGCGTGGCGCAAAATTACATTGGTGTCCAGCAAGACTTCTTCAACCATGGGCAAGCTCCCGCGCCGTCCTCGCGGCCACCGCTTTCTTCACGCGACGCCGGACTTCCGCGTCCGAAAGCCCCGCCTGCCGAGAACGCAAAGTTCCGGCCCAATGCACGATGGTCTTCCGCACCGGGCGCACCTTGATGCCGTCGGCCTCCTCCTCAAAGGCCACCCGGCTGCCCGCCCCCAGATGAAATCGCAGGCGCAATTCCTGCGGCAGCGTCACCTGCCCCTTGACGGTCAGTTGTGCCGTTTTCATACACCTTTTCCTCCAAGCTTCGGTATTACCATATCACAAAAAAGTATTACAATCAATCGGTGATGGCAGCGCCAAGCAGCAAGTGTAGCGCGGACCTGTTCGGTAGGTCCGCGGCTTTCGCTTGCCCGTACGGGACGAGCCGCGGACCTCCAGAACAGGTCCGCGCTACGTTTGCCCCGATGGCCTGCTAGGCCATCCAGGGCCGCGTCCGGTCGGAGCTTTCTGCCAGGACCTTCTTGGCGGTCGCAACATTTTCCGCAACTTGGAAATCAAACATGCCGGCGCAGATGAAGTCGGCTCCACCCCGGAAGGCAAACCGGAAGGCCTTTTCCGGGGGAATGGCTCCCGCCGCCATCACCTTAAAGGCAATCCAGGGTTTCTGGACGCCGGCCATCAGCTCACGGGTGGCTTCGGGCTTGATATCCCACATGTTGTCGTGATTGTCGGGACTGCGCTGGACGGCGAGGAACTCCACGCGCTGGGCTCGAGGCGTGGCGGACCAATAGTCGTCGGCGTGGTAAGTCTTCATGAAGAAATCGGGCTGCACCCCCGCCTTCAGGCAAGCCCTCGTGCTCTCTACCGAATGAGCCCCCATGCCGGATGGTAATCCTGTCTTTTTCATTATTTCCAGGGCTTCACCCAGCTCATCCAGCAGGCCCCGGTCAACGAACGAATCGCAAACCCCACCTTGGATATAAAAAGCGTTGGGCTCATTGTCGATGACCTGCTTGAGGTGCTCCTTCAGGTCGGGCAGGCGGGTATCGTAGTAATACTTCTGGGGGTGAACCTCCGAAATCCATTGCATTTTCCCGCCCCGTTCCTGGCGATAGCGCTTCATGAGCCGCACCGGCTTCTCGAAGGGGTCGGAAAGTAATGTGTTGATGCCCAGTTCTTCAGCCAATTGCCAGGTGTTCAGGACGCGGTCGTCCGTCTGGTATTCCTGCATCAGGCGCCCCACATAGGTCAAATCGCGGGAATGCGAATAACCGCTCACTTGGTTGCCGCCCAGGAACAAGCGGGTCACCGTGAGTGTTCCGAGCTTGCCCGTGGCCAGGCCCTTATGAAAGGTCTGGGGCATGGTTACCGTTGACTCCTTGGCCGGCGTTGCCGGGAGCTGCTTCTCTCCCAAGTTCAGCGCTGCGGCGCTCCCCAGCGTGGCCAGCGCCGAGGTTTTGAGGAAGTCGCGACGGTTATGAAGATTGGACATATTAAACCTCCGAAGAATCTAGTCGGATAACGTACGCAAAAAAACTCGCACTGCTCATTGCGGCCAATCCGTAACGGGGACCTGTTCTTTAGGTCCGCGGCTTGTCACCGATGGGGGAGGACAAGCCGCGGACCTATAGAGCAGGTCCGCGCTACGGTTGCTCGTCACCGATGGGCATGGAAAAGCCGCGGACCTATAGAGCAGGTCCGCGCTACGTCACTTCCTCCCCGGCTGGCCGTACCACGTGTGGTATCGCTCCCACCACTTCTTAACTTCTTCGGGGGGAAGTGGGGTGGGTTTGCCGAGGAGCAACGCCAGGTGAACGGTCTTGCAAACGTCTTCGAGCATCACCGCCGCTTTCAGCGCCGCGCGGGGCGTCGGTCCCCAGGCGAACGTGCCATGATTGCCCATAAGGATCGCCGGGGCCTTGTTCCTGTATTGAACGATCGCCTGGCCGATATGGTCGGCCTGATTATCCACGTACGGCGCGCAAGGAATTTCGTCGCCGAATTCATCGGCGATGGCGGTGAGGTACGCGGGAATGGGCTTTCCCAGCAACCCCAGGCTGGTAGCGTAATTCGAATGGGTGTGGATGACCCCGCCCACTTCCGGGCAGTGCTTGTAGATGTAAAGGTGATCGGGCAAGTCGACGGACGGGTTCCACTTGCCGCGGAGCTTGCGGCCCTCGAGGTCCGTCACCACCATGTCGGCGAGCTTCATGCGGTCGTAGTCCATGCCACTCGGTTTGATCATCACGATGCCGCGCTTGCGGTCGATGCCGCTGGCATTGCCACTGTGCATGGTCACCAAGCCGCCACGCCAGATCCCCAGGTTGGCTTCGTAGACTTCGCGCCGAAGTTGTTCAAGGGAAGTCATAAAGATTTGTCCGTGGTCCGCAATATTGGTGATTGGTGATTGGCAAGTCTTTCAAATCTCGTGGCCAATCACAAGGACACGCCGAGCAATCACAAATCACCAATCACAAATCACCAATTACTTCGAAGTCTCCCTTCTCAAACCCTTCAACCGCTTCATCACATCATTTCCGCCGCGGCCGAAGTAATCGTGCAACGTATGGTATTCCGCGTAAAGCTGGTCGTAAATGGCGTGGTGCTCGGCGTGGGGCTTGAAGCGCAACTTCTGCACCCGGGCCATCTGCTGGGCCGCTTCCACAATTGAATCGTAGCCGCCGGCGGCGCGCCCCGCCGCCACGGCGCCGTGCATCGCCGATCCCAGCGCCGAGCAGGTTTGCAGGGGATCCGCCAGCTTGATTTCGCGCCCCGTGACGTCGGCATAAATCTGCATCAGGAGGTGGTTCTTTTCCGGCAAGCCGCCACACGCCACCAGTTCGTTCACGGTGATGCCTTTCGACTCGAAGGCCTCGATGATGGTGCGCGTGCCAAAGGCCGTGGCCTCGATCAGGGCACGATAGATTTCCTCCGCCCGCGTGGCGAGCGTCATGCCCAGGAGCACCCCGGTCAAATCCACATCCACCAGAACCGAGCGGTTGCCGTTCCACCAGTCCAGCGCCACCAGGCCCGACTCACCGGGCTTGAGGGCGGCGGCGCGTTTTTCCAGCGCCACCTGGAACGGCGCCTTCAGCTTGCGTGCTTCGCGGTGGATGTAATCCGGCACTCCATGCTCGAAGAACCAGGCAAAGATATCCCCGACGGCGGATTGCCCCGCCTCGTAACCCCACAGGCCGGGGACGATGCCGTCCTCGACGGTGCCGCACATGCCCTCCACCATCTGCTTCTCTCTGCCCAGCAGCATGTGGCAAACCGATGTGCCCATGATCATGACCAGCGAACCGGGTTCGGTGACCGTGCAAGCCGGCACCGCCACATGGGCGTCAACATTGCCGATGGCGACCGGCGTCCCTTCCTGGAGGCCGGTCTTCTTCGCCCAGAAGGCGGTGAGGCCGCCGGCCCTCGAACCCAGCGGAAAGTATTCTTCCCCGATCTTTTCCGCGATGACATTCTCCATGCGCGGGTCGAGCGCGCGGAAGAAATCGCGCGAGGGAAATCCCTGGCCTTTCACCCACATGCCTTTGTACCCGACCGTGCAGGCGTTGCGCTTCTCCTCACCGGTCAGTTGCCAAACCAGCCAGTCGCCGGCTTCAATGAAGCGGTCCATGGCGTCGTAAACGCCGGGCGCTTCGTCCACCACCTGCAAGAGTTTGGAGAAAAACCACTCCGAGGAATATTTGCCGCCGTAAATGCAAATGAATTCCTCGTTGCGCTCGCGGCCGACTTCGTTAATACGATTCGCTTCCGGTTGCGCGGCGTGGTGCTTCCACAACTTGACGTACGCGTGCGGATTCTTGCAATACTTGGGCACCGTGGAAAGCGGGGTGCCGTCCGCCTTGGCCGGCATGGGGCTGGAGGCGGTGAAGTCCGTGCCAATGCCAATCACGTCCTCGGGTTTCACCTTGGCATCCTTCAGGGCCTTAGGCACGGCTTTCTCCAGCACGTGCAGGTAGTCCAGGGGGTTCTGAAGGGCCCAGTCGGGTTCAAGCTTGGGGCCGCCCGGCAGCCGCTCGTCGATGACGCCATCCGGGTAAGGGACGACTGCGGACGACAGAAGCTTTCCGTCACGCACGCGCACCACCACGGCGCGGCCTGATTCCGTTCCGTAGTCAATTCCCAAGGCAAATTTGTCTTTGGACATAGGGGCCTCCAGAGCCAGTAGCCAGTGGGCAGTAAGCAGTCAGCAGCCGTTTTGCCCTCGTCGCGCCGGCATCACCTTCCAGTGTATGCTACCCACCGGCTATATCGACTGACCAGGGTCGCATAAGCGGCCCAAACTGTCGGTCGAACATCATCCCCGAGAGTGTGGCCGGGCGCAAGAGGGAAAAGCGTGGGTCTTGCGAAATGAAAGGGGGTAGCGTGGACGTCTCGCCCGTGCGCGGGATGCGGGAGCGGGACGCCCGCGCTACAAACTTCTCACCCGCACTGGTTTCACCGAGTGCTAGTATTGCCTCATTCTCTGTTTGGAGTCGTGCATGGAACTCTATCCCAGCGTTTATCAGATCCAATCCCTGTTTGGTGGCCGGAACCTCTTTCAGTATCTCCTGGTGGGCGATAACACGGTGCTGGTGGACACGGGTATCGCGGAAACCCCGGAAAAGGTCATCTTCCCTTACCTGGATTCGCTCCGGCTCCCTGCGGAACGCCTGACGCTCGCGGTCACCACGCACGCTGACCTCGACCATCAGGGTGGCAACGACGCCATCAAGCGCACCTCGCCTGGCACGTGGCTCAGTTGTGGCGCCGCCGACCGCGCCCTCGTGGAAGACCCCCGCACGCTCTATGAAAATCGTTATAACTTTCTCCGCGCCGACCATGACATGGGGTTTGAGCCTGACCCGCCGCCCGGCGCGGGCAAGGCTCGCCCCATGGACCTCTGCTTCAGCGGGGGAGAGATCATTCGCCTAAGTGACGGCTGGCATCTGGAAGTTCTTCATGTGCCCGGCCACTCGCACGGCCACTTGGCGCTTTACGATCCGTTGCACAAGACCGCCTTCGTGGGCGACGCCATCCACGGGCGGGGCTGCCCGTTTGCCAAGGGAGGCTTCGCCATCCCCGTCACTTACTACTACATCGACATCTACCTTTCCACGCTCCGTTACTTTGAGCACTTGCCCATCGACACGCTATACTCGGGCCACTGGCCAACGATGCGTGGCGAAGAGATACGCGACTTCATCGCCGAGTCGCGACAGACGGTGGAATTTCTAGACCGCGTCATCCTGGCGAGCCTCGAGAAAAACCGCGCCGGTCTCACCCTGAAAGAATTGGTCGACGCCGTCGCGAACGCGGTGGGCGAGTGGCCGCCCGAGTCCTGGCTACTGGCGATGTTTCCGGTGAAAGGGCACCTGGATCGCCTGGAAGAGCAAGGCAAGGTGCGCGCCGTCCGTGGAACGCGGCCGGTGAAATTTGAACTGACTTAGGGGCTCGAATGGTGTAGCGCGGACCCCCGCCTTTGGGGTCCGCGCTATGGTTGCTGAGCTTACCGATTGTACTTAGGTGTGATCCCGCGCAGGCGCTTCCATACTGCGTCGCAACGCTCCAAGACGGATTTCTCCAGCCTGGGGCCTTCGGCGGCTTTCAGGTTTTCTTGCAGTTGCTCAAGGCGCGACGCTCCCAAGATAATGGAATCGACCAAGGGTTGAGTAAGCAGCCACTGAAGCGCCAGTTCTACCAAGGTCTTTCCCGCCTCCTGAGCGATGGAGCGCAGTTCTTCCACGGCGGCGAAGTCATCGTCAAGCCAGTAGCGATCCTGATACATCTTGTTGCCGTCGAATCGCGTGCCGGGAGTGGGCCCGCTGTGCCGGGAGTGTTTGCCTGTGAGCAACCCGCCGGCGAGCGGATTGTAGGGGACCACCGCCACGCCAAAGCGTTGGCAGAAGGGGAGGTATTCCTCCTCAATACCCCTCGCGATCAAGTTGTACATGGGCTGCGAAATGAAATACGGATGGTAACCGCGTTTTTCACAAATCCACAGGATTTCCGCAACCTGCCACGCGGCGTAGTTCGAGACGGCGGGGAAACGTACTTTACCTGCCCGCACCAACTCTTCCATAGTTTCGAGTGTTTCCTCGATGGGGGTGGCATAATCAGGTTGGTGCAGGTAATAAAGATCGAGGTAATCGGTTCCCAGGCGCTCGAGGCTGGCGTCAATAGCCTTGCGCATGGCCGCGCGGGATAAGCCCTCCTCATCGGGCGCCTCGCCCATCTTGCCGCGGACCTTGGAAGCCAGGATAACTTTGTCGCGACGGCCCTTGAGGGTCTTGCCGAGAATGATTTCCGCCGCGCCGCGGTTATAAACATTCGCCGTGTCAAGGAAGTTGATTCCGGCGTCGAGGCAGCAATCCATGATGTGGCGCGCGCTGGTTTCGTCGGTTTGGGCGCCAAAGGTCATGGTTCCGAAGGAGAGGCGCGAAACCTTAAGCCCGGTCTTGGGAAGGGTACGGTATTCCATGTCTTTCCTCCTATGCCTTGCCTCTAATTAAATCTCTCATTTCCGCGCCATATATTACAATAGTTGTCTGTGCCGGAGCCGCCGTTGTTGCAACTCGCGCAGGACCTCGAATGGCTGGGGTGTGAGCTGGAGCACTATGGCCACCAGCACGCCATGCTGGGGTTTCCCCAGTCCGGCTCCAGTTGGGACGCGTTCTGCGAAAAGCAGCGTGGGGTACAGGTGACGGTGGATAAAATCGAGCGTGAGTTAAAAGGCGTGGTACGCTACAATTCTTCGCGACTGGTGGGGGTGGAGTATCCGCTGGATGAAACTTTGGACTCGATTGCCGCTTTGCTGGGAGCCGTGGAAGACATTAAGCAATGCTCAGTATTTGCCGTACAAGTGATACCATCCAGGGTTCGGGCGTTTACCAGGATGATCGAGGGGTACCTCCAAGCCGTGGGTAAAGCGGCGGGATAGCCTCAGAGGTTCTGGAAAGGGGCCGTTCACGCTTGCTTTAAGAGGGAAAGGGTTTGCACACCGAGCTTTCCGAGAAAGCTCCAGGAGATTCCGCATAATGGACGAACAACAGTTGACGAAGCAATTGCAGGACGAAGGGTTCGATGACGTTTACGTTTGGGAAGACGGTCCGGACATGAACTATCCGCCCCATCAGCACCCCGACGTCTCGGCCCATATCATCCTGGCAGGCGAGATGACCGTTACGGTCGGTGGGCAAACCCGCACTTACAAACCGGGCGAGCGCTTCGATATTCCCGGCAAGACTCCCCACGCCGCGCGCATGGGCCCGGAGGGTTGCAAATACCTGGTCGGAGAAAAGTGAGAACTCCGAAGTGCTGAGTGGTGAGCCAGGTTCCCCTGGCCTGCTATTCACTGTTCACTCATCACTGTTCACTGCTTTTCTATCCCTTACGCCATTCCTCCCAATCCTTTCGCACGGCGTCCACCATTTTCTTGGCCGCCTCATGAACCCAGCCGGCCTTGCGCCTGGCGAGGTCGCGGCGCACATTCTTGACCGCCCGTTTGCTCCCCAAATGGATGTTGGCCGTTTCGAAGCCCATGGAGTGGAGCAGGTGTTCCTCCTCCCGTTTGTTGGGGAGCGCCGCCAACTCGATGCGTGAGCAATGGGGAGCCAAGCGGCGCACAATCCACCGGCCACACAAATGAACGAAGGGATCAAGGGCCCGTGAGGCGTTGGTGATGATCTCTTCGTAGAGGATCTTTTTCGAGCCTTTGTCATCTTTCGCCCAGACGCAGGCGGAAGGGAGCAGGGCTTTGGCCTCCCGCGCCACCCGGCCTCCTTCCCAATCCGCCAGCGCCACATAACGCTCACGCCCCAGGCTTCCCAACCCCGCCACGCGGTGCGCGACACGATAGACGAGTCCGGGCGCGGGCAGAAGATCTTCCATCGCCTTGCGAGCACTCTTGGGAACTTCTCCGCGCACGGAGGGAAGCGCGTTCATCTTCCCCCAGAAGTGGACGGGGTCCCGCAACTCTCCGGTCGCAGCCTCCCGCAGCCACTTGTTATCCTCTTCCAGCACAAAAGGCTTGCCGCCGGCTTCCAACCCCTCCCGATACCCCGCCAGGATGGCCGCGCACGCATCCTCATGGGTGAGAACGAGATGGTTTGCAGAAATCGCCAGGTGGGCGCTGGTCGCCAACCGCACCAGGTCGTTCGTGTACGCCATCGGGTAAGCTTCGTCAAAATCATTCACTCCCCAGATCAGCCGCCCCTCCTTATCGCGCCAAGTGCCGAAATTCTCCACGTGCAGGTCGCCCACGGCCAGTAGCCGCGGGGCTCGTGCCAAGTCAGGACACACCTGAGCCCATACCTGCACCCAGCGGTAAAAGGTGGCGCGCAGAAATTGAAACGGACCCTCGGCCATGCGGGTGTGCTTCAGCGCCAGATCGGCCGGAACAATCGTGAGGTTCTCGGCCAGCCACGCTTCATATTTCTTGGTTGCCTTTTTAATGCGCATAGGACTCTACCTCTCTGACGGTGAATGCAACCGATGGAAATACTCCTCGACCCCGCGCAGGTCTTCTTCCGTGTCTACACCAATCGTGTCGTGGGGCGTTTCCACCACCGCCACGCCGATGCCGTTCTCTAGGAAGCGTAGTTGCTCAAGCTTCTCCAGTTTCTCCAGCGGCGAAGGAGGGAGATGGTGGAATTGTTTTAGCGCCGCGGCGCTAAAGGCATAGAACCCCTGGTGCTTGAAGTATTGCACCTGTGCCGAGTCGTCGCGATCGTAAGGGATGCGGGCGCGCGAGAAATAAAGGGCGCGGCCGGCGAGATCGGTCACCACCTTCACCACGTTGGGATCGCGCGCGGTCTCCGCATCAATCGCGACCTTAAGGGTTGAAACCTGCGGTGTGGGCGCCTCCCGGAAGGGCCGCAGCAGAAGTTCGACGTGGCCGGGAGTGATCATGGGCTCATCTCCCTGGATGTTCACATAGATTTCGGCGGGTTCTCTGGCCATGACTTCCGCCATGCGATCTGTCCCCGAGCGGTGCGCGCGCGAGGTCATCATGGCGGGGATACCCTGGGCGCGACAATAGGATTCGATTTCCGGGGAATCGGTTGCCACCAGTAAATGATCGAGGCACGCTGCCTGGCGCGCGTTCTCGTACACCCAGGCGATCATGGGGCGACCGCAGATTGCCCGCAAGGGTTTGCCCGGCAACCTCGTGGATTCCAGCCGGGCAGGTATCACTCCTAGAACTCTATGCATCGTAGGGAACCAAGGGCAGGATATGCTGAGACATCACCAATTTGCAAGGGGTTGGTATCCGCTTTGGTATCTGCTTGCGGAGGGTCCAGGGCTCCACAGAAAAGTGGTTTGGCATCGTGCCAAGCGCTATACTCACCAAGCGATGCGGACTCGCTCGACGTTGTCCATAGGCAAATTACCGCCCGCCGTGCTCCAAAGCCTCCTACGCACGTGCCACCCGCCGGCCTCCTCCGGCGTAGTGATTGGCCCACGTTACGGGGAAGACGCCGCGGTCATTGACCTGGGACCGAAATACCTTGTCGCCAAGACCGACCCTATTACCTTTACCGTGGAGCGTATCGGCTGGTACGCCGTACATATCAACGCCAACGACATCGCCACGCTCGGCGCGACGCCGCGTTGGTTCCTGGCAACGCTGCTGCTGCCGGAAGGCCGCGCCACTCCGGAGATGGCGGAGGAGATTTTCCTGGATATCCTCAACACTTGCCAGACGCTCGGGATTGCCCTGTGTGGAGGCCACACGGAAGTGACTCTGGGGTTGCCGCGTCCCATTGTGGTGGGCCAGATGCTGGGGGAGGCAAAAAAATCGGCGCTGATTCGAAAAGAGAGCCAGCAACCCGGCGACCTCATCATCCTGACGCGGGGTGTAGCCATAGAAGGCACCGCAATTCTGGCGCGGGCAAAGGGCGCGGAGTTGCAGACAAAAGTGGGCCGTGCTGCCGTCAGCCAGGCCAAGCGATTGCTCATCAACCCCGGCATCAGCGTCGTTCATGACGCGCGCCTCGCCGTCCGATCCGGAAATATCCACGCCCTGCACGACCCGACCGAAGGTGGGCTTCTTTCCGGCCTGGCGGAGATCGCCCAGGCTGGGGGAGTAGGGCTGCGCGTGTGGAAGGAAAAGATCCCTGTGCTGCCGGAAACCCTTGCCTTTAGTCGCGCGTTGCGATTTGATCCTTTGGCGCTTATCGCCTCGGGCGCGCTGCTGGTGGTCGCCGCCCCGGGCTCTGTTCCCCACCTGCTCCGGGCTTACGCTCGGCAGGGGGTTTCCGCTGCCGTGATTGGAGAAATCCTGCCCCAAAAGGAAGGTATCATGATCGTCGAGAACCGCCGGGAAAGGCGCTTACGCGTGCCGAAGCGGGACGAAATTGCGCGCTTGCTGAGTTGAGGGCGGTATTGTCGATATGTGTGTTTCTGCCCGGTGTGAGGCGGTATTTTCGAGACTGCGGAGTGGTTGTCACTGCCCCCGGATTTGTGTTATATTTGGAGCGTGAACCAAGTCAATTCTGACATGTTGCAACGCCCTCTTAGGACTGTCTCAACGCGCAAAAAACGGGAAAAAACCGTGCATCGTTAACGAAGATTGAGGCGCCTTGGTGACGCCAGTTGTGTCACGCTCACAGATGGGGTTAGTCACGGACCGGCTGTGCTCCTACCCGATGGGACCGAGAGATTGTTTTCCTTCTGAAACTAACATGAACGCATGGCAAGAAATCCTGGGCTATTTGAAGACAAAGGTGAACACCCAGAGTTACCAGACCTGGCTTCGCCCCACCCGCTTCAGCCATGTCAGTCAGGAAGGGTTGGTGGTGCGGGTTCCCAACCGCGAGTTCCAGGATTGGATTCAGGAGCATTACGGCGGCCTGATCAATGAAGCTCTTTCTCACCTCCAATTGGAACCACGCAAGGTTCAGTATGTTGTGGAGGAAGATTTGGAAAAGAAACCCAGCGAGGCAGGGGATGGCAAGGCTTTTCAAGCCAAGCTGGATTTTGAGTCGGTCGACCACCAGTTGAATCTTCGTTATACTTTCGATACATTCGTCGTCGGCACCTGTAACCAATTCGCCCATGCCGCCGCGAAGGCGGTGGCGGAAACTCCGGCGAAGGCTTATAACCCGTTGTTTCTTTACGGCGGGGTGGGGCTCGGAAAGACGCATCTGATGCAGGCGGTCGGCCACATGATCAAAAGCAAGTGGAAAGAGATGCGGCTGGCTTATGTTTCTTCTGAGAACTTTACCAACGAGGTGATCAACTCTCTCCGCTACGATCGCATGGTCTCGTTCCGCGATAAATATCGCAACGTGGACGTTCTACTGATGGACGACATCCAGTTCATTGCTGGAAAAGAACGGACCCAGGAGGAGTTCTTCCACACCTTCAATGCCCTGTATGAAAGCCAGAGGCAGGTGGTGATCTCGAGTGATTGCCCTCCCAAGGAGATTCCAGGTTTGGAGGAGCGCCTGCGCTCGCGTTTCGCTTGGGGATTAACCGCCGACTTGCAGGCACCGGACCTCGAGACCAAGCGGGCTATCCTGGCGAAGAAGAGTGAAAGCCAAGGCGTAACTTTGCCCGACGATGTCAGTGATTTTGTGGCACGCAAGATCAAGTCCAGCATCCGGGATTTGGAGGGCGCCCTCACGCGCCTGATTGCTTATTCGTCTCTGACGGGCGCCACGGTCACCCTCTCGATGACGCAACAGGTGCTTAAGAATCTGGTTGATTTGGAGGAACGCCGGGTTTCCATCGAGAATATTCAGCGCGCGGTGTGCCGGGAATTCGGCCTGAGCTTGCCGCAACTGAAGGCCAAAGACAACAGCCGGGGCATTTCTTACCCGCGCCAGATTGCGATGTTCATGGCAAAAGAGCTCACCACCGCGTCGCTGCCGCAGATCGGCAGGGAATTTGGCGGAAAGCACCATACCACGGTGCTGCACTCCATCAATAAAATCGCGGAACTGCGCGAGAGTGACAGGGATTTAAACAGACTTCTCAACAAGCTACGTGATAGTCTGAATTCAATTTAGCTGGTAATCCAAATCTGACTTAGGTGGGGAACTTGTGAATTCCTGGAGTGAGGCTAAAATTCCGTGGCTTTCCACAATTTCCGGAAAGCCATCAACAACCGGAATGCCTCTAAGTCACTTCCCCTCCGGGGTTTCTCGAATTTTCCACAAATGCACAGGCACTACTACTAAATACTATTTCTTGAGAGAAAATCTTTATGGAAATTACTACCAGTAAAACCGACCTCCTCAAGGAACTAACCCTTACTCAGGGTGTGGTGGAAAGAAAAACCACGATCCCCATTCTTTCCAACCTCCTTTTTGAGGTTGATGAATCTACCCTCCGCATCAGCGCCACGGACCTGGACCTTGGTATCCGTTGTGGCTGTCCTGCCCAAGTGAAGGAGGGTGGGTCGGGAACCATCCCCGCCAAGCGCTTATTCGAAATTGTGCGTTCTTTGCCCGATGCTGAGGTGCGCTTTAAGCTTCTCGAGAACCACTGGTGGCAAGTTACCTGCGAGAGGTCGTCCTTCAAACTCGTGGGAATGGCGCGCGACAACTTTCCTCTGCTGCCCGACCTTCCCAAGCCGTTGGCCTCTCTCCCGGCTAATGTTTGCAGCGCGATGATCCAGAAGACCATCTTCGCGATTTCCAATGAAGAGTCACGCTACACCCTGAATGGCGCCCTGCTGCTGCTGAAGCCGGAGAGCGCCAGTATGGTGGCGACGGATGGTCACCGCCTGGCGATTGTCGAGCGCGACGTGCCGGTGCAGGGACTGAAAAATGAATTGCGCCTCTTAGTGCCGAAAAAGGCGATGGGCGAACTCCTCCGCTTGCTTGCCGAGGTGGAAGACGAAACCCTGGTTGATATCTCGAAGGACGAAAGCCACCTATTCTTCAAGATTGGCAGCCGGGTTTTGATCGCACGCATGTTGACGGGACAATTCCCCAACTATGAAGCCGTCCTGCCGCGGGAGAATACCAAGATTGTGGAGATGGATAAAGAGAAGACGGCGGCAGCGATTCGGCGCGTTGCTCTGCTGGCTGATGAGCGGTCGCACGCGATTCGCATGCAGGTGGAGAAGGACCGGATCGAAGTTTTTTCATCCAGCGGCGAGTATGGTGAGGCGCATGAAGTACTCGATGCGAGCTACGACAAGGATTCGATGCAGATCGGGTTCAATTACCAATATCTCCTCGATTTCCTGAGCGTCGTCGGAGATGGCGGAAAGATTCGTTTGGAGTTGAAAGATGAACAGAGCGCCGGGCAACTGCGGCCGGCGGAGCAGGACGCGTACCGGTATCGTTACGTGGTTATGCCGATGCGCATCTGAGCGTAGCGACAAGCCAGCCGATGGCCTCTCAACGGCCCGTGAGCCAAGACAAGAGGGAATCGTCATACTGAAACTACCCTACCACTCTCTATTTAGTTGCCGCGCCATCGGCCGACAGGGAGGTCTATTCTCTGTCGGCTTTTTTATCTAGTTTGCGCGTAGCGGCGGGTTTACCCCGCCATGGCGGGGTGAACCCGCCGCTACAGCGCTCGAAAAGAACCAATCAGGAGGTTGTCCCGTCCCGTGAGCAAGCAGAAAGAGCCCGAGGTGAACGGCGCCCAGGCCTACGATGCCGATAGCATAAAGGTTCTGGGTGGTCTGGAAGCGGTGCGCAAGCGGCCGGCGATGTACATTGGCTCGACTGGCCCCGTAGGATTGCACCATCTAGTTTGGGAAGTAGTGGACAATGCGGTGGACGAGGCCTTGGCGGGTTACTGTGACCTCGTGACCGTGGTTGTCCACGGCGATAACTCCGTCACGGTCACCGACAATGGCCGCGGCATTCCGGTGGACATGCACAAGGAGGAAGGCCGTTCGGCGGCGGAAGTGGTCATGACCGTCCTGCACGCCGGGGGCAAGTTCGATTCAAAATCCTACAAAGTATCCGGCGGATTGCACGGCGTGGGCGTCTCGGTGGTAAACGCCCTCTCCGAATCGCTGGAGCTCGAAATCTGGCGCGACGGCTATACCTGGGAGCAGTCGTATGAACGCGGGAAACCACTCGCTGACCTCAAACGGGCCGGCAAAACGGAGAAAAGGGGCACCAAGATTACTTTCCTCCCCGACCGGCAGATCTTTGAGTCTATCGAATTCAACTTCGATACCTTGTCCCAACGCCTGCGCGAAATGTCATTTCTGAATAAGGGATTAACCGTCCGCCTCAAGGACGAGCGCAGCAACAAACAGAGCGAGTTTCATTACAACGGCGGCATCTCCGAATTCGTCAAGCACCTCAACAAAAACAAGGAAGTGCTGCACGCTACGCCCATCTACGCGGAAAGCGATCGGGACGACATCCACATGGAGTTCGCGCTCCAGTACAACGACGGCTACGCCGAGAATGTTTTCTCCTTCGCCAACAACATCAACACCGTTGATGGGGGCACCCACCTTTCCGGCTTCCGCTCCGCGCTGACCCGCGCCATCAATCAGTTTGGGCAGAACCAGGGCCTCTTCAAAGACGTGAAAGAGAACCTCCAGGGGGAGGATGTGCGCGAGGGTTTGGTGGCCGTGGTGAGTGTGAAGCTGCCGCAACCGCAGTTCGAGGGGCAGACCAAGGGAAAGCTCAACAGCGATATCCAGAGCACCGTGGCCAGCTTCGTTTACGAGAAGCTGATGGAGAGTTTCGAGAAGAATCCCACCGTGGGCCGCAAAATCTGCGCCAAGGCCGTGGATGCCTCGCGCGCCCGCGAAGCCGCGCGCAAAGCCCGCGAACTCACCCGGCGCAAAGGCGCGCTGGATTCCGGCGGTCTGCCCGGCAAGCTCTCCGATTGCCAGGAGCGGGACCCCGACCGCTGCGAGTTGTTCCTGGTGGAGGGCGACTCCGCCGGCGGCTCCGCCAAGCAGGGGCGCGACCGCCGCTACCAGGCCATCCTGCCGTTGCGGGGAAAAATCTTGAATGTGGAGAAGGCGCGGTTTGACAAGATGCTGGGCCACGAAGAAATTCGCGCCTTGATCACGGCGCTCGGAACCGGCATCGGTAAAGACGACTTCGACATTGCCAAACTCCGCTACGGCAAGGTCATCATCATGACCGACGCGGACGTGGACGGTTCGCACATCCGCACGCTACTCCTGACCTTCTTCTACCGCCAGATGCCGCAACTGGTGGAGCACGGCAATATTTACATTGCCCAACCGCCACTTTACCTGATTAGGAAGGGGAAGAAATCACAATACATTCACGATGAGAAGGAATTCCGCCGGGAGGTGTTGCGCCGTGCTACCGAGGATCACGCGGTGGAATTCGGCGAAGGGAGCAAGAAGCTGAAACTGGAAGGCGGCGAGCTGACCAATTTCCTGATGGCTTTTGGCGAATACATCGAGCTTTACAGCAAGCTGGAAAAACGCCTTGGCGATGGGCGGCCCATTGACGCCCTGCTGCGCGCTCAGCTTTCCAGGAAAGTTGAACTGGAAAATCAGGTAAAGCTGGAAGTTGTGGCGAAGGACTTGCGGGCGGAGGGTTTCAAAACCACCATCAAGCTGGACGAGGAGCACAATATCCATTTCCTTTCGTTCCACAGCGAAACCCAACCGGAGCGCACCCTCGACTGGGACTTGCTCTCCAGCCCCGAATACCGACGCCTCTTTGATCTGCACAAACGCGTGCATGAATACGACCGTCCGCCCTTCATCATCACCTCGAATGGCAACACGTTGACCATCGAGGATCGCAAGGAATTGGTGGAACACGTGATGTCGGTAGGCAAAAAATCCTTTACCGTGCAGCGCTTCAAGGGCCTGGGTGAAATGAATCCCACGCAATTGTGGGAAACCACCATGGACGCCGAGCAGCGCACCATGTTGCAGGTCAGAGTGGAAGACCAGGTCGAGGCCGATTCCATCTTCACCGTGCTCATGGGCGACGTCGTCGAACCCCGCCGGCAGTTCATTGAGGACAATGCGCTGGATGTGAAGAATTTGGATATTTGATGCGGCAACAGTGCTCTGTGGCACCGCTATGTTCGCTTGGCTGAAGAAGAAGACCGTGCCACCCGGACCCGGGGATGTGATGAAGCGGGTTCTTGTCCTCAAATACCTTGTGGTGAAGGCGCTCGCCACTCCCCCGCCAGAATATCTCGCTGAGATGATGAAGAAATGGAGCGAACAGGAGCGCGGGAAGTTTATTCGCGATTTTCAAAACCTCTACGCGGCGCAGATTGAGCAGCTTCGCAGGATCGGCTTATGGGATGAGATGGAGCGGAGGGAACGCGATTTCATGCAGTCAGCGCCCACGGCTGCAACCCAGCAAGCCTTGCTCGACGTTACTTGGCTGGCGGAATCTGCTGTCTGCCTGCTGTGGGCACTGGGCTATGTTGCGGAATTGCCTCCCTACGACCAGGAAGCGGACCCGAAAGAGATGAATGCGTTGCCTCAACAAACACTCAAACTTCTCGTCGAAAATGCAAAACTTCGACCAGCCCAAGCGATCACGAAACAGCGCAATTTGGCCGAACTCAGGCATTGGCGTTCTCGGACGCGCCAACTTCAAGAGTCAGGAAGGACGCCGCGCGAACTTCCCGCAGGACTGACCATCGACCAAATAATACAAATGACGGCGGCCAAAGCCGCCGAAAATGGCGATTTGCCGGCTCCAATCGGCAATGATTTTCCCGCGTTTAACAAGCCCTACCGCGAATTGACGCCCCGACGAGTTTTCGCTAGTAACCTCAATTGCGATGGAGCGCCACCGTGCTTTCAATTGGCTCTGCGGCTACGCCCCAGGCAACAGGTGGGCGGATACTCCCACAGAGACGTAGTACTCCAAGTGCGACCTCTTTGCAAAGCGAGCGTAGCGCGGACCTGCTTTTTAGGTCCGCGGCTCTTTCGTGCTCTCCAAGCGGTGCCTACGGGTTTGGTTTTGACTGTCTTAATGGGCATGATACGCTTAGGGTGGTAACTTTCAAAGCGGGCAGAGGAGGAGGGTATGAGTGAAACGATCCGGGTGCGCGTCAAAGGCGGCGTTTTGGAACCCCTGGAAAAGCTGGACCTCCCGGAGGGAAAGGAAGTCCTGGTCACGATCATCCGAGGCTCACCGCAGGGCAATCGCGACGCTTTCCGGCGCGCGTTTGGAAAATGGAAAGGCACGATCGATGCGGACGCGCCCATTCGGAACATTTACGCCGATCGTCGGATATCAACCCGCCTGGAGCCGAAGCTATGAGCGCGAGTAAACTGACGCATGAGCAGATTGTTGAGGGGATGCGGGAATTGCGCAAACGGGTAAAGCCGGATCGTATGAGCGTGCGTGACATGGTAAGGGAGGGACGGCCTCGCCAGCCCGGACGTAAGCCCTCCGCTCCGAAGTCAAGTGAGCCGATGCGACTTGAAGACTATCCTGCCGTCGGCATGTGGGCGGACCGGGAGGACATGAAAGACCCTTCCGCGTGGCTCAGGAAGATTCGCGCGCCGAGATATGACCGTCTGGGCAGACGCCGGCCAAAGCCCTAGTTCCATAACGAGCAAGCCTAGCGCGGATCTGTTTCGTAGGTCTGATGCGGCTCTTCCGTGCGGCCGATAAGACCCAACAGGTGATTGCGGATTCACAAACCCCCTCATCCGGCCTCGTACCTCAGCCTCCTTCTCCCCAAGGGAGAAGGTAGGGAATCATGCTTGCCTGGAGAGGCAAGCAATTCCGGTTTCCTACCGGCAGGAAAAGAAGACGTAAAATCGACATAATTTCTTCGTCGGGCGGGAAATTTGTCCACCTCCAACTAGCCTCTGGCCGTCATCGTGCTCCCAATCAAGCGGAGTATTGTGTCGCGGGGTGGAATCCCGCACCCCGGCGGGCGCCGGAGGCTAGGGGCTGCGTGCCGAGGGAAAACTCGCCGGCTCCGAGGCCACGGCCACACACGATGCCCTAACCATGAACCACCAAGCGCCAACCCCTAGGCACGAATCACTGATCTTCGGAGGTTCCCATGTCTCTCGTCAAGAAGCCCACCATGACAGAAAAGAAAATTACCGCCAATCGGCGCGACCAGAGTCTCTCCCACGGCCCAGTGACGGCAGAGGGGAAAGCGCGCATTGGCGCCGCGCAACTTCGTCACGGCTTGTGTGCGAAGGCCATGAACCCTTAGAAATGTTAAAAATGAAGGAACCTCCGGGGATGCGCATGAAAACAAACGTAATGGACAAAATGTATACTCCAAAAATGTCCCTATTTACGCGAGAGCGCACCCCATGAGCGACAATTGACGGAAATCTATCGGACTTATTGGCCAAGCATGCAGAAGCTGCGCGGAAAATCGGGGCGAAGTGACGGCAGTCTTTTGAGCCTGCCCATTGCGGGGGAACGATGTTGATGAAAAAACAGGTGGTTAGCACAATATCTGTTCACGGCGTTCTCCTGCCGATTAGGGAGTCGGGCGCCAAACATAACCCCCATTCGGGGCTGAAATCCGGTAAAATAGAATGTACGAAATTACGGACACTAAGGACCGCAATTCATGGGTGATCAAGAGCTCATCAAGCCGTCGCGGGACATTCCCGTCAACATCGAAGACGAGATGCGCAAGTCGTATCTCGATTACGCGATGAGCGTGATCATCGGCCGGGCGCTGCCCGATGTGCGCGACGGGTTGAAGCCTGTGCACCGCCGCATTCTTTACGCGATGTACAAGGAGGGCAACACCTCCGACAAGCGTTATATCAAGTGTGCGGGCACGGTGGGCGAGGTCATCAAGAAATATCACCCGCACGGTGACGCGGCGGTTTACGACTCGCTGGTGCGCATGGCGCAGGACTTCAACATGCGCTACCCGCTGATCGACGGGCAGGGCAACTTCGGCTCGGTGGATGGCGATCCCGCGGCGGCTTACCGGTACACGGAATGCCGCCTGGCCAAACTGGCCGAGGAGATGCTGGCCGACATCGAGAAAGACACCGTGGATTTCATTCCCAACTTCGATGAGTCCACGGAGGAGCCTACCGTCCTGCCCACGCGGGTTCCCGGCCTGCTGATCAACGGGTCGGACGGAATCGCCGTGGGCATGGCCACCAAAATTCCCCCGCACAACCTGACGGAAATCATCGAGGCCACCATCCTGCTGCTGAATAAGCCCACCGCCTCGATCGACGAAGTGCTGGCGCTGGTTCCCGGCCCGGACTTCCCCACCGGGGCCTACATCTACGGCAAGAGCGGGATCAAAGAGGCCTACCGCACGGGCCGCGGCCAATTCACCATGCGCGCCAAGGCCGCCATCGAGCGTCCCGGCAAAGAAAAAGTGCAGATCGTCATCACCGAGATTCCCTTCCAGGTCAACAAAGCCAAAGTCATCGAACGCATCGCCCAGTTGGTGCAGGAAAAGAAAATTGAAGGCATCTCGGACGTCAACGACGAATCCGACCGCGATGGCATGCGCATGGTCATCGATCTGAAGCGCGGCGAGCAGCCGGAAGTAATTCTGAACAACCTCTACAAGCATACCCAGCTCCAGGAGACGTTCGGGATGATTATGTTGGCCATCGTCCACGGCCAGCCGCGCACCCTCCCGCTGATTGACGCCCTGCAACTGTTCATTGACCACCGCGTCAACGTGGTGCGGCGCCGGACGGAGTATGACCTGCGCAAGGCGCAGGAGCGCGAGCATGTGCTGGAGGGGATGGTCGTCGCGCTTGACAACCTCGAGTACGTGATTGCCATCATCCGCCTAAGCCAGTCGAGGGCGGAGGCGCGGCAAAACCTCCTGACCTGGAGCAAATACGCGATTACCGATCAAGGCTGGCTGGAGTACCATCGGGGCAACGCTGACGGCCGGGGCCAAATCGGGCCGCAGGAGTTGAAACGCCTCGCCCGGACTGACGCTAACCTGCGTCTGGATAAGAGCGGATCGGTTACCCATTACCGCTTTGGTTACGTCTGGCCCGCCAACCGCGGACTCGTCTCCGGCCGCGACGGTCTTTCGCCGGCCCAGGTGGATGCCATCCTCGAACTTCAACTCCACCGCCTTACGCAACTTTCCACCGAAGAGCTCCTGACGGAATTGAGTGGGCTCAAGGTGAAAATCAAGGAATTCCAGGAAATCCTGGCCAGCGACAAGGTGCTGAAGAAAGTCATCGCCGGCGAGCTGAAGGAAATCCAGAAAACCTATGGGGACGTCCGGCGCACGGAAATCATCGAAGAGCAGGATGAGATCCGGCTGGAGGATCTGATTGCCGTCCAGGACGTGGTCATCACCATCTCCCATTCCGGTTACACCAAGCGCACGCCGCTCAGCACTTATCGCCAGCAGGCGCGCGGCGGCAAGGGCCGGCTGGGGATGAAGACGCGCGATGAGGATTTTGTTGAAAACCTCTTCATCGCCTCCACCCACAGCTACATCCTGGTGTTTACCAATAGTGGGAAAATGTATTGGCTGAAGGTGTATGAAATTCCCGATGTGGGCGCCGCCGGCAAGGGCAAGCACATTTTGAATCTCGTCAACCTCTCCAAAGAAGAGAAAGTGGCGGCCGTCCTCGCCGTGAAGGAGTTGCCTGAGGAGCCCAAGGACATTACCGTGGAGGGCGAGACGCTGGCGGCGGAAGGTTACATCACCATGGTCACGCGCCAGGGCATTATCAAGAAAACGCGCTTGGCCGAATTCTCAAATCCGCGCTCGGCCGGCATTATTGCCATGCAGATTGAAGATGGCGATGAGCTGATTGCGGTGAAGCTCACTTCCGGCCGCGACAACATCTTTCTGGCCTCGCACGAAGGCATGGCCATCCGCTTCCCCGAGTCCGACGTGCGCGGCATGGGTCGAACCGCCTATGGCGTGAATGCCATGGATCTGGACAAAGGCGACTACATCGTGGGCATGGAAATCGTGGGCGATAAAGAGCTGATCCTCTCGGTTACCGAGAAGGGTTACGGCAAACGCACCGCCATCACCGAGTACCGTTTGCAGTCGCGGGCCGGCAAGGGCGTCATCAATGTCAAAACCACCGAGCGTAACGGCAAGGTGGTGAATGTCCTGCCCGTTACGGAAGAGTCGGAGGTGATGATCATCTCGCAACAAGGCAAAATCGCGCGGCTCGATTCCAGCACCATTCGCGAGAGCGGACGCTCCGCCCAGGGTGTGCGCCTGATTAACCTCGAAGAAGGCGACCAGGTGGCGGCCGCCTGTTTGATCAAAAGTGAGACCAACGGCGACACGCCCATGCAACCGTTGCTGATTCAGTAAGGCGATGTGCCACGGGCGTCCCGCCCGTGCTCGAGCATGGCCGAGACGGCCATGGCACATCGCCGGTGTCACGGCCCTTGTGACTTAGGCGCGCTCGCGCTATTCTAGGAATGGTTGCGGTTATGGGCGAACTGGAAACAAAGCAACAAAGGTTGGAAGAGCAACTGAGCACGTTGCCTTCGGTGATCGTTGCCTACTCAGGCGGCGTAGATTCCGCCTACCTTGCTTACGCGGCGCACCAGGCGCTGGGTGAACGCATGCTGGCGGTCACGGCTTTGAGTGCCAGTTACTCCGCGCGCGACCGGGAAGAAGCCGAGAAGTGCGTTGCCCGCTACCATTTCCCTCACGAGTTCATTTCCACCGACGAACTTGCCAATCCCGCCTATCGCGCCAACAACGCCGACCGGTGCTACTTCTGCAAAGATGAACTCTTCCTGAAACTCGATGAGATGGCCGGGCGTCGCGGTTTCGCTGCCGTGGCTTACGGCATCAACAAGGACGACCTGGGAGACTGGCGCCCCGGCCAGCAAGCCGCGCGTGAGCACAAGGTCCTGACGCCCCTTCTGGATGCAGGCCTGACAAAGGCCGACATCCGTGAACTCTCGCGCCAAGTTGAATTGCCGGTGTGGGACCGCCCCGCCTCCGCCTGCCTTTCCTCGCGCATCGCTTATGGAATTGAAGTTACGCCGGAACGCCTGGCCGTGGTCGAGAAAGGCGAAGAGGCCGTGCGCGCCCTGGGATTCCGCCAGTTCCGCGTGCGTTATCATGAGGAACTCGTGCGCATTGAGATTTCTCTCGAGGAAATGCCGCGCGCCCTTGACCCCATCATGACCCGCAAGTTCGTAGACATCTTCAAATCCCTCGGCTTCAAGTTCGTCACCCTTGACCTGGAAGGATTCCGCTCCGGCTCCATGAATTCCCTGCTGGTAAATATTCAGCGACCGTAGCGCCGACCTCCGCTCTTGAGGTCTGCGGCTCTTCCCGAGACTCGCGCTCCGACACAGGAGGGCAGGCGTTGGGCTTATCGATTTGTGGTTTCTGCAAAGGAAGAGCTCATGTCCCTGAAGAGAGGAAAGGCCGTTCATGCACACTCGCACTCTGGCCGTCATCTGTTTTCTTATGATTTTATCCTCAACTGCCGGCGCACAAAGTCAAAACCTTGCCCAGCGGCTTGGATATCCCGCTGATGCCAAGCTGCTGATCATCCACGCGGATGACCTGGCGGTGGCGCATTCGCAGGATATGGCGAGCTTTGAAGCCTTGAACCGGGGCGCCGTGTCATCCGCCAGCGTCATGGTCCCATGCCCGTGGCTGACGGAAGTCGCCGACTACGCCAAGGCCCATCCCGAGGCCGATCTTGGTTTGCACCTGACCTTAACGAGTGAATGGAAGGCTTACCGCTGGGGATCGATCTTGTCGCGCGACGAGGCGCCGTCACTCTTCGATCCGCATGGGTATCTCTGGATGACCATGGCAGAGGCGGTGCAACATATCAACCCGGCAGAAGCCGAACGCGAAATCCACGCGCAAATCCAGATGGCTCTGAAAATGGGAATCCACCCCACCCACCTCGACTCCCACATGGCAACGCTTTATGCCACCCCAGCTTTGGTGGCGGTCATCGCCAGGGTCGCGCACGAGTACCACCTGCCGTTTCTGCTGATCAAGGCTCCCGGTGCACCCGCAGAAAGGTACGCAGCCATCAATTCCACCGACGTGGTGATGGACCACGTGTTTATGGCGGCTCCCCCGCTCAAGCCGGACGAGTGGTCGAGCTACTATACGGACATTGTGAAGAGTCTTGGCCCAGGTATTTCGGAGATCCTCGTGCACCTGGCTTATGATGATGCCGAGATGCGGGCGATCACGGCGGGCTATCAGGAATATAACAGCCCCTGGCGGCAGCGCGATTTCAACGTCATGACGAGCCCGGAATTCCAACAGGCGCTGAAGGAAAACCACATCACCTTGGTGACCTGGCGTGAGCTGGGCAAGCGGCTTCCGAAGCTCTAAGCGGGCGTCCTCGTTGTTATGGGATTATGGCATTATGGCGACAAGAAAAATGACCTTCAGTTTGCCCACGGCCCTTGCGGCTCAGTTTATCAAGCGCGTCGCTGCCCGCGAGCGATCGCGATACGTTGCTGAAGCCCTTGCGGCGCGACTGCGGGAACGCGACCGGATGTTGGGCCGGGCGGCCGAGGTAGCCAATCGCAGCCGCGACGTGCGGGCCATTGAGCGGGAATTTGACAAGCTCGAAATCGATTAGCACCATCGACCCTTCCGTGAAAGTAGCAAGCAAGTGTAGCGCAGACCTCCGCCTTTTGAGGTCTGCGGCACTTCCTGAGACTCACACTCTCCAACCCCCGGGTAGGGGTGCATCATTGAGATTTGTGGATTTTGCAACGTAAGACCCGCGGACCTCAAAGGCGGAGGTCCGCGCTACACTTATTTTGCAAATTCTTTCGCCACCCGAACGGTGTTGGTGTGAATCTGGATGGTGTCTTCCACGCGGCGGGCATAACCTCCGGCCAGGGTGACGGCGACGGGAATATTTTTCGCGCTCGCCTTCTCGAACACCAAGCGGTCGCGCCGCTCAAGCCCTGCCAAGGAAAGTCTCAGGCCGCCGAGTTGATCATCTCGGTAAGGGTCGGCGCCTGCCACGAAGTAGATCAGGTCAGGCTGGAATTCACTTAGCGCATGGTCGAGCCCTTTTTCCAGTTCCGCAAGATATTCCGCGTCTTCCACGCCGTCGCGCAGGTTGATATCGAGCGTGCTGGGGGGCTTGGGATAGGGATAGTTGTTCTCCTGATGGATGGAGAGTGTGAACACGGTGTGGTCGCCGGCGAAGATGGCGGCGGTGCCGTTGCCCTGGTGCACGTCGCAGTCAACCGTCATGGCGCGCTCGATGGCCTTGTCTTTTTGCAGGCGGCGAATGCCGATGGCAAAATCGTTGAGCACGCAGAAGCCCTCGCCGTGGTCGGGGTAGGCGTGATGAAATCCACCGCCCAGGTTCACCGCCGCCCCGTCTTGGAGCGCCAACCGCCCCGCCAGAATCGACCCGCCCGCCGAGAGCCACACGGCGCGCACCAGCTCCGGCGAGTAGGGAATTTCCAGGCGCAGAATTTCCAGATAGGAAAGCTTGCCGGCCTGCAACTTGCGAATGTATTCGCGGTGGTGGACCAGCGCGATATCGTCCTCGGAAGCCACCCGCGGCTCGACAAAGTCCTGCGGGCCCACGATCTGGTCACGCAGCAGCCTTTCCCTGGTCAGGCGATACTTGATGGAAGGGAAAACGTGGTTCCCCAGATTCAGGTCGTATTGGTCGGAGTAGACGAGTTTCATAAAGCAGTTGATAGTCGACAGTTGATAGTCCAGAGCAGTCGATAGTCGATGGTTGATAGTCTAAGGCAATTCGGGGCTGCCCCCAACTATTGACTGTCAACTGTCGACTATCAACTGTTTTTTCCGACTATCAACTATCGACTATGAACTATGGACTGCTCTTCTCATTCCACCGTCACCGACTTGGCGAGGTTGCGGGGCTGATCCACGTCGCAGCCGCGCAGCACTCCGATGTGGTATGCCAGCAATTGCAGCGGCACCACTTCCAGGATGGAAGAGAGCAACTCGTTGGTGTGGGGCAGCACGATGAGGTGGTCGGCCATGTCGCTCACCTCGCGGTCTCCCTCGGTCACCAGCGCCAGGATGGCGGCCCCGCGCGCCTTGGCCTCCTTGATGTTGGAAATCGTGCGCTCGTAGCGGGCGTGCGAATCCTCGGCGCTCCAGTCACAGGTGGCGATCACGACCACCGGCAACTCATCGGCGATCAAAGCGATGGGCCCGTGCTTCATCTCGCCGGCCGGGCAGGCCTCCGCGTGGATGTAGGAGAACTTCTTCATCTTTAAAGCGCCTTCCAGCGCCACGGGAAAGTGCACGCCGCGGCCGAGGAAGAGAAAATCTTGCGAGCGGTAGAAATGCCGCGCCAAATCTTCGAATTGATCGTCATTTTGCAGCACGCTCTCGAGTTGCTTGGGCAGCGCGGTCAACGCGGCCAGGAGCTTCTTGGCCTCGGCGACGGGCAGGCAGTCGCGCGTTTGCGCCAGGTAAACGGCGAAGAGGTAAAGGGCCGTCAATTGCGCGGTGAAGGTCTTGGTGGAGCCCACGCCAATCTCCGGGCCGGCGTGCGTGTAAATGGTGCCGTGCGCTTCCCGCGGCACCATGCTGCTCAGCACGTTGCAGATGGCCAGCGTCTTTGAGAGCTTGGCCTTGGCCTCGCGCTGGCCGGCGATGGTGTCCGCCGTTTCGCCGGATTGGGTAATCAGCAAGGTCAGGGTCTCCGCATCCACCAGCGGGTCACAGTAGCGGAACTCCGAGGCGTAATGCACTTCCACCGGCACGCGCGACAGGCGCTCGATCATCACTTTTCCCGCCAGGCCCGCGTGGCGCGAGGTCCCGGCGGCGACAATGCGGATTTCCTTGAACGCACGGAAATCCTCCTCGCTGATTTCCATTTCGTCCAGGAACACCTGGCCGGACTCAGGGGAGATCCTACCCAGAGCGGTGTCGCGCACGGCGCGCGGCTGCTCGTAAATCTCCTTCAGCGTGAAGTGCTTGAACCCACCCTTCTCCGCCAGGATGGGATCCCAGGTGATGTGCTGCACGCGCCGCGTGACGGGATGGCCGTTGAAATCGGATAGGGTCACGCCGTTGGGGGTGATCACGGCCACATCGCCGTCGGAAAGAAAGAACAAGTCGCGAGTGTGGTAGAGGATGGCCGGTACGTCGCTTGCCACAAAGTATTCGTCCTTGCCCAGGCCGATCACCGCCGGCGGCCCCTGGCGCACGGCGACGATCTTATTCAGATCTTTGGTGGAGATGATGGCGAGCGCGAACACTCCCACCAGTTGCCGCACGGCCGCGCGCACCGCGTCTTCAAGGCTGGGCGCAGGCCGGGCGCCGCCATTTCCATTCAGGTGTTTTTCCACCAGGTGGGCGATCACTTCGGTGTCGGTTTCGGTGGTAAACTTGTGGCCTTCCGCTTCGAGTTGCTTCTTCAGCTCCAGGTAATTCTCAATGATCCCGTTGTGAACCACCGCCACGGATTGATGGCAATCACGGTGCGGGTGAGCGTTCTCCTCGGTGGGCGCACCGTGCGTGGCCCAGCGCGTGTGCCCGATCCCGTATGCGCCGTCCAAGGGTTCGAGGCGGATTTTCTCTTCCAGGTTTCGCAACTTGCCGGTGGAGCGGCGGACGTCCAGCTTGCCCTCGTGCATGACGGCCAGGCCCGCGGAGTCGTACCCGCGATATTGCAACCGCTGCAAGCCTTCCAGCAGCACGGGCACCACGCGTTTGTTTCCGATGTATCCGATAATTCCCGACATAAGCTTTTGTCATGGGCGGATGGTTAGCGGAAAATTCCGCCCCGTGTTCTAACTTGAAATCGCCAACAGGGTGATGAAGTTCAATTATAGCAGTAGCGCAGAGAAGAGGAAGGCATTATGACTTGCTAGTTAGCTGATGGCTGTTCGTCATCGGGTTCCAGTCGGTATGTGGACGTTATCATGTTAAGCGCCGCGGAGGAAGGCAAACGGCGCCGATCTCTGCGCTCTCCGAGTGGGCGGTCCCTCCTGAATTTAGTGTATACTCGGTGGCAGCTTGGGGGCCCAAATGGAAATTCCAGCAAGGGAGGGTTTCATGCGACGATTTTGCTTGGCCTTTGTACTTGTGGCAGGGATCGGGATGTTGACGTTCTCGGGATTGGCCCAGCACGCCCCGGCCGCAGGTCCTTATCAGGTGCTAAAGACAGCCAAGGTAGGCGGCGAAGGCGGTTTTGACTATATTTTCGCAGACGTCAAAGGGCGCCGTTTGTATATCCCGCGGGGTGGTCCAGCGGGGCAACTGACGGTCTTCAATCTGGATACGCTTGAGTCGGCCGGCGCGATTGCTCACGTCAGCGCCGGGGGCGCTGCGGTCGATCCCAAAAGCCACCACGGGTTCTCCACCACCAAACCCATAACGATGTGGGACGCACGTACTTTGAAAGTGATCAAGACCATTGAAGTGGACGGCCGCCCCGACGGGATGCTGTTTGATCCGTATAACGGGCGGGTGTGGGTGCTGAGCCACATGCCGCCGCATGCCACGGTGATCGACGCAAAGGGAGGCACCGTGGTTGGGACGCTGGACTTGGGAGGAGCGCCGGAGCAAGCGGTGAGCAACGGCAAAGGCACGGTCTACGTGAACATTTCCGACAAGGCCAACATTGCCGTGGTGGACGCCAGGAACCTGAAGGTTACGGCGCACTACGACGTCAGCTCGAAGGGCACCGGCGGGAGCGGACTGGCATTGGACGCGAAGAATCACATCCTCTTTGCCTATTACCGCCAACCGTCACCGGTGGTGGTGATTGTGAACGCCGACAACGGCAACATCATTACCACCCTCCCGACGGGCATGGGGGTGGATACCGTCGCGTTCAATCCCGCCACGAGGGAAGCCATAAGCGCGGAAGGCGGCGGCTCGATGACGTTCATCAAGGAAAACAGCCCCACCGACTTCGCTGTCGAGCAGACGCTGCAAACCATGGCAGGCGCCAAGACCCTAGCCCTCGACACCAAGACGAATCACGTCCTAACCATGACGGCGGAGTTCGGGCCCCCTCCGGCTAACGCGCCGCCCGGACCAGGAGGGCGCTTTCGCCGTGGTCCCATGGTGCCGGGTTCGTTTTCAATTCTGATGGTCGGCAAGTAGTAACGGCCTACGGGAACTGAATCCACCAGGGAACGATGGCGTCCCCATGGTGGGGGAAACCCTACGCGGCAGAGTCAAATCTTGCGGTGGTCGGAGGGGGTCAACTCCTCGCCGCCCAAACGCTCTCGCCGAGCGACATCCTCAACCAAGCTGACGCACGCATTCAAAAATACCGCACCGGCGACGTCCAATTACGGCTCGTAACGCCCGAGGGGAAAGCCCTTAAGCGCGGGACCCGCGTCACCATCGAGCAGACGCGCCACAATTTTTGTTCGGCAGCAATATCTTTATGCTGGGCCAATGCCAGACGGCGGCGGAGAACGCTGCGTACGAGAAGGAGTTTTCCGGCCTTCTCAACTACGCCACGGTGCCGCTTTACTGGTGGGATTATGAGCCCGAGGCGGGGCGCCCCGACTATGCGAGCACCGACCGCATGGCCGCCTGGTGAGCGGCTCATCACATCACCGTGAAAGGGCATCCGCTGGCCTGGAACTACTTCGATCCGCCCTGGCTGCCCGCCGACTCCGCGGAGGCCATGCGCTTGCAGATGCAGCGCATCGCCGACATCGTGGGAAGATTCAAGGGCCAAATTGATTTCTTTGACGTGGTCAACGAAGCCACCCGTTTCGCCCGCGAAGAGACGCTCCAACACGCCCCCAAGCTGACCGCGGGCATCGAGCAAATGGGCGTGCCGAGCTACCTGCGCACCGCCTTCCTTCGCGCTCGCGAAGCCAATCCACAGGCCACGCGGGTGATCAACGATTATGTCACCACGGACGAGTACCGTGAAAAGGTGATTTCACAATTCAGTCATCCCGCCGTGCGGCGATCACCTGGTGGGACTTCTCCGATCAGGGAGCGTGGCAGCAAGCCCCCGCCGGACTGGTGCGCGCCGACATGACCCCCAAGCCCGCTTACGATGCCTTGATGAAGCTCATCAAGGGCAAGTGGTGGACCCGCACGGAAGCCCGCGCGTCGGGCCAGGGCGCGGCACAGTTTCACGGATTTTACGGCGACTACAAGGTAAGCGTGAAGGAACACGGGCGGGAACTAACCGGAACCTTTACCTTCAATCCCCAGACCACACAGCCCATCGAGGTCAAGCTGAACTGAAGCTTGGTGCGGTCCTCATCTGAACGTAGCGGCGGGTTTACCCCGCCATTTCCCGGTGCCGGTTCGCGGGATGCAGTTTTTTTGAGATACGGGGCGAAGGCGTAGACGTCCGGAAGGGTAAACTCTTCCTTCAGAAAAGAGCAGAGCCGGAGAGCCAGAGAACTCCCATCTCGCGGGCGTCGCTACCTTATGGAATGAGGAGCAGTGAGGCTAATAAACTCTCGTGGGGTTATGATTTTGGTGTTCTTCCAGAATCTCGGAAAATGCTTCTGGTTACCGGTCACCAGATAATCTGCTCGGGCAGCATCGGCGCATTCCAGGAACATATTGTCGTCAGGATCGGGTGTGACTTCCAGATGCCGTGCCGGAGCCACGATATAACTATGGTTCTTGATAAGTTGTAGGAACTGCTGCCGAAGCCCCCTGCGAATCTGCAATTCCGGGCGGGAAAGCACCTCGCGGTATTCCTCCAGGATGGGAGTGGAGACATACCAGCGGGCCGGTTTGGTAATGGTCAGCAGGAAGACCGTGCGCTGGAGTCCTGCCGGCTTGAGGGCAGCGGAAATCACCACATTCGTGTCAATGACGAGACGGAGAGGAAGCATTACCGCCTTGACTTCTGTCGTCGGGAGGTCTTTATGATCTTGTCAATCTGCCGCGAGGCGAGGGTGCTCGTCCCGTTCCGTTCTGACTCCTCACCGAGGATTCTTAAGACCTCGGGCTCGGGCGCGGCAAGCTTGACATAATCTCGAATGCTCAGCAGGACGGCCTTGGGTGTTCCGCGCTTCTCGATGACGAGCGACCGGCGCTCATCATTAACACGACTCAAAAGCTTCCCGAAATGCGCGCGGGCGCGCAGCGCAGATACCACTATTGTGCCATTTTTCGCCGTCGCGGGGCTGGTTCCCATAAACTCTCCATTTCATCTATCTGAACTGTACAGTCTAACAGAAGTCGAGTCCGCAAGGTAGGGTGGGGTCGGTCATTTCACTACATGCCGCGGTAGCGCCCGCGGCCGAGCGCCTGCCTTCTCGGTTTTCCTAGCCACTAACCACTGACCACTAACCACTAGCGTGTGACCTCTGCGGTTATCAATGCGGATACCTGATGAAGAGCCGCACAGGAATCCGTCGGCTGACGGAGACCTGTGCACTACTAGCTTGCTTCGGCCCCTGCGGGGCCGCCGCACTGCCTCGACTTTGACGGGACCCCGGAGGCATGGTGCGGTCCTGATTTGAACGTAGCGCCGCCATCTTGGCGGCCCAATGCCGGCTGGAAGTGGGCGCTACACTGCGAATTAGAACACTGCCCAGGAGTGGCTGTGCCACCCTTTCTCGCGCCCCCTCGCTGTGCCCCCGACACTTCCCCACATCGTTTGTCGGCAGTTTCAGGTTGGAAGATGAATCAAAATCCCGGGGGCCGAAACGCCTTTTGCGGGGTACCCCATGCGGGTTTTGGCGAGACGTCGGCGCGTAGGATGGAGATTTGTGGTGTTGGCACGGGAAGAACCGCGGACCTCAAAAGCGGAGGTCCGCGCTACACGTGCTCTCCCGCCCCCCTGTTTCGCGCGGCACCGTAGCGCGCGTGGAGCTTCACCTCCCGCCTCGGCCGTCCGGCGAAACCCGAGAGGCCTTTCCCCTACGTGCTGACTTAAGACCCACTTCCTTCTGAGCAGCCAGTAATGCGGCCAAGTGGCACCCAGTAGACGCGAAGGCGACTTTTCAGGCCGAATCCGATCGGGATGGTATGGATCATCCCGAAATCATTGGTGGGAAGGGGATTTCGCAACAGTTATGCAGGACGCACCGCCCTAGTGTTCGCAAAGCTCGTTATTGGTCGCTCACTGGAGCTTGGCGTATTCCTTCTTGGCTTCCTTCAAAATAGGGATGTCGGGGTCAGCGTCTTTCCAGAGGGTGAGGAAATCCTGGTAGGCGGTTTTTGCCCGGCTCTTATCTCCCGACAAAGCGAACGCTCTGCCGAGTTGCAAGTGCGCCAGTGCACCAATGGGATCGCAGCCAACGATCCCGCGGTGATCGAGAATTTTCTGGAATTCCGCGGCGGCTTCGGCGCCTTGGAGCGTGGCCAGATAGGCCTCGCCACGCAGGTAGACCGGATAGAAGCCTCCGAAGAACGCATTGAAGTCGACTCCTGGTACGGCCAGCTCATAGGGAACGGCGATTTGCAGCATTTCGATAGCCTTTTGAGGCTCATGATGGTTCAGGGCGAAAAGTGCACGAAGCGCCGGTAGGTAATTGGACTGGACCGATGTATCCTCCGGGAACCGCTTTACCAGATCGTTCGCGAGCGTTTGAGCCCGTGTAGAATCCCCCGCGAGCGCTAAGGCGAAAGCCGCGGCATACTCCACATCCCGGCCCTTGGAGAGCTCAAGTGCCGCCGCCGCCCTTTGCCTGGCTTCGGGCGTGTTCCCGAACAACGCATCCCACGCTGCTGCTCCTGCTTTGAACGTAGCCGCTCTTTCCCGCTGGCCTGCCTGCTGAGCCAAATCCGCGGCACGGCGTGACATCCTCCCCGCTTGTTGTGACCGTCCGGAACGGGCCAGGACAAGAGCCTCCGAGTGGGACATCCAGTCTTCCGCTCCGGGCATGCCTTTAGCCCGAGCCGCTTCCCGGTCCATTCCCGCCTGATCATCCTTCAAAAACGCGATAAAGTATCGCAGGACCAAAAGTTCAGGGACTTCGATTTTGCGCTCGGAGGCTCGCTGAAGGGTGTTCTCGGCTTCCCCCAGGCGGTCCAGGCAAAAATAGCTGAAGGCAAGATTGACGTACCCGTAGGTGTGGTCTGGATTGAGCCCGATCGCCTTCTTCGCTTCTTCGATTGACTTTTCAAATTTGCCGGAGCCTTGGGTTGAGAACCCCGAGAGCAATGCGTGTGGCTCGACGTCACGAGGATAAGTTTGCGCCCACGACTCACACGTCTGCTGCGCTTTTTCCAGGTTTCCGGTCACCTCCCGGTCATAGGTGAAAGTGATAAAGAACTTCTCCCGGTCGCTGGCGCGATCCCGCAGCTCATAGGCTTTACTGGTGCTCTCTGCCGAGAGGACAGACTCTCCCATGCCACTATACGTGAGCCCCAGGAACGCATGCGCCATCGCGAATTTGGGGTCGATCGCGATGGCGCGCTTGAAATGGGGAACTGCCGAGGCATGGCCAGATGAAAAGGCAACCCTCACGGCCGTGCTAAAAGCTTTCAGGGCTTCCAGGGACGGCGTCGTGGCCTCAGCGAGCGGAGTATCGTGCTTTTCAACCGTGCTGAGTGATTCGCCGACGCGGGTTCGGAATTTACTGGCAATTTGACTCAGGGCATTCAGCACGTCTTCCTTTCTTGCGGCTTGCGCCTGCTCCTCATCCAGGACATCCCCGGTGCGGCAGTTCGTGGCGCGTAACCCCAAGACGTACTGGCTTCCGAGGCTGGCCACCGAGCCATCCAGGACGGCGGCAGCACTGGCACTTCGCGCGCAAATTTCCTTGGCGAGCTCCGGGGTCAGTCGCGCATCCGCCGGCTGGCCCATCAGACCCAGCGCCTTCCGGATGTGCTCCTCGGAGACGAGGCTGAGGAATGGCGACTGTTCAAGCTGTACGGCCAACCCTTGGCGAAGCGTCCCATCAAACACCGGGTCGCCCGTGGTGTTGGTGAAATCAGCGACGACAATCGTGTCCTTGTCGGTGAGTCTTGGTGGGCGGTGAAAATAAAAGTAACCTGCGACGAAGACCGCCAGCACCGCCCCGGCAGCAGGAACAACTACCTTCCATCGTTCTCGTAGGGGCGACCCTCGTGGTCGCCCTTTTGGGGCGGGCACAAGGCCCGCCCCTACGCGCGCCGAATCCGAGTCCCGCTTCAGGCGCCGGAGGTCGGCGCGAATTTCCGAGGCGTGCTGGTAGCGCAGCTCGCGGTCGTTCTCCAGGCATTTCGAAACGATGGGCTCCAACTCCGGCGGCACGCCCGAGCTCAGCCGCACCCCCGGCATGTAAGGCTTGCCCGTGGCCATTTCGTACAGCACCAGCCCGAAGGAGAACAGGTCGGCCCGCGCGTCCAACGGCTTTCCCAGCGCCTGCTCCGGCGACATGTAACCGGCCGTGCCCATGACGATACCCGGCTGGGTGAGAGACTCCCCGGCGCCATCCCGCGCGCCCAGTTGAGCCAGGCCGAAGTCGAGGATTTTGGCGTGATCCCTCCGGGTGATGAAAATATTGGCGGGTTTGATGTCGCGGTGAACGATACCGGCGGTGTGGGCGGCATCGAGCGCATCGGCGATCTCAATTCCCAGCGCCAGCAGCGTTTCCATCTCCAGGCGGCCCGCGGCCAGGCGATGCTTCAGGGTGGCGCCCTCCAGATACTCCATGACGATGAAGGAGCGGCCGTCCTGCTCGCCAATGTCGTGAATCGTACAGATGTTCGGATGATTCAAAGCGGAAGCGGCCCGGGCCTCGCGTCGAAAACGGCTCAAGGACGAAGGCTGGCGAGCGAATTCGTCGGACAAGAACTTGAGGGCGACAAAGCGCTGGAGTCGGGTGTCCTCGGCTTTGTAGACCACTCCCATCCCGCCGCTGCCGAGATTTCCCGCAATGCGGTAATGGGAGACAGTCCGGCCGATCAGGGTATCGGCGCTTTCCTGCGTGTCCTGGTTCTGCTGCTGAGCGAGGGCGCGCGCGGCCACTTCCATCGCCGGCCCTTCCAGGAAACTTCCTGCCTCCTGCTGTGAGGCCACGAGAGAGCGGACCTCGCGCTCCAGCGCTTCGTCGCCCCTGCACGCCTGCCGCAGAAACGCCTCGCGCTCTTCGGGCGGACGCTCCAACACAGCCTGTAACAGGCTATCGACTTGTTTCCATCGTTCCGAATCCATTCCGTTTCGAGGACCGCTTTCCCGTCGGCCCGGGCCAATCGTCAGGCAGCTATTTTTGCTTTCAAAGCTTGAGCACCGGAATTACTACAGTCTGGCGTACTCCGCTTTCGCTTGTTTCAGGATGTGAATACCAGGGTCGGCGTCTTTCCAGAGGGTGAGGAAATCCTGATAGGCAGTGCGGGCTTTGGCCCTGTCGCCCTGCATTGCGTAAGCGCGCGCCAGGCCGAGGCGGGCCAGCGCCCCCCATGGGAAGTTCCCCACCAGCCCGCGATAATCGATAAACTTCTGAAATTCTACAGCCGCTCGGTTGCCGTCGTGGAGCAGGAGATAGGCTTCTCCACGTAAATAGACTGGCTGTAGGTTGCCTGCGGTCCCCAGTTCTATCGCGCTCGCCACCTGCAGTAGTTCGATCGCCCGGTTCGGGTCTTGGCGCTGCAAGGCGACAGCCGCCCGAATCGTCGGCAGCCAATACCTCTGAGTCAAGGTGCGCAGGGGAAAGGTCTTGTCGATCTCGGCGACCAGCTTCTCCGCCCCTGCCGTATCGCCTGATCGCGCCAGAGCCAGCGCCGCCATTTCCCGCACATCGCGGTTCGGGGCCAGCTTCAACGCCGCATTAGCCTCGGCACGGGCCCGCTCCCGGTTGCCCAATTCCACCTCGCGTAGCGCTGCCTCTGCCTGGTAGTATGCGGCAGTCTCTTTGGCGTCGTTGTGTTGGGCTGAATCCATGGCACGCCGAGTCAGTTTGCTTGCGTCCTTCAACTTGCCGTACCAGGCTTCCGTGTCCGCCTGCATGGCCAGCAACAGGTCTTCCGCGCCCGGCTTTCCCGCGGCAGCCGAGACCAACTGCGCCATTTGTGCCGCATCGCCCTTCTGAAACGCCAACAGGTAACCGAACTGAGGTATCTCCTCACCCTCCAGCTTGCGCTGCTCCGCCTGCTTATACACCGCTTCCGCCTCTTCCAGCCGGTTAAGGTTCACGTAGTCGTTGCCGAGGGAGGCATAGATGTCCTGGTTGTTCGGCTCCAGGCGCATTGCCTCCCGGTGTTCCACCAATGCCTTTTCCAGGTTACCAAGTTCTCCGTGAATAAGTCCCAGGTGGATGTAAAGCGAGTAGTCCCTCGGGTAGGTCTGCTGCCAGAGCTCGTATGCCGGTACCGCTTTCTCCAGCTCTCCCGTTCCGATCCAGTAGTAGTGTGCCTCGATGTAGAAGCGCTCCCGCTCGCTCACCTTCTCCCGCAGCTCGTACGCCCTGCGGATATTCTGGGCCGCCCGCCCGGTCTCGTTGAGGTCGCCGTATACGGCCGACATGGCCCGGTAGGCTATGGCAAAATTCGGGTCGAGTTCCACCGCCCTCATCAAGAACGGCAGCGCGGCGGTGTTCCCTTTCGCAAGAAACGTCTTCCGTCCCACGCTGTAGGCTTGCAACGCTTCGAGCGACGGCGTGGTTACGTTTTCCGGAGGGGCGTCATACTTCTGCACCGAGGCCAATGATTCGCCCAGCTTGGCGCGCAGCTTTGTGGCCGCCTCGCCCGTTGCCTTCAGCACCTCCTCTTTGCGGTTCGCGGTCACCTGCTCTTCGCCCAACACATCCCCGCTCCGGCAGTTCACGGCTTTCAATCCCACCACGTATTGGGATCCCAAGGTGGAGATGGAGCCCTCGATGGTGGCGGCACTCGCCGTGCGCTGGCAGACATCACGTGCCAGCTCCCCGGTGATCCGCGCGTCCTTCGGTTGCGCCATGAAGGAAAGCGTCTGCGCGATGCGCCGATCTGACAGCAGGTTCAGGAAAGGCGACTGCTCGAGCTGTAAAGAAAGCCCCTGGCGAAGCGTCCCATCAAACACCGGGTCGCCCGTGGTGTTGGTGAAATCAGCGAGGACAATCGTGTCCTTGTCGGTGAGCTTGGGTGGGCGGTGAAAATAGAAGTAACCTGCGACGATGACCGCCAACACCGCCGCGGCAGCAGGAACAACCACCTTCCAGCGTTCTCGTAGGGGCGACCCTCGTGGTCGCCCTTTTGGGGCGGGCACAAGGCCCGCCCCTACGCGCGCCGAATCCGAGTCCCGCTTCAGGCGCCGGAGGTCGGCGCGAATTTCCGAGGCGTGCTGGTAGCGCAACTCGCGGTCGTTCTCCAGGCATTTCGAAACGATGGGCTCCAACTCCGGCGGCACGCCCGAGCTCAGCCGCACCCCCGGCATGTAAGGCTTGCCCGTGGCCATTTCGTACAGCACCAGCCCGAAGGAGAACAGGTCGGCCCGCGCGTCCAACGGCTTTCCCAGCGCCTGCTCCGGCGACATGTAACCGGCCGTGCCCATGACGATACCCGGCTGGGTGAGAGACTCCCCGGCGCCATCCCGCGCGCCCAGTTGAGCCAGGCCGAAGTCGAGGATTTTGGCGTGATCCCTCCGGGTGATGAAAATATTGGCGGGTTTGATGTCGCGGTGAACGATACCGGCGGTGTGGGCGGCATCGAGCGCATCGGCGATCTCAATTCCCAGCGCCAGCAGCGTTTCCATCTCCAGGCGGCCCGCGGCCAGGCGATGCTTCAGGGTGGCGCCCTCCAGATACTCCATGACGATGAAGGAGCGGCCGTCCTGCTCGCCAATGTCGTGAATCGTACAGATGTTCGGATGATTCAAAGCGGAAGCGGCCCGGGCCTCGCGTCGAAAACGGCTCAAGGACGAAGGCTGGCGAGCGAATTCGTCGGACAAGAACTTGAGGGCGACAAAGCGCTGGAGTCGGGTGTCCTCGGCTTTGTAGACCACTCCCATCCCGCCGCTGCCGAGATTTCCCGCAATGCGGTAATGGGAGACAGTCCGGCCGATCAGGGTATCGGCGTTTTCCTGCGTGTCCTGGCTCTGCTGGTGAGCGAGAGCCCGCGCGGCGACTTCCATCGCCGGCCCTTCCAGGAAACTTCCTGCCTCCTGCTGTGAGGCCACGAGAGAGCGGACCTCGCGCTCCAGCGCTTCGTCGCCCCTGCACGCCTGCCGCAGAAACGCCTCGCGCTCCTGGGGCGGATGCTCCAGCACCGACTGGAGCAGGTTATCGACTTGTTTCCATCGATCGGTATCCATTGCCTGTCTCGCCGGTCAATTCGCGATAGAGCCAGGCCTTGGCGGTGCTCCAGTCGCGCATCACGGTGATGGGCGACACTTTGAGCACCTCGGCCGTTTCTTCCACGCTGAGTCCGCCAAAGAAGCGCATTTCAACCACCTGGACTTTGCGGGGATCAAGCCGCGCCAGCGCGGTCATGGCGTCATCGAGCGCCACCCAATCCTCCGGCCGGTCGCCGCCCACCACGGTGGCCTCATCGAGCGAAACATGCGGCACGCCGCCCCCGCGTTTCAGATTGTGGCGCCGCGCATGTTCAACCAGAATGCGCCGCATCAACTGGGCCGAAACCGCGAAGAAATGGGCGCGATTCTGCCACTGCATGCCCTTATAATCCACCAGGCGCAGGTAGGCCTCATTCACCAGGGCTGTCGCTTGGAGGCTATGGCCGGGGCGCTCGCGTTTCATGTAGCGCCGCGCCAGGCGGCGCAATTCGTCATTGACGATAGGCGTCAGCCGGTCGAGCGCGCCTCGGTCGCCGTCACTCCAAGCCCGGAGCAACAAGCTCACCTCTCCACAAGGAGGCGTTTTAGCTTCATCATTGTGCGGTGGAGTTGGCTTCCCCATTGGCCCACACCACCGGAATCATAGCTCATTAATGCCGTCCCCTCAAGAAAAGTAAACCCGCCATGATAGTTCTGTCCCTCCCATTGCGCCTATCCAGATGAGGGCAGTGCTTAGAACAAAGAATCTTCGCGAGGCGAAAAGGAGAACCTATGACAAACAGAATGGAATATCACGGCCGGATTTCCGGCAGGGGCTGGCGAGCCGTATGCGGCGCGCTGGCGATGGGAGCGGTGCTTCTCTCGGCCGCCATTGCCGCGCGAGCACAGGAACAGGGATCATCGAAAGCGTCGCGTTATACCGTACTCTCCAAGTTTGCCGGTACCGGCGCGGACGGGGAATATCCACTCGGGAGCGTAATTCGCGACCGGGAGGGCAACCTCTACGGTACCACTTTCAACGGCGGCGACCTCAGCGGATGCGGCGGAGCCGGCTGCGGAGTGGTGTTCAAGGTGGATAGCAGCGGCAAGGAGACCGTCCTTTACAGCTTCAAGGGAGGATCCGACGGAGCCTTTCCTGCCATGGATCTGCTTCGGGACGAGGCGGGCAACCTCTACAGCACCACCCATGGCGGCGGAGACTTAAACGGCAACCCAATCTGTGCCGCAGTATTCGGAATGCCCGGCTGCGGGGTGGTGTTCAAGGTAGATCCAACCGGCAAAGAGACCGTCCTCTACGCCTTCACCGGAGGTGCGGACGGATTAGGCCCTTCCTCGGGTCTGGTTCGGGACAAGGCCGGCAACCTTTACGGCACCACCATCGTCGGTGGAGACTTAAGCTTTAGCGCGAATTGCCCCGGCTCACCCATTCCCGGGTGCGGAGTGGTGTACAAGCTGGATCCAACCGGCAACGAGACCGTCCTCCACAGTTTCACCGGGCTTGCGGACGGGTACGGTGCCTACGGAGACCTGCTCTTGGACGAGGCGGGCGACCTTTACGGCGCCGCATCGAACGGTGGAGACGTAGGCGGATTTTGCAGCGAAGTGGTCGAGCCCGCTATCGGGTACCTCGGCTGCGGAACGGTGTTCAAGCTGGACCACACCGGAAACTTCACCGTGCTGCACACCTTCAACGGAGCGGACGGGGGACCATTTCCTGACGGATGGCTGGTTCGGGATAAGGAGGGCAACCTTTACGGCATGACCGGCAATGGGGGCGACTTGAGCGGATGCTCCAACCTGGGGTGCGGGGTGGTGTTCAAGCTGGATAGGAGAGGCAAAGAGACCGTGCTCTACAGCTTCACGGGAGGCGCCGACGGATCAATCACGTACGCGGGTGTGGTCCGGGACGAGGCGGGCAACCTCTACGGCACTACCAACAACGGGGGCGACTTCCGCGGCTCCTTTTGCGCCAGCCTCGGTTGCGGGGTGGCATTCAAGCTGGATCCAACCGGCAAAGAGACCGTCCTCCACACCTTCACCGGGGGTGGGGACGGATTGAATCCTCAGGGAGGTCTGCTCCGGGACGAGGAGGGCAACCTCTACGGCACCACCGTCGGCGGCGGCGACACGTCGTCGTGCAGCCCCACGTACGGCTGCGGGGTGGTCTTCAAGATCGCCCATCCTGATTGCGACGATCTCGACATTTCACCAGAGGGCGTTGACGCCGCAGAAGACGGGACCACCGATGGGCCGAGGGCAGTCCTACCGGAAAACATTCGCGATCTGCTTCAGCGGCGACTGGGCTTCAGCCGATCCGGAACTGGTCTTACGGGGCCACAATAACCGTTCGCTCTAGCAACGCTCGGGACGGAGAGGGCCGTAATCCGCATGGAGAAAGGCCTCTCCCTCTGGGCGAAGACGAGCGGCGAAGCGGCGGACCAGGGACGCTCGATGTCACAATGTGTTGTCGTATTTCCGAAACAGCGGGACAAGGTTGAGGGATCCCTGGCCGCCGGGACGCCAGCACGCTCTACAGGGCTCTCCCTGCGGCCAGCGCAGTTCATGTTTTTTGAGGAATCTTATTCGGTCGTCTCAGTATAAGTTACGGTCGCCCAGAAAGTTCCGAGCTTGCTTGAGACTCGGCCTGGGAAGTCTTCCCGGAAAGTGGCCGCAGATCAGGGTCGCTGCGTAACTGTCGATAACGGCCCTTCCCACCACTTAACCCGGATTTGGAATGAAAAACGTCCTTTGCGGATACATAAGCGGAGCGGCCTCTATGACTTGTGGGGGCCACCCTCGCTACCATCTTGTCTCAGGTCCACGTCCGAGCGCCCGGACTTGCAGCTACTCCGTGCCGCGAGTTCCAGGCGATCGGCTGGGCGGGTTTGGCGCCCAGTGTTTACTAAAGCAATAGGCGAGGGGCAGGAGTGAAGAGAGGGGGAGCGCGTACCCCCGGCCCTTGGGGTCCGCGGTTCTTCCGCATGGAAAACAATTGAGTTCAAATGCGGACGTATGCGCCGCGCAGCCTTTGTCGTCGCGCTGCGTCCACGCAATTTGCGCGGTAAGAGCCGCGGACCAAGAACAGGGGGGCCGCCTTACGCTCGCTTGTAGCGGCGGGTTCACCCCGCCATGTGGCTGTAGCGGCGGTCTCCGACCGCCGAATCTGGCGGGGTAAACCCGCCGCTACGGCCGGGCTCGCCATGGCGTGCCCGGCAAACAATATGGGTTGCGGCCGCCGGCCGCGGCGCCGATGCCCTGGCCCGGGCGTGACACACTTCCCCACATCGACTATCGGCCATTTTTCCAGCACCATGAACCCGTTTTGGCGAACGGCGTGGGGGCACAAGGTCGCGGCCGGTGCCGCGCACAGCCAGGAGTGGCTGTGCCACGGTCAGCGGTCAGCGCCCCGGGGCGGAGATCACATCGGTCAGGGGCACTTTGCGGCCTTTGGTCATATTCTCGAAGAAATAGAGCCCCGATTTTCCCCCGACGATGATGTCAAGGTCGCCGTCTTTGTCGATGTCGACCACCTGGACTTGCATCCCCGCTCCGGTGCGCGAGCCGTAGTCGATGATGTGCCGCCGCCATTCCAGGCCGTAGGCGGTCTGGACCCTTTCATACCAATAGACGCCGAGAGGCTCGTTGGCGCCTTTATCGTGCTCGTGCGCGTAGTAGCGCTTGCCCGTCACCAGCACCGGCTTGCCATCGCCCTTGAGGTCGGCGATGGTCAAGGCGTGGGCCTGCGACCAGGCGTTGTCGATGACGTGCTTCACCCAGGTGCGGTTGCCCTGCGCGTCCTTCTTTTGTTCGTACCAGAAAATTCCGTAGTCGTGGGCGAGGGTGGTGACGAGGTCCGGCAGGCCGTCGCCGTTCACGTCCATCGTGTAGATGAATCCGGTATCTCCCAAGTCGAATTCCGGATGGAAGACCCACTCGCCGTGGCGCGGGTCGGGGGGAGCTTCAAACCATCCCTTGGGCGTGATGATGTCCGTGCGCCCGTCGCCGTTGACGTCTCCTGCGCCGATGCCGTGCCCGTAGCTGCGGGGGCTGACCACGTGTCCTACCCAGTGCGCGTCGGCGCCCTTGCCTACGATTTCATACCATTTCAGCGGAAACTTGGTGTCGCCGAATTGCGGCAAGAGTTGTTGCGGCTTGCCCGTGTTCAGGATATCCACCAGAAACGAGAATTCCACCGGCGAGCCCGTATCGATTTCATGCTTCACCCAGGGCTTGTTTGATTTGCCGGGGTTTTCCCACCAGGTCAGGGGGGAGCTCCAATAGGAACTGGTCACCACGTCGGGATAGCCGTCACCATTCACATCAATCGCCAGGTCGCCCAGGTCTTCCAGGTAACCGCCAGTGAAGGGCAGGTCGCGAAAGTGGTGTTTGATCCAGCGCGGCCCATCCTTGCCCGGCGTCGTTTGCTCGTACCAGTTCTCGCCGGAAATGATGTCGAGTCTCCCGTCCTGGTTCACGTCGGCGACCTCCGCCGCTTCGCTTTGTCCCAGATCAATAATGTGTTTGTAAAAAGGGATCTCCTCGGAGGAGGATTGTGCACGGGCTCCCGCGAGATTCCAGAAAAGGGAGATGAGGGCCAGGAAAGCGACAAAAAGACCAAGAAAACGGCTTCGGGTGAGGATTCGAAGCCCTTTATGAATGGGGGAAGGCATAGGTAACTCCTTTGAATTCGTCCCACCAGGCTGGGACAAATTGTCGTTGGTTGCGACCGGCCATTAGTGGTTAATCTTGGGCAATAGCTATTTATCCACAATCAACTCGCCGACTTTGACCGCTGCGTCGAGTGAAAGTGATTAATCACCGCGCGCCTCAATCCGGCCCTAATGAATCCCTAACTTGCGCGCTAGCTTCTTCGTGAATTGCAATCCCTGGCGCGCCAAGTCGTCGCCGGTGGGCGCCAGGTCGCGCCAGATGGCGGCGGCTGCGGCCAGCGCGGGTTCCGGCTGGGCGAATGATTCGATGGTCAGCCAGCCATCGTAGCCAATTTCCTCGAGCACTTTGAGAATGCCCTTCCAATCCACGTGCCCGGTTCCCGGAATGCCGCGATCGTTTTCCGAAATGTGAACGTGTCCCAGGTCTTTGGCCACCGCGCGCAGGGCTTCGGCCGGATGCCGTTCCTCGATGTTGGAGTGGAAAGTGTCAAAGTGAATTTTCACGTTGGGAGCGCCCACATCGTGCACCAGGCGAGCGGCGTCTTCGAGGGTATTGAGAAAGTAAGTCTCGAAGCGGTTCAGTGGTTCGAGGCAAAGGCACACGCCGCGTTTTTGCGCGCGGCTGGCGGCGGCGCGCAGACCTTTGACCGCCCACTGCCATTCTTTTTCGGTGCGTCGGCTTCCGGTCATGACTCCCAGGCCCGCGTACAATGGGCCGCACGCCAGGCTGGCGCCCAGGTCCGCCGTGCGGTCGATGCACTTCTTCAAGAACTCCACTCCTTGCGCGCGGATGGCGGCATCAGAACTGATCAGGTTGGCATGGCGCGGCAGCACGCAGCACGTAGTACGTTCCAATTGCAACCGGTCGAGCGTGGCCGCAACCGCCGGAAGGTTGGCGGGCTCGTCGGGCGAGAGGAAGAGTTCGACCCCGTCAAAGCCCCATTCCTTGATGCGGGCGAAGAGCGGATCCTGTTTGTCACCCACCTGGGTGGTCCAAACCATCGTGTTGACGCCGAATTTCATGTTGGTGAGTCCTTTCTTTAGCTGACAGCCGACAGCTAACAGCCAACAGTAACTGTAAGCTGTCGGCTTGTTTTTAGGATCGCGTCCCAGAGCTGATAGCTGACCGCTGACAGCTAACAGCCAGCGGCAACTGTAAGCTGTCGGCTGTGAGCTGTAAGCTGCTTTTCAAATCACATTCCACGGCGCCCGGCGCTCTTCATTCAACATCTTATTGGCGTCGGCGTCACCGACGAACTGTTCCTTCTCGCGATCCCACCGCAATTTCCGCCCGACCCGCAGCGAAATGTTGGCAATGAGGCACGCGCTGGTGGTGCGGTGAGTGGTTTCGATATCGGAGTTCGGCTTTTTCCGCGACGCCATGCAGTCAAGGAAATTGACCACATGGGGCTGGTGTTGGGCGGTGCTATCGCCCTTTTCGATCTCCGTCCGTCCGAAGGTTTCCCACACATCGGAGGTGGGGGTAGGCGGCCAGATGGTATACCCTTCGCGGTTGATAAACAGCGTCCCATCCGTCCCGTAGAACTGCGTTCCATACGAATGTTCATCGGGCCCCCGGCCCAGGTGGTAGCAGAAGCGAGCCATAAAGCCGGCAGCGTTGAGCGGGCAGGGCGGGTATTCATAAACGGCTTCGAAGGTGTCGGGGGTTTCGTAGATGCCCATGCTCGCGTATCTCGCGCCGGAGGCTGCAACGGTCAGCGGTGCGTCCACTTCCATCGCCCAATGGACCACGTCTATCAAGTGCGGTCCCCAGTTGGAGGTTTCGCCGCCACCGGTTTCCCAAAAGCCGGTAAATCCGCGCCGGCTGCGATTGTAATGATGGTAAGGCGCGGGTCCGAGCCAGAAATCCCAATCGAATCCCGGGGGAGGATCGCTGTCAGGAGGCGGAGTTTGCTTTCGATTCTCGCGCGTGAATCCGCCGCCATGGAGCCAGGCCTCGACAAAGGTGACCTTGCCGATCCTGCCGCCGCGAATCATCTCCACGACTTTCTGGTAATGCTCGCCGGAGCGCTGCTGGGTGCCGCACGAGACCACGCGGCTGTACTTGTTGGCCGCCTCCACCATCTTGCGGCCCTCATAAACCGTGTGCGAAATGGGTTTTTCCACGTACACATCCTTGCCCGCTGCACACGCCATAATCATGGGAATGCCGTGCCAGTGTTCCGGCGTGGCCACAACCACGGCGTCAATATCTTTGCGCTCCAGGAGCTTGCGAAAGTCGCCGTAAGCCTCGGTTTTGCGCGGCGGCGCTCCGAGGGCATCGAGCGTCACGCTGAGGGGCAATTGATAAACATCCGCGATGGCCACGGGATCCGCTCGTTCCGTTTTTATCATGGAGCTGAAATCATACCGGCCCTGGTTGCCGGCGCCGATCAGGCCGAGGCCGATGCGGTCGTTCGAGCCCATCACGTTTCGAACAGGAGGGCCCGCCGAAAGGGCCAGGCTGGTTACACCCAGCGTCGTGGATTTGTGGAAATCCCGGCGCGTCATTTTTGATAAGTCCATATGTAACCTCCGAATTAAATCGGCACGTCGCCGCATGAACGCTTGCGCGTGCCGGCACGGCCGGAACTCCGAAACGCCGGGGTGGGTGGGCCGTGCAACTACAACGGCTGGGGATGGTAACACGACCCGGCTGCCAATGCACCAGGGGGAAATCGGGTCATCGGGCCATCGGGTCATCGGATCATTGAGCCATCGGGCCATCGGATGATTGAGCCAATGGAAATTTGACCAATTTCGGACTCGGGAGCTCGAGGGCTTGATTGCCGGGCATGGCGGGTGCGCGGCAGCAAAGTTACAAAGCGGAGGGAGCGCGGGCATCCTGCCCGCTGTGATGCTTTCAAGCTGTGAAGCCCTAACCTAAGCAGTTTGGGGGCCCCTCATACACCCAAGTATATTGTTTCCGGGCACCCCCGTTGCCCGTTTAGATTTTCGGATTGACCGCGCGGACTCATCGGTAAACACTGGGCGACAAGACAGAGTCTATTTCCTCGAACCCCGTATCTCGGGAGTTTGCATCCGAGTGGCACTTCTACGGTTTGGACTTACCGTCAATGCACCAATTGATAGGTCAAGCCGACCCGGGAAACCTGCCCCGATTTACCGGAGCCCTGCCAAAATCATGGCCGTTGCAGGCGCAATCAGCAAGGTGTATGTTACCGTTCGACCGCTTGACCCATGCGAGGTTCCGGCGAACGATGCCCATGGCAATCAACGCTGACAAGCCACACCTGTGGAAAGCCGACACTCGCGCCTCGGTTGACCAGTTCAATCGATGGTTCATGAGGTTTGCCCCCAAGGCTTACCGGGATACCCGGAAGAAGACCATCAAAAGCGTCGAGCAGGACCTGAAGCAGACAAGTGACCTGACGATCATCACACCCGCCGTCATCGAGGCCAACCCGGCCATTCTGCCGACGCTTCGCATGTCCACCTGCCCGCCTCTGGCGCGCGACCGCTTAGTTGGCCTTGCTGACTCCAACAAGAATGTGGTGGAAACGCTGGAAGAAGGCAGGGTCCCGCCTCGCCTCGCGCCGGAGCTCCTCCATGAGCACCTGCGCAGGATTTCCAGCACGCTTTCGCAGATGCTCGATGTTGACGTTTTCCCGTGGCTGGAAGAAAAGCGCCGCCCGAGCAAGGAGGAACGGTACCGTTCCAGTACCATCGTGGCAGACAGGCTGTGTGGGGCGGTGGCGGAGCCCATCGTGAGAAACGCCCAGGAGAAACGCCAACTTGCCCTTATCCAGCAGTACCTCACAGCCCGCGGTTACAAGCTGCAAGGGCATTCCGCCGGCACGCCACTCACCGTGATGGAGCCAGGTACGTTCACCTTCCGCCTGAACGTCAACGTGAAAAGCCCCAAGGCCGATGCGGAGGACATCAAAATACCTGTCGATGCGGTGGTCCAGCCCAAAAGCGCTGAGCTTCCGCACATGCCCTTGTTCATCGAAGCGAAATCCGCCGGCGACTTCACCAACGTCAACAAGCGCCGGAAGGAAGAGGCCATCAAAATCACCCAACTGAAAGCCACTTACGGCGAACAAGTGGTTTTTGTTCTTTTCCTCTGTGGCTACTTTGACGCCGCTTATTTGGGCTACGAAGCCGCGGAAGGTATAGACTGGATCTGGGAGCATCGGATCGAGGACCTCGACCAGCTCGGGATTTGAACCGCCCATGAATGCCGTTGCCACACATGAGATCGAGGAGCGCCGCCAGCAGGAGCAAATGCGCCTTGACAGCCTCAAGACCGCGCCGGAGCGCAACAAATGGGGACAGTTCGCCACTCCTCCCGAGCTTGCCCTGAGCATTGCCCGTTATGCTCACTCGTTGCTGGAAGAGAAGCCAGTGCGTTTTCTCGACCCGGCCATCGGCACCGGATCGTTTTACTCCGCGCTTCTTCAAGCTATTCCGCCGGAGAGAATCGAAGCGGCCACGGGAATCGAGCTTGATCCGATCTTTGCGGAGGCTGCCGCCGCTCTTTGGGGAAGCACCGGCCTGCGAATCGTGAGCGGAGATTTTACCGAGCAACGCCCTCCTTCTCAGCGGTTCAATCTTGTTCTCACCAACCCGCCTTACGTCCGACATCATCACCTATCTGCCTCGCAAAAGGACCGCCTCCGGCAGCGCTTGGCCCAATCGCTCAATTTCGATGTGAGCGGCCTGGCAGGGCTCTATTGCTATTTCCTGCTCCTCTGCCACGACTGGATGGAAGAGGGAGGACTGGCGGTTTGGTTGATCCCTTCCGAATTCATGGACGTGAATTATGGGGCAGCCTTGCGCCGCTACCTGACGCAGCGGGTGACGCTGCTGCACATTCACCGCTTCTGCCCGACGGACGTGCAGTTCACCGACGCGCTGGTGTCCTCTGCCGTGGTCGTATTTCGCAAACTTCCTCCTCCGCCAGACCATGCGGCGCGCTTCTCGTTAGCCGGCCCCATCGAGCATCCCCAGAAGGAAGCCATGGTGTCCCTTGAAACCTTGCGCTGGTCGCGCAAGTGGACGCAGTTTCCCGGCGGCGCGATTCCCAACGACTCGGGCGAGCCAACCCTCGGTGACATCTTCACGATCAAGCGGGGGCTGGCGACGGGAGCCAACAGCTTTTTTGTATTGGATAAAGCAAACGCCCAACAGTTGGATTTGCCGCCGCAGTTCTTAAAGCCGATTCTTCCGGGCCCCCGGCATTTGACGGGTGAAATTATTGAGGCTCTTCCCAGTGGAGCCCCTGACGTTTCGCCGCGTCTCTATCTGCTCGATTGCAGCGAGCCGGAGGATCGTATTCGGACCGCTTGGCCGTGCCTTCACGAATATCTCCAGCAGGGCCGCGCCCAGAACATCCACACCACTTACCTCACCAGCCGCCGCACTCCGTGGTACTCGCAGGAGCAGCGCCCCCCGGCCCCGTTCCTCTGCACTTACATGGGCCGCGCCAACAATGGAAGAAGCCCCATCCGGTTTATCTGGAACCGCTCCCAAGCGACCGCTCACAATGTGTACCTCATGCTGTATCCCCAAGGCCGATTGCGCGACGCGCTGAATGCGCAACCGGAGATTCAAGCGCGTGTCTTCGAGGCGCTGAAACGGATCAACCCCGCCGAACTGGTTTCAGAAGGCCGCGTCTACGGCGGAGGCCTCCACAAAGTCGAGCCTAAAGAGCTCGGCCAAATTCCCGCACGGCTTGTGCTCGAAAGCCTTGATACTCACGTGCGCATTGAACAGCAGGAAAAGCTGTTTACTTATGGAGAATAGCTATGGGCTTGCATGTCCATTCGCTGGGGGAGAAACCGAGCGGCGCAGAGCGCGCCTATTACGTGTATTTGCTGGATTACGGCTGGGAAGAAGCGCTCGGCAATGCCGTTCGTGCGAACTTGCCAAGAATCCGCGTGTTGCTGCCAGCGGACCCGCGCACGCGTATTTGACGCCAAGCGAAACACCGTTGGCAACGACGCCGAGGCAAAAGCCGCCAACGAACGCGAAGAGCGCGTGCGTTACCCGCTCAAAGAAGAAAAGAGAGCTGGAATCGTGATGCCTGGTGGGAAGCAAACGATGCGATAAAGAGGGCCCGCGTCTGGGGCCAAAGGGTCAATTCCTATGAAGCCCAAAGTTCATTTCGAGGACATTCAGGACGAAGTTGCCCAAATCCGAAAAACTCATTTCGCACTGAAAGACGACTCCGCTTTCGTACTGTGGTTCTTGCGAGCATTTTTGGCGGACACCGAGGAAGACGCCGTAAAAGCTCTGGTCGGCAAAAGCAAGGACAAAGGAATTGACGCTATATTTTTTGACCCTCGAGCCCATCTTGTCCATTTAATTCAGGGAAAATTCCGTTACTCCCTCGGTGATCATACTGAATCGAGAAATGACGTTCTCCAATTGGCGGCCTTGGGCGAGCTTCCAGAACGAAAAAAGGGGGAACTGGACGCCTATTATTCAAAATTAGATCCACTTACCCGCTCAAAAGTCGAGCAATTGATTCACTGCGTCCGGAGAAACGGCTACGGATTGTGCTTGTACTATGTAACTACGGGGCGAATAAGCTCCACTATCCGCAATGAAGCAAAGCAGCGCGCAAGGCAGGCCGAAACTTCAGTGGACATCTACTTGCTCGACGCCGAGCAGATCAAGACCATATTCTCCGATTACCTGACCGGCCACGCTCCCGCCGTCCCGTCGCTGCCGCTGCCGTTTGCCAGCGGAGGCAGCGTCCGGTCTGAGGGGACAATCCACCGGTTTGATTCGGAGAAAAAAATCGAGTCGTGGGTTTTTTCGATGGCAGCCAAAGATATCGGAGAGATTTCGAGCCGAGTGGGGGTTCGCTTGTTTGCTAGAAATGTACGGGGCTACCTCGGAGAGGACACCAAAATTAATGAGGCTATGGCGCAAACGATAAAGGAGGAACCTGACAACTTTTGGTACTACAACAATGGGGTGACGATAGTTTGCGACAACGCGAAACGCGAGATTCAGGGGGGACATGACGTGCTAAGGGTGGACCGCCCTCAGATAATCAACGGTCAACAGACAACCCGCACTCTTGAGGGGACGTCGTCCGGTCGAGCCAGCGTTCTCGTCAGGGTGATTAAGATACCCCGTAATCACGGAGACGAAGATTATTACGAGGACCTTGTGAGTGCAATTGTAAGAGCAACAAACTGGCAGAATGCCATTGTGCCCTCCGACCTGATCTCAAACGACCACATGCAAGTTTACCTTGAGCGCGAGCTTAGAAAACGTGGCTATCAATACCTACGTAAAAGGCAGTCGAGATCAGAAGCTAGGCGCAGCTGGGGAAGTTTGAATTTTAGACTCATCAAGAAAGAAGATTTGGCTCAGGCTGTGGCCGCGTGCGATTTGGATCCGGTCCTTGTGAGAAAAGGGAAGGAAGGTCTTTTTGAAGAGAGATACTATCGCTCAATCTTCGGCTCGCGGTCAGTTCCCTTCTACTTGTCGAGGTACTGGTTGATGAATCAGGTCAAGTACGTAGCGCGGGGACGCCCTGAACGCGCATACGCCAAGTGGCTCGTGTTGCATATGACCTGGAAACTAATCTCACAAGATATCTCTTCTGGTCTTGGGGAACGCAGGTTTCGATATATTTTTGAGCACAGCGACGCCACCGCATACCGCGCTGCGGGTCCCCTATTTAGCATTATCGACGCCTTCTTCAGGAGTGCTCTAGCATTTTATCGGGTTGAGCGCGGTACAGGTGATGAAGCAAAGGACGTGTCTACCTTTTTCCAGCTTGCAAAACTCCACGAGCGATTTGCTAGGTTCTGGGGCTCCGCTGGGAACTCGAACCGGGCGAAGGTAAAGCGGTCGCACAAGAAGTTTAGACTCGCTCTGAACGCCATCGAGTTGGGCGATTGATGGTGCCACGTGCTCGATTCAGACCGGAATGGTATCCCCCCCAGTCCGTGCTCGCATCGGGAATGTCATTCCGCCTCCTCCGCATATTCGTCCAGCACAGTGTCCGACATATGGGCCAAGTGCTTTTGGGCAGCCAACTCATGAAGACTGTCGTATGAAAGATATGTGCAATTCTCGGCGAGAGGACCTTTCTCAAGAAGAGAGAATACCGGTCGTCGAATTTCCTGAAAGACCTTGTCGCGCTTCGCAGCCGGGGCGACGATGTGAAGCTTGATATCCATGTTGGGCTGAAGCGCTAGCAGGTCAGCCATTCGAAGAATGCCCGAATACACTTTCGTCGTGTGCTCAACTTCGAAGGCGCGGACAATTGACCGACTGCGAAGCCACAAGACATCAATTTGCTCAATCGTTCGCAGGGTTGTGTCGTCATAGTTCAGAGGCAGTCTTTCCAGCAGTTTGCCCTCCTCGTTTTTCCACTCCTTAAGAACGGCGTTGCGATCAGGTCGAGGAATCCATATCGACATACCCATCTGCTCGCCGACCCTGGCGATCAATGCCTGGACGCGGATGGACTCACGCGTTTCGACCTCTGGTGCATCTTCCACATCCTCTGCTCCGACTGAGTCCTCGGGAACGGAGACGGCAACCACCTTGTCAGTCCGGGTTACTTTGTGCGAAGCCAGCCTGCTAATTTCCTGCTCACTGAGTGGGTAGACCTTGCCATTGGCGGTTTGCGCGGTCAGTTTCCGCGCAAGAAACGCGCCGTCTTCATCGTCAAGCTGCACAAGACTGCCCCGAACTTTCCCGGTCCAGCTCAACGAGTCCTTCGCCAGACGGCGCGTAAATGACAGGCCCGACCAGATCGACTCTTCGTGGATGGGAATTCCTTTTTCGTGGCCAAGCCAGACTTTCGCCCGCACTCGGAACCTCACCACGTAAGGGTCGTTCTCGGGCGCAAATATGGGCGTATTGTCGATGAATGGGCCTTCCACCACCTCCAGCAGTCCAAACCAGCGGGACAATCGCGTTAGGTAGCACACGAGCAGATCGCCCGGCGAGATCCGTTCCGCAGTATTCTTGTGGCGTAGCCGGAATCCTGAAATGTCGCGGTTAGAATGCGCGAAGGCTTGGTAGGTTTCCGGGGAAAACAGGTCGATGAAGTAAGCCATGTCCGCACCTTTTCTGACGCTCAACGGCTCCCGCGGCTGCAGATCTTATCGGCTTTTTGACCGCGAAAATTGGGAGCATTCTACTCCGTTTTTGCCCCGCGGTAACTACAAAAGCAAGCAGCGCGTACCTGCTTCGCAAAGCGCCGCGGCTTTTCGTCCTGCATGTTGATTAATCTGTGGACGTTGGTGATGTTTAGAACCGCGGAGTCGTGCGTGGTGCGCACGGCTCCTCGCTACCCGCTGGCAGCCAGCGGGAGTAATCCCTTCCCGTGGAAGCGGCAGTTCCACTTGGCCGTGTAACGGACTACCCGTAGAAGTGCAGCCCCTGAGTCCCCCGAGTCCCCTTCGAGGAAGCTTGTGCTGCCAGAGCACTGGCTGGGATTGATCGCGAGTAAGGCCCTAGGGCCGAGCGAAGTCGCTCAACTCTTGTATCGTGCGCAGTGGGCTGATATTATCCGCCGCACGCGGCCACTCGATCTCATGGTCGGCAAAACGTCAAGGTGATCGGCCCTGTCGCCTTTGGGTTGCGTGACGGCTGGCGCCAAGCGCCGGGGCGTTTGAGGGATCGCGTATTTTCATCTTTCCTGGAGCGGTCTATGCTAAAGCGACTATCGTTATTGTTTGTGATATTAAGTTATCTAGTACGAGGAATGGGTACGGAGCCGGTTGAACCCCCGCGACTTCAATCTACTTTCCTCCGCGTTGAATTGGCGGTGGACCAGCCGGCCTTCACCGTACTTGCCGTGGATTCGTTGGGCACCAAGAAGCTCGCCAAGAACCCCTTGCGCGCGCCGGGCAAACCCGACAAGCTCTACGCCGTACGGCGGGCCGGGGGAAGGTTCGAATACCGGCCCGCCGGAGCGCCCGCGGACACGCCGCCGGCATGGACTTTCGAACTGTCGGCCCAGCAAATCCATCTGTATTCTTCCTATTCCCAAGCCAGCCCACCGCCCCCGGTGGCGCTTAAATTCGACTCCGCCGTGACTCATGCAACCCTCCTGGGCCTCATCAATGAGGATGGAAGCGTGCGCCTCCCGGCGGTTTTGCACCTCCCCGACGAAGGGACGCTGCGCATCGCTTCCCCCGCGGCGCAGAGGGTGGCGCTGGCGCTGGGCTACGACGCCCGGCGTTTTGAGGGAGCGCAGCAGGCGGACGATTTCGTGAAGGTAACCTTTCCCCCTGCTTCGCCGATCATGCCCCGCGTCGACTACACTCTGGACGTGACGGCCATTTATCCCGGGCCGCGGGAACTGGCGAACGATCCCCGCTTCAACGGCTTTCGGCGCAACTGGCTGAACATTTTCCAACTGAGTCCCCAGCACCGCGCGCTGGCCAACAATGCGGCCAGCGACGTTTGTGCGTTTACGCTGTATGAATATTCCGCCGTGGCGGAGCGGACACCGCCGCTCGCGCCGGGGGTAACGGCGCTCGATCTTATCCGGCAGACCCTCGACCGTTATCTGGGCGGCATGGCGGCGTATGGCGTGGCCGACCCGAGTCAACCGACCTTGCCCTACGACTTCGTGGATACCTACCCATCGCTCGTGCTGGCGGCCTGGGACTACGTGCGCGGCAGCAAGGACCAGGCGTGGCTGCAAACGAACTATCCCGGATTGAAGGTCTGGGCTACCAAGATGCTTGCCATGGATCGCGACGGCCAAGGCTTGCTGGAATATCCCGCCAGCGGCAACTCCGGCTCGTGGACGGAGGGCGCGCGGATGCTCTTGCGGCCCGCCAATTGGTGGGACACCATCGGCTTCGGCCACCAGGATGCCTACTCGAACGCCATCGCTTACCCGGCCCTCCGGGGCATGGCGGAAATGGCCCGGCAGGCGAAAATGCCGGACGACGCTCGCCTGTATGCCGCGCGTGCTGAAAAGCTCCGGGGGGTTTACTACGACACGTTCTTCGATCCCGCCACCGGCGTGCTCGCCGGTTGGAAAAGCGCGGACGGAAAGCTGCACGATTACTACTTCACCTTCGTGAATGGAATGGCCATCACCTATGGCTTGGTTCCGCGCGACAAGGCCGACGCGATCATGGACCACCTGCTGGCAAAAATGAAGGAGGTCGGCTTCACGCACTTCGAGTACGGGCTGCCCGGCAATTTGATTCCCGTGCGCCGCGCCGACTACGCGGATCTGCAAAAGTCCGCGGGCGGCTCCGAGAAAGAAGATGGTTCCGACGGCTTCGAGATATACGAGAATGGGGCCGCCAGCGGAAACTTTGCTTATTACACGCTCCAGGCCTTATATCAGTTGGGCCGCCGCAAGGAAGCGGATGCAATGCTGTTCCCGATGCTGCGAGGGTATGAGGAGGGAGGTTTCCAAGGACGCGGTGCGAATGGCAAGACCAACGACTGGAAGGGATGGGACGGGACACCGACCGGCTACGAAGGCCTGCTGGTAGACAACTACATGACACTGCTGGCAGTGCTCGCGCGTTGAGGATACGGTAGCAGCAGCTACCGCCCAATGCCGGCTTCAGAATGACAGCGCAAGCGTTGCCGAATGCTTTATACTACGGCTGCCTCATCGGGGGGGAAGAAAATCTGGATGAGGTTTCGAGCTTGCCGAAGGTGACCCATGCCGGTTTTGAAACTTAGCTTCGGGAATATGGAATTGAAGGAACTGCCGATTGGCGCGGACCCGGTAACGATTGGGCGGTCTCCGCAAGGTGACATTTTCATTGACAACCCTGCCGTGTCGTTTCATCACGCGCGCGTCTTCTCCCAGGCCGGAGTGTATTACGTTGAGGACCTGGGCAGTCTGAACGGGACGTTCCTTAACGGGATCCGGATTACCCAGGCCCCGCTCACCCACGGCGACGTCATCACCGTGGGCAAGCACACCGTGCGCTTCTCCCGCGACCACCCGGGAGTGAAGCCGCCGGCGCGCGCCCCGCAGCAGGACGCGGAAGAAGAGGCGCCCAAGCTCACGGGCACGATGATTCTGGATACCGAGATGCGGCGGAAATTGCAGGCGCGATTCGCGGCGGGCCAGGCGGCCGCCTCCAGCGAGCGCGCCGCGCGTTTGGGCAAGCTCACGGTGCTCAAGGGCAAAACGACAGCCAGGGAATTTCTGCTTACTTCCCAGACCTCCATGATCGGCAAATCCGACCAGTGCGTCATCAGGCTGAAGGGCTGGTTCGCGCCGAAAATTGCCGCCATGATCAGCAAGCAGGGCGAAACTTACCACTTGTCGCCAACCGCCAAGAAGGTTTCCGTCAACGGTCTTCCCCTCACGGCCAAGGTTGCACTCCAAGAGGGTGACATCGTGGCCGTGGGCAGGGTGCAGTTGCAGTTCAACCTGGTGGCATGGTAGCCATTGTTCCTTCAGATGACCAGCGCCGCCACGGGCACCGTGCCGCGTTCTCCTCCGATGACCACGATGCCGGAATCGGTCACGTGCCATCCGCGGGCGCGGTCGGCGTCGAGATCGTAGCCGATCTCCGCGTTTTCAGGAACACGGACGTTCTTATCCAGGATGGCACGGCGCACCTTGGCGCGGCGGCCGATGTCGCAGTTGTCCATGATGACGCACCCTTCCACGAGGGCGCCGGTATGGACGCGGACGCCCCGGCTGAGAATCGAGTTGCGCACCACGCCGCCGGAGAGAATGCATCCGGCGGATACGATGCTGTCGATCGCTTCGCCGCGGCGATGCGCCTCGTCGAAGGTGAACTTGGCGGGCGGATCCGGGTAGCTGGCGCTGCGCAGCGGCCACTGGCGATTGTAGAGGTTGAGATCAGGCTTGACGGAGCGCAGGTCCATGTTGGCTTCGTAGTAGGCGTCGATGGTGCCGACATCGCGCCAGTAGGGGATGGCGTCCTCGGCCTCGCCGGGGATGCGGTTGGTCTGGAAGTTGTAAGCGTAAATGGGAGCTTTGCCGGCCAGCTTGGGCAGGATGTCTTTCCCGAAATCGTGGTTACTCGCGGGGTCATTGGCATCGGCCTTGAGCAGATACACTAGAGTGGGCTTGGAGAAGACATAGTTGCCCATGGAGGCGTAAACCCGGCTGGGATCGCCGGGCATGGTGGGCGCATGGGGGTTCTTTTCGTGGAAGGCCAGGATGCGTCCGTCTTCGTTGGCCTCGATAACCCCGAATTCGGTGGCGTACCTCTGGGGCACGGGGATGGCGGCGACCGTCACCTCCGCCTGCCGGGCCATGTGGAATTCCACCATGCTGGCGATGTTCATGCGGTAGATATGGTCGGCGCCGAAGATGGCCACCACGTCCGTGTTGGACTGCTGGATGAGGTTGATGTTCTGCGAGATGGCATCGGCCGTACCCTGGTACCAGGTCTCGTCCTCCGAACGCATCTGGGCGGGCACGGGGATGATGAAATGGGTCTTCAGCAATCCGCTGAACTGCCATACCTCGCTTAGATGCTGGAGCAGCGACTGGCTGCGGAATTGGGTGAGCACATAGATCGAATTAACGCCGGAGTTGATGAAATTGCTGAGGACGAAATCGACGATCCGGTATTTGCCTCCGAAGGGAACCGCCGGCTTGGCGCGTTCCCGAGTGAGGGGAAACAGGCGGGTTCCCTTGCCGCCAGCGAGTACAATGCCCAACACGCGGACGTACAAGGCTCTTTCCGCGGCGAAGACGGGTTCTGGTTCGGCAATCTTCTGATTCGGCATTCCGCGCTCCTGAGACCGTTGTTCAGCCCAATTTTATCAAAGCCAAATTTTGTGGGGGCTATCAAATTATACAGAGCGACATAAATTGTAGCGTCGATCTCCGATCGACGACGGCGGTCGGAGACCGCCGCTACAACCGAATGCGCAATCATCTATGTCGCTCTGTATATATCGCATCGCTACCACACGCGGCACACCTTTGACCGCACCATGGGCCGGCCGGCCTTGCAGCCGAACGCCTGCTGGAACTGGGGCAGGTCGGAAACGATGCCGTTGACGCGGTACTTGCCGGGCGAGTGCGGATCGGTCATGGCGTGCATCCGCAGGTTTTCCGGCCGCTCGTTCTCGCAGGCCCACTGCGCGTACCCGATGAAGAACCGCTGATCGGGAGTGAAGCCGTCGATGGGCTTCAGGTCCTGTCCCTGGGTGGCCTTCTTCCACGCGATGTAGGCGAGCAAGGTGCCGCCCAGGTCGGCCACGTCTTCGCCGCTGGTCAGCTTGCTGTTGATGTGGATATCGTCCACCACGATATATTGCGCGTACTGATCCCGCACGCAGGCGATGCGCTGGTCGAACTGGGCAGCGTCTTGCTTCGTCCACCAGTCGCGCAGATTGCCCTTGGCATCGAACTGGCGTCCCTCGTCGTCGAAGCCATGGGTCAACTCGTGGCCGATCGTCCCTCCGGTGTTGCCATAGTTGGGCGCGTCGTCCATCTTGGGGTCGAACAAGGGCGGTTGCAGAACGCCGGCGGGGAAATTGATATCGTTCATCTGCGGGTCGTAATAGGCGTTCACCGTGGGCGGAGTCATTTCCCACTCGCCACGATCGACCGGCTTGCCGATCTTCGCCAGTTGCCGCTTCGATTCGAAGATGGCGCTGCGGCGCACGTTGCCGGCAAAATCGCCGCGCACGATCTCGAGCGAGCTGTAATCGCGCCACTTGTCGGGATAGCCGATCTTGTTGACGATGGAGTGCAGCTTTTCGAGCGCCTGCTGTTTGCTTTCCGGGCCCATCCACGGCAGGTTTTTCAGGTCGTCCTCCATGGCCGCTTCGATCTCGCGGGTCATCTTCACGGTCCGGGCTTTGACGTCCGGGCCGAAGGTCTTGGCCACAAACACCTGCCCCAGCGCCTCACCCAAATCGCCATCGACCCAGCGCACGCAGCGCTTCCACCGCGGCTGCATCGCCGTCACGCCCCGCAGGGTGTGGCTGTAGAAATCAAAGTTTTCCTGTTGGAAGTTCATGGAAAGATAAGGAGCCCAGGCGTGCGCCAGATGCCAGCGCAGATATGTCTTCCAGTTGTCGAGGCTTTCGCTCTGGATCAACCCGTTCACTTCTTTGTAAAACTCCGGTTCCGTGACGTTGAAGGTCTCGACGCCCGCCACGCCTTGCGCGGCCAGGTAGACGTCCCAGTCGAAGTCCGGGGTGAGAGCTTTCAAATGGCCACGATCCATTTTGTGAAACAGGTTGTAGGGGTCGCGCTTCTCGACCAGCGTCAGGGACTTCTGGGCCAGCGCCGTTTCCATCGCCATCACGGTTTTGGCTTCCCCGGCCGCCGCGCCCGCCGGATCGCCCATCAACTCGAAGATCTTCTCCACGTGGCCTACGTACTGTTCGCGAATCTCCTGCGACTTGGCATCGGTCTTGGTGTAGTAATCGCGGTCGGGAAGGCCGAGCCCGCCCGAGTCGGCAAAGGCAATCACCTGGTTTGCGTCCGCGTAGTCCTGATTGGAGCCGAACCCGAAGAGCGTCCCGCCGCCCCCCAGGGCCAGATGCTCCTTGCCAAGGTACTTCCCCAGGTCTGCCTTCGACTTCAGCGCGGCAATCTCTCCCAGGGCCGTTTCGAGGGGAGCAGCGCCAAGCTTCTCGATGGCGGATTCATCCATGCACGCCTGGAAAAAGTCGCCGATCTTCTGCTCGGAGGCATTGCGGGCGCGGCTCGGGTCCGACGCCTCCTCCAGAATGCCCCACAGGAACTGCTGGTTTTCGTCGGAGAGTTTGGCGTAAACGCTCCAGCTCGCCTGGTCGGGCGGGATGGGGTTGTTCTTCATCCAACCCCCGCAGACGTACTGGTAGAAATCCACGCAAGGGTCGACGAGTCTGTCCATCGAGTTCAGATCGAGGCTGGGTGTGTAGGGCAGGGATTTGAGCGGATGCTTCTCGGACGACGCCGCCGCGCCCTCGGCCGGCGCAGTCTGGAGGCTTTCACCGCCAGGAATGGATTGGGGTTGAATCGGGGCAAGAACCAGGATGACGAACGCCAGCAGGCCAAGCCGCAGTCGGGATCGAGTCATGGAACCTCCGTAGGTTTTCGTTTTCGTTTCCCCGCCGACCGATAATGTACACCTCGCCGCCGCAGGACGCAACGCTCCGGCAATGCTCTTAGGCTTGCTCGTCACTCGTCACATGTCACTCGTCACGGTTCTTAAGCCAGCTTGTTTCCCGAGTGCAGGCCGCACTCTTTCTTGGTGGCCTCTTCCCACCACCAGCGGCCTTCGCGCTCGTGCTGGCCGGGCAGCACGGCTCTGGTGCAGGGTTCGCAGCCGATGGAGGTGAATCCCCGCTCGTGCAGCGGGTTGTAGGGGACATCATTTTGGCGGATGTATTCCCAAACCTGCTTGGAACTCCAATTGGCCAAGGGGTTGAATTTCACCAATTCGCGTTCCGGGGTTGAGAAGGTGGGATCAGCTTGCACGACGGGGACCACCGCGCGCGTGGAGGGGCTCTGGTCGCGCCGCTGTCCGGTGACCCAAGCGCTCAGGGAGCTGAGCGCCCGGCGCAACGGTTCCACCTTGCGGACGCCGCAGCACTCCTGGTGCCCGTCCTTATAAAACGAGAAGAGGCCTTTTTCCCGCACCAGTTTTTCCACGGCTTCCGGCCGGGGGAAAAAGACTTCGACGGGAATCTGGTATCGCTCCCGAACCTGGTCGAGGAAGCGCAGCGTCTCGGCATGGAGCCGTCCAGTGTCGAGCGAGAAGACTCGGAACTGCGCTCCCAACTTGGCCGCCAGGTCGATCAGCACCACGTCTTCCGCACCGCTGAAGCTGATGCCAACGCGGGGCGAAAACATCTCAAGCGCCAGAGCCAGGATCTCGCGGGGATGCCGCTCGGCGTAGGTTTCGGCCAGCTCATCGAGTTCGTCTAAGTTTGCAACTTCAAGTGGCATAGTTGTCTCCTGTCTCGTGACTCCTGGGATTACCCCACAAGCAGGCGGGCTCCCAAGGAGAAATAGAGAACCGTGAACAGCCAACTGAAATAACGCTCAGGAATGATGCGGGTCAGTCGGCTGCCTAAAACCACGCCGGGCAGGGAGCCGACCACCACGTGGAGGAACAGGCCGCTATTGAAGTGGCCCATCCGCATATGGAGAGAGCCCGCCAGCGCCATGGTTGCCAGCCCATAAAGAATGTCGGTCCCCACCAGTTCGCCCAGCGGGTAGGGCGTGAGCAGCAGCAGGAAGACCATCAGCAAGCTCCCGCTGCCGATCGAGGTCAAAGCCACGAGGAATCCGACCAGCGCGCCCGCCGCCGTAAGCCTCAGCCGGGCGCCTGCTCCCGGAGCGTCACCCCAGGTCCGGGGAGGCTTGATCTTTCCCAGCCGGACGAGCGGCAACAGGAAGGCGACGCAAAAGAGCGTCACTCCCAGCCCCAGGCGGAGGAAATGGTCCAGTTCGGCCTCCACCCACCTTGACTTCAAGAAGCTGAGCAGAAGAATCCCGCCGATCGTTCCCGGCACCGTCCCGATAATCAGGAACGTGGCGAGGCGCCAACGCACTTGCCCCAAGCGGCGGTGTTCAAACACCCCCAGCAACTTGGTGAAAGCGCCGTTGACGATGTCCGTCCCGATCAACGTGACGGCCGGAAAGGGCGTCAGCACCATCAACAGTGGAGTGAGCAGCACACCACCACCCGTGCCCGTCAGCCCAATCAATACTCCTGTAATGAATCCTATGAACGTAATGAGCATGGCGATGCTGCAATCCTTCTGGCCGTGGCACGGCTATCCCTTCGGCAAGCTCAGGGCTGGCTTTGGCCGTGACCTGGCACGGGCGGGACGCCCCTGCCCCGTTTGATCTTGGTTGCCCAATAAACTGCGCAAAAGCAAGACGCCCGCTGCGGTTATTCTCGCAGCGGGCGTCTCAGGTCTTGAAATCCGGTTAGGTAGTATTACAAATCCCTATTCCCTGAGGACAGAGCACCGCTGGCGGATGGCGTACAACAACACATCCGCCGCACGTTGCTGCTCCTCACGGAATGGAGATTTGCGGTCATCTTGTCCAGACTTAGGAGGCTAACATACCGAAAGGGGGATCGTCAAGAATATAGATGTAGACTGTGTCAAGCCCATTTAGAAATGTCCCCATGCTTACCCGGTTAGAAGTGTCCCTTTTTTGGGTTTTGTTTTTCTTGTTCTTCGTTCCTCATGGTTTGTGCTTTTCGTTTTG
>Ga0326728_10002498_pt1 | contig 61002 bp, 54 predicted proteins | sample MB3enrmetagenome_FD_207602 | JGI IMG/M metagenome (GOLD analysis project Ga0326728, IMG submission 207602) | Lab enriched peat soil microbial communities from McLean, Ithaca, NY, United States - MB31MN | ecosystem: Environmental > Terrestrial > Soil > Wetlands > Peat | place: USA: New York... | reverse complement strand
TCCAGGTGCAGGTTCCGCCGCTCGACATGGCCGAGGTGCCGACGCGGCCTTGCCAGTCGGCGACGTTGCTGCTGAACCGCGGTTGCCCGGGAGCGTCGGAGCGGCCGATCCAATCGATCGAGGTGAAGTTCGTGTTGGGGCTTGGATCCGCGTTGGTGATCACCAGATGGTAGTAGGATCCGGCGGTCAGCGCCGGCGGATTGGCGAAGGTGAACGTCGGCCAGTTGCAGGCGATGGTGCCTTCCGGATGCGAACTGGGGCAATCGCCGTTGCTATAGCCGAAATTGGCGGTGGTGATGGAGGCCAGCACGGTGCCGGTGGGATTGTGGCTACTGCTGCCATCGTCGGACTGCAATTGGATCAGCCAGCTTCCGCCATTGCCGCCCGCATACCCAGGGCTGTCTTGAATGTAGATCTGCACCGACTGCAGGCTGCTGCTGACGAGATTGAGGAAGCTGACATCGGCGGCGGTGAATCCGTCGATGGGACTGCCGGAGCAAGTGCCGCCGGGACTGGTAGGCGAGCAAAGCGGCCCGTTCGACAGCGCGTCACCAAAGCCGGCGCCATACATATTGAAGGTGGTGATCATGGCGGCAGTGGTCGCGGCAGCAGTTCCGCTGCCACTACTTCCACTACTTCCACTACTTCCGCTACTGCTACCGCTTCCACTGCCACTACCGGTGCCAGTGCCAGTTACTGCCACTGTTCCCGAGGCGAAGGTTGCTACCACGGCGCTCCAGTTAGCGCTGGCGCTCAAAGTAAAACTGCCCGCATAGGCGCCCGCGGCCGAAACCTCCTGGTTTTCCGTTGAAGCCCGCGATGTTCCGCTCTTGGTGTCCTGCTGTTCCATGCTGTAGCCCGGTCCAGCAGTAACCGCGGCGCTGGAGCCGCTGGGCAGCCCGAGCCCGGCGAATACAAGTTCGTTGGCCGAGGTGGTCGCGGCGGTTGCGCCGCTGCTGGCGGTGCTGCTACTCCCCTGCGCTGCCGCAGTCTTGTCCAACGGATTCGCCGTACTCACGCCGCTATATTCATAAATCGCCAGCCACGGATGACTGTTGCTACCCGAAAAGCTTACGGTGACGGTGTTTTCCCCGCCTTTGATGTTGGCGGCATAGAACAAATGGATCTGGTGCCCGTCCTTGTTTTGCAGTTGCCGTACCGCGTCCGTATAGGAATTGCCGGCGCTGTCGGAGACGGTCACCTTCTGCGTTGTCGTTGAAGCGCGAACGAAAGCGATGATCAGGTTGCCGGCGGTATTACCGGCGGCGAAGGTTTGGGAAACTGAGGTCACACCCGAGCCCTCGCCGGAACCGGATTGCACCAACAGGATACCGTTTGTAGCGCCGGCAAGCGAAGCTGCCGCGCCGAGAAGAACCAGTAGCATTGCTGCGATTAGCGTGATTCGGGAGATCCGCCGCATGAAAGCACCTCTTGTCGCAAAGTTGGTGAGCGCACACAAGGACGCCGGCATGGCGGAATTGGCTCCGCCGGTAAGATACGGCCCTGTTGTCGATCACGTTCAGGCCAGAGTCGGTGGAAGCGGTTCTTACCGGCCAGGACTGGAGGACGTCTCGCCGCTACGTGGCAAAGTTTCCGTTCCGCTTCTTTCCGAGGGTATTGACTGTCCCACGATAGGCCTAGGCCGTTGGCGCGTACATGCAACGAAGTACTAAGGTACTAAGGGATTTTCTACCCACACGGCAGCTCTAGAGGGGAGGGGCTGGCAGTCTTTTGAAAATTACGTTACAGATGTAAGGTTATTAGTATCAACGACTTGCATTTGGCTAAATTAGAATACTGAGAGGAACCCCTGAGTGGCGTGCCGGAATTTTCCGGATTTACCACTGAGTAACAGGGACAAGAGACGGCGAAAACGGCGGCCAACCGGGCTCACCAGTCTTTGCCAATGACAAGGTCGACAAGGCGTGCCGATCACCGATCGCCGACGGGAAATTGGCTGCCTGCTTCAACCGGCACGGCCGCCTCAGGTGGCGCTTCTTCTTTGCAACGCCGGCGCCGGTTCAGGTGTTTCCAACCCGCATAGCTGCTGGCCACAATGAGCACGAAGAACATGCCGGCGTACCAACCAAGTTGCGCAGCGGCCCGTATCGCCTCTTGCAGCGCATCGCTGAAAAGATAACCGATGCCGGCGTAGGCGGCTGCCCAGAACAGAGCGCCGAAGAAGTCGAAGGTCAGGAACTTAAACAATCCGATGCGGGCGGTCCCGACCAGCGGCAGCACCGGGCGGTTCATCCCCGGTACAAATTTGCTGAACAATAAAGATCGCGCCCCGTGGCGCGCAAAAAAACCCTCCGCGCGGCGGACCAAAGCGTCAGGCTCCAGGGTAAGGCGACATAGAATCTGCAGAACCCGGCGTCCAAAATAGCGCCCCAGAAGAAACCAAACCGTGTCGCTAAGCAGCGTGGCCGCTACCGCCAAAGCCAAAATCGGCGCAATCTGCCATTCGCCCAGTCCCACCAGGGCGCCAGCTGCCAGAAGCGCGGGGGTAGCGGGCAGGGGTACGCCGAGGCGGTTTGCCAGAATCCAAAGGAAAAAGAGCAGGTGCCCTTTGAAGATCAAAATGGTGAGAAGCTCGTCCACCGTGTGCTCGCCGTCTTTACATTACTTTACATAGCATAACCCAAAATCGATTGCCCGTCCGACGCCCGGCGGGACAACGAATGAAATTTACAGCTTGACATTCGATAGGAATCCCATTCACCGCAGAGGACGCAGAGGAGATTGAGGAGCAACAAGCCACAAGCAACAAGCCACAATTGCTGATTGCTTTTCAATTCAAAAATTAAAATTCCTCCGCGTCCTTTGCGTACTCTGCGGTGAGGTGTTCGGACGCTACAAGCGGTTGATCACCGACGCGATGTAGCCGGCCCCGAAGCCATTGTCGATATTGACTACGCTCACGTTGGAAGCGCAGGAGTTTAGCATTCCCAACAGGGCGGCCAAGCCGTCGAACGAGGCGCCATAGCCAATGCTGGTTGGCACGGCGATAACCGGCACACCCACTAAGCCACCCACTACACTCGGCAAGGCTCCTTCCATTCCGGCACAAACGATCACCACGCGGGCGCCAGCCAGCGTGGCGCGATTGGCCAACAAACGATGAATTCCTGCCACCCCCACGTCGTAGACGTGCTGTACCTCGTTGCCCATGATTTCCGCCGTGACCACAGCTTCTTCGGCAACGGGTATGTCGCTGGTTCCCGCCGACACCACGATGACCTTGCCCTTGCCATATTTCTTCCGCTCCTGCCGGAGTACTATGGCGCGGGCAAGTTCGCGGTATTCGGCCTTAGGGGCCACTCCCCTCACGGCCGCAAACTGCTCCTGATTGGCGCGCGTGGCGAGAACATTGCTACCGTGCTTGGCCAGGCGGGCAAAAATGGAGCTGACCTGTTGCGGGGACTTGCCCTGCCCGAAGATAACCTCCGGCATGCCCGCGCGAAGCGTACGGTGGTGATCTATTTTGGCGAATCCAAGATCTTCGAACGGCATGTGGCGCAAGCGCGCCACCGCTTCGTCGGGAGTTATCTTCTTGGCGCGTACGGCGGCAAAGAGTTTGTGAAGTTGTTCAGCCTGCACAGGCTTAGCTTAACACCTGCCACAGAGACACAGAGACACAGAGAAAAAGTTTGGATTTCAGATTTGGGATTTAGGATTTCAAGTCCCTACTGGCCATTCGGCGACAGCTAAAATCCACCATCCGGAATCCACAATCCCAAATCTTCTCTGTGTCTCTGCGTCTCTGCGCCAGATGTTAGCTCGGCCGTTTGCGGCGGCGTAATTTGCGCTGGGTGGCGAAGTAGATGGTGCGTGGCGCGCCGGGGCGCTCCAGGCTGCGGAAGAACAGAGAGCGCAAGAACCGCTTGGCAAGGCGCCCATCGAGATACGCGTCGTACAGCTCGCTGCCGAGCAGATATCCCAGTTGCCGGGTCAGAAACCGGAAAGCATTGCCTTCGCAGCGGACGCCTGCGGACAACATTGGCGGGCACGCCCGGTAACGCCGGAGATTGGCTTCATAGTGCTTATGCAGAAGCAGAAAATCAATCAGCTGGCGAAATTCGCGCGGGGAGCCCAGATGCAGGGCTTCCACCTCCTCGGGCGGCAACGCGCACAGGGCGGAAAGATCGGCTTCTCGTGCCGGCGCCCGCGGCGCATGCAGCGCGCGCGAACCAAAATACGATAAGGCGTCTTCCAGCACGCACGAGTAAAAGCGATCTTCCGCGCTTTGCGCTCCCGGTTGCGCGGAAGCGGCGCGGCAAACCCGATGGACGAGGCGGGCGGCCTCTTCCGCGCCTTGGGCCAGCCGGAACTCGCGCACCAATACGGCCCGCACTTGGGGCACATAGCAGCAGCCTTGTTGTTCCAGCCGCGCCAGTACCTGCCGGATCTCGCTCTCCTCTTCGACCCGCCCGGCCAATAGCCGCCGGACCCGCTCATCGGAAGCCTCCGAATACACCTCCGGCAGTTGATCGACCATAAACCGCGGTTGGGTGTGATTGGAGGCCGAATACTTGTCGATATTCAGGAACCGCAACAGCGCATCGATCAGGTTGTAAACCACCGGCGCCAGATCGGGAGTACTAACGCTCTGGCTGCGCCAGCGGTCCAGCCACAGGCGGTAGCTTTCATATTTCTCCAGCGGCGTGGAATTGAAGACGCAAATCACCTTGTCGCAAACCCGCACGGCCTCTACGCGGGAACACATTTCCCCGGCCGCCCGCCAGTAGAGCGCGTCCACATTCTGCAGCACGGTCAGGACACGATCTTGCGGGCGGCGATCGCGCAACAGTCCCGGAATATGGCCGGGGGCGAGGTGGGCCTCGCCAAAAAGCACGACCACCGCTGCTTCCGGGTGGCATTCGCGGATTTCGGCAATTTTCGCTGCGGCATGGCGATCCCGGGCGCCAATGCGCCGCAGGTCGTTTCGCGGCATGCAATCCAGTCCGTAAATGGCCCGAGCATGGGTGCGGCCGGTCTCCAGGATTTCGCAGAAAGGCGGCCAGTGGTATCCCCAATCGCGGTCGAAGCGAATCCGCTCACGCAACTCTCCCCTGCCAATGGCCCCGGCGCGCCAATCGTCCAGGATATTCTGATGACGCGAAAAGACCATTTCCAGGGCCAGCACGACCGGCCGTCCGGCCGAGAGCTGCCGGATAAGGCCGGAGGCGAAGCGTTGGGAAGCCGGCAGGGCGTGATAATCTCCCACCAGCAGCACGTCCGCAGCGCGATAGGCGGCCGTCAGCTGCCGGGAATCGAGCACGGATTCGTAGTTGCGGAAGGCGGCGTTGAAATCCCGCAAGTACTTGCGCCGGGCATAGGAATCGCAGGCGCGAATTTCACGTTCCAGTTGGGTTAAGGCGTGCAGTTGCGCTGCGCTACGGCGGAATCGGAGAGTCGCCATGGGGCCCATAATAATGATGCGCTCCCGCCTGGAGCTTGATCCGGCAACGTACCTCGCCCGTGGGCTGTACTCTCGCGCCGGGCAGAACCCGAGCTGCTGTCATCCTCAGTGCCAGAGGAGCAGAGGTTGGGTCTATTCTCCTTAGATGCAGGGGATTCAGTGGCCAGTGGTCAGTGGCCAGTGGCCAGCAAAAAAGCAACAAGCAACGAGCCACAAGCAACAGCCAGACGCACGGAGGCCGCCTTTTTCAGCTTGTTGCTTGCTGCCTGTTGCCTGTTGCTCTGTTACTGACCACTGGCCACTGACCACTGCTACGGATGTGTCATGGTCTCCGGGCGAACCAGCTGGTCGAACTCCTGCTCGCTCAGATAACCCAGCTTCAGCGCGGCTTCGCGCAGGCTGCTGTGCTCCACATGGGCGGTATGAGCGACCTTGGCTGCTTTGTCGTACCCGATCTTGGGCGCCAGCGCCGTCACCAGCATCAGCGAGTTGTTCACGTACCAGTCGATCCGCTCCCGATTCAGTTCGATCCCTTTGATCATGAAATCGACAAAGCCGTGGCAGGCATCGCTGATCAGGGTGACCGAATGCAGGAAGTTGTAGATCATGACCGGCTTGAAAACGTTCAGTTGGAAATTGCCTTGGGTGCCGGCAAAGCCGACCGCCGCGGTCGCCCCGTGAACCTGGACCACGACCATGGTCATGGCTTCACATTGCGTGGGGTTAACCTTGCCCGGCATGATCGAGGACCCCGGTTCGTTTTCCGGGATGGTCAGCTCGCCCAGGCCGCAGCGCGGACCGGAGGCCAGCCAGCGGATATCGTTGGAGATCTTCATTAACGAGGCGCCCAGGGTTTCCAGAGCGCCTTGCGCGAAGACGATTTCGTCGTGCGCCGAAAGGGCGGCAAACTTGTTGGGATGCGAGCGGAAGGGCAACCCGGTCAACTCGGCGATCTTCCTGGCCGCCCGCTCGGCAAACTCGGGATGGGTGTTCAGCCCGGTACCCACGGCAGTACCGCCAATCGCGAGATCATAAAGGCCGTCGAGCACCAACCGGAGGCGGTCGAGGTCGCGCTGCAACAAGCTGGCCCAGCCGGAGAATTCCTGGCCTACCGTCAAGGGAACGGCATCCTGCAGGTGAGTGCGGCCGATCTTGACCACCGCGGTAAATTCTTTGGCCTTGGCGTCGAGGGCGTCATGTACCGTCTGAATGGCGGGAATCAACGCCTTCTGCACCCTCTCGGCGGCCGCGATGTGCATAGCCGCGGGAAAGGTGTCGTTGGAGGATTGCGACATGTTGACGTGATCGTTGGGGTGAATCGGGTTCTTCGAGCCCAGAACCCCGCCCGCCAGCTCGATCGCCCGGTTGGCGATCACCTCGTTGACGTTCATATTGGTCTGGGTGCCGCTGCCGGTCTGCCATATGCGCAAAGGAAACTGGTCATTCAGCTTGCCGGCAATCACGTCGTCCGCCGCCTGCACGATCAGCCGGGCTTTGTCGCCGGGCAGTTTCCCCAGTTCCTGGTTCACCAGCGCCGCGGCTTTTTTCAGGATGCCGAAAGCGCGAATCAATTCCGGGGGCATAACGTCGCGCCCGATGTTGAAATGCATCAGCGAACGCTGGGTCTGCGCTCCCCAATACACGTTGGCGGGCACTTCAATCTTGCCCATACTGTCGGATTCCGTGCGGGTCTGGGTGGCGAGCTTTTCTTGTGAGGTGGCCATGATACCCTCCGAAAAATGGCTGAATTTCCCAATCCGGGTTTGAGGAATTACGATACGAAGCCGAATTATACGGCAGTTCTCAGTTCCCGGTTCTCAGTTCTCAGTTCTACGTTTCAAGTTCCAAGTTTTCAGGTTTCAGGTTACAAATTCTAAGTCCCAAATTCTAAGTTGTCCTGTTTCTGCGCTGAGAACTGAGAACCGGGAACTGAGAACTCTCCTCGGGTGTTACATCATCGAACCTAATTTGGATACTATGCAATATCGAGGTTGAAAGTGAACCAGACTGATCGCGAGCCCGCCGGAGCAGAAATTTTTGACGTGCTGATCGTGGGCGCCGGCCCCACGGGACTGGCCTGCGCCGTGGAAGCCCGGAAAGCCGGGCTGAAGGCGGTGAATGTGGACAAGGGGTGCCTGGTGAATTCCTTGTTTCACTATCCGGCGAACATGACTTTTTTCACTACGCCGGAACTGCTGGAAATCGGCGACCTGCCGTTTCCCAGCCCGCACCAGAAGCCAACCCGGCAGGAAGCCCTGGAGTACTACCGCAAAGTGGCCGAACACTATCAATTGCATGTGCGCCAATATCAGGAGGTAGTACGGGTGGAGGGCCGGGACGGAAACTTCCGCGTCTTTACGGTGGATTTGCACGAACGCGGCCGCGAGTACTGCGCCCGGAAGCTGGTCGTGGCCTCCGGTTATTACGACCGTCCCAATCTGCTGCGCGTCCCCGGCGAGGACCTGCCCAAGGTGTTCCATTATTACCGGGAACCGCACCCGTATTTCGATTGCGACGTGCTGGTAGTGGGCGGCAAAAACTCGGCCGCCATAGCCACCCTGGAGTTATGGCGGCACGGGGCGCGCGTCACGCTGGTGCATCGCGGACCGGGTATGCATCCCCACGTAAAGTACTGGATCAAACCCGACATCGAAAACCGCATCAAGGCGGGCCAGATCGCCGCTTATTTCCATAGCACGGTAGCCACGATCAGCCTGGATGAGGTGGTATTGAAGACCCCGACGGCTGAAGTCCGCCTGGCCAACGACTTCGTCTTTGCCATGACCGGCTATCATCCGGATTTCACGTTCCTGTGCCAGCTCGGAGTGGAGGTGCGAGCCCGAAGCGGCGGCGGCTCCGGCGATGTCCGCTCCCAGGTCACGGATGCCTCTTTGCCCGGCGTGGACCTATGTCCGGTCTGCGACTCCAAGACCCTGGAAAGCAATGTCCCGGGAATCTATCTGGCGGGCGTAATTGTGGCCGGTTCGCGGACGAACGAAATCTTTATCGAAAATGGCCGGTTCCACGGACGCCAGATTGCCGCCGACATAAAGTTTAAGCTCGCAGTCCGCCCGGCGGTGCATTAAGCAGCCTTGAAGGTTTTATGCCGCCGGCGCATTAACGAGCGGAGCGCGCCGGTTTGCTACAAATTCAGGGCGGATTTTCCGGGCTACGGTGCGGGCTGAGACGGAATATGGGCTGAGAGCCGCGCCGAAAACGAACGCAGGCACTCCGGGTTGGTGCATTTGGTGGCGAACATCTCAACGCCGGATTCCACCGAACGCTTCATGGATGTGTTGATCGGGTGGACGGTTCCGCAGTGCGGACAGGTGACGGTGGGAACCGTCACCTTGCGCTGCGCCGCTTGTTGCGCCTTGCGGCGTTCCAGGGCGCGTTCGTGGACTTTCTGATATTGCGACATCTCCGCCCTCCGGAAGGAATTTTTGCCCCTAGGCCGTTCCCCAACTTAGGCCCACAAATTCTAGCCGCCGCCCAAGGAAAACTCAAAATTGGAAAAACGGGATTATCCAATTCTTCCCAAGGGGGTAGGCGAGCGGGTCCGTCACACGGTAGTAGACTCTGGCCGCTGATTCACGCAGATGAACGCAGAGCAAGAAAAGGATTCCAACCGTGCTGGCACTGAGAACTGGGAACCGGGAACCGAAAACTAACCGATCAGCGTTGATCAGCGTGAATCCATGGCGAAGTTCCCCTGCTTCGTAATCTGCGGCACGTGGTGCACGGGGAAATTTACGGAATTAGCGATGAAGCAATACCGGTGCGCTTGTTCGTGCAAGGCAAGCGCTTTACTCTCGTCCGCATCGGCGGCGATCTTCACCTGCGGACGGAGTGTCACATCAACAAAGACTCCTGAGCCGTCAGGTTTCTCCGCCATGGTTCCCTGGGCGTTATCCTGATATTCCACAACCACGATGTGGTTGGCGGCGCAGAGGTGAAGGTACCAGAGCATATGGCAGGCGGAAAGGCTTGCCACCAGCAAATCCTCGGGATTGTAACGCGCCAGGTCACCGCGAAAAGCGGGGTCCGAAGAGCCGGGAATGGCCGGTTTTCCCGCCGCGGCAATCATGTGATCCCGTCCATAGCTGCTGTAGGCGCTGGTGCCCGAGCCGCGGTTTCCTGTCCACTTGATCTGAACTTCGTAATGGTGCTGGCGATTCATGGTTTAGTTCTCAGTTCCCGGTTCTCAGTTCTCAGTTGCCATTCAGGATTGCCTGTTGTGATTCCCACTGGGAACTGAGAGCCGAGAACTGAGAACTCACTTCTCCAGAGCGGCGGCTCCGGCGCCGGCCGCCGCCCGAATGCTGAGTACGGGGCAGCAGGCGAGCCGCACCACCTTCTCCGCTACCGAGCCGAAGGCGAAATGACGCCATCCGGTATTTCCATGCGTGGCAATGACGATCACGTCCGCGCCCTTCTCTTTCGCAATGCGGACGATCTCGGTAGCCGGATCGCCTCGTCCCGTTACGATTTCCGTTTGCACGCCTTTTGCCCGCAGGGATTCGGCAATTTGCTCCAGCCGCTGTTGCGGCTTCAAAAACCGCTGATACTCCGGCATGGTTATCGGCATGCACCGGTCGGCGGTGGTCAGCGAGACGGGAATGACGTGGACCAGAAAGACTTGCGCCTGGTTATGCAGCGCGATCTCGGTGGCGTTGGCCAGCGCCTGCAACGAGGCTTCGCTAAAGTCCGTCGGACAGACGATTCGCTTGGAGGGGAACATGCCGGCCTCGCCTCGTCGAGAGTTGCGAGTTGAGAGTCAGCCCTCGGCTCTCAACTCGCACAGGCGAAATCTTACACCCAATGAGGCAGAAATCCTCATGCCCTGCCGATTCAGGCTCTATTTACCTTCCAGGATAAAGGCCACTCTCCGTTCCCGGTTAAGGCGAACCGTGCCCGTCAGGTCCATATCCGCCATGGGGAATACTCTGCTCTCGCCGTTCGCCAGGACTCCATGGATCTCACCGTTCTGCAGCCAATAGTCCTGGACCAGAAGCGCGCTGCCATCCTTGAGCAGCAGCAGCGTGGGCCTCCGCTCCTCCGCGATGGTTGGGGTGTCCGCCATCCGGACGGCCGGGGCCGTCGTCGTCTGCCGGATCGCCGCATTCATGAGCCGAAAGTCACCATTAGCCGCCGGAGCGGGTGAAAGGCTCGCGCTCGTGGGCCGCGCCCAGGGTGGCATCGGCACCCGGTTGGCGGCCCGCGCCGGGGTGGGAATGGCCACGTCTTCCATCAACCGCAAAGTGATCCGCGCCTCACCCTTCAGAGTGGGATAGGGCCCACGCGCCGGCAGGGTAATCAGTTTTACCGGCCACAGCACCGGAATGGCCCATTCGATGGCATCCCGCTTGGCGTGGCCTTGCCCAAGCACCTTGCCGTCTTTCGACGTCTTGTAATGCGGCACGGAAATTACTTTCGCGGACAGAGGCAGTACCGCCTCGCCCGGCAGGATCAAGCGATCAAATTGAATGGAGATCCAGCCTTTCCCGACAAAGTGCCCCGGGTCCTTGTACTCCACCAAACGTCCGGACAAATAGGATCCCCTGGGAAACACCTGGCGGCCGAGCGCGGCTGTGGTCCCGAGATGGCAGAGGACGGGATCGCCCACCTCCGCGGTTTTGGATGAGAAGTTCGGCTCATCGATCGTGCAGTTCAGCAGCAAACCGGCGGGCAGAAAATCGGAATCTGCTCGCGCGGCAATGGGTGCTATCAACGATAGCGCCAGAGTCAGAAGCACTGTTTTGTGAAGCCAGGGCATGAATACCTCCTGCCGGCAAGTCGCCAGAAACGCCCAAGGACAGCTCTCCCTGGTGGGTATAAATTCAGCACCTCTGGATTAGTTGCTGTGAGCGGGAATTGTTTTTCTTCGAATGGGTAGCAAGCCTTGGAGGTGCAGCCATTAACGAGGCCCGAGGAGTTGGGTACGGTTCAGCCTTGCTACCTCATTGGATCCCTAAGAATCAGCGGGTTGCAGACAAAGGCGCTTGAGCAAACGAGAGAACATCACCAGGGCGATTTACGCGGAGGTGCTAGAACCTTCGGGTAGACCAGGTAGCGCCGGCGTCTCGCCGGCAGTCGTGAGGGCGTCCTCGCCCGCACACCAGATCCATTTCCAATTCTTCAACCCTGCCCGCTCCGGATTTGCCCTCACGTACTGCACTGCTCGGTCAAATTCAGACCCGTTGCGAATCAACCGGTCGTAGTATTCGCGCTCCCAGAATGCGCTTGTACGGCCCAGTATGCGATTTGCCGTCTTGGCGGTGTACGATTTCCAAGCACCTACGACGATCGCCAGCGGATATTCGGGAAAGCCCCTGAAGACAACGTGTACGTGATTGGGCATTACACACCAAGTGAAAAGGTCATATCGTGTCCTGTCCCAGTAGCCAATTGCGTTTACAACGATCGACGCAATACGGGGATCGCACAGCCAGCATTTGCCGATGCCGGAATCGAGATATTCCTCGATCTTTCTAGCCCCCAGTTCGGCCACCGCCGCCTTCTCCCGTGGTAGCAACGGGCGGCCCGAACGTTGCGCTTCCGTCAGCAGGCGCTTGCGCTCAGCCAGCCTACGGACTATCTGCTGGGGAAGAGAATCGGCGAGGCGAAAGGTCACAAAATAAACGGCAGTCTTCCGCTCCCAGTGGGGTAAGCGGCCACGATCCCGAATTGTAACCTCACGGAAACGGGTCCGAGTAATCCCTGGAACAATCACACTGTTTAAAGTGGACCCGCCTTGCTGGGTTGGGTCGCGCGGCATGGTCCAACATTGTACACCGCTGCTTCCCGGCTGACTGCGCGGGCGAGGACGCCCTCACGACTGCCGGCGAGACGCCAGCGCTACCCCATGGTAGCTAAAGCTGTCAATCACGCCCCCAGATACGACTTAATCAGATCTTCTTTCGCCGCCAATTCCGCGGCGGTTCCGGCTAGACGGATCTCGCCGGTCATCATGATGTAGGCATAATCGCAGGCGGAGAAGGCCAGCGTGGCGTTCTGCTCGACCAGGATCATGGTTACGCCTTGTTGCCGAATCTGGGACAGGATGTCGTAGATCTGGTCGACAATGATGGGAGCCAGACCCATGGAAGGTTCGTCCAACAAGAGCACTTTGGGGTTGGCCATCAGACCGCGGGCGATGGCGAGCATCTGCTGTTCCCCGCCGGAAAGCGTGCCGGCCTGCTGCTTGAGTCTTTCCCGCAAGCGCGGAAACAGCGCAAAACACTTTTCGTAGCCCTGCTGTATCTCCTTCTTGTCCCGCCGCAGATAGGCGCCCATGCGTAAATTCTCGCGCACGGAAAGAGTGGCAAAAATCCGCCGGCCCTCAGGAACGTGAATCACTCCGGCGGACCACAATTTCTTCCGGACTCAAGCCGGCGAGCTCGCGTCCGGCCAGGCGGCTGCTGCTGCCAGGCAGCGGGGGCACCAGTCCGGAAAGTCGGGAGTCAGAAGAGGGCTTTGCCTTCTGGCTTCTGTCTTCTGACTTCTATGCCTCTGTCACTTACCTACCTTTACTACTCCGGCCGAGGCGTCCACTTCTACCCAGTCACCGGTCTTGATCTCCGCGATCGGGTCTGCGTCAAGGCCATCAATGATAGGGAGGATGGTGTTGTAGAACTTACCGGCCAGAATGCCGCCGGCGGCCAAAATACCTTCCGTACGCCGGTTGATGATAGCGGCCGGGGCATTGCCGCAGCGCGCCAGTTCCAGAATGATGGCGGCGCCCACGGTTGAACCCCGTCCCTCGGGAAACACGAAAACCTTGCCCTTAATGTTTTGTCCGCAGAGTTCGTGCCGCTGGTCGATGATGATGCCGGTGGCGGGATCGACTCCACCCCAAAAACCGAACATCTGCCGGGTTACCAGCGCCGTGCCGGCATTCTTGCCATCGGTTACGCCTTTGCCTTGGAACGTCTTCATGTTTCCTCCCTTACACCCGACCCCGCACGGCGGCTTCTACGCATTCGGCAGTACTGCCAAAAATCACGTCGGTTTTGCACTGCATGGGAGCGTAATACGAGCACTTGCCGGAATCGGTCATCAGGGTTTTGAAGCCCCAGGTTTCCACCGGAGAGATGAGCATGCAGGTCTCGGTGGCAATTCTGGCCCCGAGCGCCTGCAACTCCGCCAGAATCCCCATGCGTTCCGCCAGGTCGCGGACCTGCTTGGTGGTGTAGATCCAGAACTCGGTTTGCGTGGCGATTTTCCGGCCGGCCAGCAGCTTCATTACATTCTGGATTTCGGCAATGCTGTAGTGCGGGCAGCCCAACGCCACCAGATCGATCTTCGCGCTTTCCACGGTGCACATTTCCTTGCGGGTAGCCTGCAAGGTTGCTTCGGTTACGGTAACGGTCCGGGCCGGCTGGTTGGGACCAAAGGCCTCGCGCGCAGTGCGCGCTTCCGGGGTGATTCCCACCAGATGAACCAGGGCCAGCGGTCCGGAGGCCGCCGCTGCCGCCAGCATCGACTTCAATTCGTCCATCTTCGGGCTGCCGCTGAGACCGGCGACCACGCCGACGTCGCTCCCCAACGTTTTTCCCAGGAAGTAGCCGAGCACCGGATATTCCCACGCAGCCAGCGGCCGGCCACCGATCTCCAGGTTGACCAGCACCGTTCCGTAGCGATTCTCGTTCAGGTGCAGGCCATACTCCGGGGTGCGCCCCGTGATGCCGATGCAGACATCAATGACCGCCGTTTCCCGGTTGGAACGCGCTCCCAGCACCGAATTGATAAAGGCCACGGCCGAGGACTCAGTCCAGCCAACATGTTCGCCGAAGCGCGGGGCCATCCCCATGAAGTGCGGCAGGCAGGTCCAACTCATAATGGCGCCCATCTGCTCGTAGGCCTTGGCCACCCGCTGCTGCTTGGCCGCATACTCCGGGGGCGTCTTGAACGCCTGCCAGTTCTGCGTATCCATGCCGCTGGGGTCGAGCGTGGTGGGAACGCGAAACTTCGCGCCCAGGGCGGCAAACTTCTCGCAGACCTCCACGCCGGCGTCGAAGATGCTCTTATACATGGCCAAGACGATATGTGCGCTGGTCACCGGGACCAATCGCGGGGCGCCAAACTTCTCGCCTACCTTGACCAGAATTTCCATGGCCAGCTTGGGGGCTTCCCCTTGCTCGCCTTTCAGCATCGCCTCTTCTTCATTAGTCAAAAACATCGCAAACTCCCCTCAAGGTCGTCGGTCGTCGGCCAAACGAGCAACAAGCGACAAGCCACAAGCAAAACCCATTGACGCTTCGGTCTTGCTGGCCAACGACCAACGACCAAAGGCCAACGACTTTCCTAAAGCACCATTCCGCCACTGACGTCGATTATCTGGCCGGTAACGTAGGCGGCCTCGTCGGAGGCCAGGAACGCCACCACTTTGCCGACGTCCAAAGGATCGCCCACGCGGCCCATCCAAATCTTGTCGATCATGGCATTCCAGGCTTTCTCCGGGACGCCGCGCGTCATCTCGGTGTCTATGAAGCCGGGATTTACCGCGTTCACCGTCACTCCCTTTTTCGCCAATTCGCGGGCCGCAGTTCGCGTCATGCCCACGACGCCCGCTTTGGCGGCAGCGTAGTTGGTCTGCCCGAAATTTCCCAGCCAGCTCATGGAAGCCACATTGACGATGCGTCCGTAGCCGCGCTCGCGCATAAGTTGCGCCGCATGCCGCAGGCAGTAGAAGGTGCCGGTCAGATTCACGGCAATCACTTTCGCCCAATCGTCGTCGGTCATCTTATGCAGCATGGAGTCGCGGTTGATGCCGGCGTTGTTCACCAGGATGTCGACTGGGCCAAACGCACTGCTGGCGCGGGCGAACATGGCTTCGACCTGCGGCTTTTGCGAGATGTCGGTCGGCACGAAGACGGCTTCTCCGCCGTTCTGCTTGATCTCGTCGACCACTTTTTGGCCGTTCTGTTCGACCACATCCGCGACCACGACCTTGGCGCCTTCCTGAGCCAGCTTCAAGGCAATGCCGCGTCCGATCCCCCGGCCCGCGCCGGTCACAATGGCCACCTTATCTTTCAGTCGCATAGGTTCCTTTCGCTCGCGCTTTGGCGTACAGCTTGGTCTTCAAGTCAAAGGGGCCCGCGTTGTACACGCCCGCGTCCGTGGTTTTCAGATCGCGGGCGATGATGGGCGTGAATTCCATCTGTTCCAGGATGTCGCGCTTCAGATCGAGCCCGGGCGCGATCTCGGTCAATACCGGACCTTCCGGCCGCAGTTCGAACACCGCCCGTTCGGTTACGTAGTGCACCTTCTGCCGCTGGCGCCGGGCGATCTCGCCGTTGAAGGAAACCTGCGTCACCTGCTTGACCAGCTTCTTCTGGGTGCCTTCCTGAAGAATCTGCATCTTGCCGTCGGCGAATCCTACCTCCAGACCGCGCGCGGTGAAGGTGAAGCAGAACACCACATGCCCGGCATTTTGGGTGATATCGATGAAGCCGCCGCAGCCCGGAGAACGATCGCCAAACTTGGTGGCGTTCACGTTGCCGGCGGCATCCATCTCGCCCGCTCCCATGAAGGTGTAGGGGATGCCCATGCCGTTATAGAAGTCCATCTGCGCCTCATGTGAGAGGAGCGCGTAAGTATTGTGGGCAATCCCGAAGTCGATGCCGCCTTCCGGAATTCCGCCATAGACGCCCGATTCGACGGTCACCAGAATGTCTTCGCTCAGCCCTTCCTCCGCCAGAACTCCGCCGATCACGTCGTTGGGGATGCCGGTCCCCATGTTGATCGCCGTGTTCAGCGTCAACTCCAGCGCGGCGCGCCGGCCGATGACTTTGCGAATGGAGAGCGGCAAGGTGCCGGCCGCCGCCGCCGGCATTACCAAATCGCCGGACAAGGACGGGTCATAGGCAAACGAGGAAGATTGCCGATGATCGAGATCCGGATTGTCGCAGACCACAATCGCATCCACAAAAAAGCCGGGCACAACCACCCGTTGCGGATGCAGCGTACCGGTCTGCGCCACCCGTTTTACCTGGGCCAGCACCTTGCCGCCATAGCGCTTGGCCGCCAGGACGGCGGGCAGCACCTCCAGCTTCATGGCCTCTTCTTCGAAGCTGATGTTGCCCATTTCGTCCGCCGTGGTGCCGCGGATGATTACCGTATCCAGGGGGATTGCCCGGTAGAACAGATACTCTTCCCCTCCGTACTTCATGACCTCGACGATGTCGGGCAGGGAGCGCGTGCGGGCATTCATCTTGCCGCCTTCGACGCGGGGATCGATATAGGTTCCCAACCCCACTTTGCTCATCTTGCCAGGGAGGCCGCAGGCCATGGAACGATAGAGCTGCGCGATCTGGCCCTGGGGCAGGTTATAGGCCTCGACCTGGTCGTTGCCAATCATCTCCATCCAGCGGGGCGCCAGTCCCCAGTGGCCCCCGATGATGCGCTTCACCATGCCTTCGTGGCACAGGTGCTGGTTGCCCCGCTCGCGATCGCATTGTCCGGCGGAATGGAGAAAGACGAGGTCGCGCGGCTTGCCCGAGGCGAGAAAGCTGGCCTCCAGGGCCTTCAAAATGCTCTCCGCTACCCCGGTTAAAGTCATGCCAACGACCGCCAGCGTGGAGCCGTCCTGGATCATGGCCGCGGCTTCCGTGGCTTTTACAAAATTTGCTTTCATCTAGCCTTCCTCAAGGCAATTTGACTTAACACCCAACGCAGAAGCACAGAACCGCAGAAAGAACCAGGGATGAAACCGTTGTGCCTTCATGTTCTGCGTTTCTGCGGTTCTGTGTTGGGTGTTAAATCAAAATTCAAAAATCAAAATTCTTCTTTACGCCTGCAGATTCTCGAACACCGTCCCGATTCCCTGGCCGCCGCCGATGCACATGCTCACCACGCCATACTTGGCGCTGCGCCGCTTCAGTTCGTTCATCAGCTTCACCACCAGGATCGCGCCGGTGGCGCCTACCGGATGCCCCAGGGCAATGGCGCCGCCATTGACGTTCACTTTTTCCTTGGCCAGGTTCAAATCCCGAACCACCGCGGCTGCCTGGGCGGCAAAAGCTTCGTTGATTTCGAACAGATCGATGTCCCCCAGCTTCAGCCCGGCTTTGGCCACGACTTTCTCGATTGCCATCTTCGGCGCGTAGCCCATGATGTCGGGGTGGTTGCCGACTACGGCCTGGCTGCGGATGGCCAACAGCGGCTTGATGCCGAGTTCCTTGGCTTTGGCGCGGCTCATGACCACAACGGCCGCGGCGCCGTCGTTGATGCCCGAGGAGTTCGCCGCCGTCACCGAACCGCCCTCTTTGAAGGCCGGCTTCATTTTGGCCAGGGCCTCCATGGTGATCCCGAAACGCGGATGCTCATCCTGGGCGAACATCTTGGTCTCTTTTCCAGCCTTGATTTCCACCGGCAGGATCTCGTCCACAAATTTGCCTGCCTTGATTGCCGCTTCCGCCTTCTGCTGGCTTTCCAGCGCGAACTCGTCCTGGCACTGGCGGGAGACGTGAAATTGTTGCGCCACATTTTCCGCCGTGATTCCGTTGGGATAGGGGCCCAGAGGCCAAGTCAGAATGGAGAGCAAGCCGTCTTCCAGCGTTTCGTTTCCGAACTTATTCCCGAAACGATGCTTGCGGATGTAGTACGGCAACTGGTTCATGTTCTCGGTGCCGCAGGCGACCGCGATCTCCGCCTCGTCGGTCTGAATGGCCTGCACCGCCGAGTTGACCGCCTGCAAGGCCGACCCGCACTGCCGATTGACCGAGTACGCGGTGGTCTCCAGGGGTAAGCCCGCCTTCAGCATGCAGACGCGGCCAATGAAGCCGCTTTCGGCGATTTGGCCCACGTTGCCCACGATCACCTCATCGACCAGCTTGCCTTCGATGCCCGCCCGCTTGACGGCTTCCTTAATGACCATGCCGCCCAGGTCGTGCTGGTGCACGTCCTTCAGGCTGCCGCCCATGGTGCCGACCGCGGTCCGCACTCCACTGACGATCACTACTTCCTTCGCGTTCATCGTTGAATTCTCCTTCTGGTGTACCCAGACCTGGCTGGCCGCCATCCCACGGAATTGTCGCCCCGCTGCGAAAGAGGGCAGCAACGGTAGTTCATCAGCGAGGTGCGCGGGTCTTGTGCTCTGAGTGTACCCCGAATTTATATCAAAGCCCAGACGGGCGCCGAATGCTATATGTCACTCGGAGTTGTGATTTAGCGCGCGGGTCGGCAGCGCCGCCGTCCGGAGCCTGTTCGAGGTCGCCGAAGGGGCGGCGGGCTGTAAAGCTGGTTTTGTTTTCGCTTGCACAACCCAAAATGAGGGTGCCCCATCCTTGCCGCCAACTAGAATTGAGATCCCAACACCGGAATCTGCGGCGGCAAGGGTGGGACGGGAGGACGCAGAAGGTGGGTTGTGCGTGCTTTGTTTCGTCCCACCCTTGCGCGCCGACTATACCCTCTCCAGTCCCAAATTTTGGTAGCGCGCAAGAGTGAGGCACCCACTTTTTGGGTTGATCGAGGGCTGGTACTCTAGTACCAGACCGCCTCCAGGAGATATCGTGTCGGACCAGGCAGCAACCACCCCAAATTTGACCAACCCAGCCAGCCCACGCATCCTGCGTTTGAATCCCAACGATGACGTGGTGATCGCCTTGCAAGACATCCCTCCCGGAACCCGCGTATCCGTTCCCGGCGCCGGCGAAATTGTCAGTTCCGCCCGGATTCCTGCCGGCCACAAAATGGCCGTGCGGCAGGTGGCGGCGGGCAGCCCGGTGCGCCGCTACAGCCAGATCATCGGTTTTGCTTCGCAGGAAATTCTCCCTGGCGAACACGTTCACGTGCATAACCTGGCGATGGGTAGTTTCGAGCGCGACCATCATTTTTGCACCGAGGTTCCCCGGCAACGCCGCGCTGCCTCGCCACTAGCCTTCCAAGGCATTGTTCGTCCGGACGGCCGGGTCGCTACGCGCAACTACATTGGCGTCATTAGTACCGTCAATTGTTCCGCCTTCGTGTGCCGCAACATTGCCGATGCGTTCCGGGGAGCGGCGCTGGAAGCTTACCCCAATGTTGACGGGGTGGTTTCTTTCACGCATAAGAGCGGCTGCGGCTTATCGGCGGAGGGCCTTGCGCTTTTTCGGCAGGTGCAGGCGGGCTACGTCCGCCATCCCAATTTGGCGGCGGTGCTGCTCATCGGCCTGGGGTGCGAACACAACCAAATCGCCAGTTTCATGGAAGCCGAAGGCCTGGCCGAGTCCGACCGGTTGCGTACCTTCTACCTCCAGGACTCCGGCGGCACGCGGGTCACTATAGAGAAGGGCGTTCAACTTGTGCGCCGGATGCTTCCGATAGCTAATAGAGTATCGCGCCAGCCAGTCCCTCTGAGCCACCTGACCCTGGCCCTGCAATGCGGCGGTTCCGACGGGTATTCCGGAATTGGCGCCAATCCTGCACTGGGAGTTGCGGTGGACCTGCTTGTCGAGCACGGCGGCGCAGCAATCCTGAGTGAAACGCCCGAAATCTATGGCGCCGATCACCTGCTTACCCGGCGCGCCGTATCGCGGGAAGTTGCCGAAAAGCTGCTGGAACGTATCCGCTGGTGGGAAGACTACACCTCACGGTTGGGCGCCGAGATGAATAGCAACCCCTCGCCCGGCAATAAAGAGGGGGGATTGACCACCATCCTGGAAAAGGCGTTAGGGGCAACCGCCAAAGGAGGCATGAGCGCATTGACCGCCGTCCTCGAGTACGCTCAGCCAGTGGCCACGCGCGGCCTGGTATTCATGGATGGGCCCGGCCTTGACTCGGTAGGCGCCACCGGTCAAGTAGCCGGCGGAGCCAACATCATTTGCTTCACCACCGGCCGGGGCTCCGCCTTCGGCTGCAAGCCATCGCCTTCCATCAAGCTGGCCAGCAACTCCGCGCTGTTTCGGCGCATGAGCGACGACATGGACTTCAATTGCGGCGAGATTCTCGACGGCGGTCTGACCGTGCAGCAGGCGGGCGAAAAGATCTTTCGGCTGATTGTGGAAACCGCCTCGGGACGGCGCACCAAGAGCGAACTTTTGGGTATTGGCGAAGACGAGTTCGCGCCGTGGATTTTAGGGCCTACGATGTAACACAACACACCCCACAGAGGCACGGAGACACAGAGGATTTGGGATTTAGGAATTGGGATTTTGGATTTTCTCTGTGCCTCTGCGTCTCTGTGGTAGGTGTTGTTCCTCGGACACGGTTGCATATCGGCACGAGTCCGCCTCACGGGCTTCCGAGTTGGACGATGATGCAACGGCGAACAATTTAGGTGGACTCGCAAGGGCCTCGGGTGTATAAGGATGGCCATCCGGGAGCTTAGAATGAAACTCCCGGTTCATCTTTTCCTAACAGTTTGGATTTACAGGCAATGTTAGAGGCAGTGGGGAGTCTCCTTCGGGCTAAAGCCTTTGCTTTTGCTCTGGACGGCGCGGCTGAGGCTGCGCCCTTCCAAAAAGCTACGGACAAACTGTTGCCGTAGCCGGAAAGGAATAGGAGCGTGGACAAAAGCGGTGTCGGTGTGTTGGGAGCGGGCCTCATGGGCGCGGGTATCGCCGAGGTGACGGCCAGAGGAGGTTATCGGGTCCTGCTGGTGGATGTCAGCGGCAAAGCCCTGGAAAAGGCCAAAGGACGGATCAAGGCCAGTCTGGACAAGTCAGTCGAAAAGGGCCAGCTTCAGGCTCCGGTCGCACAGGATATACTCGCCCGTATCTGGACCAGCGAATCGTGTGACGAGTTGGCCTCGGCGGAGTTCGTTATCGAAGCCGTCTACGAGAATATGCCGGTCAAGAAAGAGGCTTTTAAAAAGCTGGATGCCATTACCAGGCCCGAGGTCATACTGGCGAGCAACACCTCCGGATTGCCGATCACCGAGATAGCTTCCGTCACCAAACGGCCGGATAAAGTCATGGGCCTGCATTTTTTCTATCCGGTCCCCAGGATGAAGCTGGTAGAGATGATCCGCGGTCTGGCGACCTCCGACGAGACCTACAAAGAGTGCCGCGCCTTCGTCGAGAAGATCGACAAAACACCGGTTCTTGCCCAGGATTATCCGGGTTTTATCGTTAACCGGCTGCTGCTTCCTATGCTCAACGAGGCCGTGTTCCTGGTGATGGAAGGCGCCAAGCCGGAGGATGTCGATGCCGCCATGAAGTTGGGGTGCAATCATCCGATGGGTCCGCTGGAACTGTTGGATTTTGTCGGCCTCGACGTTGCCTTGGCGACCATGATGGGTCTTTATGAGAATCTGCGGGACTCGAAGTACCGCCCCTGTCCGTTGTTCGTCAAGATGGTGGAGGCGGGTTGGCTGGGCCGCAAGACCGGCCGTGGTTTCTATAAGTATTCCTAAACTACAAAATCTATCGACGAGAGGCGGCAGAATGAAAAAGCGAGTTTTGTGGTTGCTAGTGCTCATGACACTACTCGCCTTCCTTGGGTTCGCTCTGATCGGGTGCCAAGGTGGGGGAGAAAAGGAAATCAGAATCGCTGAAATGGATCCGCTGTCGGGCAGCAACGCCGACGCCGGCATACAGGATCTCAACGGGGCGCAACTGGCGGTGGACGACATCAACGCCGCCGGCGGCATTAAGGCACTCGGCGGCGCCAAGCTGAAGCTGGTGGCTGTGGACATGACGAGCGATCCGAAGAACGCTGCCTCCACCGCCGAACGTACCTTCAGCACGGAAAAGGTGGTGGCTGCCAAGTGCCCCGGCATCAGCGGAATTGCTTTGCCGATGCTGCCGATCGCGGAGAAGGCGCAGATTCCGGTGATCTGCAACTCGATTAACGACCAGATCTCCGGCCAGGGCTACAAGTACACCTTCCAGATTGCGCCGCACGGCAGCCAGTTCGGCAACACCCAGGTCGAGTTCCTGAAATGGTTGAACGAGAAGTACAAGCTGGGGATTAAAGACGTAGCCGTGGTCTACGAAAACTCCGGATACGGGGTCTCGACTGCAGGCGGCGTCCGGGACTTTGTAACCAAGGGCGGATTCAACCTGGTGCTTTACGAGTCGTATCCGCACGGATTCACCGACGCCTCGTCGCTAGTTACCAAGGTCAAGGCGTCGAAAGCGCAGGCGCTGTTCCCGGTGGCTTACACGACCGACGCAAAGTTGATCATCAGCACCATGAATCAGATGAATGTGCATCCTGTCGTGGTCGGCGGCGGTGCGGGGTTCATCTGGCCGGCGTTCTTCACCGAATTGGGACCCGCGGCCAACGGATTTGTCTCGGTCGCTTCCTGGAACTGGGATTCGAAGGGCATGTCCTCTAAGCCGGAGCTAGCGGCGGTCGCCGATCGCTATCTCAAGAGGTTCGGGGCATTCATGGGCGAGCACGCCGGGCCGGCCTACGTGGCGGTCCGCATGTTTGCCGATGCGATGGAGAAGACCGGGTCGAGTGACCCCAAGAAAATCCGCGATTATCTGGCAACTTACAATGACAGCGGCATGATTGGCGGCTTGATGCAACCGGGAGTGATCAAGATTGATGGCACCGGCTTCAACGGCGTTGTGCATCCGGTCATGATCCAATGGCAGGAGAACCTGCCGCGGACCATTTACCCGGAAGTTGATGCATCGCGCAGTTACCAGCCTCCCAAATAAAAACCCAGGCGAATGGGGGTGCTGCTCAGGCACCCCTTTTTATTAAACCGAGGAGACAGGATATTGAATCCGACGATTTTGTTTCAGACCACTCTCAATGGGCTGATGATAGGGGGTGTCTACGCGCTCGTTGCCGTCGGGTTGACGCTCATTTTCGGCGTCATGAAGATCGTCAACTTTGCCCAGGGAGAGTTTGTGATGCTGGGCATGTATGTCAGCTGGATGCTGGCGACATTTGCCCGTGTCGGCCCTTATCCCGGATTGCTGATCGTCGGAGCGGTAATGTTCGCGCTCGGCTATCTCACCTTCAAGCTGCTGATCATCCGGGTCATCGGCAGACCCGATGAAGCTTTCATCCTGCTGACTCTTGGATTGTCCATCGTTTTGCAAAACCTGGTCCTGGTCATCTTCGGCGCCGAATATTTTTCGGTTGACACGCCCGTCAAAGACGAAGCGTTCCATGTCGCCGGTCTCAGCCTTTCCGTGCCGCGCCTGATTGCCTTCGTGGTGGCGCTGCTGCTGGTGATCGGCTTGACGCTTCTGCTCAACAAGACGGACCTGGGGCGCGCCATGAGGGCGACGGCCGAAAGCCGCGAAGTTGCAACCCTGCTGGGCATCAATCCAATCCGGTGCTTCACCATCGCCTTTGCCATCGGCATCGTTCTGGCGGGAACGGCCGGCGTGTTGCTGACGCCTATGTTCTATGTTTTTCCCGGTGTGGGCACGCTGTTTAACCTGACTGCCTTTGTGGTGGTGGTGCTGGGCGGGATGGGATCGGTGACCGGCGCTTTGCTGGGGGGGCTGATCATCGGCATCGTCGAGGCACTCAGCAGTACCTATATTTCGCTGGATCTGTCGCAACTATTTACCTTTCTGATCTTTCTCGCCGTGCTCTTCTTCCGGCCGAGCGGGCTGTTCGGAGGAGCGACGCAATGAGGCCCAAGACGCAGAGATTCATCGTGCCGGCGGCCATCCTCGTGGTGCTTGCGATTCCGCTCTTCGTGACCGTTCCCTACTATCTGCACATCATGTTCATGGTCTTCCTTTTTGCCACCATGGGGCTGGGGTGGAACCTGATAGGAGGTTACGGCGCGCAACTATCGCTTGGTCATTCGGTGTTTTTTGCCATTGGCGCCTATACTGCGGTGCTGTTCGTTGTTTACAAGAGATTGACGCCGTTCGTGGGCGGAGTGGCCGGCATGGCGCTGGCGGTGGTGGCCGCGGTCATCATCGGCCTGCCTTGCTTCCGCTTGCGGGGACCGTATTTTGCCCTGGCGACGATCGCTTCGGGCGAGATCACGCGCACGCTGCTGCTGCATTCCAAGGACTTCACGGCGGGCGCCAACGGCGTGCCCCTGGCTTTCCATGGCAATGACCCGCTCTTTCTGCAATTCTCGTCCAAGGCTCCGTATTACTACCTGGCGTTGTTTCTGCTGGCCGCGGTTTTCATGATTGTGCGCACCATGGAGAGGGCAAAAGTAGGCCGCTACCTGGCCGCGGTGCGGGAGGATCAGGACGCCGCCGAGTCTCTCGGCGTCAAGACCGCCTGGGTTAAGATGATTGCCTTTGTGCTCAGTGCGGCAATCGTAGCGGCGTGTGGCGTTATTTATGCTTTCACGGTAGGCTACATCGACCCCGACAGTGTTGCCAGCGTCAACCTGTCGATTGAAATTGCGGTGGTGGTGATCGTCGGTGGAATTGGAACGCTATGGGGGCCTGTCCTCGGCGCCGTTGTCATTGTGCTGCTGACGGAATTAACCAATATGTTTCTCGGTGGGGTAAGAGCCGGAGCCAATCTGGTGCTGTATGGAACCCTGCTGATCGTCGTGATTCTCCTCAAGCCTAACGGACTCATCTCGTTCTTTGACAAGTTCCGGCCCAAGCAAGAGGCCGAGAAGACACAGGTTGCTCATGGAACCCATGCTTAAGGTTACCGATCTCAAGAAGTCTTTCGGCGGCGTACATGCGCTGAAGGACGTCTCCCTGCAACTCGAGGGGGGCGAGATTCTCGGGCTGATCGGGCCTAACGGCTCCGGCAAATCGACCCTGGTCAATACGATTGCTGGCCTCTACCGGCCGGATGGCGGCACTGTGCTCCTGGAGGGCGCGGACGTCACCGCACAGGCGCCGGCGGCTATGGCTCGCCACGGGATTGCCAGAACATTCCAATCGTCCCGGCCTTTCCTCAACCTCAGCGTGCTGGAGAACGTGACCGTCGCTGCCTTGCTCCACACCCGCCACACGGCGGAAGCGGAGGCGGTCGCGGTGGAATGCATCGCGATGACGGGCCTGAAGAGCTCCATGCACCTCAAAAGCTCCAGTCTGCCGGTGGAAAAGAGAAAGCGTCTGGATCTATGCCGGGCGCTGGCTCTGAAGCCTAAGCTCATCATGCTGGATGAATGCCTGGCCGGGCTCAACCCGCACGAAATGGAAGATGGCCTGGAGTTGGTGCGCACAATCAATCGCAGCGGGATCAGCGTCATTTTTATCGAGCATGTGATGAAAGCGGTCGTGGCACTTTGCCACAGGGTGGTGGTGTTGAATCAGGGCGAACTGCTCGCGGAGGGAGCCCCAGAAGTGGTCATGGCCGATGAAAAGGTAATTACAGCCTACCTGGGCGAGGGTTACAAGCGTGCTTGCAATTAAGGAAATCGTAACCGGTTATGGAGACATGAAAGTGCTGGACGGCGTGTCGTTGGGCGTCGACAGTGGGGAGGCGGTGGCGTTGGTCGGCTCCAACGGCGCCGGTAAGACTACCCTTTTGCGGGCCATCTCCGGACTTATTCCGGTCTGGTCAGGCAGCATTGTCTTCGATGGCAAGGAACTGACCAAGCTTCCGGCCCATACGCTGCCGGGACTGGGAATCGCGCACATTCCGCAAGGCCGGGGGGTGCTCAGCCAACTGACGGTCAACGACAATCTGATCCTGGGCGCGTATACCCGGTCCGCCAAGCCGAAACGCGCTGCCACACTGGACAAAGTCTATGAGCTGTTTCCCATGCTGGGAGAAAAGAGGGAACACCTCGGCGGTTCGCTCAGCGGTGGACAGCAGCAGATGTTGGCGATCGCGCGGGCGCTGATGAGTCATCCTAAACTGCTGATTCTCGACGAGCCATCGCTGGGACTGGCCCCAATCGTCGTGGCCAGTGTTTTCAAAATCATCAAGGAGATCTCGGCCGAGGGGGTCTCGATGCTTTTGATCGAGCAGAACCTGGTAGAGGCACTGGCAGTTTCCAGCCGCGGCTATGTCCTTGAAACCGGCCGGGTGGTACTGGAAGGTCCCAGCGAAGAACTCGCAGCCAACCAAGAAGTTCGCGCGGCGTATCTCGGGATCTGAGAACGCCAGTTGCCCCAACGCCCCAGCTCCTTGCTGCAACGCTTCATCTCCCCGGAGGAAGTAGCGCGCCTGGTGGCGTTTCTCTGCAGTCCGCTGGCCTCCGCCACAAACGGGGCTGCGGTCCGGGTGGATGGCGGTGTGGTGAAAGCGATTGTGTGAGGGAGAACCGGCCCTTCAGACCTTAACGCCAGGCGCCTGTACGGGCTTTTTCGGTGGGGGAGCGCCGAGCAACTGCTTAAGGATTTGCGTCAGTTTCGCGGGATCTATTGGTTTGCCCATGTAGCTGGCGACATTCAGGCTTTGGGCTCGGCCGACAGTCATTTGAATCGGCTGCGCTGCAGCGACGATGACGGGTAACTTACTCAGGTCCGGATCTTCCTTTAACTCGGCCACGATGTCCAGCTCTGCCGGATCGGGAAACCGCATATCCAGGACCAGTGCGTCCACATGTTTGTCGCCGTGAAGCACATCCAAAGCGGTGTCGGGACTGGGCGCCTGCTCGGTCCCATAGCCTAAGGCGGAAATCTTGCGGACCAGTCCCAGCCGGTCCACCGGATCGCTGCCCAGGACGAGAACGGTCTTGCCACCAGTCTTGCCATCTCCATTTCCTGCACCCGGCTTCGCTCCCGCCTCCGCTTTCCCGCTGGCCGTGCGTGCTCCTTCGGCTTTAGGTGCGTTCCCGTCCCACTCCGCAGCATTGCGCTCCAGTCGCAGTAATACAACTTTCAGGGTGTCATACCGCTGTTCGTTTTCCGCGCTCGATATCCTCACATCCAGGCGAACGGTGCCGCCGGGTACGGGAAATTCCTGGCTGCGCATACATTTTTCGAGTGCGCTAACCAGGGTTTGTATCCGCTGATGCGAGGAGTTGGGCACAATGATAAGGAATTTCACCCCGATGTAACGTCCAATATGGTCGTAGGTAGGGACAACGGTGCGTAACCGGTCTGCCGCCTCATGCAGCAGTTTGTCGCCAACGGCGCTGCCAAAACGTTCGTTGACGTCGTCCAATCCGGTGATTTTTACCAGCACCAAAGCGACGAAATCACCGGTTTTGGAGCACTTGCTCAAATACTGATCGGCGATTTTCAGAATCGAGGGACGGTTCCACAGCGCCGTGACGGAGTCGTGCATGGCCTGGTACTCAGCATCGCGGAACGCGGCCAAAAGTTTCTCTTGCGCGTTCATCAGGCGGCTGGCGGCATAGAGTCGCAGGCGCAATTCCTCGGCTTGCACCGGCTTGCGCAGACAATCGTCCGCGCCCGCCTCCAGGCAGTTCATTACCTCTTCCTTCTCGGTGCTGGTGCTGAGGAGAATCAGGTAAGGATAAGGATAGAAACGGGTAAGGCGTACTTCCCGGCAAACGTCGGTCCCGTCCATGTGGGGCAGCTTGGCACTTAAAATGCCAAGCGACGGCGGCGCGTCACCGGTCAGAATACCGAGCGCCTCCGCTCCATCGGCCGCGAAGAGGGGTTCGTTTCCTCGCAGTTTCACCAGCGAGCCAATCGTCTCCCGTACCGCGGGATCCTCGTCTGCGATCAGTACCTTCACTTCATTCCATCCAATCGGGTCTGCTGAGAATGGAGCCTGGGGCAGTTTGGAGCACCTGAACTCCTGCCTTTCGCGCCGCTCTCTAATAACAGAATCGGTCAAATGCGAACTTACTTTAGCCTTTTTTCCAGAGAAATTAGTACTAGCGCCGCAAGTCGGGGCGGCAAGGCGACGCCGATGCCGGTTTTGCCCCCTGCGCCGGCCTCCCGAATCCTATGGTTGGCCACAACCAGCCACGGTTTAACATTGACCGCTGACTGTGCAATTGTGCAAAAATCGTGGACTGGGTGATACATGACGCGACCGACCGCGATCATTGCCATTCATGGCGGCGCTGGAACGCTCTCCCGCAGTACCATAACACCGGCACAGGAGCAGGCCTTCCAGGAAGCTTTGCAAGTGGTGCTACGTTCCGGGCAGCAGCAGTTAGCACAGGGGGTGGGTTCGCTGGATGTGGTAACCGAAGCTGTACGGTTGCTGGAGGAGTGCCCTTTGTTCAACGCCGGCAAAGGTTCGGTGTTTACCGAAGCCGGTACCCACGAGATGGATGCCGCCATCATGGAAGGGAAGACGCTGGCAGCGGGCGCGGTCGCCTGTGTGCGCCGCATTGCTCACCCGGTGCTGGCCGCGCGAGCCGTCATGGAGTACAGCGGCCACGTGTTGATGGCCGGGGAAGGTGCGGAAGCGTTTGCTGCAGCCCAGGGCCTGGAATTGGTCAAGCCGGATTATTTTTATACGGATTTTCGCTTTTTCCAGTGGCAAAAGGTCCGCGCTACGGGTACCGGATCCTTGTTGGACCACGATGCCGCCAACCTGGCGGCATGCCCGGGCGTTTCGCCTCAACCGGATCCAGACGAAAAGTTCGGCACGGTCGGCGCGGTGGCGCTGGATGCCGACGGTAATCTGGCTGCCGCTTCTTCGACCGGCGGCCTCACCAACAAGCGGGTAGGGCGGATCGGCGATACAGCTCTGATCGGCGCAGGCTGTTATGCCGACAACCGCACGGCGGCGGTCGTTACTACCGGCGAAGGGGAGCTGTTCATCCGCGTAGCCGCAGCGCACGACGTCTGTGCCCAAATGGAATACGGCAATCGCTCCCTGGTGCACGCAGCCGAGGCCGTGATCAGCGGCAAACTCCGGAGGATAGCAGGGCGAGGAGGGCTGGTGGCCGTAGATCGTTCCGGCGCCGTTGTGCTACCGTTCAACACCGAAGGCATGTACCGCGGTTACGCGCGGGTCGGGGAAGAGCCGTTTGTGGCCATTTACGGCCCCGCATAAGGCGGGGCTGGCCGCTGATTTACGCTGAGCAACGCAGATCACAACCATGGCGAAGGAAAAGCAACCGTCGGAGGGCGCGGCAACGCTTGTACCGGCTGCTACCCCCGTCCAGCGCATTCTTGACGTGCGGGGGTTGACGGTGCGTTTTGTCACCTCGGAGCGCGAGGTAGAGGCGGTGCGCGGGGTGGGTTTGCATGTGGACCGGGGTGAGACGCTGGCCATAGTCGGCGAGTCCGGGTCCGGCAAATCCGTATCGGCACTGGCCATCATGCGCCTGGTGGAGCACGGCGGCGGTCGCATCGTGGCCGGTCGTATCGATTTTCGCCGACGCGACGGGAGCGTGCTGGATCTGGCGACTGCCAGCCAGGCCACCATGCGCGGTATTCGCGGCGCTGATATCGCCATGGTCTTTCAGGAACCGATGACTTCGCTCAACCCGGTCTTCCCGGTGGGCGAGCAAATTGCCGAATCGATCCGGTTGCACCAGGGTAAAGGCGCAGCGGACGCGCGCGCGGAAGCCTTGCGTCTGCTGGAACTGGTGCGCATTCCCGAAGCCGGGCGGGTGCTGGGCCGGTTTCCACACCAGCTCTCCGGCGGCATGCGCCAGCGGGTCATGATTGCCATGGCGCTCTCGTGCCGGCCATCGTTGCTGATTGCCGACGAGCCGACTACGGCGCTGGATGTCACCATCCAGGCGCAAATCCTCCAGCTCATCCGCGAGTTGCAGCAGGAAATGCAGATGGGCGTCATTTTCATCACCCATGATATGGGTGTGGTGGCGGAAGTTGCCGACCGTGTGCTGGTGATGTCGAACGGCGAAAAGGTTGAGGAGGGCGTCGCCACCCAGATTTTCCGCGAACCGCGCCATCCCTACACCCAGGCGTTGCTGGCGGCAGTGCCCCGGTTGGGCGCCATGCAGGGAACAGATGCCCCCGCCAAATTTCCTCTGGCCGGGGCCGGGAATCAGCCGGAGGGTGAAGAGAAGCCGGCGCCGGAACCGCTCCCCATAGATCCCAAGCCCCTGTTGCAAGTCTGTGAATTGACCACGCGGTTCGACGTGCCTACGGGAGTATTCGGCCGGATCACGCGGCGCGTGCATGCGGTGGAACATGTCAGTTTCGTCTTGCATCGCGGGGAAACGCTGGCCTTGGTGGGTGAGTCCGGCTGCGGCAAGACAACTACCGGCCGCTCTCTGCTCCGGCTGGTGGAGATCGCCCAGGGACGAATTGAATTCGACGGCCAGAATATTGTGCCACTGTCGGACCGGGCGCTGCGTACGGTACGGCAAAACATCCAGATCGTCTTTCAAGATCCTTTCGCTTCTCTCGATCCCCGGCTGACCGTGGGATTTTCCATCATGGAACCGCTACTGGTACACCATGCCGGTTCCAAAGCGGAGGCGGAAAAGCGAGTGGCGTGGCTGCTGGAGCGGGTGGGACTGCAGGCGGAGCACGCGCACCGCTATCCCCATGAATTCTCGGGCGGGCAGCGGCAGCGCATCGCGATTGCCCGTGCCCTGGCCTTGAATCCGAAGATTGTGATTGCCGACGAGTGCGTGTCGGCGCTCGACGTGTCCATCCGCGCCCAGATCATCAATTTATTGCTCGACCTGCAGCGCGAATTCCGGATCGCGTTTTTGTTTATCTCGCACGACATGGCGGTGGTGGAGCGGATCAGCCACCGCGTAGCGGTCATGTATTTGGGACAAATCGTCGAAATCGGTCCGCGGCGGGCGGTCTTCGAGAATCCGCAGCATCCCTACACCCGGCAGTTGCTGGCCGCGGTGCCGGTTCCCGATCCCGCCCGGCGTTACCTGCGGCGCGCGCTGCGCGCCGAGGAGGTTCCCAGTCCCATCCGGGCGGTGGGCGACGAACCGCAACTGGCGCCGTTGCGCGAAGTGGGACCCGGCCATTACATCGCCACTCACCGGGTCGGCGGAATTTATTAGGAATTTTGAATTTTGATTTAAGGAATACTCGGCGATTTCTTTGGGTTTTGCTCTTGAAAGCGGGTCTTTGGGGCGGAATAGAATCCCACCCACATCGCGCCAAAGGCAGGCGCGATGTGGGTGGGGCACCCGGCGTCAATTTGCGGCAAGATGGTTGAATTCAAAATGCAGAAAACTAAATTTGGGGGACGACAGATGCGAACGACAAAAATCAGGGCGCCCTTCTTGGTATTCGCGGTGATGATGTTCGCCATGACGGCAATGTTCACCGCTGCGCCATCGGTTGCAGCCGAAACAGTTCCGATCATTGCCACCGATCAGGCTGCAGTTACCTTGGATCCTTACGATGCGAACGACACGCTTTCGCAGGCCGTGGCCAAATCGTTCTACGAGGGATTGTTCGGCTTCGACAAGGACATGAAGATGGTCAATGTGTTGGCCACCAGCTACACGGCGAGCAAGGACGGGTTGGTCTATACGGTCAAGTTGCGCTCGGGAGTAAAGTTTCACGACGGCACGGCCTTCAACGCCGCCGCGGTAAAGGCCAACTTCGACCGCGTCACCAATCCGGCCAATAAGCTGAAGCGCTATGGCCTGTACTCGGTGATCGACAAGACCGAGGCGATCGATCCCTTAACGGTACGCTTCACCCTGAAAAAGCCCTTCTCGGCGTTCATTAATACGCTGGCGCACCCTTCGGGGGTAATGATCTCCCCGGCGGCCTTGCAGAAATGGGGGAGCAAAGATATTGCCTTTCATCCCGTGGGCACCGGGCCATTCGAGTTTGTGGAATGGAAGCAGCCGGACTACGTGCGCGGCAAGAAATTTGGCGGTTACTGGAAAAAGGGTTATCCGAAGGTGGATGGCATTCTGTGGAAAGCCGTGCTGGATAACAATACCCGCACCGTGGTCATGCAGACCGGCGAGGCGCATTTTGCTTTCCGCATCGCTTATGAACAGGCGGCACTGTTGAAGGACAAGCCGAATATCGAAGTGGTATCGGCTCCCTCGATCGTGCAGCGCTTTCTCACCATGAATGAACTGCAGAAGCCGTTCGATAACCTGAAGGTACGCCAAGCGATCAACTACGCCATTAATAAAGAGGCGCTGTGCAAGGTGGCATTCGCCGGATATGCCGTGCCGGCGGAAGGACCGGTTCCCAAAGGCGTCGACTATTCGATCCAGATCGGGGTATGGCCCTACGATCCTGCCAAGGCGCGCCAACTCCTGAAGGAAGCCGGTTATCCCAATGGTTTTGAGAGTATCCTGTGGTCCGCTTACAACAACACCACTTCGGAGAAAGTGATCCAGTTCGTCCAGCAGCAATTGGCCCAGGTGGGCATCAAGGTACAGGTACGCGCTCTCGAAACCGGCGAGAACGTGGAGAAGGTACTCGGCGCCCAGGATCCTAAGACTGCGCCCGTGAGACTCTACTACGTCGGCTGGTCGAGTTCGACCGGCGAGGCGGATTGGGCGCTCCGTCCTTTGCTGGCCTCCGAGTCGTGGCCGCCGAAGCTGTTCAATGTCGGATACTACAAAAACGACCAGGTCGACGCCGACCTGCAAAATGCTCTGGCCACCACCGACCGCGCCAAGAAGGCCCAGCTCTATACCGATGCGCAGAAACGCATTTGGCAGGACGCCGCCTGGGCCTTCCTGGTAACGGAGAACCTGGTCTACGCGCGCAGCAAGAACCTCTCCGGCATTTACGTCATGCCCGATGCGTCGTTCGAGTTTAGCGAGATCAGCATGAAGTAAAGCGCGGAGCGAAGGGCGACAAAGTCGCGACCGGGCTCGGCTTTATACGAGGCGTTGTCATCCCGAACGAAGTGAGGGATCTGCAGTTTGTTTTTCTCGCGCAGGCAGTAAGAACTGCAGATCCCTCACTTCGTTCGGGATGACAGGCCGAAGAGTTTTTGTGTGCCACGATATTTTGAACTGAGAATTGAGAACTGACAAGAAGTGGCCAACTACCTGCTAAAGCGCTTGTTCGGCCTGATCCCGACACTGATCATCGTGGCGGTTCTGGTGTTCTGGTTTGTGCACCTGCTGCCCGGCGATCCGGCGCGGCTGGCGGCCGGACCGGACGCCGATGAGCGCACGGTGGCGCTGGTGCGTCAGGATCTAGGCCTGGACCGGCCGCTGCCGGCGCAATTCGCGCGTTTCTTTGGCAACGCCGTGCGGGGAGATTTTGGTACCTCGATTCGTTCCAAACGGCCGGTTTCGCAGGAGATTCACGAACGTTTTCTGCCTACGCTGTGGCTGACATTGACCAGTATGGCCTGGTCGGTACTGTTCGGCATGGGTATCGGCATTGTTTCGGCAATTTGGCGCAATCGCTCTCCCGACCGGCTGGGAATGACGCTGGCGGTGTCGGGCATCTCTTTTCCGTCGTTTGCCCTCGGCATGCTGCTGATGGAGCTGTTCGCCGTATGGCTGGGCTGGCTGCCGGCCATCGGCGCCGATTCCTGGCGCAACTATATCCTGCCGTCGCTCACCTTGGGCGCCGGGGTGGCGGCTGTGGTGGCGCGCTTTACGCGCTCCTCGGTGCTGGACGTGCTGCAGGAAGATTTCGTACGCACGGCGCGCGCCAAGGGCCTGCGTGAAGCCGTGGTAATCGGCAAGCATACCCTGCGCAACGCCCTGATCCCGGTCGTCACCATGATGGGCCTGCAGTTTGGGTTTTTGCTGGGCGGTTCCATCGTGGTCGAAACGGTTTTCAACTGGCCTGGTCTGGGACGTTTGCTGGTCGATTCGGTCACGATGCGCGATTACCCGGTTATTCAGGCGGAAGTCCTGCTGTTTTCGCTGGAGTTCATCCTGATCAATCTGGCCGTAGACGTTTTGTACGCGGTCATTAACCCCACAATCCGCTATCGATAAGGAGCGCGATGGCAACAGCCGGAACAGCGGCGGGAGCGGCAAATCAAGGCGCCCAGGTGCGCACGCCGTGGCGCGAGTTCTGGCGCAAGTTTCGCCGGCAGCGGGTGGCCGTGTTGGCCGGGGGATTTGTGGTGCTGCTGGTGGGGGTGGCAATCCTGGCGCCCCACTTGGTTCCTTTCGACGCCGAGAACTACTTCGACTATGACGCGTTGAATGCCGGTCCTTCGGCCCAGCATTGGTTCGGGGTCGATTCTCTGGGGCGCGATGTCTTCAGCCGCATTCTGATGGGCGCGCGCATCTCGCTGGCAGCGGGGTTTTTCTCGGTTGCACTGGGCGGCCTGATGGGCACCGCGATGGGGCTGCTGGCCGGTTATTACGAAGGCTGGTGGGACCGCATCTCCATGCGGATCTGCGACGTACTGTTCGCCTTTCCCGGTATCCTGCTGGCGATCGGGGTGGTGGCCATTCTGGGCGGCGGGATGACCAATGTGATTTGCGCGGTGGCGATCTTCAGTATTCCCGCCTTCGCTCGCCTGGTGCGCGGCAGCACGCTGGCGCTGAAACACCTCACTTACGTGGAAGCGGCGCGGAGCATCGGGGCCCGCGATCGCACCATCATCCTCCGGCACATCTTTCCGGGCACCATTTCCCCGATCGTGGTGTATTTCACGATGCGCGTGGGCACTTCGATCATCGTCGCCGCCAGCCTTTCCTTCCTGGGCATGGGCGCTCAGCCGCCAACACCGGAATGGGGCGCTATGCTCAATGACGCGCGTGCCGACATGGCGCTCGCACCGCATGAGGCCATCTTCCCCAGCCTGGCGATTTTTCTGACCGTTCTGGCCTTCAACCTGCTGGGCGATGGTTTGCGCGATGCCCTCGACCCCAAGATCGATCGGAGGTAGCAATGCACTGGCTGCTTTTTTATGACGTAGGGGGCGACTACCTGGAGAGGCGCCCACAGTTCCGTGAGGAACACCTTAAGTACGCCACTCAAGCCTATGAACGTGGAGAATTGGTTCTGGCCGGCGCCTTGGCCGAGCCGGTGGACGGCGCGGTGCTGGTCTTTCGCGGGAGTTCACCCGCAGTGGCGGAAGCGTTCGCCAAGGGAGATCCCTATGTGATCAACGGACTAGTAAAATCGTGGCGCGTGCGAAAATGGATGACGGTAATCGGCGATAAAGGATAGAGAGATATGTTCTCCATTGCGAACGATGCCGCCAACTACATCCGGGATCGGGCCGGCGCAGTCGTAATCCGTTTCATGTTCGAGCCGGGAGTGGGCGGCAGTTGAGCGTGCTCGCCCAAACGCGTAGCAGGTCGCTACGTACCGATGGTCGCGATGGGCAAACCGCGCCGCGCAGAACAGGCGCGCTATACGAAACAGCAGGTCGAAGGCGTCGAAGTGTATTTCCCTCCTAACCTCGAGATTCAAGACGATTATCCGCAAATCCGCGTGACCCTGCGCAGCTTCATCTTTTTTCGCTGGCTGAAAATGGAAGGCGCCAAGCCGATTCCGTTTTGCGATTTCGTACAGCCGGTATAGGGAAAAGTTCCGAGACCGTTTCACCGCAGAGGACGAAGCGGGATTTCGATCTTTGATTTTTGATTTTTGAATCTTGAATGTCGATTGAAAGGCGCTACCCCCGGCGCATTTGGCTGCGCCTTAAATCAAAATTCAAAATTCATAAATCAAAATTCCTCTCTGCGTCCTCCGCGGTGAAGGGGCTTCAGTGCGCTTTCAGACTTCCCGAAGCGCCCGCGCGTCCGGCCAACTCGGCTCCCGCGCCCGGCGCCAGGGTATAAGCGGAATAAGCCGAAGTCGCCGCAATCACTCCCAGCACGGCAAAGGTCGGAGCGAAATCGCCGGTCACAATGTGGGTGTGGCCTTGCAGGAAACTGGCCGCGCTCAGGCAAAAGGCGCCGGTGGTGACGCCCATCCCCAAGGAGAGTTGCTGCACCATAGCCCAAAGGCTGGTGGCCTGGCTGACGTCATTATCGGGAATATCGGCATAAGCGATGGCATTCAGGGCGGTAAACTGCAACGAACGGAAGCAGCCGCCGATGAGCAGCACCACGAAGATCACGGTGTGCGCCGTCTGGGCGGTAAACAAACCGAAAGCCGCGATGGTGGCCGAGGCGAAGAAGGCATTCACCAGGATTACGGGACGAAATCCGAAAGCCCGCAATACCATTTTGATAGCAGTCTTCATAAACATGGCGCCTAAAGCAGAGGCGCACGTCAGCAGACCAGACTGCAGGGGGTTAAGCCCAAATCCGACCTGGAACATCAAGGGCAAAAGGAAGGATATCGAACCAATGCCGATGCGGAACAGCGAGCCGCCGCCGACTCCGACCGAAAAGGTATTGATCTTGAATAAATTCAAGTCCAGCAGCGGCGCCGTTCTGGTCTGTGCATGGCGCAGATAGCCCGCGGTCGCCACCGCGCCGATGATGATGCAACCCAGGGAGATGGTGCGCGGAACCAGGCTTTCGTTGATCGTGGTCAAGCCGAACATCAGCAGCGACAACCCGCCGGCCGACAGCACGAAACCTACCACATCCAACGGGACAACTTCCTTCTCCCGCATGTTTTCCATGAAATGCAGGGCCAGGAAGATGCCGAGAATGCTGATGGGAACATTGATGAAGAAGATCCAGCGCCAATTCAGATAGGTGGTAATGAAGCCGCCTAAAGGCGGACCGAATACCGGTCCCAGCAACGCCGGGATGGTCAGGTAGTTCAGCGCCGTTACCAGTTCTTCGCGCTCCACGCTGCGAACAATAACAATGCGCCCCACCGGAACCATCATGGCCCCGCCGATGCCTTGCATAAATCGCGCCGCCACAAAAAACTCGAATGAGCGCGACAATCCGCACAGCATCGAACTGACCATGAACATCGCGATGGCGCTGGAGAATACGGCCCGTCCCCCAAAGCGGTCCGCCATCCATCCGGAAATGGGGATGAAGACCGCCAAGCTGACCAGGTAGGCGGCTAATCCCAGCTTCAAGAGGATGGGGTCTTTTCCGAAATCGTGCGCGATCATCGGCAGCGCAGTACTGATCACGGTGGAGTCCACCAGCTCCATGAACAGGGCGCAGGCGACGATCATCGGCACCAGTCGGGAACGCCGGATGCCAGACCAGAATTGCCACCTGGACGGCTGGTTGGTTGCCGCCTGAGATGCAAGTCCGGCTGGGTCTTTCGCCGCCGGCAGTGAACCGGCCAGCGCAGAGAGATCGTCGGTTTCTTCCGGACTCGGTAAAATGTTGCTCACGAGATTCCGTTTTCGCCAGGTGTCCAGCGGGAACGCAGCGGCGATGCTGCCGATTACATTTGACCATAACACAACTCTGCCGGCCTTCGCCCGCGCAAATTGCTGATCGGAGCTAACACCCGGCGCACGAAAATCTCAGGGTGAGCGGTGTAAAAAAATGTTAACGACAGGGTCCTGATCAGAGGCCTAGCCGTGAGGCGGATCGGGCGTAAGAATGAGACACACCCTGGTGTTCATGGCTGGTTGCGTATCGCGCATGAAAGGTCTTACTGCACTGACGTTGTTGCTGCTGACGATCGGCGGGCTAAGCCGGGCGCAGACACCGGCGGGTTCGCCTGCCCGGCGTGATCCGCCCGGGGCTTATCTGGGTTTCGATCGCAACGATTATCCCGGAGATAACAACCTGGCATCGCTGAGGAAGACATTCGCCTTCGCGGCGTATTGGCTTAACTACCCGCCGGGTACCCAAGCCAACACCTGGGTGGGAAAGCGGGAGGCGGTACAATCCGCCGGTTTCGGATTCCTCGTGGTGTTTGCCGGGCGCACTTATCGCGAGTTGAAAGCCTTGCCCAATATCAAGGCGGCAGGCACGAGCGACGCGCGTTCCGCCGTGGCCGCGGCGCGCCGCGAAGGATTTCCGCGCGGCACCATTATCTTTCTCGACCAGGAAGAAGGCGGCCGGCAACTCGCGGAACAGAAGGCGTACATCTATGCCTTTGTCGATGGGGTCCATAACTTGGGGTTTCGCGCCGGGGTGTATTGCTCCGGCATTCCCTTTCGGGAAGCGAACGGAACGGCGATCGTAACGGCAGCGGACATTCAGAGCACCGCCGGCGGGCGCAATATTGCTTTTTGGGTGAGCAACGATGCTTGCGGGCCCTCCCCGGGCTGCTCGTTCTCCCCGACGCCGGAGCCCGCGGAAAGTGGCGTCGCCTTCGCGAGCGTATGGCAGTATGCGCAATCACCCCGGCGCCACCAATACACCGCGCAGTGCCGGAATTCCTATGCTGCGAATGGCGACTGCTATCCTCCGGGCCTGGAGACGGCAGGTGTTCACGTAGACCTCAACGCCGCCACCTCGGCTGATCCGTCGCATGGCAGGACTCGCTAGGGGGCTCCCCATCTAACACCTACCACAGAGACACAGAGTCACAGAGAAAACGCGGAAACTAGAAATCCAAGGCTTCTCTGTGTCTCTGTGCCTCTGTGGTGGGTGTTGTGGATTGGCTATGTCACGTGCCTCATGCCCACGACTTTTCGGCGGTGGCGTTTTTGCCGCAGGCGCGCCCGTTGACAATACAGTCGGTGGTGGCGTTGCCTCCCATCTTGGCCTGCTTCAGGGAGGCGTGCGAGAATACGCGATACGGCATATCTAGGAGATAGAAGATGGCCAAAGTCCTCTTAATTAGCGGCAGTCCCAAGCCCGACGGCAATACGGCCCAGCTGATCAACGAATGCGCCAAGGTGATTCGTGAGAACGGGGTGCAGGCGGAGGTCGTTTCTTTCGCCGACATGAAGATTGAAGCCTGCACGGCGTGTGGAAAATGCTCCGAGACGGGCGAGTGCAATATTGAAGACGGCCTGAATGACATCATCAAAAAGTTGCGCACCGCGCAGGGTTTCATCGTTGGCGCTCCGGTGTACTTCGGCACGGCCCGCGGGGATGTGATGTGCGCTCTGCAGCGCATCGGTTACGTCTCGCTCAAAGGGGACAAGTTCCTGGCTGGAAAAGTCGGCGGGCCCATCGCGGTCGCCCGCCGCGGCGGGCAAACCCTTACCCTGCAAGAAATGATGATGTTCTTCTTGATCAATGACATGATTGTTCCCGGATCCAGCTACTGGAACATGGCATTTGGCCGGCTGCCGGGAGAAGTCTGGAAGGATCAGGAAGGTGTCGACACCATCCGGCACTTCGCCGCTAATGTGGCCGGACTGGTGAAGAAACTTCACTCCTAACCACAAAGGACACAAAGTACACGAAGGGGAAAAACAAACAAAAGGTTTTCTTCAGTTCTGCTTCTCCTTTGTGTCCTTCGTGTCCTTAGTGGTGAAAAGCCTATTGCTTCCGCAGCCTGTAAAGTCGTGCCTTGATAACAAACCGGAACCTAACGTGGGCGGAAAAAATTCTCTCCAAAAGGAAAACCCGCCGCAGGAACTGGCGGGTCTGCCCCCGTTGTAGGAGGACTTGCGATTGGTGGGTACACCTTATAAAAACCCTGTCAGCCGGTCAAATTACGTCCGTAACAGGCAACGATAGTTAACTGCTAATGTCCAGTTCATCTATCGCTGCCTCCTTTCTTACTTCTTGAAAATAGACTTGGGAATCATCACGTGGACGCCTTTATTGCCATCCACGGTCTGAGTAACGTGCATATCCAACGCTATGCTGGAAAGTACGTAAGCATCGGCCGGGCTCAGACCTTTCTGCTTCACCAGAAACGCAATCGCCTCCCGGAGAGCTTTTTGCGCGGCCACGTTGAGGTCGGGATCGAAGCCGAAAGCGATGTAATGGGTAGCCGTTTCCGCAAAGGGCTTGGTCAACTTCATGTCTTTGCGCACGGTAAACTGGAAGACCGCCTTGTCCATGGCGACTTCTATGGCGGTTAGATCGACCTCTCCATCGCCTTGGCCGGCATGGGCATCGCCGTACACGAACAGCGCCCCTTGCTTGAAGACCGGCAGGTATAGGGTGGCGCCCTCGCCCAGTTCTTTGCAATCCATGTTGCCGCCAAAATCGTTGGGCGGCGCGGTGGATACGTGTCCGTCCTGTGGCGGAGCCACCGCCATGATGCCGAAGAACGGACGCAGCGGCACTTCAATGCCGGGCGCGAACTGGGTGGTCATCTTCTTCAGGTCCAGCGACAGAATCCTCAGGTAGCCATCCGGATAGTCTTCCGGAATGGTTCCCAGCTTGAAGCTTCCCGGCATGAAGTAATTGACGCCATAGGGCCGGGGAACCAGTTTGAGAATCTTGATTTCCAGAACGTCGCCCGGCTCGGCGCCGTTTACGTAGATCGGCCCCGTCAAAGTGTGGCCGGTTTTTTTCTCTGCCGCCAGGTCGGATCGCATTTTGACGATTTCGGCCATGGTGGTCGTGGGTTTGATGCGGTCGCTATAAAGTGTCAAGCTTTGAGTTTCCACGATGTCCCCGGAATCGATTTTCAGCACCGGTGGCAGGGAGTTATCGAAGAAGCCGGTAAAGGTGGTGTTGGCGGTGGCTGGCAACGTATGGGTCTTTGCGGCCAGGGCGGAGTCCGTGGCCCCTACAGCAACGAATACGGCGAGAAGCAGGAACAACGCAAGGGTTCTCACGACGCATCCTCCTTCGGATTTGGTCTTGAAACGGTTCGCCACTACGAATTGGCAAGAAAGGGTAACCTACATCTTCCGCTTAAGCGCATTAATTCTATACGTCCTGACTGCTGAGAGAGCGTGCGGTATCAAAATTTCCCCTAGTCCTCCAGTCAGGCCGCCCGCTTCCCAAAAATGTAGCCCAATACTTAGTTCTGGCAACCCGCTTTGCTGGAGCAGCCTCTCTGTTAGGGACAGATAGCCCCTGGAGAAAGGTAGGTTACCCATGCCCCAGTCGAACTCCCCCAGGATTCTCCTGGTGGACAAAGGCCTTGACCGCAAGGAAAGGATCGGCCTTCTCAAGAAGAACGGATTTACCGTCTATCCTGCGTTGGAGATCCAGCAGGCGCGCGAACGATGCAAGCCCGGCCGATATGACCTGATCATCGTAAGCGCGGGAGACGATCCGCAACTGGCACAGGCATTGCACGACCACATTGCCCACCAGAATCCCCGTCAACTTGTGCTTCTGATGGCCCCTCCCGGAGTCCAACTCTCAAGCCGCGAACCAGTCGTGTCTCCGAAGCCGGAAGTGTTACTGGAACGAGTGCAGGGATTGTTCGCTGCACACCATTTGGCGGCCGCTTAAGGCAGTGGCCAGTGGCCAGTGGTGAGAAAGAAGGGACTACTGGCCGCTGACTACCATTAACGCGTAGTTTCCGAAAACGTGCCGCCCCGGGTTCCGCTTCGCTCCACCTGGGGCTACTTTCTACGCGCCTCCGGCGCTCTGCCTTTCTGGCTTCCTTCACATGCGCGCTTTCGGAAAGTTCGGCCTTGTCATCCCGATGGGAGCGAGGGATCTGTAGTTAGCTGACCACTGACCACTGGCCACTGACCACTGCTAAGTAACGGGCGCGGGGTTGAACAGGGCAGGGGCGTTATGCAGCCCCCAGCGATCGGCCCACGTCTGCTTGCGCCCGCTGGCGACCTCCAGGATTAGCCGGAAGATCTCGTGGCCCACCTCCTTGATGCTTGCGCCGCCCGTTACAATTCGTCCGGCGTCGACATCGATAAGGTCTTTCCATCGTTCGGCCAAAGCTGTCCGGCTGGACACTTTGATGACGGGCACGATGGCCAAGCCATAAGGAGTGCCCTCGCCGGTGGTAAAGACGTGCATATTCATGCCGGCGGCGGTTTGCAGGGTGCCGCAGATGAAGTCACTGGCGGGGGTGGCCGCGAAGACGAGGCCTTTGCTCGTGACCCGTTCTCCCGGGCCAGCGACCGCCCTTAGGGCGGTGCTGCCGGCCTTGGCCACGGAGCCCAAAGCTTTCTCGACAACATTGGCCAGTCCGCCGCGCTTGTTGCCCGGAGTCGGATTGGCGCTGCGGTCTGCCCCTCCCCGTTGCAAATACTCGTCATACCAAGCCATCTCCCGGACGAACGCCCGCGCCACCTCGGCATTCGCCGCCCGCCGGGTGACCATATGGACCGCGTCCCGGACCTCCGTTACTTCGGAAAACATCACGGTGGCTCCGGCGCGAACCAGAAGATCCGCGGCGAATCCGACCGCCGGATTGGCCGTCACCCCAGAAAAGGCGTCACTGCCACCGCACTGCAGTCCCACACTCAATTCCGAAGCCGGGCACGCAACCCGGCGGCGGAGGTTCATCCTCTCCAGGCGAGCCTCGGCCAGTCGCATAATGGCGGCAACCATGTCGCCAAAACAACGATATTCCTCGTCTTGCAGACGCACCACCCAGGGTTCGTTTTGTACCGGCAGAGCGTCGCCGGTAAAAAGGCGGGAGGGTTGCAGTTTTTCGCAACCCAGGCTTACCGCCATCGTCTCGCCGCCGAGGTTGGGGTTGCAGGTAATGTTCTGCAGCGTACGAATCGGAATTACCGCCGCCGGCGCGTCGATGGCCACGCCGCAACCATATATGTGCGTGATGGCCACTACGTCGTCTACGCCGGGGTAGCGCGGCAGAATTTCCGCTTTGATGCGCCTGACGGCGTATTCCACTACCGGCGCCACGCACTGCACGGTGGTAGTGACGCCCAGCACATTCCTCGTTCCGACGGTTCCGTCCGGATTGCGATAGCCTTCGAAGGTGAATCCTTCCAGCGGCGGCAACGGGGAAGGGATAGCCGTCGCCAGCGGCACTTCGTCCAGGGAAGGCGCGGAGGGAAGGGCTACGCAGTCTTCGCGCACCCATGCCCCTTTGGGGATCCGGCGGGAGGCATAGCCAATCACCTCGCCATAGCGGATCACCGGCGTTCCTTCCGCCAGATCGCACAAAGCAACCTTGTTGGATTGGGGGATGGATTCGCAAAGCGTCAGCCCGCAGGGAAACTCTCCGCCCTCGGGCACACCTTCGGGATTGGCAATGATGGCTACGTTGTCGCGCGCGTGTAGTTTGACGTAAAAAGGCTTCATAGGAATTTAGAACACCCAACGCAGAATCACAGAAACGCAGAACCCGACAGGAACCTTTTCCAAATTCTGCGATTCTGCGCTTCGGCGTTGGGTTTTGAAATCCGAAGACCCAAAACTATGCCAACTGCCGGCCGGAGCCCGACCGGAAATCAAAATTCAACATTAATCCTGATTTTCACATGTTTCCGGAACTCAGGCTAGACAATCCCGTTGCTTTAGGTTAGGACAGTACGTGCCGCTCGTGGAATGATCGACGGTTCAAATCCTGAATGCACGAGGTAAGCGTGGATGGCAAACGTAGGCTTTCGCATTATTACCAAATTCCAACGGCCTCCCCAAGAGCTGATCCAGGCCTTTGCCAAGTTTCCGGTGCCCAACATTGCCGATACCATGGGCCGAATGTTCTGCGCCCATCCGGCAATCAAGCCCTTCAATAACGCGCGCTTGCTGGGTCCGGCCTTTACTGTCCGAACCGCCCCGGGCGACAACCTGATGTTCCACAAGGCGCTGGATATGGCCTTGCCCGGGGATATCCTCGTGATTGATGGCGGAGGGGAGCTGCTTCATTCTTTGTGCGGAGAGATCATGTACCGCTACGCCATGAGCCGGGGGCTGGGCGGCTTCGTCGTGGACGGATCGATTCGCGATTGCGCGGCCGCCCGGGAGCTGGACTTCCCGATTTACGCCCGCGGGGTCAGTCCCATGGGACCCTATAAGAATGGCCCCGGAGAAATCAATGTCCCTGTCTGCTGCGGCGGCGCCCTGGTAAAACCCGGCTTCATTGTAGTGGGCGACGCCGACGGCCTGGTCTTCATCGATCCCGCTGATGCGCCCGAGATCATCAAGAAGACCCAAGCCTTGTTCGACAACGAAGTAAGAGTCTTTGGGAATATCAAAGCCGGAACCGTCGACCGCAGCTGGGTGGACAAGACCTTAAAGGAAAAGGGCTGCGAGATCCTCGAGCAGTAGAAAAGAATTGCGGATTTGAGAATTGAAGCTCGAGAAATTTGGGATTTAGGATTTCGGATTTGGGATTTTAAGCCGCTGTGTAGCCGATTGCACTCACGGGGACTTTAAATCCGAATGCCCAAATCCAAAATTTTCTGCTATTTCCGCGGTTCGCTTGCCGGGGGTGGAACTGTCTCCGGCTGGCCGATACGGTTTTGCAACGAACTCACCTCACCCTTCAACTCGCCTAATTTCCGGTTGCTCTCCGACAATTTTTGCAGCGATTGCTGCATGCCTGCCTGCTGTTCTTTTTGCTGTTCCACTTGGGTGTTGCGTTGCTGCACCTGTTGCTGAAGCTGCAGGACCTTATTCTGCTGCTCGGCGATCTGTTGCTGCTGCTTTTTGATCTGCTGCTGAAGCAGTTTGATTTGCTGTTCCTGGGTCAAGGGCTTCTGCCGGGTTGCGGCTGGTTTTGCGGGCGGGGCCGAATTGCCAGTTTGACTATTCTGTCCCACCACCATCGAACTCGAGACCACCACCACGAGCAGGCTGAACCATAGCTTTCTCCACTGGCAATTACGCATCCGGTAGCCTCCGCCGTAGAAATGTTGAGAGTTGCTCCTGGCATAATAGCGAATTTGCACACGGACGGCGAGTAAAACCAACATCCCGGCCGGTCCTGGCCCGTGGACGCTCCCCGCGCCGTTTCAGTAACATGTCTGCAGATGGGTTCCAGCCGCGATGAGCTTGCGATTTGCGCTACCCAGGTCTGCCGCCACTATGTGATGGGGCAGGCTAAGGTCCAGGCTGTCGATGGCATCGACCTGAAGATCGGCCGGGGTGAATTCGTCGCTTTGCTGGGTAGCTCGGGTTCCGGCAAATCGACGCTGCTGAACCTGATTGCCGGTCTGGACCGTCCTACCGCGGGCAATATCGTGGTTCACGGGCGCGACTTGGCCCGCTTGACCTCGGCGGAACTGGCGGGGTATCGGCGGGAAACTGTCGGCATGGTCTTTCAGGCCTTCAACCTGATTGGTTCCATGACGCTGTTTGAGAACGTGGAACTGCCGATGCGGTTTGCCGAGGTCGAACGTCCGGCGCGGGAGCAACGCGTTCGCGAAGCTTTGCAGCGGGTGGGCTTGGCTTCGCGGTGGCAGCATCGGCCGGCGGAGTTGAGTGGCGGCGAGCAGCAGCGGGCGGCCCTGGCCCGGGCGCTGGTCAATCGCCCCACCGTCTTGCTGGCCGATGAGCCCACGGGAAATCTGGACAGCCACAACGGGGAGGAAATCCTGCGTCTGATCGGCGAAATCAACAGGTTGCCGGGCATGACAGTGCTGATGGTGACCCACGAACGCGCTCTGGCAGAGCGCTTTGCGCAGCGCATCCTGGTCATGGCCGATGGGAGGCTATGCGGCCCGGGGGCGCCGCCGCAACCTTTCCCGGCGGAAGCCGGCGGAGGTTTGGGGTGAAAGCGGCTGATCTCTTCGATCTGGCGCGGCGTAATCTGCGGGAATCCCTGCTGCGCAACGCGCTGACCACCTTGGGAATAGCCGTAGGAGTCGCTTCGCTCGTGGCCATGCTTTCCCTCGGAATCGGACTCCAGAAAATGGCGAATCGGCGGCTCACGCGTTCCGGCCTGTTCGACACGGTGCTGGTCAGCTCACGCGCCGAATTCCGCGGTTTCAATCGTGGTTTGCGTCCCCAAGCCACGGGGACCCGCGTCCTCGACGAAAACATCCGCCAGGAAATTGCGAGACGGCCGAAGGTGGTGGAAGTCTTTCCCGATATTCGATTTCCTACCGAGCTGGAATATGGCGGCAAACCCAATTTGGCGGTAATCGCCGGCTTGCCGCTTTCCGCGGCGCAGAATGAGGCCTTAGAGGGCATGCAAGGCCGCTTTTTCTCCGGACCGCAGGCCGACGAGGCGATCCTGCTCGCCGATTTTGCCAAGGAACTGAATCCCCAACCGGCGGCTCTCATCGGCCGGGATATTACGGTGAATTATCCGGAACGCCAGGTATTGGCAAACGCCGCTACACCGGCCGGGTTCTCGGTGATACGGCGGCAGCGCGCGTTGCGGGTGGTGGGAATCATCGAGCACGAACCGTATAGCGGTTTCCGCGGCATCGCGCATGCGGGTGTCTTTATCCCCATGCCGCTGGCCGAATCTTTGAATGTCCTTCAACCCGGCGATCTGCGCGGGTTGGCCACGCCGGATTCCCCGGGACGGACCTACAACAGCCTCGTCGTGCGGGTCGCCTCGCCGAATGACGTGGAGGCCGTAGAGACGTTCGTGAAACAGTCGGGATTCGGCGTCTTTTCGCTGTTGGACGCCACCCGCAACTTGCGGCGCTTCTTCGCGGTGATCGATTTATTCCTCGGCATCTTCGGCAGCCTGGCGCTGGCGGTGGCCTCGCTAGGCATCATGAACACGCTGGTGATGGCCATCCTGGAACGGCGCCGCGAAATCGGCATTATGAAAGCGCTGGGCGCCAGCGACGGAGACGTGAAGCGGTTGTTCTTTGCCGAAGCGGCTGCCATGGGGATCAGCGGGGGAATGTTTGGCGTATTGCTCGGCTGGTTGCTGGGACGGGTTATCAATTTCGGCACGAGAATTTACTTGCAGCACCAGCAGCTGCCGTCGGAAGACGTGTGGCTGGTGCCCTGGTGGCTGGTGGCCGGGGCCATCGCCTTCGCCGTGGCGGTCACGCTGGTTTCGGGGCTGTATCCCGCGGCCCGCGCCGCCCGGCTCGATCCGGTCCAGGCGTTACGCTACGAATAAGCATGTGAGCTCTATCCGATGGCCATCCTGCGCAAGCTTGCTTTAGCCGTTCTCTGTGCGACGGCGTGGGCCGCAGCCTTCGCTCAAAGCCGCGTCGTGTGCGACTCGCTGCCCAGCCCGCTCCTGCGGGGGCCGGTACGATACTGCGTGATCCTTCCGCCCAGCTACGATGCGCAGAAAACGCGGAAGTATCCCGTGCTCTATTTTCTGCATGGGCTGGGGGACCACGAAGACGCGCTAATCTCTTCCGGCGCCTGGAATATCGCCGAGCAGCAGCGCGCCAGCGGCCAAACCGGCGAAATGATCCTGGCCACGCCGGACGCCGGCGCCAGCTTTTACATCAACGCCCGAAACGGCAACCCCCGTTACGAGGATTTTTTCATGCGCGAGTTCGTGCCGGCCATCGAGCGCCGATACCGGGGGATGGGAACGCGCTCGGGACGCGGAATTACCGGCTTGTCCATGGGCGGGTACGGCGCTCTCCACCTGGCATTCAAGTATCCGCAAATGTTTGCCGCGGTGGCGGCGCAGATGCCCGCGCTGTACGACGAGCTTACGCCCGCGCTGGCCACCGCCGTGGGTGCGCGCCTGCTGCGCTCCGTCACGGCGTTCGGTTCACCGCCCAGCGAGGATTTCTGGCGGCAGAATAACCCCCTGATCCTGGCCTCCACCAACGCTTCCCGCCTGCGCGGGCTCCGCATCTATTTCGATTGCGGCGATCGGGACGACTACGGCTTCGATGCCGGCGCCCGCAGCCTGGACCATATCCTCTCGCAGAAGGGCGTGGCCCACGAATTTCACATCTACCCCGGCCGCCACGATTGGACTTACGTGGCCGCGCATTTCCCCGAGGTGTTGCGGCTTGAGTGGCAAGCCATGGGGAAGTAATTTTGATTTTTGAATTTTGATTTGGGAGCCGCGCCGCCGCGAGCGTTGTGGCGTCTACAATCAAAATTCAAAATTCAAAACTGTTGCTGGCCTGTACGCTCTCGAAATCCGCTGTGGCGACAGGTTACAATGATGTTATGCGTTTGCAGCGTCTTGCTTTTTGGCTGATTGTCTGCTTTCTGTTAGGGGTTCCTGCCTTATCTGGTGCAGGCCAGGCGCCCGCAACTGGACAGTTCACCACTAACCTTGGTGTTGGGAGCAAAGGGAACGCGGTTGCGACCTTGCAGAAGTATTTAATCGAGCGGGGTTATCTGAAGGTTGCGGGCCCTACCGGCCAGTTTGATCCTGCCACGAAGGCCGCGGTTGCGGATCTGCAGAGAGCTTTGGGGGTAAGTCCCGTTTCCGGCTATTTCGGACCAAAGACTCGAGCCGCGGCAAACGCCAGCCTGGCGGCTGGGCCCACGAAAGAGCCTCGTTCCCCGGCGGCGGTTCCCGCAGCCGCGACCGGCGGAAGCACAACCACAGGCTCATTACCAGCCTTCGCGCAATGCCTGGCGAAAAAGCAGGTGGTCATGTACGGCGCCTATTGGTGCCCGCATTGCGCCGACCAGAAGAAGGAGTTTGGGTCTTCCTTCCGCTACGTCCACTATGTGGAGTGCGCGATCCAGGGCCAGCCGCCGAACGTGCAGACGCCGGCATGCCGCGACATGCAGATCCGCAAGTACCCGACCTGGGTCTTTCCCGATGGGGAGCGCGTGGAAGCCAACCTTACCCTGGAAAAATTGAGCGAGAAGACCGGTTGCAAGCTGCCATGAGTACCCCTGTGACTACGCCGGTGGGCCCGAGACGTTCCGCCGTGCTCGCCTGGGCCATCTTCGTGCTGGCGGCGGCCGGCCTGGTGCTTTCGGTGATTTCCGTGGTCAGCCATTACCGCACCAGCGCCACCGAATTCTGCGATATCGGGGAAACCTTCAACTGTGACATCGTGAACCGGAGTATCTATTCGACCATCGGACCGGTGCCGGTAGCGGGCATTGGGGTGGCCGGATACGCCGCGCTTATGGCGCTGGCGCATTTGGCCCGCAACCGGCAAAAGGCACTCATGATGTTTGCCGCCGCCGTGGCGGGACTGGCCTTTGCCCTTTATCTCACCTACATAGAAGCCTACGTCCTGGTGACCTGGTGCATCGTTTGCCTGGGATCGCTGGCCATGATCTCGCTGATCACGCTGCTTTCGGCTTGGCAGACGGTGCGCTTGTGGCGGGCGTAAGACAAACCTAGAAGTCAGGAGTCAGAAGTCAGAATCTGGGCCGCCTGTCTTCTGACTTCTGTCTTCTGACTTCTGTCTTTGGTCCGCTTCCGCCATCAGCCAGCGCTGGAAATGATCCAGAATGCGATGGAAGAGGTGGGTGCGCGCGGCCGTTCCGGAGATGCTGTGGGTCTTGCCCGGGTAAAGCTGCAGGTCGAACTGGACTCCGCTGGCGATGAACCGGTTGACCATCTGCATGGTGTTTTGCACGTGCACATTGTCGTCGCTGGTGCCATGCACCTCGAGCACGCGTCCCTTGATCTGGCCGGCAAAGTTTAGAAGCGAGCTGTTCCTGTACCCGGGGGCATTTTCGGTTGGCAGGCCCATGTAGCGCTCGGTGTAAATGGAGTCGTAATCCAGCCAATCGGTAACCGGCGCGACCGCCACCCCCGCCTTGAAGGCCTCAGAACGGGTCATCGCATAGAGCGTCAGGTAACCCCCATAACTCCAGCCCCAGAATCCCAGGCGATCGGGATCGAGCTGAGGAAAAGCAGCGAATACCTGATGTAGGGCGGCCAGTTGGTCCTCCAGTTCTACCTCGCCGAAACGCCGCCTGGTGGCCGCGGCAAAGGCCTTCCCACGGCCTGCGGTACCCCGGTTGTCCACATGCAATACGGCGAAGCCATGGCGGGCAAGAATCTGATCGAAGAGAAATAAACTTCCGCCCCAGCTATCCGCTACGGCCTGCCCTCCGGGACCTCCGTAGGGGTTGCTGATCAGCGGGATGGAGCCGGAGCCGGGGGCCGAGCGGGGCAATAACAGGCTTCCGTATAACACGGTCACGCCATCGGCGGCCTTCAGTTCCAACCGCCTCGGCTCGATGAGATCGTATTCGCTCAAGCCGCTCGCTTGCCAAAAGACTTCACATTCGGCGTTGAGCTTGCACAGCGCCAGCCGGGGCGGCGTCATGAGGGCGCTGTAACTGTCCACGTAGTAGTCGCCGGCAGGAGCGAAGTTGGCGCGATGCGTTCCCGCCTCCGGTGAAATCCGGTTCAGGGTTCCGCCGGCGCTCAGGCGAGCCGAGTAGATCTGCCGCTGACGCGCGTCGCCGGCATTCGCGGTGAAGAAAACCACATTCGCGCTCTTATCTACGGCATCGAGGGATTCCACATCGAAATCGCCCTGGGTGATTTGGCGCTCTAATTTCGCCTCCGCGCTGAGGGGAGAGTCTTTGTTGAAGTGATAGAGATAAAGGTGGCTGAAGCCGTCGCGCCAGCTGGGCCAGAGAAAACGGTCTCCCGACTGCAAAACGTAAATGCCCAGATGACTCTCGACGGGTACCCACGCCTCCGGCTCGTACTCGGTGAGCATTTTGCGCGCATGGCCGTTGGACAGGTCGGCAAACCACAATTCCAACTTGTTCTGGGCGCGATTGAGCAGCTCCAGATAAATCAGTCCCGGGCGCACCCAGCCAAAGCGGGGAATGTACTCGCGGTCCTGCGGTTCTCCCACGGTGATCCAGCGCACCTTGCCGCCCTCGGCGGAGACGACCCCAACCCGCACCTCGGGATTGGCGTCACCGGCCTTGGGATATTTCTGCTCTTCCACCTTGGGGTTGGCAGGCAGCCAGTCGGTGATGGGATAAGTGGGGACCCGTCTTTCATTCATCTGCAGAAAAACAATCTGCTTGCTATCGGCGGACCAGAAGTAGCCGCTGCGGACCGCGAATTCCTCGGTATAGACCCAGTCGGCCTCGCCTTCGCGCAAGTTCTCGTCCTTTTCGCCCGTCAAGGTCTTTTCCGCCTTTCCGTTCACCGCTTGCACGTGGAGCTTGTGATCGCGTACGTAAGCGACCCGCGAACCGTCAGGCGAGAACTTGGGGTCGGTGCTCGGATTGGAAGAAGACGTGAACTGAATGGCGGTGCCGGTGGCGAGGGTGTAAAGCCAAAGTTGGCCGCGGGCGTCAAACAGTAAATGTTGGGAATCGGGCGCCCACTGATAGCCGGCGACCGCGTAGCGTTGCCTCCATTCCCGCTCGCGCTCGCTGGCAATCTTCTCTTCCGGCGGAGCCAAGGTGGCCAGCTTCTCTTCCGATACCAGCACGGCTTTCCGGCCGCTGGCCACGTCGATGCAGTACAAGGCACCGTGCGCGCCGGAATCGTCTCGCTGCACGAAGCTGACTTTGGCACCGTCCGGACTCCAGGCCAGGTTTTCGGGTCCGCGGCCGGTAATCCCACCGGCGGAGAAAATTTCCTCGATCGTCAACGGCTTCGCGGCCTGGGCCCACACGAAGTGGCTTGCCAGGAAAAGGCCGCAAAGAATCACTACCCGCTTTACCATCCCCCTCTCCTTCTTCGAGGCGAAAGTGTAGCAGAACAGGAAGTGGAACAAGGTAAGGACCGAGGCACAAGCTTCATTTTTCCGCAGCCCGTTTGGCGCTGAGGAAACCGGTGACCGGCGAGCGAAAAAAAATAAAAACAAATCGCTCGGAGGCGGGATGTGGCGAGCGGAGGCGGGATATGGCGGGTAAGGCTTGGCCCCCGCGTCCGCCAAACAGCAAACCCAGCAACAAGCCGCAAGCAACAAGCCAAAAAACCTTGAAACAGGCAGGAACACCAACAGGTCGCGCTGCCGTTCAGAAGACGCATGCTCAAGCCCATTTGAGCTTTACAGCCCGCCGGCGGGGACGCCAGCGCTACGTGTGCTTGGCTTATGGACAGACGGGGGTCTCCTACAGTCAGGCGGCATTTCCACGTCGCTTTCATTTTCGTTCCCATCACGCAAGGCGGGACCACCATCGCGCCTCTCATAAAAAGCAGAGTAGCCGCTTTCCAGTCGCCCCGTGGACACTTGGGACGCTTTGGACGGATTTATTTTCAACCCGGTACTCCGCAGAAAGTCGACGAGCAAGCCACTTATCTTCAGATCCTTGGTAAAAATCGTAAAAACCGAAAAGTCTATTGGGGGCGCAAAAGCGCAGCTCTCCCTACGAGTGTAACGCCAACCAGATGCGGGCGAGTTGATAGAGAACTACGAAGGCGCCAAGGAGAAAGTAGATGTTGCGGGCGGTCTCCGTGCCCGGCGCGGAAGGCAAGGGGATGCCCCGCTGGCGGAACAGGACCACCAGGGCGCGCTCCTGGATCAGGATATAGTCGGCGATACTCCGATGGAAACACAAGAGCAACAGGCCGAACGCCAAACGGGTAAGTTCAATCGCCATCCGGCGCCAATTCTATCGGCTGTTCGGGACAGCTCTCAATGAGGGGAAACGCTTAATCTGCGGCGCCGCCACTGCAGAAGGGAGCAAGCGACACGGCGAGAGGGAGAAATGTGCGCGTGTTACAATCAACCTAATAGCGATGCATCCGGACGTCGAGAAGCTCCTCCAACTCGAAGACGTTGAGCGCGAAATCGCCCGTTTGCGCGCCGAGGTGGCGGCCTTGCCGCGCCGGGTGGCGGAAATCGAGGCGAAGTTGGCCGGTATTGATGCCGAGATCGAGCGCGCCCGTAAGAGCCTTAAAGACATCGAGGCCAACCGCCGCAAGCGCGAGGGAGACATCCAGAGCCTGCAACAAAAGATTTCCAAGTACCGCGATCAGATGCTGGGGGTGAAGACCAACCAGGAATACAAAGCTCTGGGCGGCGAAATTAATTTCGCCGAACAGGAAGTCCGCCTGATCGAGGACAAGATTCTGGAAGGCATGCTGGAGACCGAAGCGCGCGAACGGGAGTTGAAGACCGCAGAAGCGGCGCAGAAGAAGCAGCAGGCGGAAGCAGAAAAGGAAAAATCGCAGGCCCGCGCCCGCACCGAGGAAGACCAGAAGCGCCTGTCCGAGCTGACGCCGCGGCGCGACGCCTTGCGGCAGGCCATTAGTCCGGAACTGGTGCGCCATTACGATCGGGTAATCAAGCTGCGCGGTTCGGCGATGGCGGAGGCGCTCGACCAGATGTGCCTGGCTTGCCACGTGCAGCTCCGGCCGCAGGTTTATCTGGATATCATGGCCGGCGAAACTGTGCTTACCTGCGATTCTTGCGACCGCATCGTTTACTTCAATCCCGCCCACGCCGCGCCAGCCGAGCCCGCTTCGCCCAGACCCAAAGAAACCGTGGAAACCGCCACCGCCGAGACCGATCCGGACTGAACAACAGAATATTTAGGATTTACGAATTCGGATTTAGCCAAAGAAATTTGGGATCTGGGATGCCGGATTCAGGATTTGAAGATCCTGCGTGCGGCCGGCTGCACTCAGGGACATCGGTGAATAAAATCCCAAATCCTAAATCCGGAATCCCAAATTTTATGAGTGTGCATAGTGCCTCCCGCCAAAGCCCGAAAAGTGCTGCCCGGGTGATCGTGAATGCCCGCGGGGCCGCCCGGCTGCGCAGCGGGCATTGCTGGGTGTACCGTTCCGATGTGGTTTCGGCCGGGGGTGCGGCTGCGGGCGCGCTGGTTACGGTTGCCGATGCCGCGGGTAATACTCTCGGCGCGGCGCTCTATAGCAGTTCCTCGCAAATTGCCGTGCGCATGTTGGGCTCCCAGCCCATCGCGGAGGAAGACTATCCCGCGCTCCTGGACCAGCGGCTCGCCGGGGCGGTCGCTCTGCGGCAACGGCTGGTTCGGGACAGCAACGCCTACCGGGTGGTCTTCAGCGAGGCGGATTTCCTGCCGGGCCTGATCGTGGATCGCTACCACGATGTGCTGTCTCTGCAGATGCTCACGCAAGCCATGGATCTGCCGCCCAGGCGCCAGGCAATTCTCGACGCTCTGGTGAAGCAGTTTGCTCCCGCGGGAATTGTGGAACGGATGGACGAGCGGGTCCGTGAACTGGAGAATCTGCCCGCGCGGGCCGCGGAAGTGGTCTGGGGCGCCAAAGCGGAGACCGTGTTCACCATGAACGGGGTCCGTTTCCAGTACGACGGCTTGAGCGGGCAAAAGACCGGCGCCTTTCTGGATCAGCGGGAGAACTACGCGGCCACGGCGCGTTACGCCAAAGGGGACGCCTTGGACGTGTTCTGCTATCAGGGCGGGTTTGCGCTGCACCTGGCGGGAGTCTGCGCGCACGTGGCGGGAATCGATTCCTCGCGGGCCGCGCTGGAAGCGGCGGAGCGTAACGCCACGCTCAACGGCCGCGAACTGGAGTGGATCGAGGCCAACGCCTTCGACCTGCTCAAGGACTATGCGGCCGCCGGGCGGCAGTTCGACACGGTGGTGCTCGATCCCCCGCCTTTCGCCAAGACCAAACGCGCCGTGGCTGCCGCCCTGCGGGGTTACAAAGAACTGAATTTGCGGGCCCTCAAGATGCTGCGCCGCGACGGCCTGCTGGTGACGTGCTCCTGTTCGTTTCATGTGAGGGAGGCGGATTTCCTGGAAATGCTGGCGGCGGCAGCGCTGGATGCGCACAAGCCGTTGCAGGTGGTCGAGCGGCGTACGCAGGCGGTGGATCATCCCGTCCTGCTCACCGTACCCGAAACGCAGTACCTGAAGTGCGTGCTGGCGATTGTAAGGTAGCAACAAGCCAGAGAAACGTTCATTTGTAATTCGCAATTTGTAATTTGCAAAGTGAAAACCTGGATGGTCTAGGCCAGCGGTGTCCCACTTTGCAAATTACAAATTGCAAATTACAAATCGGCTGTTTGGCTTGTAGCGTGTTGCTTGTTGCTTGGGGCTTACTCTACCTGATGTTTTGCGGTATAACCTTCGCGGGCAATGACGCTGTATTTTAGGTTCTTGCCTTTCTGGTCGGCGATTTTCAGCGGCGCCCCGGTCTGTGGATCTACCACCTCGACCTTCAGCCTGCGGTAGGTGCCATCCAGTTTGGTATTGGTGGGATGATAGGAAAGCACGTATTGGTTCCGTATGGAAAAACCGATGTCCTGGAAAACCCCGCGGAATTCTCCTTGCATGTGGGGCGCGTAGTAGCGCCCCCCCGTCAGCTTGGCGAAGGTAGCCATCTGGTTGTCGGCCTGCAGATAATCCATCTCCCGTAAGGAGCCGCGCATGGTGCCGACGGAGTGAGCGTCCATCCAATTGCGGAAGGCCCAGCCGGTGCTGACGGTAAAGATGCCGATATCCTTGGCGCCCTGGATCCGCTTCAGAATTTTGTCGTAGGTGATTTTGCTGAAGGTATCGCGGCCGGTGGCAATGAGCACGATGTACTTGCGACCTTCGATGCCTTCCAGGCGGTCGATGGTGTCGTACAGCGCGTCGTAAAGATTGCGCTCGCGGAAGCCGGGCATCCGCAACTGATTGAGCGCCGCGATCACGGCCCGCTTGTCCTGGGTGAAATCGGTGAGGATGTGCGGCTTCATGTCGTAATAGACCACCGCGATCCAATCTTCCGGTTTGAGCGATTGGGCGAAGGCGTAGGAGGCATTCAGCGTGTCGTACAGGAATGGGTAAGGGATGTCGGCAAACTCCACCAGCAGCACCGCCGTGATCGGGGCTTGCGCCAAGTTGAAGCTGTTGATGATTTGCGGCACGCCATCTTCGAATAATTTGAAATTGCCCTGCTTCAAGCCGGGAATGAATTGGCCATTGTTGGCCGTAACCATCACCGGCACGGTTACCAGGGAAACATCCTTGGTGATGGAGAAATTTTCGAGCCCGGGGGGATTCTTGGGAGGGCTTGGGCGCTCCGGCGGCGGCGCTTCTGTTTTCTTCTTCGGCACCGAATAAGGCCCGATGTCGCCCTGGGGTCCTCCCGCCTCCGGCACCGACTGGGTGCTTGAAGCTGGCGGGCCGGAATCGGGCTGCTGTGCCCGCAAGCACGGTCCGCCCGCGGTTAAAGTGAGGTACAAACTTGTGACCATAGTCACATAGCGCAGTGACTGAATGCCCATGTCCGTCTACTCTCCGTGCTAGTATAGCGGCTGAGTTGCTGCATTGCGAAGAAAGAGGCGATGGCGGCTACATCCTCTTCGGCAGCAGGTAGTATGAGACGGTCCCTTTCCCTGATTGGTGCGTTGTGCGTAATGCTGTTGTGCCCCAGCCTGTTCGCGGCTCAGCCTGACATCTTTCCCCTGGACCGGATTCACGCCGGCATGACCGGTGTCGCCTACACGGTGTTCGAAGGCGTCAAGCCGGAAGCGATGGAAGTGGAAGTTCTGGGCGTCTTGCGGAACGCCAACGGCCCCAAAGGAAACATCATTCTGGTGCGGTTGCACGGCCGCAAGCCCGAGTACACCGGGGTGGTCGCCGGCATGAGCGGCAGTCCGGTTTACCTGGACGGCAAATTGGCCGGCGCCCTGGCCTTTCGCATCGGCCAGTTCTCGAAGGAACCGATCGCGGGGGTGACCCCCATCGAAGAAATGCTGGAGATCGGCGCCCTGGACCGGACCTTGCCGCGTGATGGCTCCGCCACTGACGCCGGCCAGCGCTCTCAGACAAGCCGCATTTCCGGACCGGGATCCCCGGCGGAGGGGGGGACGCAAGCCTACGCGAACTATTTGCAACCGATCGAAACGCCGCTGGTGTTTAACGGGTTCAGTGAATCCACCTTGCGGCTGTTCGCTCCGCAGTTCGCATCGGCCGGGATCGTGCCGGTAATGGGCGTGGGGACGGTGACGGGCGCACGGCAACCCGAACCTCTGGAGCCGGGTTCCGCGGTGAGCGCGGTCCTGGTGCGCGGGGACATGGATATCGCCGCTACCTGTACGGTTACCTATCTGGATGCTTCGCATCTGCTGGCCTGCGGCCATCCCATTCTGCAATACGGGCAGGTGAGCGTCCCCATGTACAAGGCGCGGGTGCTGGCCACCCTGCCTTCGCCCGCCAATGCCTTTAAGATCGTCAGCGTGACCGAGCCGGTCGGCGCTTTTGTCCAGGACCGGCACACGGGAATTCTGGGGCACTTTGGCGAAGAAGCGAAGATGATCCCGGTTACGCTTACCATTCACGGCATCGCTCAGCCCAAACAATTCCACTATGAGGTGCTCAATAACGCCAAGTTCACTCCCGCGGCGATGATGGCTACGGTTTTTCAGGCGCTGCGAGGGATCAACGAATACGGCGAGGACGTTACCTATCGCCTTAACGGCCACATTAATGTGGCCGGTTTCCCCCCGGTGAAACTGCAGAACATGTTTGCTCCCGCCGACGCCGGCAGCCCGACGTCGCAGATGGTGGCGGCGGCGGTGGGGGAACGCTTCAACCGGATTTTCGAAAACCCGTACGAGCGGCCCAAGATTACCGGGGTCGACCTGGACTTCGACCTGGTCTGCGAACGGCGCTGGGCGCGTCTGGAAACCGTGCGCACCGACGTCACCGAGGCGCGTCCGGGGGATGAGATCATGGTCGAAGCGGTGCTGCGGCCATACCGGGGTGAGCGCATCGTACGCCAGATCCCGGTCAAGATTCCTACTTCTACCCCGCCGGGTACGTTGCGCATTCTTATCAGCGATGGCGATGCGCTGGACCGGTTGCGCCATCTGCCGGCGACGGTGGGCGACCGGCTGGATTTGTCCTCTACCATTGCCTTGCTGAACAAGGAGCATGCGAATACCCGGCTTTACGTTTCCCTGCTCCAGGCTAATCCCGAAGCCATGGTCGACGACAAGGTCATGCCTACTCTCCCCTTATCCGTAATGAACGTGATGGAGGGGATGCGCGGCACCCAGGACATGATCGTCGTGGGTGAGTCGGCCGTGAATGAGGCTTCCATGCCCGTGGACTATGTCGTCACCGGCTCCCGGATAATTACCGTCAGCGTCAAGTAAAGCAATTGGGGATTTCGGCTTTGGGATCTGATTCGCCGGTGCGGGCCGGCCCACCCCAAAGGCATGCGCGCCTCTGATCTCTTGGTCGCGCAGGAATAGCACTCGCACATCGGGCCGAAATGCATGGATTCTTCGCCCCGCGCTTCAACGGAGTTGCAACTGTCCGGGCTATGTCGGGCGCGGAGCTCCTAATGACATGGCGGTCAGGTCTGTTGATTCTATAGAGGTTAGCCGCCGTGTCATTCCCGTTTCAACCCGCAACGCGGGTCGGGTGCTCAGAATGACAGGGGTTGGGGTGGGGATCTACTGTTCTGATCATTGCAGCAGGGCTCGTCGATAAAAACAAAACCCCACCCTCTTCGCGCTGATCCCTTCTCCCACTCAGGGCAGGCTTCTTGGCAAGCGCAGCCGGCCTTCTGCCCCAGCCAGCCAAAAACCAGGCTTGCCGGCGACCCGGCCAGGAAGCCAGCTCTACATGACCCGAGCGAAAGTGTTCGCATCTGCGTTTCCTTCCGGAGAATCTAATGGTTTGTGCTCGTCCGCATGCGTGTGTTACTTGCCGGATGTATTTGCGTTATCATGTTCGCCTCATCGTGTTCGCGTGGTCCGCAGGAACAACCGAAACTTGCGCGTGCCGCTGAAGCGCCCAAACACTCGCAGGCAACTCTGGTTCTGGAGAACTCGTCGCTGCCGCCTGGAGCTCAGACTAATCTCGGCATTCAGTTCGAAACCGAGAAAGGCTGGCACATTTACTGGGAGAATCCGGGCGACTCTGGAGAGCCGCCGCGAATCCACTGGCAGCTTCCGCCCGGCCTGACCGCCGGAGATTTTGCCTGGCCCGCGCCGACGCGTCTTACCACCACTGCCGGTACGGATTACGGCTATGAAGGCACGGTGGTCCTGCTGGCGACCCTGCAAGTTTCTCCGTCGGTGCAGCCGGGCAGCACGATGGAAGTTGCCGGCAATTTGCGCTGGCTGGTTTGCCACGACATTTGTGTACCCCAGCGTACCGAGCTGCGCGCGCCGCTGTACATCGCCAGCGCCACGGTTCTTGACCACGATGCTTACGAATTACTCCACGCCGCGGCGGAGCGGATTCCCAAGCCGTTGCCGGCCGCGTTTCATGCCCGCGTTACCAGTTCAGGGGACAGTCTGCAGCTTGCGCTTGCTCCCCGCGAACCAGTCGGGCGTGCCGAGTTCTTTCCCAGCGAAGCCGAGCAGATCAACGACAGCGCGCCCCAGGAGATGGTAAAGCGTGCGGGCATCATCCGGCTCACGATCAGGAAGTCTGGCGATCGGCAACGCGATCCGGCGCGTCTGAGAGGAGTACTTCTCCTGAACGGGCGCGAATCCTATCAAATCGATGTTCCCATTCGAACTTCATCGCTGCGCGAACGGAGGTAGCAATGCGGAAAATGGCACTGGCAATTCTGGTCCTATGGTGCACGCAGGCCGCGCTGGCGGCCAGCGTGGGGCAGGCGGCGCCCGGCTTTACCGCCACCGACACCCACGGCGCCCAGCACAGCCTGGCGGAATACAAGGGAAAATTCGTGGTTTTGGAGTGGACTAACCAGGGATGCCCATTTACCAGGAAACACTACGAGACCGGCAACATGGAGAAACTCCAGAAATACTGGACGAGCAAGGGAGTGGTTTGGCTGACGGTAATCTCGTCCGCCCCGGGCGAGCAAGGTTACGTCACCGCCCAGCAGGAGAACGACTATATAAAGAAGATGAATGCCGCTCCGACGGCTGCGCTGCTGGATCCTACGGGCAGCCTTGGGCATCTGTATGGCGCCAAGACTACCCCGCATATGTTTGTAATCAATCCTCAGGGCAAACTGATCTATGAGGGCGCCATCGACGACAAGCCAACTACCGATCCGGCGGATGTTGCGGGAGCCAAGAACTATGTGACCTTGGCATTGGAACAGGCAATGGCAGGCCAGCCGGTCACCACCGCCGTCACTCGCGCCTACGGTTGTTCGGTGAAGTACGCCCCGTAGGGATTCATTCGGGACTTGGGAGTTAGGATTATTTCGGATTTAGGATTTGAGAGGCCGACCAGCGTTCTTTCAAATCCCAAATCCGCAATCCCATCCGCAATAATTTCCGATCCGAAATTCCGTATTTTCATACCTACAGGGAAACCGCGATTCAAGCCCTATTCATGATAGATATGTCAACTAAATTCTTTCTAAGAATGTTCCCCCTGCACCGTATTTCTCAAACAATGTCACAGAACATTCATCTTCTCTTTACCTCATTTTCATACTTACAGAAAAACCGCGATTCAAGCCCTAGTCACAATAGGATATGTCAAGTAAGTTCTTTCTAAGATATATCCAGTGAGCCTTTTTCTTAAACAGTGTCACGGAAAATTCATCTCCTCTTTACTTCAGTGCAACCTTTTTGGGGCAAGTTGGGCGTGTCAGGAGTGGAAAGGAGCCCAATTGCCGAACCAGATCACCTATCTCTGGAACGCGCCCGCGGTATCGCGCACCTTCACAACCGCCGTTTCGCTCCACGGCCACACCCTATACTCGCAGGAGTATCTGTACTTCATCCCAGCGTTTGCGAACCAGTCCCGCGTGATGCGATGGGCCTTAGCGCGCCAGGAGCGCCGTTGTGATAAAGTCCGGCCTGACTTTGACCGGGGTTATTGGACGCCACCGCTCACGGCAGAGGCCGCTTATGAGGTGGAACGAAGCCAGATTGAAGAAACCCTGGGCCTGGCGAGCATGGTGTCCTTAACCGACCATAACTCCATAGAAGCGCCGCGGGCTCTGCAGTTTTTTCTGCCCGCGGGTTCCGTACCTGTCTCCGTAGAATGGTCGGTCCCATTCAGGGGCACCGAATTTCATGTCGGCGTGCACAATCTGCCGGCCAGCTCTGCCCAGGCCTTGATGGCGGAGTTGAACCGGTACACGGAAGCTGCGGAAGAAAGCAGGTTGCCGGAGCTGTTCAGCGAGCTATCGCGGACTCCTGAGATTCTGGTGGTCTTAAATCATCCTTTGTGGGATATCGGCCGGGTCGGACATGCATCTCATAAGCGTTCGCTTGAGATTTTTTTGCGGCATAACCTCCAGTTTCTGCATGCCCTCGAACTCAATGGCTTGCGGAGCTGGCAGGAGAATGAACTGGTGCTGGAACTGGCCGACCGTTGGCAGTGTCCGGTGATCTCCGGCGGCGATCGTCACGGCACCGAGCCCAGCGCCGCGTTGAACCTGACACGAGCCTCGTCGTTCGCCGGGTTTGCCGGCGAGATTCGGCGGGAACGCCGTTCGCACGTGCTATTTATGCCGCAATACCGGCAAAACCTGGAACTCCGCATGATTCACACGTTCCTGGACGTGATTCGCGACTATCCGGGCCATCCCCTAGGAGCCAGTTGGGATCGG